>ENA-OPRS01001372-OPRS01001372.1-human-gut-metagenome-genome-assembly--contig:-NODE-1372-length-10680-cov-3.112847_pt1 | contig 10680 bp, 9 predicted proteins | sample MGYA00241795_ERZ501881 | MGnify/ENA primary metagenome ERZ501881 (study PRJEB25962, sample SAMEA2042440) | human gut metagenome | biome: human gut; feature: human-associated habitat; material: faeces... | reverse complement strand
AGAGTACACCATTCGGTGGATCTACCTGGATGAGAACGGCGACAAAACTGGGGAAACCGTCACTAGCCAACCGGAATCCGATGAAGCCTCTGAGGTCGAGGCGGACTCTTCGGGGGAGTGATGTTCCAGGCGCTTTCGAAAAAAGGATCCGGATGGTGGAGAAACCTTCTCTTGCGGTCCAGCTGAGCGACAGAGAACCGACTGTGGACACCCAAGGGGTGGAGGTCTACAACGAGTAAGGCATAGAACACCAGCTGATGAGAAAGGAAACAGGACCGGGAGAACCAAATGGTTCCCTCGGCCCTGTTTTTGTTTGGGAGTTTTTCACTTTTTGGACGGGCCAAACGGTCTTTGCGGTACTGTTTCAAACGGGTTTTGCATGTGGTTTCCAGCCCCAAAATGATAGCCAGTGACAGGGGATGTTCCAATAAGCAGGCGACTCCTCTCTGCTTGAGGGTTACCACTTTCCTTGTGAGGAACTTTTCAACCTGTCAGCGCGGGAATGTGGAAAGAAGAGCAATTTTTAAAGAGAATCTTTTTTGTCTTCCCCTTGAAACATGACACCCAGCTGTCGCCTATCCATGGTATAATGGTCCCAGAAAACGTGGAACGCGGGCAGCGAGGTAAAAGAACCCGGCTAGTCCGGCGGCTGGCTGGAAAGCTTCCTGCGCGACTTGTCCACCACAGGTGAGAGATCATACAGAAAACCGGGAGGGAGGCGCCCTATGAAACTGGATCGGCTCATCGGCATTTTATCCCTTTTGCTCCAACGGGAGAAGGTTACCGCACCGGAGCTGGCGGAGTGGTTTGAGGTGTCCCGCCGAACCATCCAGCGGGATTTGGAATCCCTGAGCAAAGCGGGAATTCCCCTCACTACCACCCAGGGCGCGGGAGGAGGCATCTCCATCATGGAAGGGTACCGGGTGGACCGGACCGTTCTCACCGCCCCGGAGATGCAGGCCATCCTGGCGGGGCTGCGGAGTTTGGACAGCGTCAGCGGGACCCACCGCTACGCCCAGCTGATGGAAAAGCTCAGCGCTGGATCCCACACCCTGGCACCGGGGGATGCCCATGTGCTCATCGACTTGGCTTCCTGGTACAAGGATACCCTCGCCCCCAAGATTGAGGCACTTCGGGGAGCAATGAATGATCACCGGGTGGTGCGCTTTTCCTACTTTGCCCCAGGCGGGGAGAGCCAGCGCACGGTGGAGCCCTACTATCTGGTGTTTCACTGGTCGGCCTGGTATCTCTGGGGCTGGTGCCAGAGCCGGGAGGACTTCCGTCTGTTCAAGCTGGTGCGCATGACGGAACTTTCCGTGGGGGAGGAGTTTGCCCCTCGTGAAGCGCCCCAGCCCGACTTTGACGATGCCCGGATCTTCCCGCCTGTGTACCAGGCTTTGGTGCGGTTCTCACCTCGATGGAAATGGCGGCTGGTAGAGGAGTACGGCCCGGACAGCTTCACCGTAGAGCCGGAGGGAACGCTGCTCTTTCGCTGGGGATTCCCAGATGTGGAGGGGCTGTTGGGCTGGGTGCTCACCTTTGGGGACGGAGCGGAACTGCTGGAACCGGTAGAATTGAGGGATAGCCTGGCCCAGTTGCTGCGCCGGGCGCTGAGCCACTATGAATAGAGGGGGGAGACTATGCGCTACCAATGGTTGGATGAATACTTGCTGCAAAAACGGGGCGTGACCAAGGACTTTCAGCCGGTGTGGAACTGGGTGCGGTATCACATCGGCGGGAAAATGTTCGCGGCGGTGTGCCTGGACAAGGAGGGCAAGCCTTACTACATCAACTTGAAGCTAGACCCTATGGAGGGGGAGTTCCTCCGGGGCGCGTACCAGGACATCCTGCCTGGGTACTATTCGGACAAGCAGTGGTGGAACTCAGTGCGGCCGGACGGGGCGGTGCCCGACGACCTGCTGCGGGAGATGCTGGACAAATCCTACGGCCTGGTGCTGGGAGGACTGAGCAAAAAGGCCCAGCGGCTGGCACTGGGGCTGACCGTATGCGGCCAGGCCTGCGGGGAATGTGACTTCTACCAAAAGGACTGCCCTGGCTGCAATGAGAGTAGGGGTAAGGCGTTTTTCGTTTCAGAGGGGAAAGCCTGCCCCATCTACACATGCGCTGCCAACCGGAAGCGTCTGACTCACTGTGGCTTCTGTGGGGAGGCTCCTTGCCAGCTCTGGCGGGACATCCGGGATATGGCCCTGTCCGATCAGGAATTTGAGGAAGATCTACACCACCGCCTGGAGCAGCTAAAGGAGGTGACGCCCCATGGCGTTTGACTACAAAAAGGAGTACAAGGAATTCTATCTTCCTCCCAAGAAACCGGGGATCGTCACAGTACCCGCCATGAATTTCCTGGCAGTGCAGGGAAAAGGCGACCCCAATGAGGAGGGCGGCACATATAAGCAGGCTCTGGGGATGCTATACGCAGTGGCCTTCACCATCAAGATGAGCAAACTGGGCAAGCACCAGCTGGAGGGGTACTTTGACTATGTGGTGCCGCCCTTGGAAGGCCTGTGGTGGCAGGACGGAGTCCAAGGGGTGGACTACACTCACAAAGAGAGGTTTCAGTGGATCTCCCTGATCCGCCTGCCGGAGTTTGTCACCAAAGAGGTGTTTGACTGGGCCATTGGGGAGGCCACAGAGAAGAAAAAACAGGACTTCTCCCCGGTGGAGTTTTTTTCCTGGGAGGAGGGGCTGTGCGTCCAGTCCATGCATATCGGCTCCTACGACAACGAGCCTGCCACCGTGGCCGCCATGGAGGAGTACGCCAAAGCCCAGGGCTTGGAGCTGGACTTTGGGGAGAACCGTTTCCACCACGAGATCTACCTCAGCGATGTGCGGCGTTGTAAGCCAGATCGGTTGAAAACAGTGATCCGCCAGCCGGTGAGAAAGGCCTGACTGGTAAGAAAATCCCCCGATTCTGTGGAGCAGCTTCTCAGCCACAGAGTCGGGGGCTTGTTGTTGGAGTTGGTTGTTGAGCAGGCGCCGGGCGAGTTAGGAAGCCCTGTCGAAGAGTACCAGCGTGACCTCCAGATCGTGGTCCAGTAGGAAGTTCTCAATGGTGTCCACCGCCACCTTCAGAGCTTGGTCCTTGGGGTAGCCGTAGACCCCGGAGGAGATCAAGGGAAAGGCCACACTCTTACAGTGATGGGACAAAGCCAGCTCCAGAGAGTTTCGGTAGCAGGCGGAGAGCAATTCCTGCTCTCCATGATTGCCGCCCCGCCAAATGGGCCCCACGGTGTGGATCACGTACTTGGCAGGCAGGTGATAGCCGCCAGTGAGCTTGGCTTGGCCGGTTTCACAACCACCCAGAGTGCGGCACTCGGCTAAGAGCTCCAGACCAGCAGCCCGATGGATGGCTCCGTCTACGCCACCGCCTCCCAGCAGGCTGTTGTTGGCGGCGTTGACGATGGCATCCACAGCTAGTTTGGTGATATCCCCGTGAACAAGATGAAATGGCATGTTCCTTGCTCCTTTCCATGTTCTATTGTGGTTACAGGCTTTCGGTTTTGTTGTAGGCATCTTATTGCCTGGAAACCCCGATTTGATCCGCAAGCTGCTCTTGGGAGATTCCCTTTGCTTTCCGCAAAGATTGGATTCTGTCTGCCAGGTTCATGGTCATCGCTCCTTTTTGTGTTTGGAGTCATTGAAGCAGCATTAGCGGTTGCATAGCTACCATCCAGATATGGAAGTGTGTCAACTGGCGGTTGCGAGGTGTCTTTACTGGAAAAAGAGGAAACTACACGGTGTTTTTCGCTGGAATTTCCCCGCTCCCTTGGATTTCATTGTACCACAAGAAAAGCAGTATTTCTATCAACCAGACTTTTGTGTTTGGCAGAAAAAAGCAACTGGACAACTCTGCCCAGTGGAAGGTTCTTGGTTGTCCTAATTTGCATCTGCCCCTTGCCGGATTTCCTGGGAGCCTGTATCATAACGCCCCTACAGGTTAGTGAAAGGTATAGGATTAAAGGCTGATTTTGCCAATAAACAAAGAAAAACAGCACCAGTCCGCTGACGCTTAGCGGCTGGTGCTGCTTTGTTTCCGAGATCGCTTGCTTAGTTATCTCCTCTGTGATAACGGATCTTCATGTGCTCGGAGGCGTTTTTGAGAATCTGGGAAAGGGCTTTGTCCGACTCTTCCTTCACCATGTCGGCAATCTTGCGGTTGGCTTCCTTCAGGATTTCCACAGGCTCACCCTGCTGGATTTTCTCATCGTACTCGTATAGGAACTGCTGTCCACGATTCATCACGGCATTCACATACCGCTCGTCAAACAACAGAGCATTCCCAAAATGGGCGTCTGTCAGCGCGGCAATGAGCCGGCTGTGCCAGTACATGCTGTCCGTGGAAACCGTATCCGTAGTACCGCTGAGGTACTTGGGGAACTCCGTCACATTGGCGTATACCGGGAAGCAGGCCGTGAAGCCGCTGCCACCCATGGAGAGCCACTCCACACCCTGGATTGCCTCCGGCAAATCGCCGCGAATCTGCATGATTCCGCAAACATCGCTGTTGGGCACACCAATGGTGCGGTACTTCCCCTTGCACGCGGCGTTCTTGTCGTAGGGATTGTAGGCCGTTCCCTGATAATAGGATCCCAGCAAATACCGCACATCCTCCACCGTCACCTTGCGCTCCGGCACAAAAGACCAAGGAATGTCGTTGCTCTCCGGGGTGAAGTCTGCGTTATCCCCGTCCCACTTGTAAGTGCGGGGCAGGAAATACCGGGCCATGAACCAGGCGCGGGGGGTATTGTAAATATGGTCAGCGTCAGAATGAGAACCAAAGGCCAGTCTGGGGTTGAAATCCGCCCCCGTATCCAGGGCCAGGTGGTACTTTTCTACGAATTCCTGCAGATCCTTGGAGCAAAGGTGTTCTTTCTGCTCCCCATAAGCATCCGCAAAGTCAAAATGATCCAGACCAAACTGGTTGGGCATGATGACCACTCGGTCATCCGGCACCCGTCTGGCGATCCAGTGATGGCCGCCGATGGTTTCCAGCCACCAGACTTCATTGGCGTCCGCAAAAGCCATGCCATTGGGCTCATAGGTGCCATATTGCTCCAGCAGTGCGCCGGTTCGAAGCACACCTTCCCGGGCAGAATGAATATAGGGAAGCACGAGGGTCACCAGGTCCTCTTCGCCAATTCCGCCGGGAACCTCTTTGCTGTTGCGGTTTTTCTTTTTCTGATACCGGACATAGGGGTCCGCGCCGATAACCCGGGCGTTGCTGGTGATGGTCTCCGTGGCGGTCATAGCCACGTTGGCCTCATTGATGCCGCAGGCGGGCCATACGCCATTGGTCTTTGTCACGTTGGGGCAGTCGGTATAACGCATGGCATTCCCCGGCAGTTCCACCGTCAGGTGAGAGATGACCGTTTTGTACGTGGTAGCCTTCTCCCTAGCCGGGTGAGTCAAAAGGCGCTTGGCTTCAAATCCGCCGTCATCATTGCGGGCAATGATCGTTGAGTTGTCATGGCTGGCTTTCTTGCCCACCAAAATCGTTGTACAGGGCATACGCGACTCCTTTCCCTTTTCCATCTATTTCAGATTGCGGACAGCTTTTTGTTTCACTGCGTAGCAAATTTCTTACAACCGGAAATCGACAAAAAACGATTCCTTCTTTTTTTATACGACGCATTGATTATAGCACAGGCCCTCTGCTATTTCCAGTCCCGGTTCTCTTCTAGTTTCGATTTTCTAGGTACTGGAGATGGCGCGATAGTTGCTTTGAAAACAACTAATATAGCTAAAAGAAAAAATGCACCCAGCAAAACTGAGTGGGGTTTTTCATGGGGAGTGTTGGCAAAATAGATACATGGTACAAGCGTGGACATAAAAATTCGCGAACTACACCAATGTGCAGTTCGCGAATGGGGAGCGGCAGCTTGCCGCTGGCGGAGATGAAGAAATTTGAACTCTTGCGCCGGTTTGAAGTCGACCTACCGCATTTCGAGTGTGTCCGGAATTTCCGAACCTGGCGGAATTTGACGGAAGATGGGGGAAGCTGTGGGAACCCCAAAAAGCCAGAGTTTCTGCGGGTTTTGAGAAGACAGAAAAGAAAAAAGAGAGGGAATTCCTAGGTCGGGAAGTCCCCGCGGGGAGGGGAAAGTTCTAACGGATTTCTAAGAAACGCCCCGTAGAAAACCCGTAGAAATCCGGAAAAAAGCGCCACAAAAACCCACGCGCTGGCAGTGCGGATTTGGGGGGTGTTTTGGCGGGACAACCTCCATGTGCGGCGGGGAGGTCGGAGCTATTGGCAGGAATCTTTCTGTTCTGGGTGATGCGTAGATGTATGGTCCGCCCCCGTGGCTGTGGATGCTGAGGGCCGTGGGGCCGGTCCATCAAGGCTGACAAGCAATCCCCCCTCACAGTGTGAGAGGGGATTTGCGTCACAGCAGCTCTTTTGTTTTTCTGGCGAGATAAAGCGGGATATTGGTGATGGCGCCGTCCTTGCGGTACCCGCGCTTGGAAAAGCGGATGGCGTGTTCCGGGTGGTGGCCGGCGATATACCGCTTAAAGGAAGGCGCGGATTTGTCCTCGCCGCCCTTTGCCTCGATGGGGATAATCTCTGTGCCGTTTTGCAGCACGAAGTCAATTTCGCCGTTCTTGTCCGAGTAATAGCGAGGCTCCACGTCAAATTGACCGCGAAGCTGCTGCAGCACATAGTTTTCGGTGAGCGGCCCCTTGAATTGGTAGTCGGCTTTCAGCAGGATGGCGCTGTTGTCAATGCCTGCCATGTGCTTGAGCAGCCCGGTATCAAAGAGAAACAGCTTGAATTGGTCCAGCTTATCAAAGGCGGAGAGGGGATGCTCCATCTTGGAAACATTGTAGATGCGGTTGAGCATACCGGCTGAGACAAGCCATTCGATGGCTTCTTCAAAGTCCCGCGCCCGGCCGCCCTGCCGGACAGCGCCGTAGATAAACTTTTCATTGGATTTGGCAAGCTGGGAGACAATGCTGCGGAACACCATCAGGATGCGTCCGCTGTTCACCTTTCCGTTGTGTTTGGAGAAGTCATTTTCGTAAATTTCCACCAGTTCTCGCTGGATTTGGGAAACCGCTGCCGGGTCCTTATGGTTGATCCATGAAGCTACACATTCCGGCATCCCACCGATGATCAGGTAGTTGTTGTAGGCTTCCAGCAAGCGGTTGTGGAAGATTTCTTCAATGGTCTGATTCTTCTGGATGCTCTCGTAGTAAGCAAAGAGCGCCGATTCGGTGGCTTCCAGAAACTCATCAAAATAAAGGGGGTATAGATCGAGAAGATTGACCATCCCCACCGGGTAAGACTTTGGCTGAGCCAGCAGGGTGCCAAGCAGGCTCCCGGCAGCGATGACATGGTAGTCGTTTGCTTTCTCTTTGAAATATTAGAGTGTGTTGAGGGCCTCGGGGCACTCCTGTACCTCATCGAAAATGACGAGAGTCTCCCCAGGCAGAATCTTTTCTCCGGCGACCATGGACAGCAGTTCAATAATCCGCTGGGGATTCTTGTTCGCTTCAAAAATGGATTTCAGCTCGTCTTCCTCATCGAAGTTGAAGTAGACAAAACTGTCGTAACAGCTTTGCCCAAACTCCTTCATGAGCCAGGTCTTGCCCACCTGACGGGCGCCGCGAATAATCAGCGGCTTCCGTTCCGGGGTATCCTTCCATTTTACAAGCTGCGAAAATGCGCTTCGCTTCATGCGAGTCACCACCTTCTCCTCTAGATGAAAGCAGTATAACACATTTTTCCGGGTTTTACAACGGGATTAAAACACGTTTTTCCGAAAAAATAAGACACGTATAAACACATTTTTCTGAAATGGGTATCTTTCACGTGGGCAAGCGCAAGGAAAACACCCAGTAGGGCCTTCAATCAAAACGGCGCCTTTTTCTTCAAGCTTTCGCTTCAGTATCTCGTCAGCGGTTCTTTTTCTGTATCTTTTCATGCCGCGAGCTTCCCTTGGTGGATGGTGTTCATTTATAGTGTGCGCCAATCAAGCAAGGATTGCAACGTTTTTCCGATGATTGGCGGAATATTGTTCCAACGATTGGCGCGATTTTATCCCGACGATTGGCAGCTTTCTCAATTCAGATGCAGGACAGAGCCTGGCAGTTCTCTAGATCACAATCCCCTGACAGTGGTCGAGCTCGTGCTGGATGATCTGGGCCGTCCAGCCGGTGAAGGTCTTGACCCGCTCCTGGAAACGTTCATTCTGCCACCGCACCTTGATGGACTTCCACCGCTTGGCGGACCGGGTGCCGGTGAGGGACAGGCAGCCCTCCTCCGTCTCGTAGGGGCCGGATTTCTTCACGATCTCCGGATTGTACATCACCTGGTAGACGCCCTCGTTGTCGAAGACGATGATGCGCTTGTTCACGCCGATCATGTTGGCGGCCATGCCCACGCACTCCTCCTTGTGGTGGGCCAGGGTGTCCAGCAGATCTTGTCCCACAGAAAGGTCGTCCGGGGTGGCGGGCTGGGATTTCTGGGCCAGAAAAGCCTCGTCTTTGCAGATGTCTCGAATCATGGGGTAAGCTCCTTGTGTGTCAAGAGTGTTTCCGCGATCACTTCTGCCGCCAGCTGAGTGCCCGCTTCATTGGGGTGGACGCCGTCGGCAGCGTAGAGAGGATGGGTGGGGGAGAGGTCGTAGAACCGCTGACCCACCTCCGCCAGCAGGGCGTGGTTTTCCTGGGCGGCCTGGCGGTAGGCGTCAGAAAGCTGCCGGGCCATGTCCTCGTAGTTCCAGCCCTTGGTTGCCAGCTTGGCGCCGCCCTTTTCATAGGCCCAGGTGGCGAACAGGACGGGAGTGGTCCCCTTTGCCCGAATCCACTCACAGAGTCGCTCCACACTGTTGAAAAAGCTTTGAGGCGAGGAGATGGGCCCGTGGCTCATCTCCTGGAGAATGATGAAATCCCAGGGTTCTCCCTCCAGAGCGACCAGGGTCTTGGCGCCCAGTTTTGTGCGGGGATTGAGCTGCTCTGCCAGCCGCGCCCCGCCCCGGGTGTGGGCCATCACCTCCGCCCCGGTGAGCTGGGCCAGCCGCTGAGGCAAGTCGTTGGCGGCGGTAAAGCTGTTGCCCAACATCAGAATGCGCATGGTTTTTCCCTCGTTTCTTCTGGAAATGCGGCGTCACGGGAGAGACACCCCTCCACCCATTCCTCCCTCACCAGGTACCGGCACACGCCGAAGTGCTGGTTCTGCCGCTCCATAAACCCGGCGGGAATCTTAGTCAGCCATTTCTTACTGAAGGCGGTGGTGCCGAAGTAGGCGTCAAAGCTGGCAACGGGCAGTACCACCCAAGGGGAGTCCTCCTGTTTGTTCGCCACATAATACTTCAGCAGGGTGAGAAGCACCTCTGGTTTGACAGAAGGGAAGGAATCCGCCAGCCGCTGTTCCAGGTCGGGGGTCAGAAGAATGGTGGGAGAGCGCAGGGGCCCCTGCTCCAAGGCATCGGCTAGAATGTCGTCAAAGCGCAGCACCCAGCCGCCCTTGGTCTCCGGGGAGAACAGCGGAATCTGGAATCGGATCACTTTGTCCCGCCAATCCCTGTCCCAGCCGTGGGAGAGAGGTTCCAGATTTTTCAGGGCGGGCTTGCTCACCTTCTCCGGGTGGTGTTTGAGAAAATCCCGCACACCGTGGACGTGGCGGACAAACCAGCCGTTGCCCTGTTCGTCCACCAGCTCCGGGAATTCATCGCGAAGCTGCCGGAAATCCGTCTCGTACTGCCAGGCCTCCTTGGGCTTGGCTTTTTTGCTGTCCGGGATGCTGCACCAGGCCCGGAGGGCGTCTCGGGCGCGGTGCATGTCCGGTTTATCGGTCTGCCACAGATAGCCGCGGGCCACTATTGTAAGAATTCGCTGCAGCCCCTCCCCACGAAGCAGAGTGTCAAAGGTGAACCGCCCCAGGTAGGCGCTGTCCTGCTTGTTCGTGGCGTCGTACACCACCGCTCCGGTGTAAGCGGTGAACTCGGCTCTCTCGTCAATCACGGCGCTCCTCCTTTCGGGCGGTGGCCAAAACCGCGTCCAGCAGCACGTCCCACAGGAAGCCCCGATTTCCCAACGCCGCGGCGCACTGCACCGCCAGCTTGGGCTGGATATGCCGCTCCAGATAGTGGCGGCAGCCCCGGGCCACCGCCTCCCGGTAGGACTCCTGGGCCGTCTTGTTTTCGTAGCTTTCCAGCATTTCCTCCATCTGCTCCGAGTCCCCCGCCCGGTGGAGCTGGCGGCTGGCTTGCAGGCGGTTTTCCCGCTCCACATCCAGCAGCAGGTCCCCCAGAATCCGGTAACCCCCTGCCCGGAAGTCACACAGCAGCTCTCCATAGGCATCCACAATGTCACCGGGCAGATGTTCCCGAAGGAAGTCCTCCCGCTCCCCAGGAGGTAGGAACTGCCACGCCTGTTCCCGGATTTGTTCCAGCAGGGCAGCCGCCTGTTCCGGCTCCAGGGCGGAGAAGGCGGCGTACAGCTTCTCCGCCGTCACCAGCTCCTCCTGGCCCCGGGCGTACAGGATGCGCTCCACGTCCGTGCGGTGGGGCTGTTCCCGGACAGGTGCCATGCTGACCCGGATGCGGCCCAGACACCGCTGGTACTCCAAAACAATCTCCTCCACCAGCTTGCGGGAGGCCTGGGGCAGCTTCTCTTTCCACTGGGGGTCTTGGGCAAAGCTGAACAGCACCTCGTCTGGGT
>ENA-OPRS01001369-OPRS01001369.1-human-gut-metagenome-genome-assembly--contig:-NODE-1369-length-10700-cov-3.519211_pt1 | contig 10700 bp, 8 predicted proteins | sample MGYA00241795_ERZ501881 | MGnify/ENA primary metagenome ERZ501881 (study PRJEB25962, sample SAMEA2042440) | human gut metagenome | biome: human gut; feature: human-associated habitat; material: faeces... | reverse complement strand
CCCTTACGCGGACGAGGGCAGTCCCCCCGTGGAGGGCAGCACCGACGGCACCTACAAGGCCGAGGACAGCACCGAATCCAGCATTGCCATCGCCCCGGCGCACGCCGTGATACTGGAAGGTGTTATCTACTACGACACCTGCACGGTCAGCGGTACCGACGCCAAGGCCGCCCCCGACGGCACCATTACCTCCACCGTGGACAGTGACTCCTTCCCCACCGAAGATGGGCAATCCAACTTCGGTACCGGCTATGCCTACCGTTACGGCAGTGAGAACGGCACACTGGAGGTGCAGATCGACGGCGAATGGTGGATCTTTGCCGCCAACCAATAAGCAAACAGCATTTAGCAAAACGCCCAAAACTGCGGAATCGGTTTTGGGCGTTTTGCAGATTCAGCTACTATACCCTGCTTTTTGCTTGCAGTTTTTGGTGGTTATGCTACAATAATTTTAATCATCGCAAATACCCGCCAAAGGAAGTGCCTTATGAAAAAGTACATTATGGCGCTTGACGCCGGAACGACCTCGAACCGTTGCATCCTGTTTGACCACGACGGCAAAATTTGCAGCGTGGCCCAGAAAGAATTCACCCAGTATTTCCCCAAACCGGGCTGGGTCGAGCATGATGCCAACGAGATCTGGACCACCCAGCTGGGCGTGGCCCTCTCTGCCATGAACAAGATTGGTGCCACCGCCGAGGATATCGCCGCCATCGGCATTGCCAACCAGCGCGAGACCACCATCGTGTGGGACCGCGACACCGGCGAGCCGATCTACCATGCCATTGTGTGGCAGTGCCGCCGCACCAGCGAATACTGCGATAAGCTGAAAGCCGAAGGCTACACCGAGATGATCCGGGAAAAGACCGGTCTGATCATTGATGCTTACTTTTCCGCCACCAAATTAAAGTGGATCCTGGACAACGTAGAGGGTGCGCGGGAAAAGGCCGAGGCCGGGCAGCTGATGTTCGGCACCGTGGAGACCTGGCTGATCTGGAAGCTGACCTGCGGCAAGGTGCATGTGACCGACTACTCCAACGCCAGCCGGACGATGCTGTTCAACATCCACACGCTGGATTGGGACGACGACATCCTGAAGCTGCTGGACATCCCCCGCAGCGTGCTGCCCAAGCCCGTTTCCAACAGCGAATTTTACGAGTATGCCGACCCGATGCACTTCTGCGGTGCCATCAAAATCGCCGGTGCAGCAGGCGACCAGCAGGCCGCGCTGTTCGGCCAGACCTGCTTTAACAAGGGCGAGGCCAAAAACACCTACGGCACCGGCGGCTTTTTGCTGATGAACACCGGCGACACCATCTGCCGCAGCCGGAACGGCCTGATCTCTACCATTGCCATCAGCCTGAACGGTAAAGTGGAGTACGCGCTGGAGGGCAGCGTCTTTGTGGGCGGTGCCGTCATCCAGTGGGTGCGCGACGGCCTGCGCATGATCCAGGAGAGCCGCGATGCGGAATACTATGCCCAGAAGGTGCCGGATAACGGCGGCATTTACATCGTGCCGGCCTTTACTGGTCTGGGTGCACCGTACTGGGATATGTACGCCCGCGGTGCCATTGTGGGCATCACCCGCGGCACCACCCAGAACCACATCATCCGCGCGGCAGAGGAGTCCATTGCCTACCAGAGCGCAGACCTCGTGGCTGCTATGGAAAAGGACACCGGCGTGCCCATCACCTCGCTGAAGGTGGACGGCGGTGCATCCCGCGACCAGTTCCTGATGCAGTTCCAGGCCGATATCCTGAACAAGACCGTGCTGCGCCCGGCCATCCGGGAGACGACCGCTCTGGGCGCAGCCTATCTGGCGGGCCTTGCCACCGGCGTATGGAAGGACCGGGACGAGATCCGCAGCCTGTGGCACTGCAATATGACCTTTGCCCCGCAGATGGACGAGGCCGAGCGCACCCGTCTGCTGGCCGGCTGGCACAAGGCTGTGGGCCGCAGCAGCGACTGGGCAGAGCATTGATGATCTTTGCCCGAACCTATAGCTCATACACAAAATATTTTTTAATTGTTTATTTTCTAATGTTTATCGTCATGGTCAGCTGTTCCAATACCACTACCATTCTGGGCGGCGGTGAGCTGATTGCAACCACATTCTGATCAACCCAAAATTTTACATTACAGCCGCCGTGCAGCTCATTTACACGGCGGCTGTTTTATAGGATAATAGAAGCACTTGATAAAAAGGAGTCTTACCCAATGCATCCTCTTGCCGAAACTTTGTTGAACGAACCGGTGATCGCCGCTGTGAAAACGGACGAAGCCCTGGCTGCTGCGCTGGCCTCGCCCTGCAGTACTATTTTTCTGCTGGCAAGCACCCTGCTCACCGTAGACGGTCTGGTGCACCGCATACATGATGCCGGAAAACTGGCCGTGGTTCACATTGACCTTGTGGACGGCCTTTCGTCACGGGAGATCGCGGTGGACTCCCTCAACGCCCTGTGCCACCCGGACGGCATCATCTCCACCCGCCCGACCCTGATCCGCCGGGCGCGCCACCGCGGCCTGCTGACCGTCCAGCGGGCGTTCATTCTGGACTCCCTCTCGCTGACCAGCCTGTCTGGCCAGCTGGAACAGGGCAAACCGGATTTCGTTGAGATCCTTCCCGGCATCATGCCCCGGGTCATCGCCGAGATCAGCACCCGCACACAGGTGCCTGTCATTGCAGGCGGCCTGCTGCGGGACAAAGCCGACATCATGGCCGCCATGCGCGCAGGTGCCGCCGCAGTTTCCACCTCTGCGCCCTCCCTGTGGGATATCTGAGCCAGAACGAGATCCCAGCTGAAGTACGAAAAGCATAATAGTATCCTGGTGTTTTATCTGTTGAACATAAACTGTATCCTGCGCCGCAGAGCGTTCTACTGCCGCAGTAAAGTCATCGTAGATGCTTTCAATTGCCTGATAATACTTTGCTTCATTCAAAATCTGCCGGTATTTTCCGCGGGCAAAACAGGGGGCCACCACCGCATTGACCGCTGCTCCAAAAACGATTGCATCTTTTGGTGTGTTATGTAAATTGGGATCGTTTTTGCTCAGATACGCTTTGTTCTGATAGGTTGCTTTTGTCGAACCAGATAAGTAGTCTTTTTCCTGATCCAGATACGCACCTCTGCAAGATAATCCATTTCTTATTGATAAGTATAGCACAAATCGATCAATTGTTCTATCTACTTGCATCGATTCACGGCTGACTGCTCATCTGAAAGGAACTTCAAGAACCGTATAATATCATACCGATAGCCGTTCAACGTGGCTTCTGCCGTGCCAGAATACTTCTTGTCGTCCAAAAAATCTTGCTTTAGATTATCAAACCGGACTGCATTCTTCTGAATCTTCTTCATTTTTGTACCTTTGACCTCTAAAATTTTTGAAAAAATCATAGGTACAAGACAAAAAGCCAATATAAAACAAAAAAGACGATAAACCGTTTAGTTCAACGATTTATCGTCCTTTTGGTGCGCTCGAGGGAACTCGAATCCCTGGCCCTCTGATTAAAAGAGCCCACCGGGCAGAACACTCTGATTTTAGAAGTTTCGAGTTTACGTCGTTTTTGCGCAAAGCATCGTGATTTTCTGCCGGGTAATTTCTGCACCCTTTGCCGTATTTTGCAAGTCAGAGTGCCCATTGCATCCCTTGAAACCGTGCAAAAACAGTGCAGAAACCGTGCACTTACTCTGAGACAAATGAAAAATGATGATTTTGATCCATGACTTGGTGGCGATTTGAGTGACCACAAAGGTAAATTTGATACACGGAAAGAAGAATGCCCACTCGTCTGAGGAGTTCTCAGGGGAGTGGGCATTTTGTGTAATAGCTTGTATAGGCAAAAAGAAAACAGCCCCATCATCTAATAGAACTGTTTCCTCAAGCCTAGGTTAATCAGATTCTTTTACAGCCTTCGTAAAATCGATAAAAGGAATGTTATAACTTCCATATCGAGACCAATTTGTTGAACTTGCAACGATAGGTCTTAAATAACTCAACAACAGTGAAGGGGCATTTTTACTCAGAAGACTTTCAAGCACTTCATCACTGAATTGACTTCCGGACCAATCAAACGTTGCTTGTTCCGATGCTTCGAGATAAAATGGATCTTTTTCTGTCTTTCCACCTAAAGTTATAGTTAAGATCACTTCAGCCTTTGATTTTCCTTCATAAGGCTTTACGTCCGTGCTCAGATTTATACGCAACTGAATTTCAGATTCTTCACAAAAAGACTGATTCGTTTCATATTCTAAGTGCACCAACTCTGGATTAGAAAATCTGAAACCACTTTTCTTACTGTTCAAATCCATCTTTGCACCACTTTCTTTAACCAGCCAGCAGCATTTCGTCATCTCGGCTGACGGCAGATTCTACAGATGAAACTGTCGCCGAGAAAGAATCTACTGCAGTTAAACTTTGCTGCTCAAACGAATCACTTGTGTCCAAACAAATAAAGTTCATTTGAGATCGAAAAGAATGCAGATTGCAGACCTCGATTGTGCTTATAAACTTCTGGATGGTTTCTATACTATTGGCCCAATCCAAAGGTTCCAGTTCAAACGTAAAACCATCATCTGTTTCCTGATAGTTCACTTCATCAAGTGCCTTATCCCGTCGTCTATTCTCTTCCACTATTTTAGCAACATTGGGATGATGCAGATTATACACAAACTGCTTTGCTTCATCGCCTCGCAAAACGATATCTTCATTCACATAACGCATAAACTGCCCTCCTTCGTTTCATTTTTATATAAGATCATTGATACAGGCCTCTTCATACCGTTCCAATTCGGCCCGATCATGGTGATAACAGTCATAATACATTCGCGTTGTAAAACCAGCATTTTCAACTGCCATTTGGCGAATCGGTTCAAAGCCAAAACTTTTGTACCACGATACTAAATCATTTACCGCATCAATAATTATAAAACGAACAGGCCACTTTCGTCCAAGCAGAGAAATCTCTTTTAGTATACCATTCAGTATCGTACTTCCGATTTTTCTGTGTTGACACGTTTTTTCTACCGCAAGATAATGAATTAAGAGACATCCATACCTTAACTCGGAATTTCCAGACCAGTTGTGGTCATTCGTGTCTTCACTGATTTCTTCTGCTGATAGTGTAATAAATGCGATTTGGTATACCGCAATCACGCGATCATTCAAAATAGCAACATACGTATATCCTTTTTCAAGAAGTGTTTCGTAGTATGCTTTCTTGATCAACTCATCAATTGACGGCTCTCCACATGAAAATCCCATCAAGCACTCGGGATCTTTCAATAATTCAACTTTAACCGTTTCTTTCATATGTCAAAACAGTCCTTTGTATGCGTTGCCAATCTGGGTATACCTGTTTCTATTATACCGGAATTGTTTACTGTTTTCAAGTGAATTATTCAGATTTGTTCACTATGTTATTGTAAATTCGTTAATGGGATGCTCCACAGTATGACCCCAAGAAAACATTCTGACCTAGAACTTGAGGGTATCTTAAGTAACCAATCAGAGGTTCAAAAGCGAAACAACCCACTCGTCTAAGGAGAACTCGGATTAGTGGGCGGTTCTATACAATGGTGGTTCTTATATGCCTCTTGCTGCATTTTATTTTAATGTTGCCACTTTTTCAGGGAACTTGCCACTTTTAGCATAGAGGTTGCCATTTTTGAGATGAAGTTGCCACTTTTCTATGGCAGGTTTCCGCACTTTCCGCATTACTTTCCACACTTTCCATATATCATTGGATATGCCCGCCTTGCTAAACTTCTATATGAAACATTGCTATTTGGATGTAAATTGAATATAATCTTAAATGGAAAGTGGACGTCATTCCGATGGTGTGGCTGACACCTAAAATCCGATCTGATACAAGACGTAAGGGCTTGAGGCTGGCGGGCAGCGATAAAATCCGAAAGCGATGCAGGACATAGGAGTCTGAGGTTGGCGGACAACGATAAAATCAGTCACAAGGGGCATCGGACAGCACTGCGGTGTTGTAGATGTCCTTTTTATACTGTTGGCATTCAGTTCACCACCAAGTAACAAAAGAATGCCCGCCCACCGATGGAGTTGAATCTCCACAGTGAGCGGGCATTTTGCGTTTTTGTTCGATACGAGTGAATCTATTCGGCTTGTGGTTATCGCTGAACCCACGGTTTGGCTCTACAACAGGCTGATGCCGAACCAGTCTATTGCTTCAATGCCACCGATAGCTGGTCAACGCCGCTATCCTCTAAAAGTATTATACACCGTTGATGTGGCATTGCAAGGAAAAAACGCGATACACGATAATATGCTCAATCGAAGGTCGATACTTTCTTCGTCAAAGTGGATGCGTTTTACAAGAGTATCGCAAGTTTCCGCCCTCCACAGGATATGTCTCCTCGCCAAACTTTTTCAGAGATTGCTACTTTTTTGGGGTATGGTTGCTAAACCTTGCCCAAAGGATGCTACATCTTAGTCCAAGGTCGCTAAACATAGTGCACAGAAAACCCCACAATAATATAATTAAAATTATGATAATTCGGATTATATTATTTCTTGTGAACTGCATCTTCATGAATCAGAATCAGGTTGGAATTCTCCGCTGCCATTTTCACCAGTCGATCTGTAAAGCCGCTCTTGGAGAACAGCCCGTACACAATTTCGTAGCCCTTAAACGCCGCTGTAAGTTCTTTGGACTGCCCCTTTTCCTGCAAAGCAGAGTAGACCGCCACATCCACAGGTTTCGCATGGTACTTGCACTCACCGAGGAACAGCCGTTTGTGCTGGTTGTCCACAGCTGCAACATCGATCTCTGTGTCTCCCTCGTTGTCGTTACGCCAGTAAGAGCCAATGCGTGAGGGTGCAAAGTCGATCTGCCCCTTTCGGCACAGCTCCGCAAAGATGTTCCGGCAGATGCTCTCATAAGCGAAAGCCACAAATTTTTGCTTAAAGTCTTTGCCCATCTCGTCCAGCACGATCTGTTGGTTGTCCAGTTCCAACTCTCCCTTGAACGGGTACACATAGCGGAACCAGAAGCGGATGAAGTTGTCCGAGACATAATACAGGCTTTTCCGGGAACGCTCTGGATTTTTTTCGGTGATGGGAACGTTCTTGATAACAAAACCAAGGTCGATCAGCGTTTTCAGGTACGGCGTAATAGCTGACGTGTCCTGCTCCATCGTCATGCCGATTTTGCTCAGCTTGTGGTTGCCATCCGAGATTGCTTTCAACACGGAGAAATAGTTAATGGGCGTCTGCACTTCTTCGTTGAGCAGGAAATCAGGTTCTTCGTAGAGAAAGCCGTTTTTCGACAGTACCACCCGCCGAATCTGTTCTACCAGCGGTTCCTCCGTCTGGAAAAACTCCATATATTTCGGTACACCGCCTGTAATGGCATACTGCTCCACCGCCTGCTCAAACGACAGGTTTTGCGCCGCATACACGTCCGTGAATTGCAGCGGCATCAGCCGAATCTGCGCCGTTCTGCGGCCATAGAGCGGGCTGTCGTAGGCTAGAGCGTGCTTTTTCATCATGCTGATCAGGGAACCGCAGAGGATCAGCATCACATTGTGGTCTTTCAGCACTTCATCCCATGCGTTTTGCAGGATGGACGGAAAATCCGGGTTCGTTTTGACCAGATACGGAAATTCGTCAATGACAAGCACCTTTTTTTCATCCGGGTGGTCGTCTGTTACCACCTGAAATAAATCAAGCCAGTCAGTAAATGTGACCTTGCTGAGCATGGGGTTCTTTGTGGTACGGGAAAGCACCCCGGCAAACCGCTTCATGCTCTGGGCTTCACTTTCTGTGGTTGCCAGAAAGTAAAACGCACGTTTATCCTTGATAAACTCTTTGATTAGCGTCGTTTTTCCAACACGCCGCCTGCCGTAAATCACCACAAAGCCGCTGCCGCGCTCTAATTCTGCATTCAGCGTTGCCAGTTCGGATGTTCTGCCGATGAAGTCCATACCGTTCACCTCTTGCTTAATATAATTTGGATTATGATAATATCGATTATATTATAACTGTTCTGCACAAAACCGTCAATAGGACGAAACATCGAATTTTCAACATCAAATTCATACAATGTAGAAAACTCCGGGCTTCCCCCTTTTGCAGATTGAACCGATCCCGAAGAAACGGTATAATAACAGTATAACAAATTATTGTTTGTCGAGCTCATTTTCTCGACACGCAGGAGGAACATACATGGTAACCGGAGAACTGAAAAGCAAAATTGACAGCCTGTGGGAAATTTTCTGGACGGGCGGCCTGACGAATCCCTTGGATGTGATCGAGCAGATGACCTATCTGATGTTCATTCACGACCTCGATGAAAGCGACAACACTCACGCCAAAGAAGCCGCTATGCTGGGTCTGCCCTACAAGAGCATCTTTGCGGGCGAGGTGCAGGTCGGAGAGCGCACTGTGGATGGAGCACAGCTCAAGTGGAGCGTTTTCCACGATTTCCCGGCAGGCAAAATGTACTCCACCATGCAGGAGATGGTGTTCCCCTTCATCAAGAATCTGCACGGCGACAAGGACAGTGCCTACGCCAAGTACATGGGTGATGCCATTTTCAAAGTGCCCACGCCGCTGATGCTGGATAAAATCGTGACTGCCATGGACGGAATGTATGAGCAGGCGGCGCAGCTTTCCAACACTGACATTCGCGGCGATATCTACGAATACCTGCTTTCCAAGCTGGCAACGGCAGGTGTCAACGGCCAATTCCGCACGCCGCGCCACATTATCCGCATGATGGTTGACCTGATGCAGCCCCGCGCTGACGATGTGATTTGCGACCCGGCCTGCGGCACGGCTGGCTTCCTTGTGGCCGCTGGCGAATATCTGCGCGAAAACCGCAAGCAGGAAGTGTTTTTTGACCGCAAAAACAAAGACCACTACATGAACCACATGTTCCACGGCTTCGACATGGACCGTACCATGCTGCGCATCGGTGCTATGAACATGATGCTCCACGGCGTGGACAACCCATTCATCGAGTACCGCGACAGCCTGAGCGACCAGAACCCCGACAAGGACAAATACAGCCTGATTCTGGCAAATCCCCCATTCAAGGGCAGTTTGGACTACGACATTGTTTCCACCGACCTGCTCAAGCTCTGCAAGACCAAAAAGACAGAGCTGCTGTTCCTCGCTCTGTTCCTGCGGATGCTGAAGGTCGGCGGACGCTGCGCCTGCATCGTCCCGGATGGCGTTCTGTTCGGCTCTTCCACTGCACACAAGGCGATTCGCAAGGAGATCATCGAGAACAACCGTCTGGAGGCTGTCATCTCTATGCCCTCCGGCGTGTTCAAGCCCTATGCGGGCGTTTCTACTGCCATCCTGATTTTCACCAAGACCGGCCACGGTGGCACGGATAACGTCTGGTTCTACGATATGAAAGCCGACGGCTTCTCTCTGGACGATAAGCGCAGCCCGACCACGGAAAACGACATCCCCGATATTATCGCCCGGTTCCACAACCGGGAAGCTGAAGCCACCCGTGAGCGCACGGAACAGAGCTTCTTTGTGCCGAAAGAGGAGATCGCGGGCAACGACTATGATTTGTCCATCAACAAGTATAAAAAGACCGAGTATGTGCCGGTGGAGTATCCTTCCACACAGGAAATTATGGCACAGCTGCGTTGTTTACAAAAGAAGATCGACGCAGAGATGGACGCTTTGGAAGAACTTTTGAAATGAAACAATTCTAATTTGTGGGAGAGACAGATGGCTAAGCTATTAGAGATAACAGGTAAGGCTATTTCAGGCGAGTGGGGTCAAGATGACGATACTGGTACAGGTATTCCTGTGCTCAGAACTACGAATTTCACCAATGAAGGCTTTGTAAACTATAAAAATGTCGTAACTCGTTCGATTTCAAAGAAAAACATTGCGGAAAAGTACTTGAGACATGGTGATGTTATCATTGAGAAATCAGGCGGAAGTGATAAGCAGCCTGTCGGTCGTGTGATTTTCTTCGAGGGTGAAGAAAACAAATACCTCTTTAACAATTTCACCGGATTGCTTCGCGTTCAAAACCCAGAAGAATGGTTGCCTAAGTATGTTTTCTATGCCCTTTATGCGTATTATCGCAATGGTGGAACGAGAGCATTTGAAAACAGGACAACTGGGCTTCATAATTTGCAAGTAGACAACTATGTAAAAAGTGTCGATATTCCAAAACTTTCCTATCGAAAGCAACAGCACATTTGCGAAACCCTCGACCATGTGCGCGATGCCGTTGCATATCGGGAGCGGCAGCTCACCAAGCTGGATGAACTTGTCAAAGCTCGATTTGTCGAAATGTTTGGTGACCCATATACCAACAGCAAGGACTATCCACTGAAAAAAGGAGAATCTTTTTTCAAATTGTCTAATGGCAAGGCTGTGCCAGAAAGCAAACGATTGAACGGCGGCATTCCGGCATACGGTGGAAATGGTATATCTTGGTACACTGATGAAAGCCTTTTTGATGCTGATACCATCGTTGTTGGGCGGGTTGGGTTCCAAAGTGGTAATGTCCATTTAGTAAAAGGGCCACTCTGGGTTACAGATAACGCTATGTACATGAGTTCCTGCGATTTTAGCCAGTATAATCTGACTTTCTTGATTGAGTTAATGGCGCATGTCGATTTTACGAAATTTCAAGATGCCGGTGATTTGAAAAAGATAACCCAAAAGCCGTTTATGCAATTTGAATATCT
>ENA-OPRS01001367-OPRS01001367.1-human-gut-metagenome-genome-assembly--contig:-NODE-1367-length-10715-cov-2.497749_pt1 | contig 10715 bp, 7 predicted proteins | sample MGYA00241795_ERZ501881 | MGnify/ENA primary metagenome ERZ501881 (study PRJEB25962, sample SAMEA2042440) | human gut metagenome | biome: human gut; feature: human-associated habitat; material: faeces... | reverse complement strand
GGCTATGTAATGGGGGAAGAAGAATGAAAAAAATATCTCTTCAATGGCGTATCACTTTGATGACTGCTATACTTATAGGTATAACCTGCGTGTCTATGAATTCCCTTATCGGTTATTCGGGGAGACATTATATGGATTCTATCGGCAGGGGCATTTCTGCTAACAGCGATTCGTATAAAGGTGAGCAGGAATTTTTTGACCCTGAAAGTGCTGACCTTGACCAAGAAGTAACTATTATAGTTAACGGTGCGCAGGAGTCGTTTTCCACTACAAATTGGTGCATAACAGCGGTTGTAACATTGCTTGGCGGTGTTTTGGCATGCTTTGTCAGTGGCAGAGCATTGAAGCCTTTGCACACCTTTGCTTCAAGGGTTGAAAATGTTCAGCCGAATAACTTGCCCGATATGAAGATAACCGATGATGTGCCTGCCGAGTTCAAGCAATTCAGCATTTCTTTTAATCAGATGCTTGACCGACTTGACGAGGGGTTCACGGCACAACGGCAGTTCACCGGCAATGCCGCCCACGAGCTGCGCACGCCGTTGACGCTGATGCAGGCGCAACTGGACCTGTTTTCCTCAGAGCACCCCGACGTGCTGCCGGAGACTGCGGAGTTTCTCGCCCTCCTGCGGGAGCAGACGGAACGGCTGACCCGACTGACCAAGACTCTGCTGGAGATGAGCAATCTGCGGCAAGTGGCACGGAACGAGCAGATCCAGCTCGCTCCTATGATCGAGGAGATTTTTACGGATCTCGCGCCACTGGTGGAAAAGCGCGGCATCACGCTGGAGGCGGATGGCGACGGCGTTATGACCGGCAGCGATGCGCTGATCTACCGGCTGATCTTCAACCTGACAGAGAACGCCGTCAAGTACAACCGCCCCGGCGGCTCGGTGAGGGTCTGTGTTACACAGGAAACGGAAAAACTCCTGATTCGCGTTTCCGATACCGGCTGTGGCATTCCGGATGAGTATCAGCAGAGCATCTTCCAGCCCTTTTTCCGTGTGGATAAGTCCCGCAGCCGCGAGTACGGCGGTGCGGGGCTGGGGCTCTCGCTGGTGTGGGAGATCGCCAATCTCCACGGTGGCTCCGTTTGGGTGGAGGAGAGTTCGGAGAAAGGCACCACCATTGCGGTGGAGCTGCCAGTACAGTGATATTGCACTTGAAATCTCCGGTGAGCAGTTTGCAGAATACAGAATCTGTATCTTGTTACAAATAAATAGGCTGTGCAGCGGGAGCGACTTTCGGGTCGCTCCCGACTTTTACTGTGTTTCCGGTTCCCAAACCCGAAAAGGAAAGATGCGGTGGTTTGCAAAGTGAAATTGTCAGAAAGCGAAAAGCGCTGTGACAACGACCCCATAGCGTACGAAGAAGGCGTAACAAAAAATCCACCGGGGGCGTTCTGCCCCCGGCGGAAATAAGTTGTGCTTATGACGTTAGATTGGCGTTGGATATGCCGTTTAGTTATCCATATCCTCAAACGCTTCCAGCCCTTTTTTGGCCTCTGCCTTGGCGTCGCCGTGCTTGACGAAGCACATGGTCACAAAGCTCAGCGCCACAAACAGGGCAGCGTAGGGGAACAGCACACGGTAGTCAATGGCCCGCATCAGGGAGCCGGCCACGATGGGGGTTACCACCTGGGCGGCCATCGAGAAGGTGTAGTAGTACCCGGTAAACTTGCCGATGTCGCTGCCGCGGCACATCTCCACCACCATAGGCAGGGAGTTCACGTTGATGGCGGCCCAGGCAAGGCCCACCAGCGCAAACACCACGTACATAATGGGCTGGATGGAACTGTAAGTGGTGGTCAGCACGTAGCCCAGCATAAAGCAGGCGGCCAGCAGCACGATACCGCACTGAATAGTCCGCTTGCGGCCGATCTTAGCGGCTAGCGCACCGATGGGAATGTACGAGACAATAGCGCCCGCCGTGGCAACCAGCAGGCAGGTGGAGGCCCCGCCCAGGCCCTCGCCCATGACAGCCTCCACATACTTGGTAAACCACGTAGTAACGCCGTTATAGCCAATGAACCACAGCGAGATGGACACCAGCAGAAAGCTCAGGCTGCGCTTGACCGGCGCAGGCAGCACCTCGTGGCCGGTGCCGTCGTCAGTGGCAAGGTTCCACTGGGGATGAGCGGCTTCCAGCTTTTGGTTTTCTGCTTCCAGCTTGGGCTCCTTGATGGTCAGATACAAAACGACCACCGCCACAACCATGATCATCGAGACGATGAAGAACAGCGGCCGGTAGCTGACATGCTCCACGCCCTTGGTTTTGGACGCCGGGTACAGCACAGCCGCCAGCCCCAGGTACAAAATGCCGCCCACGGCGCCCATCAGGTTGATGATGGCGTTGGCGCGGCTGCGCAGGGGCTTGGGGGTCACGTCGGGCATCAGGGCCACGGCGGGGGAGCGGTAGGTGCCCATGGACACCAGCAGCAGCCCCAGCACGATAATGAACAGCACTAATGTACCGGTGCTGGGGCTGGCGGCGTAGCGGTCGTCCAGCAGCGGGATCAGGTTCATCAAGATGGCTGCCGCTGCGGTGCCGCCCACGATAAACGGCATGCGCCGCCCGATGCGGGTGCTGGCCTTATCGGACAGCGCCCCGAAAAACGGCAGCAAAAACAGCGCCAGTACGTTGTCAGCAGCCATAATGGCACCGGCAAAGGTTTCGTTCAGCTTAAAGGTGTCGGTCAGAATTAAGGTCATAACGCTGTCGTACATCTGCCAAAACGTGCAGATCGACAAAAACGCAAGACCCACCAGAATGGTGCGGCGGCTGTTCAGCTTCACGGCGATTCTCCTAACGTTGGGGCGCAGTTGGCTCCTGTAATTGATTCTATTGTAGCATTGATTGTGCGAAATGTCTACAATTTTAACATCGCATACGAAAACTTTACTCGAAATTGACGAACGAAAGCGCATGCCCACCCGGATTATGAACATTTTCCAAACAATTCTGCAACCCTCTTGCATCCTGATGCAGGAGGAACTATTATTATCACGATGAAATAATTAGCATATGATAATAATTAACAGGAGGTGCTTTATGCCAGGTTCAGAGATCCCGGATCTGCAGGGGGTGTTTCGGTTTGTCTCGCGGCTGCACACAATGTCCAAGCGCGGCATGCGCGGCGCGTTGGCAGACTGTCCCAGATGCCACTTCGGCATGCTGGAAAACCTGCACATTCTAATCGAGCAGCGCGGCGTGGAGGGTGCAATTTATGTTTCCGAGGTGGCCCGTGCTATGCGGCAGCCTATGCCGGCCGTTTCCCGTGGGCTGCGCATGATGGAGCAGGATGGCAGCATCGTGCGGGAAACTGATCCCAACGACCGGCGCAAAACTTTCGTGCGCATCACCCCGCAGGGCGAGCAGGCACGCCTGCAAAGCGAGGCGGCACTGAACGCCTACTTTGGCCGCATCATGGCACGGATGACACCGGAACAAATCGATCAGATGTACGCCCTGCGCGGTGTGCTGTTGGATGCAATTGAAGCAGAAAACGACGCCATGCAGAAAAAAATCAGCGCACAAAAACAGGGAGGACCTGTCGATGACGAAAATATTTAAACAGCTGGCACGCCATTGGGCGGCATGCCTGGCCGTGGCGGCCCTGCTGATCGTGCAGGCCTACTGCGACCTGTCCCTGCCGGACTACACAAGCAAGATCGTGGATGTTGGCATCCAGCAGGGCGGTATCGAAAGCCCGGTACCGTATACCGTCCGCGATACTACCCTGCAGGCATTGGAACTGCTGATGACCGAGGACGAGGCCGCCCTGGCCGCCCAGTGGTACAGCGAGCCTGACGCCGACGGTCTGCGTTATCTTTCTGAGGATGCCGACACTGCTGCGGCGGAGTTGGAATCCGCTTTCACCACACCCGATGTGGTGTTGTACATGGCTGCGGCCCAAAATGCTGCCCGGGTCGCCGGCAGTACCGAGACGGTGACCCCCACCACCTACGACCTGGATGCCGTCAGCCAGCAGTTTGCGGCGATGGCTCAGTCACCCGGCGCACGGGAGATGCTGCAAAACCAGCTTGCCGGGGCCATCTCCCAGCTGGATGGGACCGTGGCCGACAACCTTGCCAGCCAGGCCGTACTGCTGGTTTCCCTCGAATACGAAGCCCAGGGCATCGCTCACGACGTGCAGATAGCGTATCTGCTGCGCATTGGCGGGCAGATGCTGGGCCTGACCCTGCTGATGGTTGCCGCCGCGGTGGTGGTAGGCTTCATCGCATCCCGCGTGTCGGCTGCCATTGGCCGCGACCTGCGCCGCGAGGTGTTCTCCACCGTCGTGGGCTACTCCAACGCGGAGATCGAAAAGTTTTCCACAGCGTCGTTGATAACCCGCACCACCAACGACATCCAGCAGGTGCAGTTCGTCTGTGTGATCCTGCTGCGCATGGTGGCCTATGCGCCTATTTTGGGTGTTGGCGGCATTTTGCACGTGGCAGCGGGCAATACCGGTCTTTCCTGGATCATCTTTGTGGCGGTGGCTGCGCTGCTGGTGCTTATCACCATCCTGATGAACGTGGCTATGCCGAAATTCAAGCAGATGCAGACGCTGGTCGACCGGCTGAACCTTGTCAGCCGCGAGATCCTGACCGGCATCATGCCCATCCGCGCCTTCAGCCGCGAAAAGTTTGAGGAAGCCCGTTTTGATAAAGCCAACCGCGATCTGATGGGTACCCAGCTGTTTACCAACCGCACCATGGCTGCCATGATGCCTTTTATGACTCTCATCATGAACGGCACCAGCCTGCTCATCGTCTGGTTCGGCGGTAAGGCCATGGACCTGGGCAATATGCAGGTGGGCGAGATGATCGCATTCATCACCTACACCATGCAGATCGTCATGTCCTTCCTGATGCTGGCCATGGTGGCCGTCATGCTGCCCCGCGCCGGTGTGGCTGCGGAGCGCATCGACGAGGTGATCCGCACCAGGGCCACCATCAACGACCCGGACGAAGCTGTTGCAAAGCCCGCGCAGGAGCACGAAAACTGGCAGGGTGAGGTAGAGTTCCACGATGTGAGCTTCCGCTTCCCGGGTGCGGACAGCGATGCGCTGGAGCACATCAGCTTTACCGCAAAGCCCGGCGAGACCACCGCCATCATCGGCTCTACCGGCTGCGGCAAATCCACCCTGCTCAACCTCATCCCCCGCTTTTATGATGTCACCGGCGGCAGCGTGACCGTGGATGGCATCGATGTGCGCAATATGCCGCAGGCACAGCTGCACGATCTGCTGGGCTATGTGCCCCAGAAGGGCGTGCTGTTCAGCGGCACCATCGACTCGAACCTGAAGTTCGGCGGGGAGCACATCACCGATGCCGATGTAAAAAAGGCTGCCGCCATTGCGCAGGCCACCGAGTTTATCGACGCAAAGCCCGAGGGCTACCAAAGCCCCATTGCACAGGGCGGCTCCAATGTGTCCGGCGGCCAGAAGCAGCGCCTTTCCATTGCACGCGCCATTGCCAAGGACCCCAAAATTTATCTGTTCGACGACAGCTTTTCTGCCCTCGACTTTAAGACCGATGTTGCCCTGCGCCGTGCACTGAAAGCCCAGACCGATAACGCTACCGTTATCATTGTGGCACAGCGCATCTCCACTGTGCTGCACGCAAACCAGATCCTGGTGCTGGACGAAGGCCGTCTGGTTGGCAAGGGCACCCATGCCCAGCTGATGGTTTCCTGCCCGGAGTATCAGGAGATTGCCCGCAGCCAGCTGAGCCAGAAGGAGCTGGACCTCGAATCTCTGAATACCGAAAAGGAGGGTGAGTGATATGCCAAGACCCGGACGCATGACGACCGAACGCGCCAAGGACTTCAAGGGCACCCTGCTGCAGCTTGTGCGCACCCTTGGCCGCTACCGCCTTTCGCTCGTTACCGCCATTGTATTTGCCATTCTTTCTACCATCTTCAACATTGCAGGCCCCAAGGTGCTGGCAAAGGCCACCACGGCTCTTGCCACCGGCTGGATCGCCAAGCTGCGCGGCACCGGCAGCATCGACTTTGTGTATATCGGCCGCATCCTGCTGTTTTTGCTGGGCATGTACCTGCTGAGCAGCGCCTTCAGCTTTATTCAGGGCTGGCTCATGACCGGCCTTTCCCAGAAAGCCTGCTACGACTTCCGCAAGCAGATCAGCGAAAAGATCAACCGCCTGCCCCTTGCCTACTTTGAAAAGCGCACCGTGGGCGAGGTGCTGTCCCGCATCACCAACGATGTGGACACGCTGGGCCAGAGCCTGAACCAGAGCATCACCCAGCTCATCACCAGTGTGACCACCATGATCGGCGTGCTGGTCATGATGCTGTCCATCAGCCCGAAGATGACCCTGATTGCCCTGCTGATTCTGCCGGTCTCGCTGGTGCTGGTGCTCATCGTGGTCAAGTTCAGCCAGAAATACTTCAAGGCACAGCAGGCCATTCTGGGCGTTGTGAACGGTCAGGTGGAAGAAGTCTACTCCGGCCACAACGTGGTCAAAGCCTTCAACCGCGAGGCCGTGGTGCTGAACGACTTCAACGCCGCCAACGATAAGCTGTACGAATCCGCATGGAAGAGCCAGTTTCTCTCCGGCCTGATGATGCCCATTATGAACTTTGTGGGCAATCTGGGCTACGTGGCGGTGGCCATCGTGGGCAGCATTTTTGCGGCAAACGGCACCATTACCATCGGTGACATTCAGGCCTTCATCCAGTACGTCAAGAACTTCACCCAGCCCATCCAGCAGCTTTCTCAGGTGTCCAACATGCTGCAGAGCATGGCCGCTGCCGCTGAGCGGGTGTTCGAGTTTCTGAACGAGCCGGAAGAGGATCAGCAGGCAGACCCGGCCCGCCGGGCCGACCCCGGCTGCATCAACGGTCAGGTGACATTCAGCCATGTCCGCTTCGGCTATACGCCCGAAAAGACCGTCATCCACGATTTCAGCTGTGAGGTCAAGCCCGGCCAGAAGGTGGCTATCGTCGGCCCTACCGGCGCGGGCAAAACTACCATGGTCAAGCTGCTCATGCGCTTCTATGATGTTGATTCCGGTTCCATCACCCTGAATGGCCACGATGTGCGTGACTTTGACCGCAGCGCCCTGCGCGAGGGCTTCGGCATGGTGCTGCAGGACACATGGCTGTTCAAGGGCACCATCATGGAGAACATCCGCTATGGCCGTCTGGATGCTACCGACGAAGAAGTGATCGCCGCCGCCAAGGCTGCCAACGCCGACCACTTCATCCGCACCCTGCCCGGCGGCTACCAGATGGAGCTGAACGAGGACGCCTCCAACGTCAGCCAGGGCCAGAAACAGCTGTTGACCATCGCCCGCGCCATCCTGGCGGATAACCGCATCCTGATTCTGGATGAAGCAACGTCCAGTGTGGATACCCGCACCGAGCAGCGCATCCAGTCCGCCATGGACCGCCTGATGAAGGGCCGCACCAGCTTCGTCATAGCCCACCGCCTGTCCACCATCCGTGATGCCGACAAGATTTTGGTCATGCGGGATGGCGACATTGTGGAGCAGGGCACCCACGATGAGCTGATCGACCAGGGCGGCTTCTACGCTGATCTGTATAATTCCCAGTTCGAGGATGTGACGGCGTAAGATTTTAAAGGCCCCTCTGGGAGAGGGCTCCGGCTCCCTCCCAGGGGGGCCTTTTTATTTCGATGCAATACTTCTTGACAATTGCCTTAAATAACGATAAAATTGTAAACAGGAATAAAAGGAAAAGCGCCGTACCTTAACCACTGCCTGTGCGGTTGCGTCCATAGGGTGTCGCCCACCGGGAACACCGCTTTTTTACGATACAGTATCCGCCTGTTTTTGGCTTAGTTACGTTTTATATTGCCGCCTTGTGGCATAAGTGTGCGCTTTTTTGCCCGCATTTGCCGCGCTGTGTTGCTTTTGCCATAAAAAACAAACAAACCGTATATTGAAAAAGCGTCCCGCTGTGCTGCGCCCTCCTGAATTTGCATTTTTCCAAAATTAAGGAGTGAACTGACCATGAGCCCAATTATCACTGTGCTGCTGGTCCTTGTTGCTGCTGCTGTTTGCGGGGCGCTCGGTTTTTACCTGGGCGGCGAAAACCGCAAGCGCACGGCCGAAGCCAAGATCGGCTCGGCGGAAGACGAAGCCAAGCGCATCGTAAACGATGCCATCAAGACGGCTGAAGCCAAGCGCAAGGAAACCATCGTAGAAGCCAAAGACGAAGCCTTCAAACTCAAGAGCGAAGCTGACAAGGAGATCAAGGACCGCCGCGCCGAGATCACCCGCCAGGAGCGCCGCATGGACCAGAAGGAGGAGGCGCTGGACAAGCGCTCCGCCGCCATGGAGCGCAAAGAGGAAGACCTCAAGCGCCGCACCGAGACCGTGGAAGCCCGCCTGGACGAGCTGGAACAGCTGAAAATGCGTCAGACCGAAAAGCTGGAGACCATCGCCGCCATGAGCCAGGAGGATGCCCGCGCCGTGCTGCTGAAGCAGGTGGACGACGAGCTGACCCACGAAAAGGCCATGAAGATCAGCGCCTACCAGGCCAACATGAAGGACGAGTGCGACAACATCGCCCGTGAGCTGGTCGGCCAGGCCATCGCCCGCTGCGCCGCCGATGCCACCAGCGAAGCCACCGTCAGCGTGGTGCCGCTGCCCAGCGACGAGATGAAGGGCCGCATCATCGGCCGTGAAGGCCGCAACATCCGCGCCCTCGAGACCGCCACCGGCTGCGACCTCATCATCGATGATACGCCGGAAGCCATCACCCTGTCCAGCTTTGACCAGACCCGCCGCGAGGTCGCCCGCATGGCCCTCGAGCGCCTGATCGCCGATGGCCGTATCCACCCGGCCCGCATCGAGGAGACCGTCGACAAGTGCCGCCGCGAGCTGGAGATCCAGATGAAGCGCGAGGGCGACAAGGCTGTCATGGATCTGGGTATCCACAGCCTGCACCCCGACCTGGTCAAGCTCATCGGCCGCCTGAAGTACCGCACCAGTTACGGCCAGAACGTGCTGAGCCACTCGCTGGAAGTTGCCTGGCTGGCCGGCCTGATGGCTGGCGAACTGGGCATCAACGTTCAGCTGGCCCGCCGCGCCGGCCTGCTGCATGACATTGGCAAGGCCCTTGACCACGAGATCGAGGGCAGCCACGTGCAGATCGGCGTCGACATCTGCAAGAAGTACCGCGAGAACCCGCAGGTCATCCACGCCATCGAGGCCCACCACGGCGACGTGGAGCCCAAGACCACCCTGGCCTTCATCATCATGGCTGCCGATGCCATCTCCGCTGCCCGCCCCGGTGCCCGCCGCGAGAACATGGAGAGCTACATCAAGCGTTTGGAAACGCTGGAAGCCCTCTGCAACGGCTTCGAGGGCGTCGAAAGCTCCTACGCTGTCCAGGCTGGCCGCGAGGTCCGCATCCTGGTCCAGCCGGACAAGGTCAGCGACGATCAGGTCATCCTGCTGGCGCGCAATGTCGCCAAAAAGATCGAGAACGAGTTGGATTACCCCGGCCAGATCAAGGTCAGCGTCATCCGCGAAAGCCGCGCTACCGAGTACGCAAAATAATTTCCGCAGCCTGCCGTTTGCCGGTGGGCTGCTTTTTTATTATTCGGCCCCCCTCTGGGAGGGAGCCTTTTTCATATTAGCATCTTGCATATTTCCCCGCTACGCTTTATAATAAATAAGAATACTGTTATAAGGAGGGGTGCGCCACGACGGAGAAAAACCTGCCGCAAAACCCCCATAAAGAAGTTCTGGGCATCCTGGGTGGGCTGGGGCCTGCCGCCAGCTGCTACCTGTACCAGATGCTGATCGACCATACCCCCGCATCCTGTGACCAGGATCATATTGACATCGTCATTTCCTCCCGCGCGTCCACGCCGGACCGCACGGCGTTCATCATGGGCGAAAGCAAGGAAGATCCCTTCGCCGTCATGGAGCAGGACGGTTTCAGCCTGGTGCACTACGGCGCTACGGTCATTGCTATCCCCTGCAACACAGCCCACTATTTCTACGACCGCCTGGCCGAGGCACTGCCCGTGCCGGTGCTGAACATGCCACGCCTGACCGTGGCCGACGCCAAGGCTGCAGGCTGCACTAAGCTGGGCATCCTGGCTACCGACGGTACCCTGCAGGCCGAGACCTACCAGATCGCCTGCCGCGATGCGGGCATCGAGTGGGCCGCCCCCGCCGGCGACCACCAGGACGACATCATGTCGGTCATCTACGACGACATCAAGCAGGGCCGCCGCGCCGACATGGCCAAGTTCGGCGGTGCTGTGCACGACCTGAAAAAGCAGGGCTGCGATATGGCCGTACTGGGCTGCACCGAGTTGAGCCTCGTCAAGCGGGACGAGCACCTGGGTAAATTCTTCATCGACAGCACCGAGGTGCTTTGCCGCCACGCGCTGGAAGCCTGTGGCGTAACACCCATTGGGTTTTAAAAGTAAACACACCTGCAAAGTGAAAACACCTACGCGGTTTGTTATAAGGAGAGAATCATGGAACAGAAAAAATTCTACATCACAACGCCGATCTATTACCCCAGCGATAAGCTGCACATCGGCCATACCTATTGCACCGTGGCCACCGACGCCATGGCCCGCTACAAGCGCCTGCAGGGCTACAACGTCAAGTTCCTGACCGGCACCGACGAGCACGGCCAGAAGATCGAGTTGAAAGCCAAAGAGGCTGGCGTCACCCCGCAGCAGTTCGTCGACAACATCG
>ENA-OPRS01001365-OPRS01001365.1-human-gut-metagenome-genome-assembly--contig:-NODE-1365-length-10732-cov-2.374918_pt1 | contig 10732 bp, 5 predicted proteins | sample MGYA00241795_ERZ501881 | MGnify/ENA primary metagenome ERZ501881 (study PRJEB25962, sample SAMEA2042440) | human gut metagenome | biome: human gut; feature: human-associated habitat; material: faeces... | reverse complement strand
GCTATTTCCAAACAGTCTACAGCTTGTACAATACCCATCATCAGGATAGCCATCACCTGATAAGCATTTTCTATGACTGTTTTTGCCAGTAGTGCGGAATTGGTTCCCATGCTTACAATATCCTGATTGTCATTGTTGTTGGGGATGCTATGCACATACATCGGATTGGACAAAGTCTGGCACTCCGCTGTGGTAGAAGTCGCGGTAAATTGTGACGCCTGCAAACCATAGTTCAATCCCAGCACTCCCATATTGACAAAGGGGGGCAGAATGCCGTTGATGCGGTCGTGAAACAAGTAATTGATCTGCCGTTCGGCAAGCATGGCCAGTTTGGTGACCGCTATTTTCAGTTTATCCATTTCAAAAGAAACGTAATCTCCGTGAAAATTACCGCCATGATACACGTTTTGCGTGTCGGGGTCCACTATCGGGTTGTCACAGGCTGAATTTATTTCGTTTATCAATACTTTTTCGGCATTGAGCAATTCATCATAAACCGGTCCTAGAATCTGTGGGATGCAGCGCAACGAATAATAGGGTTGAACCTTATGGGTGAAGATTTTCTCTTCGTGTTTTCCGTTGTAAAGTTCATTCTCTCTTTTGCGTACACATTGGCTGCCTTCCACCCATTGGCGCATCATGCGGGCTATCTCTTGCTGTCCTTCATGCCGTTTGGCTTCGTTCAGCGGTTCGGACATGAAATCATCGTACGAGGCGGCAATTTCATTCATCATGACCGATGCGCCTACTGCCCAATGCATCAGTTGGCGGGCATAAATCAGGTTGACAATGCCTATACCTGTCATTACCGAAGTGCCGTTGGTCACTGAAAGCCCTTCGCGGATATGCATTTTGAAGGGTTGCAATCCGTTTTCCGCCAAAACGGATGCCGTATCTCTTTTCTTGCCTTGGTAAAAGACCTCTCCTTCTCCAATCAGGGTGAGGGCGATATGGGCAAGCTGTACCAAATCGCCACTGGCCCCTACACTGCCGTGTTCGGGTACGTATGGAGTAATCCCCCGGTTGATAAACTCGGTAATGCCAGTTCTTTATGTATGCCGGATTTTCCTTGCAGAAAAGTATAGAGACGCGCTATCATGGCAGCTTTGACATAGAGTTCCGGAAGGGGTTGCCCTGCTCCGGTGGCATGGCTGCGGATGATATTATACTGTAATTGTGACAAGGATTCATCTTCAATACGGTATTGGGCCATCGGTCCAAAGCCGGTATTGATGCCATAGATGATCTTGTCGTTGGAGAATGTTTTCAGAAAATGGAAACTCTCTTCCAATTTTTGCATACATTGGTCGGAGAGTGTCAGTGGCTCTTCTTCAAACAAAATCTTATACAGGGACGCTAAAGTTATCTTATTCTCAGCTAGCATTGGATTGGTGTGATAAGCAGTTTTGTATAATTTCCGCAAAAATAGTTATTTAAAAATAAGTATTACCATCCGAAGGGAGATTTTTCAGTTTTGATGGTTATCTGAAAGGTTCACCACAGATTATACAAATAAACGCAGATGCTTCTTAAGTCATTGATTGTCAGGTGGGTAATCTGTGTGAATCTGTATAGTCTGTGGTGAAAAATATAGTGTCGCTCTATGTATCCTATTTATTCAGTTTCCATGTGAAACCGTCTTTGGTATCTTTCACTTCAAAGCCAAGAGCGGCCAGCTCATCACGGATTTTATCGCTTGTAGCCCAGTCTTTATTGGCTTTGGCTTTCATACGTTGTTCCAGCAGCATATCTTCAACTTATCATCAAACATACGGTGAGTCACCTCAATACGTCCTTGAAAACTTTCGAAATCTGATTTTTTCATGATCCCTTGACGAGAGGCATAGTTCAAGTTGGCAATATAATTAGTCTTTGAATTGCCACCCATCAATGACAAGTTATGAACATGGCTAACCGGTGTACGGCTAATCTCATCAATCCAATCCGTATCAGCCCCATGGTCCTGGTCAGGATAAAGGGTACGGAACTCATCTGCATTCAGCATATCCAACTTTTTGGCTATAAGAGAAGTACTGACGTAGCCATTATACTCCACCTGGTTAATATCCACTCCTTTAGCCTGTTTGGTAGTAATTAAAATCACACCATTCGTACCGCGCGTACCATAAATAGCGGCAGCAGAACCATCCTTCAGCACGTCCACGCTCTCCACATCTTCGGGAGCCACTGTACCGAGTTCTCCCGGAATTCCGTCAATCAATACCAAAGGAGCTGTATTAGCTCCACCAATGGTATTTGTACCACGAAGACGTATCTGAGTACTTCCCGTCGGGTCACCGTTAGGATTGGTAATGGCCAGACCGGCTACTTTTCCTTGAATCAGCTGTCCCACATCTTTCACGGCTCCTTTTACAAAGTTGTCGGCTTTCACACTAGCTACAGAACTGGTCACATCACCTTTACGCTGTGTACCGTAACCAATCACCACCACTTCATCCAAGGTTTTGGTATCCTCCTTTAAAACAATCTCTAATGAATTCTTTCCTGCTGTCGGGACTTCCTGAGTGACATAGCCAATATAAGAAATAACCAACACACTCTTTGCCGGAACATCCAACATAAAGTTTCCATCAAAATCGGTAATGGTTCCCATGGTATTATTGCCTTTTACAACAACACTGGCTCCTATGACAGGCTCGCCGGAAGAATCTTTCACCTTACCCGTCACTTTTTGCTGGGCTAAGGCCGTTAATGAAAAGCTTAACAGAGTAAGCAACAAAAACAAATGTTTCATTCTATATTAAATTTAAAGTTATATATACCTTTACTGCGGGAATGAATGAAGAAGATGTGTTTTTCTCCCCGTAAAAGGTTGTGGCAAAAGAATGAAATAGGAAATAGAAATACAGGTGAAGAACCATGCTAACAGGGGATACAAATAGCTCTAGCTATAACTTGACGCATTTGTACCCCCTATTTGCAACAATTAAAGGACAGGAAGATGTTTATTCTTCGTGTTGTGATTTCTGGAACTCACTGGGAGTCATTCCAAATTCCTCCTTAAAGCAAGTGGTGAAATACTTCCGATTAAAATACCCCAACGTAGCGGCAACCTCTGTTACACTTTTGTCTTTATCTTCCAACATGTGTCTGGCATGCTTCATCTTGATGTTCCGGATAAAATCCAATGGAGTTCGGCCTGTTATGGCTTTCAATTTACGGGTCAAAGTAGAACGGGACATATTCATGGCATCAGCTAGAGCTGTCACATCAAAATCAGGCTCAGTAAGGTTATCTTCCACGGCTTTTACCGCTTTCTCCAATAGAAGTTTGTCCAGTTGTACAAACTCAGGTTCAGGCAAATTCACCTTACTATCCAAATAAATACGCATTTTAATCATCTCCTTGCTGTCCGCCCACATTTCATTATTCTTACGGTCCACGCGCTTCAGATAAAGATACAGACTATAACCGGATACACCCATCACTATCAATACATAGAACAAATACGCCCACCAAGTTTCATAAAAAGCAGGAAGGCGTCGGATAGTCAGTTCAGTTACCTCTTTACTCCAAAGACCATTTTCATCCGAAAAGTATAAGTGCCCTTACTCAAATGATTATAAAAAGCCGAGTTTTTTCCACCTTCCACATATACCCACGCTTTGTCCACTCCTATCAACCGATAAGCATAGCGTATTTTTGAAGCATAACGGTGGTTAAGAGAAGAAAAACTAATTTCCAAATTCTGATCATCGGGATGCAATTCTATCCGGTTAATGGAATTGCTACTCTTTCTATCTCCGAATATCAATGATTCTCCTTGCAACTTTATATCAGTTATCTTGGTCTTCACTGCACTAGCCTTTCTTTCCAACCCGTTTGATGGAGTAACCATGCAAATACCCGGAATGCCGCCCCAATAAATATTGCCATCTTTTGCTTGACAAACAGCAGTGGGAAGAAAGCGACGCAACAAGATAGAACCATCCGTGGTAAGATAGGTGCGGAACGAACCGTTACGAGGATTAAATTCTATCAGTTTCTGGTTTGTATCAATCCAAATATGATTATATGCATCAGCCACTATTTGATTCACCTGATTACCGTTCATACCGCAAGCCTCATTATAACTGACCAACTTATTCTCTGAAGGATCATAAGAATAGACTCCTCCGTCACAAGTTCCCAACCACAAAATCCAATCGGGAGCAATAGACAGACAAGAGAAATTCTTGTCCAATTTGAAAGAACGAAGTTTTTCATCCGCCGTTGTCTGAAACAAACCGTTGTCTTGAGTACAAATCCATATCAACCCTTCCTTATTCTCCACGATTCCCATCACATGCCCCACATCGGGATAAACCTGTTTAATTCTTTTCTGACGGACATCATAACTGCAAAGTCCTTTGTTCAAGCCTATCCACAAGATTCCGTGCGAGTCTTCATACAATTTGGTCACCGTAGCGTTCGATTCCACCTGCCCGTTCAAATCAATAAGATCCACCAGATACATCTCCATACCCTTACGGGTCATACCATAAACCAATCTATTCAAATCTTTTGCCACCCAAATACCGTTATTAATACGTGCTCGAGCCATCTCTCGTCCGTTATCCAAAGACAACGAAACAAGCTCGGGAAAATCCGAATAGATTTTCACTTTATCCTGCTTCAAGTCATATAACACCAACCCGGTTCTTTCTTGCATCATCCACATCATACCGTCTCCGTCATCACACAAAGCCATTACAGCCGGACTGCGGTTTACTCTGTCCGCCAAAGCGGGCAAGGCATAATCCTTGGTCATATTATCCATCAGATGTACAATGAAACTAGGACGGTCAAAGGCCGACACCCATAGACATCCCCTCCCTTTCAGGACTTCTACCAACATATGATTAACAGGCAGAAGCCCTGTCTGGAATTTCAATTGTTTTAACGTCTTATCCGGTTGTATTTGTAAGGACATGAAATCGTGCCCGGTGGTTAACCAGATATACCCCAGTTTATCATCCTGTACCAGACTAAGGATGACCCCATCCTCCTCACCGGCAGCATTGACCGGTATTTCAGAATATACAAACATAGAATCTTCAGGAGCCGAAGGGTCAAAACGCACCACACCATCCCCCCAGGTTGCCAACCAGAAGTAGTCCTGTTCATTATCCTGAACCATCACCGTAGGATTTTGTCTTCTCATCTTATCAGGATAAGGAACGAACTCATCTTTTTCTTTGTCCAAATGATATACCCGGCCATTCCACACAGAAATAATAATCTCATGGTTGCGGCTCTCACAAAATCCGGAAATAGTAGTTCTTCCGTACTTATTCCGGAGGGGATACTCTTTGACCAACTGTCCGTTGATGTCATATTTGGCCAATATAGAACGATAGCTCAGCCACATATAGCCGTCACTGGTAGCATATAGATACATCACCGGAATATTCTTCAAACGCTCCCGGTCCATAGGATGTACACTGTAGTCCGATTTATCAAGAATATACACCCCTTTGTCTGTACCGAACCATATATTCCCCTTCTTATCCTCAGCGATACACTCCACCAAATTGTCCTCTAATAATCCCGGAGTTTCAATGTCCGAACGAAACACTTTCACATGATAACCGTCATCACGACATAATCCGTTCACCGTGCCATACCACATATATCCTTCGCTGTCTCTGAATACGCGATGAATGGCATTTACCGGCAGCTGGTCAATGGTAGGGATATCTGTAATAGTTATGTTCTGAGAACACACCAAGAAGGAGAGAAAAGATAGTATAAAGGTCAATATATATTTCATTGTGCTTTCGGTTAGAATCATAGACTGCCACAAAGTTATAAAAAAGAAACCGGATACTCTAGCAAATTTTAAAATTTGCTAAAGTATCCGATAATTGCTCCACTCGCAGGTTTCCTTCTTTTGAAGCTTCCTCCTTACATCTGTGTCTTTAATTCTTTTCGGTAGCTTCTTCAGCAGTCTGTGTTTCCACCCCTACGGGAAAAGTATATCAATAACCGAAACCGGTTGCTTTTACATACACCTTATAATCTTTAATCATGCCGGGAGCTCCCTGTTCCGCACGTGGCAGAATACGGAAACCGGTCACGTTATATTCTTTGCCGAGATCTATCACCACCTGATGAGGATAAGCCGTATTATCTACCGTCTGCCAGAAAGTACTTTCTTGCAGGTCATAAATCTTGTCGGCTGTGCGGTTACCGCTACGGGTTTCCTCGCTGTCGGCATAAACAATCTTCCAGTTTTCACGAGAGATTTTCTGTCCTTTCTCATCCAACACATCAAACTCCGCAATGGCGGCAATGTTGGTATTATCAAAAGAAGACAGCCCTTCCAGACAGAAGTAACGTCCTTTCGTAACAGGAACTTTCACTTCTTGCCAACCGTTACCTGGTTTGAAAGTACCGGCAGATACCGGTGTTTCCTTCTCCAGTTTGATGGTCTGCCCCTGTTTACGATGCGTTTCAGGAACAGCCACACGAAGCATATCCAGGATAGGTTTGTTCAATCCGACGATGGTTGCCTCTTTCGGACCTTTCAAGTCAAGAACGATGATTTCATTCACTCCTTTTTTCAGCCAGCAGCCCGGCATGAACAGGGTTTGTTGAGGACCGATTTCCCAGAAACGTCCCATGGCATGACCGTTCACCCATACCATACCTTTTCCCCAAGACTCCATGTTCAGGAACGTATCAGCCACCTTATCCAAGGTAAAAGTAGCGCGATAGTAGGCCGGAACACTTTCATCATTTTTCTCTATGCCACAGGCGGCAGACGAGTTCATATCCTGAAAGTTCCGGGAAGATACAAATTCATAATCTACGGGAAGATTATAAACAGTCCAGCCTTTCAACGTTTCGGCATTCTTACCGTTCACCAGTTCCACTTTCTCGGTAATTCCCTTGCGGTCGTGAATGGACTTGTCAAAGTTCACACGCCCCATGGCTTCCACCAATAAATCAAGCTGTGTACCGGCTTTTAATGCAGGCAGTGTAAGTTCCTGTTCTCCACCACGGCGATCCAGACGCCCCAACAGTTTCCCGTCGGCAAAAACCTGTGTCCAGTCATGCTGTTCGGTGATTTTCAGAACGGTTCCCGCTTTCACATCTTCCGGCAAATGGGTACGGTACAGGATACTTCCCCAGCCTTGGTCAAATTTCTCCATCGGCTGGATTTCCTCTGTCTGCTTCGGTTCGGACAGATTGTCAACCAACGGAGCTATTTGAGTGAATTTAATGGCAGGGATTTCCATAACCGGTAAAGCTTCAGGAACTTCAGGCAATGTCTGTCCTTCGTCCAAATAGTCCTTCAACATATCACGTAAAGCAAAATACTTGTCGGTGGTCCAGCCTGCTTCGCTGATAGGAGCGTCATAGTCATAGCTGCTGCACATAGCCGAGTAAGCCGGATTATTGGCACCGCCCCACCAGCCAAAGGTCGTTCCTCCGTGGGTCATGTACAAACTGAAAGAAATACCTTTGTCCATCATCTCTTTCAGGCCATCCACCATGATTTGTCCGTCACGGGTTTCGTGCTTGCGCCCCCAGTGATCAAACCATCCGCTCCAGAACTCGCTGCACATCAACGGAGCATCGGGACGTGCCTCTTTCAACTTCTTGAACTGGGCATCGATATTGGCTCCTGTCCCGAAGTTGATCGTCCAGACTAAGTCATCCAAACCGTTCAACTGGAAAGTAGAGCTCCAGTCACACTGGAACAACGGGACATCGGTAAAGCCTGCCGCCTTCACCGCATCGCGGATATTGGCGATATACGCCTTGTCGGTAGCATATGCCCCATACTCGTTCTCGACCTGTACCATGATGATATTCCCGCCCCGGGTCACCTGCAAGTCGGCCAACTGCTTGCCGATCTCGTTCATGAACAGCTTCGTCCGTTCGAGGAAATAGGGATCGTTGGTACGGAGCTTGATATCCTCCTTCTTCAACAGCCACCAGGGCAGTCCGCCCATCTCCCACTCAGAGCAGACATAAGGGCCGGGACGCAACATGATATACATGCCTTCTTTCTGGGCCAGCCGGCAAAAAGCGGCGATATCGTTCTGCCCCTTGAAGTCGAACTCGCCCGGTTTCTGCTCATGGATATTCCAGAACGCATAGATACAGATCGTATTCATGCCGAGCGCCTTGCACATCTGAATACGATGTTGCCAGTATTCGGCGGGGATACGGGTGTAATGTATCTCCGCCGCCTTAATCACAAATGGTTTGCCATCCAGCAGGAAGGTTCCCTTCCCGATAGAAAAATCGTGCTTCTCCCCTTGTCTGGGATTGCATCCTGAGAACAGGAGGATAACGCAGCAGGTTATCAATCCTGCTAAAATCTTGTTTACGTGTTTCATATAAGTTAATTGTATTGTACTGTCACTGTTTTATCTTTCTCTGTTTCCAGAATCAGAACTCCTTCCTTCTCCAGTTTATCTCCCTTGTTGCCCGTTACGGAAGCGACTTTGCATCCTTCAGGGATAGCCAGACGCAACGTCCCGCCCTGTTCGGGCAAGATACGGACTTGCCGCACCTGCCCCGCCACCTTTTCGGCCGAGACAAGGAAAGCCCCCATGGCACGCAGTTTGTCGAAAGATACATCCTGCCAGGCAACCGGTACAGCCGGGAACACCCGGATAACGCCCGTATGGCTCTGGAGCAGCATCTCCTGGATACCGGCGGCAAAGGCGAAGTTTCCTTCCAAAGTAAACGGACGGTAGGTGAATTTCGACTTTCCGCTTTTCGTCTGGTCGCCGTTTGTATGGAACGTATTCGGGAGGCAAAAACATTCGGCAAAGGTGCGCAACGCATCAGCAGCCCCTTCCCCGTCGAAGGCACGAGCTTTCATATTCCCGAACCAGCTATAGGAATAGCCGCACCAGTAATCAGGCCCGAAATCTTGTAGCTTCTTCAAGGTCGCTTTTATAATCTCCTGGGATTTCTCGCCCTGGCTCCAATCAACAAGGCCGAGCGGATGGATCGACATGGCGTGGGAGAAATGACGGTGTGACTGGTCGTAAGGGAAACCTTTTGCAAAGGTCAAAGCCCCGTCTTCATCCAGGTTCAGATCGGGCAGTTGAGCACCGATCGCTTTCCAGTGGGCGGCCTCGTCTGCCAGCTCCAATTCGGAAGCCAGCTCGGAAGCGGCATTGAAAGCGAAGTGCATCAAGGAAAGGTCATAGTTTGTCATATCCTTGAACCACGCATTGATCGAGTTGTCGAAAATTTCCGGGCTGGAACTCAGCGGCAACCGGCGTACTCCGTCGGCATCGACTGTGGAGATCTGTTCGAGATAAGTCGCCACGTCCTTCAGAAACGGGTAGGCCCGCTCTTTCAGGAAAATGCGGTCGGCCGAATACTTCCAGTGCAGATAGAAATGCTGTCCCAGCCATGCGCTGACCGTCGGCGACATGGAGTACTGTACCCATCCTCCCATCGGCTCGCCGGTCAGGGTGCAAACGCCGGGAACATTCATCCCGTCCGTCCCGAAATACTCGCGGGTATATTTCTTATACACGTCACGCTGTTCCCAGAGGGTATTCAGATAGCCCATCCCCTCCTGCAAATGGTTGCCGGTATAGGCAGGCCAATAACTCAACTGTGTGTTCAGGTCATGATGGTAGTCTCCTTTCCAGGGCGGCAACATCCCGTTATCGGCTGTCCAGACTGCCTGAAGGGAAATCGGATAAGAGTCCTCGCGGGCAGCCGACCCGAACTTGTACATCTCGTTGTCGTACTGTTTCTGCAGGAGCGTATCCGGCAGCGAGACGGACGACTGTGTCCAATAGCCTTTCCAGAAGTTCATATGCGAGCGGTAGTCTGCCTCCACGCCACGCTCCATCGCCTCTGCCGTTTCCTGGTCGGCCCGGTCGGTAGCCAAAGAAGAAGTCAGGCTCCATACGCCGCTGAGCGTGCCGCCTTTCTGCTGCCAACGGACGACCACATCGTACGAAAAGCCTCCCCACCCTTCCTGATGGAAAGTGGTCGTACCGGCTTCCTTCTGTATCGTCCCCTGTTTATATCCGAGGCGTCCCAGGGCCGGACCGGCATGCGAGTTGTCACCTGCGACCTCGTCCGGGTTACTGTAGCGGGGTGCAATGATCTCCGGCGAAACCGTATCCGGCAGATTCTCGAAGACAAACCATCCGACCGGTTCGTCGGCATGCACGAACGTTTTCAACTTCGTCCCGTTCTCCCAAAGCACCTCACAAAGGGCATTATTGAGGAAAAGATGTACGGAAAAAACCTTTCCGATATTCAACGGGAACTCCAAAGCCGCCCCCGGTATCTTAGACGGGGCAGGCAAAGCATTATAGGGGTGGTCGAACTTCTTCTGCACCGGCAGATAATCCCCTTTCCTCACCTGCTCACAGACCCAGGCAAAACGATTGTTCGGTCCTGCAATACTATCCATCGGGCGCAAGTCCCAGAGATCCGTCCGATCCAGCGAAAAACGTAGCACAGAATCGCGTTGCCAGACTAATGTTCCTACTGTGGCATTTCCCAACGGGATTCCTTCATCCCAAGTCTTGGCCAAGTGACCAAACTGCAAGTCACTGCTTGTCGGTGTGACAGGCAGTGACTCCTTTTCGCAACAGGCAGCCAATAGGCATACACTTATGCAAGTTAGCCAAAATTCCTTTTTCATTCGTATTAAATCGATATTATTCTTTTCTCCTGCAAAGATACGGTTTATTGATTTAATAACTGCTTGATAGCTTCGTCCGAACGAGTT
>ENA-OPRS01001364-OPRS01001364.1-human-gut-metagenome-genome-assembly--contig:-NODE-1364-length-10733-cov-2.644409_pt1 | contig 10733 bp, 7 predicted proteins | sample MGYA00241795_ERZ501881 | MGnify/ENA primary metagenome ERZ501881 (study PRJEB25962, sample SAMEA2042440) | human gut metagenome | biome: human gut; feature: human-associated habitat; material: faeces... | reverse complement strand
GCGGTTATCAGACGCCAACAGCGGCGCCAAAGACCTCATCCAGCATCTGATTGACTTCCTCATCAGTCGCAACCTCAATGCTGTCCAGCTTGATCTTGTCCTCCTTGGACATCAGACCATTTGCCTGGCTGGTAGCAGGCTGATAGGTGGTGTCCTGTGCGGGGATACCGAGAGCAACGATATCCTCCTTGGTCACATCGTCGCCGATGACCGCATGACCCTGATTGTCCTTACCGACCTTCTTGAAGCCGGCTTCGACCGCCTCAGCGGCAGGGTGAGTGTAGACCACGGTCTCCTGGCCATTGATCTTGATGTTGCCGTTGACCTCGGACTTCTCCACCTTGGTCGCGCCGGAGGCAATGTCCTTCAGCGCGGCGGTGATCTTGCCTTCAATGGCGGCCATTACGGTGGCGTACTCGTCCTCGTCGCCGCCAATACCGGCAACGATACCGTTCAGCTTGGTGATGGCGGCGTTCATCGCGGAAGCGTCATTGGGGTGATCCTGAATCCACTGAGCAATCTCAGTCAGAGTATCCAGGGCCTCCTGGGCGCCCTCGGGGATCAGCTGAGCGGCCAGCTCCTCGTTGGCGATGGTGCGGGCGCTCTTACCAGCATCCGTACCGATCAGAGTGGCCAGATCGGCGCCGGAAGCCTTGCCGTCCAGCACAGCCTTCAGAGCGGTATCCAGATCGGCCTCAGAGATCTGAGCCTTGTAGGCCAGGGCCGCCAGACCCGTCACCGCAACATCCTTGCCGGCAACAGACAGAGTGCCGTTGGTAGCACCAGAAGCAATCAGAATGTCCACCATCTTGTCGGCGATGGCCAGGGCAACGCCGTTCACCTTAACGCCCTCCAAGACGTTGGCCTGTGCGCCGACATCCTCCAGAGCCTTGATGCGCTTGTTCTGGGCCTCGTCAACGGCCTTCTGCTTCAGACCCAGCTCCTTCAGTGCGCCCAGCTTTGCGAGCTTCTCAACATTGTAAGCCATAATAAGTATCCTCCGTAAATTGTTGTTTGGTGTTTATTTGTCGTAGATTTCGGCCAGCATTTCGGATACATCATCCGTAGCTGCCATCTGGTCTTCGGAAACTGTGGCGTGGACAGAAATAACACCGTCTTTGGTCACTTCCACGCCGTCGCCAATTTTCACGCAGCCCAGCCGGTCACGGGTCGCAATTACCAGTTCACCGGTGCCACCTCCTTTCCCGAACAGAGTGACGACTGCCTGAATATCAGCTTCCGGGATGCGCTGAGAGAAAAAGCGAACAATACCGTTCAAAGTCTCGCACCCGTTCAGGACACCCGCCTTGTTCGAAATAGAAAAGCAGCTGGCAGTTGCGGAACCGCTGGGCCAAAGCTCAGGGGTGCAGTCTGCCAACTCTGCATCGTAGGTATACGCATACGGCATTTCACCCTCGCTGTCCGATACGGCTTTCCAGCCGTCCACAGAAAGGGTCAGGTCGTATTTGCCATAGTAGCCGCCGGAGCTGCCGCCACCACCGCCGCCGCTTTCCTTGATAAGCTCTTTGACCCTGTCTTCCGACATGATCTGGCCGGATTCCTCCAGCTCTTTCAGAGCCTTACTGGTGGCTTCGGTGATGATTTTGGCATGGGCATCCGGGGCATCGTTGTGCTGTGAGATCTCCTTCAGCACCATTTCCCGCACCATCCGCATAATTGCTTCAACCTGCGGGTCAACGGTGAGTGAGATATTGGCTTTGGTTGAAACGGCCAGCAACACAGCAATTTGGAATTCATGGTCAGCAGTACCGATGGCCGGGATCTCGATGCCCCGATCGTCCTGCATCAAAAAGAGCAGCGTGTCCTCCGGGTCGTCATTGAGGCGGCCAAACACACCGATCTGGTGCATGAAGTACGGCTTATCTGCACCGCCCGTCCAAATGCTAACTTTGCGGGCTTTTTCACCCTCATATTCCACGGTGTCGATGCCCAGCAGTTTAAGCTCATAGGTATCACCGCTGACTGCCGTTTCCTCGGACAAGTCGGTGTCAACGGTGCCCGTGCCGCTTACAGCACGGGTGATGGTGAGCGCACCGCCCGAAATGGACTCGGACAACATCGCAGCACCGGCGCTGGTATATGCATATTTTTCCCAGCTCATAACGATTTCCCTCCTAACTTGATGGTGACGGTTTCATAGGTCTGCGCAGGTCTTCCAGATGCAAGCGCTTGTGCAGACACAGCCTTGGCGTGGATAGTTCCGGGCAGCGCAATGGTCGTTTTCATCCGAGTTGTGCTGACCGCACCAGCGGCGCAGGCGTGTGCGCTGACTGCCCGCGGCTCGATAACACCCGGTATAAGAACCGTGTAGGACATCGTTGTGGCGCAGGGAATCGCTGCAACATAGCACGCTTTCGGCTCCGTTTCCGTGTAGTAAATGACGCTGTCCAAATGCGACCGAAGATTTTTGTAGCAGATGATTTTTTGCAAAACCTGCTGATGTTTGGCCTCATTGATTGCAGCGAAATCAACCGTGATACGGAGTTTGAAGTGGTACGGATCGCCGCCGTACTCAAACCACTCCAAAACTTTGGGATTGGGATAAATCGCAGAAATGGCTCTTTCAACAGCCGCTTTTGTGCCACGGTGCCGGTGAACATAGAAGCTGTCCTTGATGGTTTTTCTTTTTTCCTCAAGGGTGTAGGATCTATCGTACCAGTCCACGGCGAAGTCACGAGCCAGAATGTCAAGCAGCCATTCGGGCAGTTCGTCGATGCGGGTATAAATCCGCAGGGAGTCGATTTCATCCTGCCGGGATTCCATCACCTTGGCTATGGCCTGTCCCAGAGCCACCGTCTTAGGGTCTTTTTGGAGCGCAATCGGAAACTGCTGCATCATGTTGTCAGCAGTCAGGCCGTGGTTACTCATCCTCATACCCTCCGCTCTTTATCGTCACCGTGCCCAACTTTGCCACTTGCGGAACCTTGTCGTTGCGGTCAAGGGATGGCGCACCGTCTTCCAGCGGAGTAAAGGCGGGCTGTTTGAGGTCTACACGTTTGATGCCGGCCGAAAGAAGCAGATACCGCAGCCTGTCAGGGTTGATGTCCCTGCCCATCTTGCCGGACTGCCAGCGGATGTACCGCTGCACAGCCTCATTCACGCCGGACTGAGCTTCACTTGCGGAAATGCTTCCGTCACGGGTCAGGTAATAGGTCAGGTCGATATCATAGGGAACTTCTTCCGGGTCGCCGGAGATCACATAGTCCGTCAGCGGCCGGATTTCATCCGGTGAGCAGGCCGCAACCATGGCACGCTTGGTTTCTTCGCCAGCCACGCTGCCATCGTTCATGACGGCATACAGGCAAACCGTGCCAGGGCTGGGCGAATTTGCAACGACATCTGCGATTTCCGTGGAAACCCTCTTTGCAAAGTATTTGTAGGCACCGATTGGGCCAGCATCAGACCATGCACTCTGACTGTCACGCATCAGCTCATAAAATTCCTCGTCGTCCGGGGCATCAGAACCGTTTGCGCTGACCGTGATATTGGAGCAGCCGGAGTAGTAGTCGTAGATGTCAACAGCGGTGTGGATGTCCCCCACAGCATAATCATTGCCAGCCGTGCCCACGGTCTGGCAGGTCACCTGAACATCCGTGTATGTTGCGCCGATGGGAACGTACTCGTCTGCGGAGGTTTCCCAGTACAGGGCTGCATTGTCGTCTGTGACACGGGTGCCGGCCGGAATCAGCACCGCCGTCTGGCGGGGCTCGCTGATGTAAAAGCGCATGGTGCAGGTCGCCGCCGTAGGCTTGGGGCGCTCCTGCAAATAGAACAGCTCGGCCAGGCCATCCAGATACTCGCCCTCTGCGCTGCTGGGCAAGTTTTGGCAGCCTGTCCAGTTATTCTGGGCACGCTCGTACATGATGGCATCTTCGACCCACGAAATGAAAAGCCGTTCCGGGCTACCGGGCATCACAGTTTTGCCAAAGAACTGCTCATATCCTGCGACAAGCAGCCTGTCCAGCTCATCCATGTCCGTAGACACGAACTCGTAGGTTTTACGCACTGATGCTCACCTCCACGACGGGCAGCATCCGCCCGGGAGTGTCCGGGGCTTCCTTGAAAGTAGTCCCCATGTAGGTGGCACGAGGTTCAAACCGCTCGATGGCCTCCTTGATGGCAGCGCAGAGCATAGGCTGCGCCACATTTTCCGGCCGGTCGAGAATGTTCGCAATATCAATGCCAAATTCCCGGTAGCAAGGCACTGTGCCTTTCGGTGTAGACAGGATGACGGCGATGTTCTGCAGAACGCTGGTCACGGTATCCTGCTCCCCAAGGGAAATGGTGGTCAGGTCGTTTGCCGATACCAAGTAGTTGCTCACAAAAATCACCTCATTCTCTCTGATATTCCAACAAAGAAACGCTTGCGGTAATCCATGTCGGTGTACCGAAAGCGTCTGTGTGCAGGGTCTTGAATTTTACAGATTTGATAACCCACCGATAGCTGCCATAGACCACATTGCCGAGAACGAACGGCAGCGTTGTCCCATTGAGGACGCATTCTTGCAGTCGTTCCCGCTCTTTGGTTGGATTCACGCCGAGGTATGCGGCCAGTTCAATGTCAAACGTAATTGTTTGAGCATCGGTGCCTGTAAACTCGGTCAGGGCCGGGCCTCCGGCGCGCTGGTGGGTAGTATATCTGGCAGATACATTTTGCACCATGTTCTTGATGGTCTCGACATGGCTATCGAACACGGCAAAACTGATGTCTCCGAGGCAACCGACAATCACGGATAAATCCCTCCCAGCACGAAGCCATCAGCATTGAAGCACGGGAGGTACAAGCAGACCACCGTATCATCAATGGCCGGCAGCCACCACACCACATGGGACTTGTGCTGATGGTTTGTGGAGTTGTCCGCCCCGATGACCTTTTCTTCCTCATCCCAAATCTGGCGTGAGCCATCCATGGTCGTTTTGATCTCAAGGTTGTAGGGGCTGGGGTGGATATACTGGTGATTGTGTTCGCCGGCTGACTCCGTATAGACAATGGCTTTGTAGTGCTGCATCACCGGGAGCCAGCCGGACGTGATGCCGGTGTCCTCAAATTTGCAGCGGACAAGGCGCTTTTCTTTGTTCACATCGGTGACTTTACCGAGGCGAACGTCAACAGCGGTGTTCATCAGTACCCTCCTAAAACATGACGGCCGGAAACCTGCGTGGTGTACCCGCCAGAGCCGGTCACGGTATGCTTGGCCTGCTTCACGATGTACTTTCCATCCCACGGCCCGAAGCTCTTGGTTTCAAACGTCAGGCCTGCAACCTTGCCCGGGTCGCCGTGGTAGGTAAAGCCAACCTGACGCTCAAACTTGTTGTGCAACCGGAGCTTTTTGGCAGCCAGTTCTTTGGCCTCGGTCTTGCTCGTGACCGGGGCATAAACTTCCAGCTGCTGGTTGGTTTTGCTCTTGGCATCGTAGTCCTTGACGTAGGCGATACCCTCAATGGGCTTGCCGTTCGGCCCAACATAGGACACCCGGCAGGACGCATACTGCGTTCCGGCCTGGCCGAGCGTGTGGCTCCACTTGATATAGCTTTTGTCGTCTTTGGTGACAGTCCATGCAGAATCTTTTCCCTCGTATTCTTTCTGGTCGAAGATAACGAGTTTGCCGTCTGTGCATTTCAGCGACAAGCCGGCATCATGGCACAACTGCGACAGGAAGTCGATGTCAGAGCAGCGGTACTGCTCCACACGCTTATACTCAGGATCCTTTTTCGCAAGGAACTGGGACTTCATACCGTTCTTCTTCGCCATTTCATTGGCGATGCCGGATAACTTGTACTTTTCCCAGCCCTTGCTCTGCTTGGTCTGCCGGATCTGGCTGGTATAGGGCAGCCCCGTGGCCTTTATGGTGATAATGTCGGGCGGGCCGGATGCGTTTATGCTATCCAGCTCAAACTCCCCGCAGTCCAGCGCCTCATCCTTTCCGTCAGAGTGCCAGTTACAGGCCGTGATGGTAGCCCGGATTTTCAGGCCACCTTCACTGCTGCCGGAAGAACTGCCGCCAGATTTACCGGAGATCTCGCTGGCATCGACCCAGCCATAGACCCGGGACGTTCCGTCCGTGTGAATAACATGGTACGGGTGCAGCGCGCCCTGCTTGATGATGGTGATCTTGGCCGGGCCAGCCTTTGGTGTTCCGTTTGCCTTTTTGTCGGTAGATGCCTTGTAGTGTGGACCGCCAAGGAACTGCACCACGTCACCAACCTTGTAGCCATCAGAAGATGCGGCCGACACATCGCCGTCCAGCATCTTCTGGAGCCAGTCGGTCATCCAAACGCCCTCCCGGTCTTGGAGTTTGATCTGCAGGTCGTCACTGGCATCTTCCTCATTATCGGTAAATGTCAGCGACAGCAGGTAGGGCTTGATGCTGCTGGTGATGTCCACGCCGTCAAACTCCACAGTACACTCGGCATGGCGGGCGGTATTTTCGTCGCTCATGTGACCACCTTCTTCCACGGGGGCAAGGTAGAGCTGGTTTGTGTCTCGGTATCCGGGAGCGTCAGAACGATTCCGGCCGGGAACACAAAATAGCCCAAGTGCTGCGGATTAGCAGCCATCAGGTTGGGAGCATAGGCGCAACTGCCGAGCTGCTTATAGGCCACGCTGTCCCAGCGGTCGCCTTGCACAGTCGTATAGGTTTTACTCATGCATACCTCCCTCTGAAATCATCGTCCTCTGCATCTTTCACGATTTCGAGGACAAGTTCTCTCAGGCTGTCATTCTGGGCATTCAGGACGTTTTGCAGCTCGGCAGTATCAGATATACCTGAGATATGGTAAACCGGCGAGAGCGATATATGAACCGTGCTGCGTGCTGAGGAGGAGCCGTTGCTCTCTGGCAGCTCAGCGCTCATGGGGGTAACGCTTGCGCTCTCCATCTCCCGTCTGGTTTCCGAGGCCGTCAGAACAGATTCCCCGCCGTTGAAGTAGACCAGCTCCGGGCCATGCTCACCAACGAGGGCAAAGCCGGGAGCCGCATCTTCCGTACCAACAGCATATCCTGGGATTCCGTGGTTGACATTGTAGCGCTCGTTGGAGCCTGCCAGCGCAGTAGAGGCCGCCGAGGCGATTTTGGCATAGGCTTCCTGCACACGGGGCATCATGCTGGATGCGCCATCGATGAAGCCCTGAATCGTCTCCTTGGCGCTTTTCGTGGCCTCGTCGCTCATGTCCATTTCCGATACGGTATCGGCTACGGTCTTGGCGATTTCGTCCATAGAATTGCTCATGCCGGTCTTGAGGTCGGCGATAGATTCGCTGGTGGTATCCTGCGCTTCTTTCAGTGCAGCATAGTTCTCAACCATTTTGGCGAGATCAGCATCCGAGGCCGAGGCCATACCGGCAATCGCATTGACGGATTCCTTGCTGCCATCCGCAAAACTGGCGATAACTTCACTCAGACCGTCGATGTCAGCCGCCCGTTCGTTCAGCTTTTCGAGGTTCTGGTTGTAGTTGTCCCAGTAGGTGATCTGGCTTTGCAGTGCATTGTTGATGGATGTAGCGGAGGTCGAAACGACCTTTTCCGCAGAATCCCACAACGCATACTGGCCGCTGATGCTGCCGTAGGCTTCATCATAGGCATCCTTGTAGGCTGCAATGATGTCCTGAATTCGAAGCTCTGCATCAGAGATGGCATTCGCCACGTTCTGCTGCTGCGCTGCAACATCGTCTGCGCTGTCGGCGGCGGACTGTTGCGAAGCATTCAAGGCATCGACTGCGGCGCTGGCCTCCTGATACTCGGCCTCGGCGGCATTGATAGCCTCCTGATCCTGCTCTACGGCGGCGGTGTAGTTCTCGACCTCCCGCCGGGCAGTGACAAGGTCATCCGAGTACCCCATGTACTCAGTGCGCAGTTGCTGCACATCCTCGCTCATGGTGCGCCACGGCAGATCTTCTACCGTGCCGTAGGTGAGCTTGAACTGCTCATCCGTCAGGCCGAGGGTGGTCAGCAGCTTATCGTAGGCAGCAGACATGCCGGCATTGGATTTTTCAACCTTTGCCTGCGCAGTCGCCAGCTTGGTTTCGTTCTCAGCGCTCTCAACCAGCACATTGTTGTACTGGTCATAGAGGGTGTTCAGGTATTCCTGCCGGGCCTGAGCCTTGGCATCTGCTACATAGGCATCCGTATGCTGGCGCAGCGCAGCGGTGCCGCCCTTGATGGAATTGGTCTCAAGGTCAATATCATCCGCAAGGCTGGGAACCAGAACAGATAGCCGGGCCAGCGTGTCGTGGTATTCGGCATTTCCGTCCGTGTTCCCATTTGTGGCGGCCTCGATGGCCTCCAACTTGCTGATGTACTGGTCCGCAACGCTGGCGGTCGCTGCCATGTTGGACAGGGTGGAATCGTAGCTTGCGCTTGCTTCTTCCATACTGTCGCCCATGTCACGAGCGGCGCTGGTCAGTTCCTTTACAGAGGGCACCGTCGCATCGGCCGCACCAGACAGACCGGCAACGACCGTGGCCAGCGCCGTGCCCGCCAGGGCAACTCCGACCAGCACCGGGGCAGCCGGGCCAAGCGTGGCAGTAAACAGCCCCATTGCGGTACTGCCCACCTTGATGGCGGTCGTGACCGCAGTCAGCACCGCGAGGAAGCCGCCCAGAGTAACCGTGCCGGCTGCAACGCCATTGACTACGCCGGGATTTTCTTCTACAAATCCCTGCATCCAGCCCAGGACTTCCGCGCCGACATCGTACAAATCCGACATCACCGGGGTCAAATCCTCGCCGATGGCGATTTTTAGGCCGTCTGCTGCGGACTGCATCAGCGTCAGTCTGCCATTCATGTTGTCGAGCATGGTGCCCGCCATTTTATCGGCAGACCCAGCGCAGTCGTTCAGAGCTGCGGTGTAGTCCGCAAAAGACTGCCCGCCCTCGGCTGCGGCTTCGCTGCACCCGGCCATGATGGTTTGCAGTTTGGAATACTGGTTCGTGCCGGCAATGACCTTTGCGAGGTTGGCCTGCTCTTGGTCGGTCAGGGTGTCCCAGATACCGGCCATGCCTGTGAGGATGCTGGACAGGCTCTGCATATTGCCGTGTGCGTCATAGATCTGCACACCGTATTCTGCAAGGGTGTCCCCGCACTCTTTCGTGTTGGTGGCAAGGCGGGTAAAGATGGCGTTCAGGGCTGTGCCAGCCTCGCCGCCCTTGACACCGGCGTTGGCCATGGTAGCCAACACAGCGGTGGTTTCCTCGACCGAGTAGCCGAGGGACGTAGCGGTAGCTGCACACGCCTTGTAAGCCTCACCCAACTGGATGACATCCGTGTTGGAGTTGGCCATGGCGTAGGCCATCACGTCCACAAAGTGTGTGGTGTCGGAGGCTTTCAGGCCAAAAGCAGTCAGGTAGTCGGTGACAATATCGGATGCCTGCGCCAGATCCATGTTGGCAGCAGCAGCCAGATTCAGCACCGGGCTGATGCCGTCCAACATGGACTGGGTGTCCCAGCCTGCCAAAGCCATGTAGGACAGAGCGTCAGCCGATTCACCAGCGGTGAATTTGGTGGTCGCGCCCATTTCCTTGGCCTTGTCGGACAGGGCCGTCAGCTCCTCACCGGTAGCGCCGGATAGGGCCTCGACATTGCTCATGGATGCTTCAAAATCACCTGCGGTGTTGATGCAGTCCATGTAGGCATCCCGGATTTCTCCAAGGGCCTTTGAAATACCGACCGCGGCCAGCGTGGCTTCGACCGTCTCAAGCGCCTCGACCGATTTTTCACCGAATCCCTTTGCGCCCTCGCCGGCCTCGTCCATCGTTTTCTTGAGGTCAACCTGCTTATCCTTGAGCTTATCGACCTCAGTTTCCAGCCGGACGCTTTCCGCCGTCAGTTGCGTGGTATCCACGCCAGCTTCGTGCAGAGCATTCCCGGTGGCAGCCAAACGCTGCTCATAGGTGTTCAGGGAGGCCGTGGTCTTGTCGATCTGCGCCTGTTTGGATAGCAGCTTGTTTTCCAGCGCAGAGGAATAACCCTCGGTTTCCTGAATTTCTTTCTGGATGTTGTCGTACTGCTGCTGCAAAACAGAAAGCCGCTGACGGGTTGCGTCAACGGCCTGTTGCTGCTTCTGGTACGCCGAAATGTCGGATTGTACTTTGTTCAGCTGCTGAATCTTCCCCTGCGTTTCCACAAGGGCAGACTGCGCAGCCTTGAATGTACTGGAAAAGCTGCTGTTCTGTTTAGCGGACAGGTTGAACAGCAGCTCCCACTCTTTACGAGCCACTACTTACCGTCCTTTCTCGCTCTCTGGCGCTCGGCAATGAGGTCATTGCTGCTGCGGATCCATTGCCGGAATTGATACAGGGGCATTTCCAGCCAGTAGGGCGCGGGCGTACAGTTGACCTGTGCCATTGCGAGCACCTGTCGCCGCAGCCACACGCCGCCATCGCCAGTTACAAGTCCGACCTCAGCAAAAAATTTCTCGCTTTGGTGCGGATGGTGTTGTAGTCCCGGATGCTCATAGCACCGATGACATCAACACCGATAGGCTCGGTACACGCCCGGCAGGCCATGCGGATGAGGTAGCCCGCACTCATCGAGGGGATGATCACAGGCTGATTCAGAGCCGTAAGCTCGGCCTCAATGGCGAGGGAGTCATTGCCGGTCAGCTTGCCCCAGTCGAACGTGAGGGATTCGTAGTGCTTGCCCTCATAGTCAAGGGGCTTCTGGAGCTTGTGGGTGTAGGTGTACGGGTCAGCAGCGGCAGCAGCCTTTGCGGCGG
>ENA-OPRS01001361-OPRS01001361.1-human-gut-metagenome-genome-assembly--contig:-NODE-1361-length-10746-cov-2.665420_pt1 | contig 10746 bp, 6 predicted proteins | sample MGYA00241795_ERZ501881 | MGnify/ENA primary metagenome ERZ501881 (study PRJEB25962, sample SAMEA2042440) | human gut metagenome | biome: human gut; feature: human-associated habitat; material: faeces... | reverse complement strand
GGCAGTTCGTCGCGGGCCCGCTCCCTACGGTAGACGTTATCAATGTTGGGAATGACCAGAGTCTCCATGAAACGCTTGATAAAGGTGGATTTGCCGCTGCGCACCGGGCCAACCACCCCAATGTAGATATCTCCGCCGGTGCGTGCGCCGATCTCGCGGCAGATGCTCTTCTGTTCCTGATTTGCCAAATTGCTCTCCCCTTCCCGTTTGCGCTGTGCACCGGACAGGATTCCGGTCCGCTTGTTGTAATCGTATGTTGGGGAAAGGCCGGATATGACAAAAGGCTCCCATGCCAGCAGCACAGGAGCCTTTACAAACATTTTTACAATTACGGGGTCAGACGGTTGGGGCCGCGGAACAGGAACTCGGCATCCTTGATGGTCAGGCCGCACAGCAGCATGGTCAGGCGGTCGATGCCCAGACCGAAACCGCCGTGGGGCGGGCAGCCGTACTGGAAGAACTCCAGATAGAACTTGACATCATCGGCCAGACCCTTTTCCTCGGCCTGCTTCTTCAGCACCTCGTAGCGGTGCTCGCGCTGGGCACCGGTGGTGATCTCAACACCACGCCAGATCAGGTCGTAGCCCTGGGGCACGCCGTTCTCGTCGCGCATGTGGTAGAACGCACGCTTCTCGGCAGAGTAATCGGTGATGAAGAGGAACTCGTGGCCGTAATGCTTCTTCACCCACTCATAGCTCAGGCGCTCGGCCTCAGTGGTCAGGTCGCCCTTCTCGCTCTCATCGACGGTGTAGCCGAACTCTTCTTCCAGACCCTTGTACAGGTCTGCCAGCTTGACCACCGGGAACGGAGTGGTGGGAACGATCACTTCCTGCCCGAACAGCTCCTTGATCTGGTCGCCATAGTTGTCCTTGACGGCCTGCAGACCGGCAGTCAGCAGCTCTTCTTCCATCTTCATCACGTCTTTATAGGAAGTGATGTAGCTGAACTCCAGGTCGAAGCCGGAGAACTCGGTGGAGTGCTTGTTGGTGTAGCTCTTCTCGGCGCGGAACACAGGGCCGGTCTCGAAGATGCGCTCAAAGCCTGCAGCCATGGCCATCTGCTTGTAGAACTGAGGGCTTTGTGCCAGATAGGCGTTGCGGTCAAAGTAGTCCACCTTGAACACCTCAGAGCCGCTCTCGCTGGCAGCAGCGATCAGCTTGGGGGTGTGGATCTCGATGAAGTTACGGTCCAGCAGGAACTTGCGCATGGCGTTCACAAAGCAGCTCTGTGCCTTGAACATGAGCTGGTTCTCGTCGGTGCGCAGGTCGATCCAGCGGTAATCAATGCGCTGGTCGATGCTGGAGCGCTCCACAGCCTTCTTTTTCTTGGTGGCTGCGATCTCCTTGCGGACGATGGGCAGAGCGTTGGCGATGCTCTCGATCTCGATGCTCTCGGGGATCATCTCCACGCCGCCCATCTTGACGTAGTCGTTCTCCATCACCTTGCCGGTAACGGTGATGACGGAATCCGGGGTGAGCTGATCGATGGTATCCACCAGATCGGGGTGATCTTCCTTTTCCACCGTGATCTGCAGCTTGCCGGTAATATCCTTCAGCACGATAAAGGCCATATACTTGCTGTTGCGCAGGTTCTCGATAAAGCCCTGCACCTTGACCGTGCCGCCGATGGCCTTTTGAGCCTCGTTGATATAGGTGCGTTCCATAATACAGGAATCCTCCTTTGACATCTTGTGTACTGTTTTATTATACGCTTTTCCGGGGATAAATCAAGAGATATGGCGATTTAGAATGGCCTCCGCTGCGCTCTGGCCATCTTCTGCGGAAGAATTATTTTTATTTTGTGTTTGTCGCGGCCTGCGGGCCGCTCCAAGCACCTTTTCACAAATCAGGACAAATCAGCAAAAAATGCAGTTTCTGGTCACAGCCCTTCTGTGAAAAAGCAGTTCTGGAAAATCCGCAGATTTTTCAGAACTGCAAATAAAAAATATTTTTCCGCTAAGAATGGCAGAGCAAAGCGGAGCCATTTTTAATGATCCCGCTTTTCCTCTTCGTGCAGAGTGCCGGTGCCGCCCTCCACCACGCCGTCGTGCTTAAGCACCGCGGCAATGGTGCCAAAGAAGCATTTCACATCCAGCCCAAAGCTCAGATGCTCCACATACCAGCCGTCCAGCTTGGCCTTCTCGGCAATTTCCAGCTCGTCGCGGCCATGGATCTGTGCCCAGCCGGTCAGGCCCGGGCGCACATCGTTTGCATGGTACTTGTCGCGCTCTGCCAGCAGATCATACTGGTTCCACAAAGCAGGCCGCGGGCCGATGACCGCCATATCACCTACAAAGATATTCCACAGCTGGGGCAGCTCGTCCAGACTGGTCTTGCGCAGGAAATGACCCATGCGGGTGATATACTGGTCCGGGTCGTGCAGCAGATGGGTGGGCATATCGTGGGGCGTGTCGATGCGCATGGTGCGGAACTTTAAAATGTAAAAGTGCTTTTTGCCAATGCCCACACGCTTCTGTTTGAAGAACACCGGGCCGGGCGAGTCCAGCTTGATGGCGACGGCCAGAATGAGAAAAAGCCAGGACAGGCAGATCATGCCGCACAGCGACAGCACCACCGCCAGCAGGCGCTTGATTCCATTGCGATACATGGGTTTCCTCCATTTTCCGATTCAAAGTAGCAGTTCCAGTATAACAGTATGGGCCGGAATTTGCAATTGCATCCGCCGCCTGCCGCCGATATTTTTATGCTTTGGCTGCGTTCTGCCGGTTTTGTGGCAAAAAAGTGCCGGTTTTGTCTCTTGTTTTGCAGCGCGGCCCGGGGTAAGATAAAGAAAATGAGAAGTCCACTCCCCCCGTCTCGCTTTCGCTCGACAGCCCCCTCGGAGATGGGGCCTTTGGCAAAACATAAAACTTTGCCGCACTGCCAAAGGCTCCCTCCTTGAGGGAGCTGGCGAGCGAATGCGAGACTGAAGGAGTTCTTATTTTATCAGAAGTAGCACTTGATCTGGAACCGGTCGGCGCTGTCCTGCTTTTTCTCCACCACAATGTGCTCATGGTTGAAGTCGAAGTGCACCGGGGTGCACAGGTCGGTATTGCGGGTCAGGCGCAGCAGTTCCTGCACCCGCTTTTTCTCCTCCGGCACATAGAACAGGTAGCTCACGCCCTCCTTTTTGGCACGGCCGGTGCGGCCGATGCGGTGGGTGTAATGTTCGTTCTCACTGGGCACATCGTAATTGATCACGGCATCCACATCCGAAACATCGATGCCGCGGGCGGCAACGTCAGTGGCTACCAGAATAGCCAGCTTGCCGTCCCGGAAGTTCTGCATGATCTGGTTGCGCTCCTTCTGGGAGAGGTCGCCGTGGAGGCAGTCCACCGAGAAGCCCAGTCGTGCCAGCTGATTGGCCAGAGTGGCAGTGTTGAACTTGGTATCGCAGAACACCATCACACGCTTGTAGTTCTCACCAATGATGATCTGCGCAAGGTCGGAAAGCTTGTTGCGGCCGGAGGTCTCCAGCATATACTGGGTGATCTTGGGCTGGCTTTCTTCCTTGGGCTGGACGGTGATCTCCTCGGCGTTGTGCTGGTACAGCCAGCCGATGTCCATTACCTCGCGGCTGATGGTGGCCGAGAACATGGAAAGGGACTTGCGGGCCTTCATCATTTCAATGATATGCCGCACATCCTTATAGAAGCCCATGTTCAGCATTTCGTCGGCCTCGTCCAGCACGATCTGGGTCACATGGGAGATATCAATGGAATGGTGCTTGTAGTGGTCCATCAGACGGCCCGGCGTTGCCACCACGATCTGGCAGCCCTCGGCAAGGCGCTTTGCCTGCTTTTCCATGTTGGCACCGCCGTACACGCAGGCCACCTGCACTTCGGGCATAAAATAGGTCAGTTCTTCCAGCTCCTGCGCGATCTGCTGGGCCAGCTCCCGGGTGGGGGCCATGATCACGGCCTGCGGGTACTTGTTTTCCGGTAAGATATGCTCCGCCACCGGGATGCCGAAGGCACAGGTCTTGCCGGTGCCGGTGGGGGCTTTTGCGATCACGTCATAGCCCGCCATCATGACGGGGATGGTCTTTTCCTGGATTTCGGTCATTTCGGCAAAGCCCATGCGCTCCACGGCCTTGTGGATGGCATCGCTGCACTGCAACTCACTGTAAAGCATCTGATTCTCCGTTCCTTTGTCATTTTATATTCTGAACCCAGTATAGCATGAAATGCCGCACTTGTCAGCAGGTTCTTAACGAACTCCTTCCGTCATCGCTAATGCGATGCCACCTTCCTCCCAGAGGGAGACTTTTCCGCACGGCGAGGCTCCCTCTCCGAGGGAGCTGTTGAACAAATGTGAACCTGAGGGAGCTCCAAACAAAAAGAGCTGCGCCCCGAGTGGAGGGCACAGCTCTTTGCATTTGATTTGAGGATCAGACAGCTTCCTCAGTCTTGGCAGCCTTGCCTGCTTCCAGCTTCTGCTTGAAGCGGCCGCTGGCCTTGAAGCCGGGGATGGAGGTGGACTCCAGACGGCTGGAAACCTTGGTCTTGGGGTTGGTGTAGGCCTTGGGCTTGCGGGGACGCATCTCAAAACGGCCAAAGCCTGCGATGGTCACCTTCTCGTCTGCGCGCAGGCAGTCGGCGATCTGGTCAAACATTGCATCCATCGTGGTCTCGACCTGTGCTTCGGTGAAGCCGGTCTTGCGTGCCACAGTCTCGATCATCTGGGAACGGGTCATGTATCTATATCCTCCTGGAGTGTCCAAAAGTAACGTCTTTTGGCAAATTTTGCGTTGTTGAGTATAACATAATTCACACACTGTTTGCGACAGATTGCGCACAAAACGTCATTTATTGCGCACGAACTTATGTAATCTCTATCCGTCCTTCACAAATACAGCGCCCGCTGTTTTGGCGGGCGCTGCAAAAAAGCATTTTACGGGTAATTCGTGAGGTAATTATTTGCGGTGATACAGGGTGGCAATATCCACCAGCGGGATATTTTCCAGACTGTGATCACTGCGCAGGCAGTCCACCAGAGCGTTGGCGGTATCCACTGCGGTGATGCAGGGGATGCTCAGCTCCACAGCCTTGCGGCGCAGGCGCACGGAGTCGCGCTTGGGGTCACGGCCCTTAGCGCTGGTAGAGAACACATAATCCACCAGACCGCTCTGCAGCAGGTCCACGATGTTGGGCGACTCGCCGGACATATTGCGCACCTCGTTGCAGGGCACCATGTGCTTGTTGAGCCATGCGCAGGTGCCGGAGGTACCGTACAGCTTGTAGCCCATGCTCTTGAGCTTCCATGCGATATCCACGAACTCCGGCTTGTCGCTGTCCTTCACGGTGAAGATGCAGCAGCTTGCAGGACCGGGGGTCTTGAAGGTGTAGCCCGCGCCGATGAGGCCCTTGAGCAGGGCATCGTGGTAGTTGGGGGCAATGCCCAGCACTTCGCCGGTGGACTTCATCTCGGGGCCGAACTGGGTATCCACACCGTGCAGCTTTTCAAAGCTGAACACAGGCACCTTGACGGCCACATAAGGTGCGTTGGGGTGCAGACCGGTGCCGTAGCCCATATCTGCCAGCTTTTCGCCCAGACAGCAGCGCACCGCCAGATCCACCATGGGCACGCCGGTGACCTTGGAGATATACGGCACGGTACGGGAGGAACGGGGGTTCACCTCAATGACGTACACCTTGCCGTTGGAAACTGCGTACTGCACGTTCACCAGACCGTTGACATGCAGCTCGCGGGCAAAGCGGCCGGTGTAATCCACCAGCGTATCAATGACCTTCTGGCTGAAGGTGTAGGGCGGGTAGACGCAGATGGAGTCGCCGGAGTGTACACCGGTGCGCTCGACCTGCTGCATGATACCGGGCACGAGGTAATCGGTGCCGTCGCAGATAGCGTCGACCTCGCACTCGGTGCCCAGGATGTACTTATCCATCAGCACCGGGTGGCTCATGTCCACATGCTTGGTGATAACGCCCATGTACTCGGTGACATCGGCAGAGTTGTAGGCCACGATCATGTTCTGGCCGCCCAGCACGTAGGAGGGGCGCATCAGTACGGGGTAGCCGACTTCCTGCGCGGCCTGCAGGGCTTCTTCCAGCGTAAAGACGGTGCGGCCCTCGGGGCGGGGGATGCCGCAGCGCTCCAGCAGTTCATCAAAGCGTTCGCGGTCCTCGGCTTCGTCGATGGCGTCCGCCGGGGTGCCCAGGATAGGCAGGCCGATCTCGTCCATATGCTTGGCAAGCTTGATGGCGGTCTGGCCGCCGAACTGCACCAGACAGCCGTCCGGCTTCTCGGTCTCAATGATCTGGTCGACGCTCTCGGGGTTCAGCGGGTCAAAGTAGAGGCGGTCGCCGGTGTCAAAATCGGTGGAAACGGTCTCGGGGTTGTTGTTGACCAGCACTGCCTCACAGCCGTGGTTTTTCAGCGTCCAGACGGCGTGGACCGAGCAGTAGTCAAACTCAATGCCCTGGCCGATACGGATGGGGCCGGAGCCAAAGACCAGCACCTTCTTCTTTTTGGGGTCGCTGCGCTCGGCAATAAACTGCTTGGCTTCGTTGTCCTCGTCGAAGGTGGAGTAGAAATAGGGCGTCTTGGCGGCAAATTCCGCAGCGCAGGTATCGACCATCTTGAACGCTGCAGCGGGGTGTTCGGGCAGGGTGTCCACACCGGCCAGGCGCTTGATGGTCTTATCCAGGAAGCCGAACTTCTTGGCGTTCAGGTACTTTTCAGTCGTCAGTTCGCCGTTTTTCAGGCCCATCTCGATGTCAGCCAAATGCTGCATCTTATCCAGGAACCACCAATCGATCTTGGTGATGTCGTAGATAGTCTCGTGGGGCACGCCGCGCTTGAGGGCCTCGTAGACGCAGAAAGCGCGCTCGGAATCCTGCACATGCAGATGCTCGATAACTTCCTCGGTGGAGAGCTTCTCGAAGTCGGGCAGGGTCAAGGTGTCCAGGCCCAGCTCGGTGGAGGAGACTGCCTTCATCATGGCGTGCTCGAAGTTGTTGCCGATGGCCATGACCTCGCCGGTCGCCATCATCTGGGTGCCCAGGGACTTATCAGCATAGACGAACTTATCAAAGGGCCACTTCGGGTATTTGACGACGACATAGTCCAGCGCGGGCTCAAAGCAGGCGCAGGTCTCGCCGGTAACATCGTTGGTGATCTCGTCCAGGGTGTATCCCAGGGCGATCTTGGTAGCCACCTTGGCAATGGGATAGCCGGTGGCCTTGGATGCCAGCGCCGAGGAGCGGGACACACGGGGGTTGACCTCGATGACGGCGTACTCAAAGCTGTCGGGCTTTAAGGCAAACTGGCAGTTGCAGCCGCCCTCGATACCCAGCTCGGTAATAATATCCAGCGCGGCGGTACGCAGCATCTGGTACTCTTTATCGGAGAGGGTCTGGCTGGGGGCCACGACGATGGAGTCGCCGGTGTGGATGCCGACGGGGTCCAGGTTCTCCATGTTGCAGACGGTGATGACGTTGCCCTTGGAGTCACGCATGACCTCGTACTCGATCTCCTTCCAGCCGGAGATGCACTTTTCCACCAGAATCTGGTGAATGGGGGAAAGACGCAGGCCGTTAGTGGCGATCTCATGCAGTTTTTCCCGGTCCTCGCAGATGCCGCCGCCGGTGCCGCCCATGGTAAAGGCGGGGCGCACGATGACGGGGTAGCCGATCTTCTCCGCCACCGCCATGGCCTGGTCCACGGTCTCCGCGATGTCGGAGGCAATCACCGGCTGGCCGATCTCCGCCATGGCCTCCTTGAAGAGCTCCCGGTCCTCCGCCCGGGAGATGGCCGCTGCGTCGGTCCCCAGAAGGCAGACGCCCTGGGCCTGGAGAAAGCCCTCCTTGTCCAGCTGCATGGCCAGGGTCAGGCCGGTCTGGCCGCCCAGGCCCGCCAGGATGGAATCGGGGCGTTCCTTCTTGATGATGCGCTTGACGGTCTCCACGGTCAGGGGCTCCAGGTAGATCTCATCCGCCATGGCCTGATCCGTCATAATGGTGGCGGGGTTGGAGTTGCAGAGGACCACGTTGATGCCGGCATCCTTCAGCACCCGGCAGGCCTGGGCGCCGGCGTAGTCGAACTCCGCCGCCTGGCCGATGACGATGGGGCCGGAGCCGATGACCAGCACTTTCTGAATGCTCTTATCCAGCGGCATTACCGGTCACCCCCTTTCATCAGAGCTACAAATTGGTCGAACAGGAACGATGTGTCCTTGGGTCCGGTGCAAGCCTCTGGATGGAACTGGACCGTGAATGCCCGCAGGTCCGGATAGTCGATGCCCTCGCAGGTGCCGTCGTTGGCGTTGATGAAGCGGACCTTCCCCACCGGCAGGCTGGTACCGTCCACGGCGTAGCCATGATTCTGGCTGGTGATGTAGGTGCGGACGCCGTCCAGGTCCCGGACGGGCTGATTGACCCCCCGGTGGCCGTATTTCAGCTTGTAGGTGCCGCCCCCCACCGCCAGGGCCGTCAGCTGGTGGCCCAGGCAGATACCGAACAGGGGCACCTTGCCCAGGAGCTTTTTGATCTGCTCAATCTGATAGACGTTCTCTGCCGGATCCCCGGGGCCGTTGGAGAGCATGACGCCGTCAGGCTTGGCCGCCAGCACCTCCTCTGCACTGGTCTGCGCAGGCAGGACAGTGACGGTGCAGCCGCGCTTTTGCAGCTCCCGGACGATGTTGCGCTTGGCGCCGTAGTCCAGCAGGCTCACCCGGAACCGCTCCTCTCCCTCCGCCGGGTAGGCGGATGCTGCTTTACAGGTCTCCGCCTCCACCACGCCGGTGACGGCATAGGTCTTCACCGCCGTCAGATCCGCCGGAACCTCATCACAGATCGCGGCGTTCATGACGCCGTGCTCCCGGATGATCCGGGTCAGCTCACGGGTGTCCACACCCCAGAGCCCCGGCACGCCCCGGTCCCGCAAAAAAGCGTCCAGGTCTCCCTGGCAGCGGAAATTGGACGGCTCCTCGCACCACTCCCGCACCACGTAGCCCCGGACGCAACACGCGCCTTCAAAATCCTCCGGAATGATCCCATAATTGCCGATCAGAGGATAGGTCTGCATCACGATCTGTCCAGCATAGCTGGGATCCGTCAGTGTCTCCAGATAGCCACACATGCCGGTGGTGAACACCAGCTCGCCCACGGCGTCCGCCGGACCCCCGAACCGGAAGCCCTCAAACACCTGGCCATCCTGTAATACCAGATATCCCTTCTTCATGTCGTCCTCCCTCTCCGGCGCATCGACCGGAAAATCCCTATTAGATGTTATTATGCGTTTTTTTTCTGAAGCAGTCAATCCCCCCGTGCAGTGCGGCACGGTAGACTTTTCCAGGGATGAAGGTATTACTTTTTGTGCATTTTCGCAAAGGTCGATCTATTTCCCGCCGCACTGCCTCTCTTGCAAAGCAGTAACCAATGGGCTATGATGCAGGAAAAGCGGCTCATCTGCACAGGCGGAAGAACTGCTCCGGCAAAGGAGTGCGCCTATGATCTGTTTGCATGCATTCCGGATGCCCGCCCGGGAGGACGAAGAGGCATTCTTCTCCGATCCCCGGAACCAGCGGATCTGCTATACCGCCAAAGATCCCTTTCATGTATTCCGCTGCTGCCATCTGCCGCAGCACCCACCTCCCCATTCCCCAAGAGGGCCGGATCATCACCAGCGACGATGTCTTCGGCCACCTGCCGGACATCCGCTGCATCAACGGCGGCATCGACGCCGCCCCGGCCCCGCCTCTGGACGGCGCTGGACAATGTGCGGGTCTGCCGGGCGTTCTTTCGGAAGCGGGAGGCAGACTTCCGCTCCACCCGAAAACGCGCCGCAGCCGGGCCGCAAGGTATTTTGGACTGCCGGACAAAGAAATTTCTTCTGGCGCCGTTGTCATGCGGTGGCCCGCCATTTATAATAAAGGCAGCAAAATCAGGGAGGAGGCGCATCCTGTGGCAAAGCATCTGGACAAGTTTACCCAGCCCTTCCGGGACAGCCCCATCCCCTTCGCCCTGGCGGAGATACTGACCAACGGCAGCGGGGAGATGGTGGATCTGGTGTGCCGCTTTTTGAATCCTGCCGCGGCGGCGCTTCTGGGGCTCTCCCCGGAGGAGGTGCAGGGCCGCCGCCTGTCCCAGCTCGGGCCAGAGCGGGCGCTGGAGCAGCTGGCGCCCATGCAGGCCGTAGCTTTTTCCGGCTCCTCCGCCTCCTTCCCCTATGTGACCGCCGGGGGCCAAACCCTCACCGTTACCTGCTATCAGGTGATGTACGGCACGGTGGCCTGCCTGCTGGATCCCCGGTCGGGGGCCGGAGCCCAGAGCGGCGCGTTGCCGGAGCTCCTGCCCGGCGCGGATCTGGAGCTGAACCGGGAGGGACTGCGGTGCCTTGCCTGCAGCCGGCAGCTGTGCCAGCTGACCCAGTGGTCCCGGCGGGCGCTGCTGGACCGGGGCGGCAGGGCCTTTTCCGCTCTGGTGGCGCCGGCGGACTGGCCGGCGCTGCTCCAGGAACTGCTGGACGCGGCGCGGGAGAAACGGGGCGTGGATCACGACTTCCGCCTGCTGCGGCGGGACGGTGGGGCAGTCTGGGTGAATCTCCGGGCGGAAATCCTGTCGACCCGCCAGGGGGCCACGGTCTTCCGCGGCGTCTTTCTGGATATCGACCGCCTCCGGCGGGAGGGGCAGGACCTGCAGGCGGCCCTTTCCCGGCGGGAGACGGCTCTGCGGGATGCGGAGACGCTGCTGGACCGGATGCCGGTAGGTCTCTGCCTGCTGCGCCG
>ENA-OPRS01001358-OPRS01001358.1-human-gut-metagenome-genome-assembly--contig:-NODE-1358-length-10755-cov-3.681776_pt1 | contig 10755 bp, 7 predicted proteins | sample MGYA00241795_ERZ501881 | MGnify/ENA primary metagenome ERZ501881 (study PRJEB25962, sample SAMEA2042440) | human gut metagenome | biome: human gut; feature: human-associated habitat; material: faeces... | reverse complement strand
CTACATGCACGATAGATACTCCTACGAGGCCAGCCAGATGGCCCTCCACGACACCCATGTGGAGCGGCTCACGGCCTTTGGCATCGCCGGTCTCTCTGTTGCGGCGGATTCGCTTTCTGCCATCCGCTATGCAACGGTGCGCCCCATTCGCAACGAGCAGGGAATCGCTGTGGATTTCGTCACGGAAGGCGAGTTTCCCAAGTACGGCAACGACGATGACCGGGCCGATGACGAGGCGGTATATGTGGTGCGGACCTTCTCCCACGAGCTGAAAAAGCACCCCCTGTACCGCAACGCGATCCACACCCTCTCCGCGCTTACCATCACTTCCAATGTCATGTACGGCAAGAAAACCGGCTCCACGCCGGACGGCCGCAAGCTGGGCGAGCCCCTGGCTCCCGGCGCCAATCCCATGCACGGCCGGGATGTGAACGGTGCCCTGGCCAGTCTCAACTCCGTGGCCAAGATCCCGTACCGGGACGTGTGCCAGGACGGCGTCTCCAACACCTTCTCCATCGTGCCGGGCGCGCTCGGCAAGGAGGACCAGGTTATGTTCGGCGATCTCGACCTCGGCGACATCGAGTTCGAGAACCCGGTTGCCTGCTGCGATTGCACCGACTCCTCCGCGCCCGAGGGTGCCGAGGACCGCTAAGGTCTGCTGACGTTTCGGTCCCGCCCGCAACGTGCTAATCGAGCGGGTGGGGCCTTTGTAAAGGTTGTTGCGCAAGTAACATTTACGCTTGCCGATGGTCGTTCTACTGATATAATTTCAGTAACAATTCCTACTACGACGCTTCGGCGCCAATGTATGAAAAGGAGAGCACCATGAAGGTTGCTGACATCCCCCAGGCTCAGGCCGATAACCTCGTGAGCATGATCGACGCGTACGCCGAGAAGGGTGGCCACCACCTGAACGTCAACGTGCTGAACCGCGAGATGCTCGAAGACGCCATGGAGCACCCCGAGAAATATCCGCAGCTGACGATCCGCGTCTCGGGCTACGCCGTGAACTTCACCAAGTTGAGCCGCGAACACCAGCTCGAAGTCATCAGCCGCAGCTTCCACGAAAGGATGTAACGGCTTGAAAAGCCGCTTTTAGGGGCGGGCGCAGGATTTGCATACCGGAACCCGGTTTGCGCCCGAACCCCCTTATTCAAAAACAAGGAACAATCATGCTTCGTGTACATTCTTACGAATCCATGGGAACATTCGACGGGCCGGGACTCCGGCTCGTCGTTTTCCTCCAAGGCTGCAATTTCCGCTGTCTCTACTGCGCCAACCCCGACACGATCGAGGCCGGAGCGGGCACATTGACCGACCCTGCGGAGATCCTGCGCATGGCCGTCGACCAGAAGCCCTTCTTCGGGCGGCGCGGCGGCGTGACCTTCTCGGGCGGGGAACCCACCTTCCAGGCCGCGGAACTTGTTCCGCTCGTAAAGTCGTTGAAGGAGGCCGGCATCCACGTCTGCATCGACTCGAACGGCGGGGTGTGGAACCCGGCCGTCGAGGAGCTGCTGGGGCTGGTCGACCTGGTGCTGCTGGACGTGAAGCAGGCCGATCCCGAACGCCACCGCGCCCTCACCGGACGCGAAAACGCGCAGACGCTCCGCACGGCCGCCTGGCTCGAAGCCCACGGAAAACCCTTCTGGCTACGCTACGTGCTGGTTCCGGGCATCAGCGACGCCGAAGCCGACATCCGTGCGCTGGGCGAACGCCTCGGCGGCTACAAGTCGGTCGAGCGGGTCGAACTGCTCCCCTACCACACCCTCGGAGTGCATAAGTACGAGGCGATGGGGCTGGAGTACAAACTCCGCGACGTGCGGGAGAACACCCCCGAACAGCTCGACCGCGCCGCGGCCCTGCTGCGCGAATACTTCCCGACGGTGGTGGTCAACTGACCCGAAGGGGACGTCCGCCGGAGGGAGTGCGGACAACGAAAAATCCGGGACGCCGCGGCGAAAACGCACGGCGGTCCCGGATTTTTTTCGTACCTTCGCCGGAAATCCATTTCTGCGACAATGAAGAACCGACTTCCCGACCTGAACGTCCCGGCCCGCGAACGCATCGGCTGGGTGGACCTCCTGCGCGTGATCGCCTGCTTTCTGGTGGTCTTCTCCCACAGCTGCGACGCCTTCGTCGCCGTGTTCGACAGCGACCGCGCCACCTTCCTGCAAGGAGCGTTGGCAGGCAGTTTCGTCCGGGCCTGCGTGCCGCTGTTCGTGATGATGTCGGGCGTGCTGCTGCTGCCCGTGCGGACCGGAACGGGGGCTTTCTACCGCAAGCGGATCGGCCGCGTCCTCCTGGCGCTGGTCTTCTGGTCGCTGACGCTGCCCGTGCTCTACTACCTGTATATGCGCTACGTCGGGACCTCCAGTCCGTCGATCGACCCCGCGCTGTTCACCGGCGAAGCGACGCTGCACAAGATGTGGACCTTCGTCTTCAACTTCTGCTACGACACCACGCCGCTCTGGTATCTCTATATGCTGATAGGACTTTATCTGATCATGCCGCTGATCAGCCCGTGGCTCGAACGGGCCTCGCGGCGCGAGTTGCAGAGCGTCCTCGCGATCTGGGGCGTGACGCTGCTGCTGCCCTACGTGAAGATGCTGGCCCCGGCGCTCGGCTACACGGGCAATTACGGCAACACGGGGCTTTACGGCGTCTGCGACTGGAACGAGTTCGGCACGTTCCACTACGTCTCGGGCTTCGCCGGTTACCTCGTACTGGCCTTCTACCTCGTGAAATTCCCGCCCGCATGGAACTGGCGCAAGACATTGGGCATCTGCATCCCGACCTTCCTCGCCGGATACCTCGCCACGGGGCTGGGTTACGTGGTGATGCAGAAACATTTTCCGGGCAACTACGCCTACCTCGAAATCGTCTGGTATTTCGCCGGCATCAACGTCTTTATGATGACCGCCCCGGTCTTCATCCTCGTGCAGAAGGCCGCCGCACGGCCCCGCGCATGGCTCTCGCGGCTGGCGGGCGCGACGTTCGGCATCTACCTCTGCCACTTCATCTTCGTTCAGGCCGGCTACGACCTCGTGCAGCGGATTCCGGGACTTCCCGCGCTGGCGCGCATCGCGCTGATCGCCTGCGGGGCCTTCGCCGTGAGCTGGGCGGTGGTGCGGCTGATGCAGCGGTGGAGCGTGACGCGCCGGCTGGTGGAGTAATGCGCTACCAGCACTCGGCCTTGTCTTTCAATTCGGGAATCCGGTCTTTCGTGAAGACCGGATTTTTGATGCCCTGCCGCTTCTGGGCCGTGTAGTCGGCCAGCAGCAGGAAGGCCTGACGGCCCAGCAGCACGATCGCCGCCAGATTGCACAGCGTCATCAGCGCCATCGTCACATCGGCCAGGCTCCATGCCAGATCGAGCGTCGCCAAGGATCCGAAGAGCACCATCGCGCCGACCAGCATCCGGTAGAGCGTCAGCGCCCACGGCCGCGGAGTGATGAAGCGGATGTTGGCTTCGCCGTAGTAATAATTGCCGATAATCGACGAAAAGGCGAACAGGAAGATCGCCACGGCGACGAACACCCCGCCCGCGGGACCGATCTCGCTCTCCAGAGCCGCCTGCGTCAGCTGAATGCCGTTGAGCGAAGCGTCGGGAACGCCCCCGAACAGGATGATGAAGGCCGTGCAGGTGCAGATGACGAGCGTATCGGTGAAGACCCCGAGGGTCTGGATAAGTCCCTGCTTCACGGGGTGCGAAACGTGGGCCGTGGCGGCGACGTTCGGGGCCGAACCCATACCGGCCTCGTTGCTGAAAAGTCCCCGCTTGATGCCCTGCATCAACGCCGCGCCGACCGCGCCGCCCAGCGTCTGCTCCCAGCCGAAAGCGTCGGCGACGATCAGTTCCAGCACTTCGGGCAGCCGCCCGAGGTTGAACAGCACGACGCCCAGCGCCAGCACGATGTACCCCAGCGCCATAATCGGGACGATCACGCCGCTGACACGCGCAATGCGCCGTATGCCTCCGAAGATGATGAGCAGCGTCAGCGCCGTGAGCACGACGCCCACCCACACATGATCGGCGCCGAAAGCTCCCTCCCACGCGGCGCAGATCGTGTTGCTCTGCACCGAGTTGAAGGCGAATCCGAAGGTCACGGAGATCAGCACGGCGAACAGCACGCCCATCCACCTCCGCCCGAGGCCGCGTTCCATGTAGTAGGCCGGACCGCCGATGAAAGAGTCCCTGCCGCGGCGTTTGTAAAGCTGTGCGAGGGTCGACTCGACGAAAGCGCTCGCGGCGCCCACAAGGGCGATGACCCACATCCAGAAGACCGCGCCGGGTCCCCCGACGACGATGGCCGTGGCGACGCCCGCGAGATTCCCCGTGCCGACGCGGCTGGCCAGCGACACGGCGAAAGCCTGGAACGACGAGACGTGCCGCTCGCCCTTCGGGCCGCTTCCGGCCGACTCGCCCAGCACGCGCATCATCTCGCCCAGCAGGCGGAACTGCACGCCCCGCGTGCGCAGGGTGAACCACACGGCACACCCCAAGAGCGCCGCGACCAGCACATAGGTCCACAGCACGTCGTTCACGCCGCCGATCCAACGGGAAAGAGTCTCCATCAGCATACTTTACACGATCCGACAGCAAAGTTAATGCTAAAACGCATTTTCCGCCGGACATTCGCCGGAAAGATGCGGCGCGGCACGAAAAAAACGCCCCGCCTGCGCAGGGGCGTCCGCCGTCACCGCGCCCGCAGGGTATACTCCCCGGCCCGCTCCGTAACGGCCTTCTGCAACTCCCCGAGGCCGACTTCCGGCCCGGAGTACTCCACGGCGGCCACCGGAGGGTCCAGCGTCACGACCGCCTTCACGCCGTCGAGGGCGTTCAGCGCATGTTCCACATGCATCCGGCAATGATTGCACGTCATGCCGTCCACGATAAATTCCTTTTTCATCTTTTCTTCGGTTTCAACCGGTTCGTCATGTTCACACTCATCGCCGATCCGCCGGCGTTTCAGCCGCAAGCTGTTGGCCACGACGCTCACGCTGCTCAAGGCCATGGCCGCCCCGCCGATCATCGGGTCGAGCAGAAACCCCCAGAGGGGATAGAGCGCCCCGGCCGCTACGGGAATGGCGACGAGGTTGTAAATGAAGGCCCAGAAGAGGTTCTGGCGAATCGTCCGCACGGTGAGCTGCGACAGCCGGATCATCTCCGGGATTTTCCGGAGGTCCGACGAGAGGATCGTCACCATCGCGGTATCCATCGCAATGTCGCTCCCCCGCCCCATGGCGACGCTCAAATCGGCCTGCGCGAGAGCCGCGCTGTCGTTGATCCCGTCGCCGGCCATGGCCACCGTCCGGCCTTCGGACTGCAACTGCCGGACGAATCCGGCCTTTTCGTGCGGCAGGACGCCCGCCCGGAAACGGGTGATCCCGGCTTTCCGGGCCGTTTCGCGCGCCGAACCGGCGTTGTCGCCCGTCAGCATCCAGACCGTGATTCCCAGCGCGTGCAGCCGGGCGACGGCCCCGGCCGACGAGGGTTTCAGCGCATCGGCAAGGGCGAGCACGGCGCGCGTCCGCTCCTCGTCGGCGAACCAAACCACGGTCTTCGCCTCCTGCATCCACCCTTCGGCCAGCCGTTGCAGGCGGGCGTCGGGCACGATGCCGTGGCGGGACAGCAGCGCGTCGTTCCCGGCATACCAGGTCCGCCCCTCCGCGACGCCCCGGACACCCTGTCCGGGAATGCTTTCGAACCCGGTCACGGGAACGTCCCGCTCCCCGCCGAGCGATTCGACGACGGCCTGCGAAAGCGGATGCCCCGAGCGTTTTTCAAGGCTGAACAGAATCCGCCGCGCCGTCTCCGGCCCTTCGGCCCACGCAGCGTCCACGACCGACGGACGGCCTTCGGTGAGCGTTCCGGTCTTGTCCAGCACCACGGTGTCGACCTTCCGGGCCACCTCCAGGCTCGCAGCGTCCTTGACGAGGATGCCCTGTCCGGCGCCCTTGCCGATCCCGACCATGAGGGCCGTGGGCGTCGCCAGACCCAGCGCACAGGGGCACGCGATGATCAGCACGGTCACCAGCGCCAGCAGCCCGCGGGTGAAGCCCTCCTCCGGAGCGAAAAGCATCCACGCCGCGAAGGTCAGCACGGCGAGGACGATGATGGCGGGAACGAAAACGCCGGCGATCCGGTCGACGGTCCGCTGCACGGGGGCCTTGCTGCCCTGCGCATCCCGCACCATGCGGATGATCCGGGCCAGCACCGTGTCCTGCCCCACCCTGTCGGCCCGGAAACGGAACGCACCGTTGCCATTCATCGTTCCGGCGAACACCGCCGCACCCTCCTGTTTGCAGACGGGGAGCGGTTCCCCGCTGAGCATGCTCTCGTCGACATACGACGCGCCTTCGGCCACCGTGCCGTCCACGGCGATGCGTTCGCCGGGATGCACGGCGACCAGATCCCCGGCGCGAAGCTCCGCAACGGGCACGGAGCGTTCGCCCGAAGGGGTGATCACCGTGACGGTTTTCGGTTGCAGGCCCATCAGTTTCGCGATGGCCGTCGTCGTGCCGCGCTTCGCCCGCTCCTCAAGCAGCCGCCCCAGCAGGATGAAGGCGACGATGACGGCCGCCGACTCGAAATAGACGTGCGGCTCGATGCCCCTCGACAGCCAGAATTCCGGGAAAAACAGGTTGAAAAGGCTGAACAGATAGGCGATTCCGGTACTGACGGCAACCAGCGTATCCATGTTGGCCGCCCCGTGGCGGAGCTGTTTCCAGGCGTTGACGAAGAACTCCCGTCCCAGTCCGAAAACGACCGGGGTGGAGAGCGCCCACACGGCGTATTTCACGGCCGGAGCGTCCATGAACAGCATGCCTCCGGCCACAATCGGAAGACAAAGCCCCGCCGCCCAAAGAGTCCGCCGTTTGAGCGCCCGGTAATGCGCCGCACGAACGTGCGCCGCCTCGTCCTCCGCCGGGCCTTCCGCGTCGGTCAGCAGGTCGTAACCGGCCGCCTGCACGGCCCGCTTCAGCGTCCCGGGAGAGCACTCCCCCGAACGGTAGTCCACCCGCGCCGTAGCGGAAGCGTAGTTCACATGCGCAGACTCGACGCCCGGCAGGCCGTTGAGCGCCTTATCGACCCGGACTGCGCACGAAGCGCAGCTCATGCCTGCGACCGGGAACGTATTCGTGATGATCTTACTCTTTTCCATGGGAACAAAGGTAAGGTCCCGACACGCTCCGGGTGTTACAGAATTATGGATATGATTTATACCTACACTTCATCCAGCGGTTTCAGGCCGCGTCCTTTCAGCCGGCGGAATTCAGTGGGCGACATCCCGGTCTGGGCGCGGAACTGGGCGCTGAGGTGCGCCACGCTCGAATAACGGAGTTTGTCGGCGATCTCGCTGACGGTCAGGTCGCCGTAGGCCAGCAGTTCCTTGACCCGCTCGATCCGCTGGGCGAGGAAGTATTTCTCGATGCTGATGCCGTTGACCTCCGAAAAGAGCTTGCTCAACGCACTGTAATCACGGTGGCAGCGTTCGCGCAGGTAATCCGACAGGTTGACTTTCGAGGCATCTTCGCTGTAATGCACCAATTCGATCACGGCCGTCCGGATCTGCTCGATGAGGCGCATCCGGCTGTCGTCGATCAGTTCGAACCCGTAGGCTTCGAGCAGTTTGCGGAACGCCTCCCGCTGCTCCCGGCCGGGCTTCTCCTGCACGACGACCGTTCCCAGTCCGACATCGAGGGGCGTGAACCCCGCTTTTTCGAGCAGCCGGGTGACGACCAGAATGCAGCGGTTGCAAACCATGTTTTTGATATAAAAGACGTTCTCCCGTTCCATAACCGCATTCGTTTTATCCGTAAATATAACACAAAAACGATTCCGTCCCGCCGACCGTCTTCCAGCCTTTCAGGTTCCGGCCGTTGAAAAGCGTCGGCCACGGGACCTGCGCTCCGACGAAGGTGCAGGGTCCCCAACAGTGCAAGAGTCTCTTTTTCCTATCAGTCGGGCAGTTTTGATCGTACGAATATAGTCTATTTTTTTCGGGTCTTCAGCCTGTTCCCCTGCAAAATTAACCTCTGACCCGCTCCGTATTCCGAAAAAGTTTCGTAACTTCGGCACAGCAAACCCATAGACGAAGCCATGAAACATGCGCACATCCTGCTGCTGCTCCCTTGCGGCATGCTGCCGCCGCTCGCCGGGGCGCAGCGCACGGAGCCGCCCGGCCGGTTCGACATCGCACCGGAATAACCACCCCGAAAACAAGCAAACCAACCAAAAACAACCATGAAGAAAACCGCAATCACCCTCTTTTTCCTGCTTCAGGCCGCGTGTCTGTTTTCGCAGATCCCCCGCCCGGAATATCCCCGCCCGCAGTTCGAGCGGACGGACTGGATCAACCTGAACGGCGAATGGACCTACACGTTCGATTTCGGCGCAAGCGGCCTGGAACGCGGCTACGCCGGCTCGAAGGGATTCGACGGCAAAATCATCGTGCCGTTCGCCCCGGAGAGCAAGCTCTCGGGCGTCGGCCACACGGACTTCATAGGCCGCATCTGGTACCAGCGTACGATCGACATTCCGGCAGACTGGTCGGGACGCAACGTGATGCTCAACTTCGGAGCCGTGTACTACACCTCCGAGGTGTATGTCGACGGCCGCTTCGTCGGACGCCACTTCGGAGGCAGCACGTCGTTCTCCTACGACATCACCGCATTCGTGAAGCCGGGCGGCAGCCACAGTCTGGTCGTCTTCGCCACGAGCGACCTGCGCAGCGGCAAACAGACTGCCGGCAAACAGTCGCTGCAATACGCCTCGCACAGTTGCGACTACACCCGCACGACAGGCATCTGGCAGACGGTGTGGATGGAGGCCGTGGCTCCCGAGGCCCTCGCACGCGTCCAAATGACGACCGACATCGACCAGCAGCAGCTGATCGTCGCCCCGCAGTTCTTCCGGGAAAGCCCGAACACGCTCCGGGTGACCCTTCGGGACGGCGGCAAGGTCGTCGGCACGCGGCAGGTCCGGGCGTCGAACAGCAGCGTCGTCGTCATCCCGGTCAAAAAGGCCCGGCTCTGGAGTCCCGAAGACCCGTTCCTCTACGACCTGACCTACGAGGTGGTCGCCCCCGACGGCCAGGTGCTCGACGCCGTGAAATCCTATGTCGGGATGCGCAAGGTCCACATCGAAGGCAACAAAATCTACCTCAACAACGAACCCTATTACCAGCGGCTGGTGCTCGACCAGGGTTTCTACCCCGACGGTATCTGGACCGCCCCGTCGGACGACGCCCTGCGCCGCGACATCGAGCTGGGACTGGCCGCCGGGTTCAACGGCGCACGCCTGCATCAGAAGGTTTTCGAGGAACGCTACTATTACTGGGCCGACAGACTCGGCTACATCACCTGGGGCGAAAGCCCCAGCTGGGGAATGGATGCCAACGACGTGGAAACGGCCCGCAACTTCCTCTCCGAGTGGGCCGAATGCGTGGTCCGCGACCGGAACCACCCCTCGCTGCTGACGTGGACGCCGATGAACGAGGAGTGGTGGCCCGACAACACGCAGTTCCCGCGCTTCGCCTCCGACGTCTACGACCTGACGGGGCGCCTCGACCCGACGCGCCCCGTCAACACCGTCAGCGGCGGCGCCGTCGTCAGGACCGACATCTGGGCCGTCCACAATTACGAGCAGAACCCGGCCAAACTGAAAGAGAAAATCTTCAGCGACGGCACGTTCTTCCATCCCCGCCTGCGGACGACCCGCGACCAGACGCGCAACATCGGATTCAACGAGGTGAAGGCGACCGCAAACTACGCCTGGCCGCAGTACGATGGCTCGTGCCCCTACCTGGTCGATGAATTCGGCGGCATCAAATGGGTGAAGGACCAGGAGAAGCAGGCCACGGATTCCCAGACCGAATCGTGGGGTTACGGACAGGCGCCCCGTACGCTCGAAGAGTTCTACACGCGGCTCGAAGGCCAGGTAGACGCGCTGCTCTCGCTCTCCGGACAGGTGTGGGGCTATTGCTACACCCAGCTCACGGACGTGGAACAGGAACAGAACGGCATCTATTGCTACGACCGCTCGGCCAAGTTCGACATGGACCGGATCAAGGCCATTTTCAGCAAACGCCCGGAACATCCCGCCCGATAACGCGCCGGACAGCCGCCCGCCCGAATGAAGCGCACCCCGAAAATCCGGAAAAGGATTTCGGGGTGCGCTTTTTATCCGGTTCGTCATCGTCCGCCCGCGGCAGAGCCTCGTGCGCGAATGCGCCCGGGAACAGAAGGCGTCGCTGAATTTCCATTCGCGTGTTTTCCCGGTTTCAGAGTCTCGATATAAAGTATTCCTGCATATTCCAACGATATGCCCTTGATGAACGCTGCAATTGGGGATGCTTCATGTCGGTGCGTCGCACGGCGAGTGGCGGACGGTCCGACATGCGACCTTCTGTTTTCGGCACCATGAACTCCCGAAGGCAAAAAGCCACAGCGCCGGCACACTCCGCAATAGCAACCGACGGTTTTTAAATTATTCACGAAATATAAAAAAAGTCTCCACGGAGTACGCGGAGACAATAGGTTGAAAACCTTCGGCATATAGCCTTATTGTGATAAGATGTAGAATTCTTACACCACAAATATATAAAAAAAACTTTAGTTGTGGTTTGATGTAGAATTTCGATAAGATACAACTAATTGTCCGATGTTGTGGCTGCTTCGTTTGTTGTGGTTTGATGTAGAATTTCGATAAGATACAACCGGCCGTTCTTAACGGCAGCGCGATCTGTAGTT
>ENA-OPRS01001339-OPRS01001339.1-human-gut-metagenome-genome-assembly--contig:-NODE-1339-length-10900-cov-2.892393_pt1 | contig 10900 bp, 7 predicted proteins | sample MGYA00241795_ERZ501881 | MGnify/ENA primary metagenome ERZ501881 (study PRJEB25962, sample SAMEA2042440) | human gut metagenome | biome: human gut; feature: human-associated habitat; material: faeces... | reverse complement strand
AAGACGCGAGCATCCGTATCTATCCTGAGCAAGGAAACCAACAGATCAGCAAACATATCTACGGTCAGTTCGCCGAACACCTCGGGACCTGTATCTATGGCGGGCTTTGGGTCGGCCCCGAATCCGAAATACCCAATACACAAGGCTACCGAAACGACGTGCTGAATGCCTTGAAAGAACTGAAAATCCCCAACCTCCGCTGGCCGGGCGGCTGCTTTGCAGATGAGTATCATTGGATGGATGGAATCGGTCCTAAAGAGAAGAGAAAAAAGATGATCAACACACACTGGGGTGGTGTAGTTGAGGACAACAGCTTCGGAACACATGAGTTTTTTGAGCTTTGCAGACAGTTAGGCTGCAAGACATATGTGAACGGAAATTTAGGAAGCGGAACAGTGCGCGAGATGAGTGAGTGGGTAGAGTACATCACATTTAACGGAGTATCACCTATGGCTGATTTGCGTAAGGAAAACGGACACGAAGACCCATGGACTATTGACTACTTCGGTGTGGGAAATGAGAACTGGGGATGTGGTGGAAACATGCGTCCTGAGCATTATGCAGATGAATACCGCAGATACCAGACTTATGTCAGAAATTATGCAGGCAATCAGCCAATCAATAAAATCTGCTGTGGTCCAAATGTGGATGACTATGAGTGGACAAAGAAGGTGATGGCTACATGCTTCGATCATTGTGAGCCTAGATTCCATGGTCAGATGGATGGATTATCACTTCATTATTACACACTTCCGGAGACAGAGGATGACTGGAATATCAAGGGAAGTGCGACAGATTTTACAGAGGATATTTTTTATCAGACTCTTAAGAGAGGATATTTCATGGAGGAGCTCATCAATCGTCATGGAGCTATAATGGATGAGTATGATCCTGATAAGAATATAGGTCTTATTGTTGATGAGTGGGGCATCTGGTCAGATGTGGAGCCTGGTACCAATCCGGGATTCTTATATCAGCAGAACACAATGCGTGATGCGCTTGTTGCAGGTATGACATTAAACATTTTCAACAAGCATTCCGACCGTGTGAAGATGGCATGTATTGCACAGCTTATAAATGTGCTTCAGTCTGTAATGCTCACAGACGGCGATAAGATGATAAAGACACCTACATATTATGTATTCCATATGATGAGACATCATCAGGGCGCAGCTCTTTTGGACAGCTCTCTTGTAGGAGGAACTACAGTTGGTACAGGAAAGAATGAGCTTCCGAAGGTTTTTGAGTCTGTATCAGAGGATAAGGATGGAGTGATTACAGTCACACTTACAAACAATTCTCTTGAGTCGTCAGAGGATGTTGATATTATGCTCACAAATGAGGGTGACAAATACAGTGTAAGTGAGGCCAGATACATCGAAGGTGCCATGGATGCACACAATACCTTTGAAGCACCTGAGGTAGTGGATGAGAAGGATTTCACAGCATATGAAAATACACAGACCGGTGTGAAGGTTACTCTTCCGGCATGCAGTGTTGTTACACTTAGATTATCGAAATAATATGATATGAGGGTCAAAAAGTATTTTGACCCTTTAATCATAATATTAAAACAGAATTGCTCAGATTAAGGAAGGACAGATAATATGCCACGAGGATTAAATTACGACAATAAAATTTTATCTATAGTAAACGTTGCAGTGGACATGCTTATACTTGGGATTTTCTGGTTTGTCACCAGCATCCCGCTTGTTACAATAGGTGCGTCAACTACGGCAGTTTATTATACTGTAAATAAGTGCATAAGAAATAAAAAAAGCTATGCTTATGTTGAATACTGGAAAGCTTTTAAGAGCAATTTCAAAAAATCAACACTTGCTTTTATTGTATGGCTTATACCGGCTGCTTTTCTTGTGGCAGACTGCATGCTCATGAAACAGCAGCTTAAGGCCGGAACATATCTTGGAATGATGTACTATTTCTTTCTGGTATTATCGGGTGCTGTACTGGCATGGGCATTTTATCTGTTTTCATACATGGCCAGATTTGAGTGTGCGGTAAAGGAGGCCCTTAAAAAATCGCTTTTTATGATGCTTGCAAATCTTGGCTGGTCCATTTTGCTGGTTGCAGTATTTTTATTCATACTGTTCTGGTGCAGGGACATGCTATGGCTGGTTGTGCTGTTTCCGGGAGGTTTTGGATGTATAAAAAATTATTGTCTGGAGCGTGTGTTCAAGAAATACATGACACCGGAGGATATCGCAAAAGAGCTTGAGGTAAACCGTACATATGCAAGCTGATCTTTTATAATAAGGCACACAGCACAAAAGTTATAAAAACGGCTATATAATATGGAGAGAGTAGAATATGGATTTAAAGGATATAAAAATAGAGGATCCGTTTTGGGGACATATGCAGGAGCTTGTGACAGATGTTGTCATTCCATTTCAGGAAGGTGTGCTTAATGACAGACAGCCCGGAGTGGAAAAAAGTCATGCAATAGAGAATTTTAAGATTGCGGCAGGTCTTTCGCAGGGCGAGTTTTATGGTATGGTCTTTCAGGACAGTGACGTGGCAAAATGGCTTGAGGGAGTGGCATATTCACTGATTATAAAGCCGGATGCTGCGCTTGAAAAGAGAGCTGATGACATTATAGATATTATCGCCGCAGCACAGCAGCCGGATGGATATCTGAATACATATTTCACAATAAAAGAGCCTGAGCACAGATGGCAGAATCTGCTTGAGTGTCATGAACTGTACTGTGCAGGCCATATGATGGAGGCTGCTGTCGCCTATTATGATGCTACAGGCAAGGACAAGCTGCTTAAGGTAATGGAAGGCATGGCAGGGCACATAATAGACAGATTCGGTCCTGATAAGCTGCCCGGAATACCGGGACATCAGGAAGTTGAAATAGGTCTGATGCGTATGTATCATGCAACAGGAAATGAGGCCTACAAAAAGCAGGCGAGATATTTTCTCGAGGAGAGAGGAAAAAATCCCGCTTTTTTTGCTGAGGAAGCCGCAAAGCGTGATTGGAAGCATTTTGGCATGATTCCTGAGGATACAAAATATAACCAGAGCCATGCAACTATCTATGAACAGGATGAAGCGGTAGGACACAGTGTGCGTGCTGTCTATATGTATACAGCCATGGCAGATCTGGCAGCAACGGAGCATGATGAAAAGCTTTTTGATGCCTGTGAGCGCCTGTGGAATAACATGACAGAAAAGAAGATGTATATTACAGGAGGTATAGGCTCAACAGTGGAGGGAGAGGCCTTTACGAAGGAGTATGAGCTGCCGAATGATATGGCATACGCTGAGACCTGTGCATCGATAGGGCTTGTTTTCTTTGCAAAGCAGATGCTTAAAATGAGCAAAAACGGCAAATACGCAGATGCTATGGAGAGGGAATTATACAACGGAATTATAAGTGGGATGCAGCTTGATGGAAAGAGATTTTTTTATGTGAATCCGCTTGAGGTAAATCCCGGAGTATCGGGAGAAATATTTGGATATAAGCATGTCATTCCTGAAAGACCGGGCTGGTATGCATGTGCATGCTGTCCTCCGAATCTTGTGCGTATGGTTACATCTCTGGGCAGATATGCGTGGGATGAGGATGATGATGTAATATATTCACATCTTTTCATCGGTCAGGAGGCTCGGCTTAAAAAAGCAGATATAAAGGTTGTCAGTGAATATCCGTGGAAGGGACATGTTTCATACAGTATTACACCGAAGACAGGCGATGAATTTGCTGTTGCAATACATATTCCGGGATATCTGAAAAGCTTTGAGGTGACACTCAATGGTATGAGGTTAAAAGAGAATGATGAGACAAAAGCAGATTTGTTCTATTCTTATAGGGATGGCTATATCTATATAAAAAATAAATGGCATGACAACGATGTTATAGAAATCAGCTTCAATATGGATATCCGTGTAATATATGCCAATACAAAGGTAAGAGAGGATATAGGCTGTGCAGCTTTGCAGAGAGGTCCGGTAGTGTACGCTTTTGAAGGAGTGGACAATGATGATGATGTGCAGAGTCTGATGATAGATGTGTCAAGGCTTAATGAAGCGCGTATTGAATCAGAAGCTGAGGGAAAGTTAAAGGGTGCGGTTCTTTTAGATATTCCAGCAGTGAGACTTGAAGGCTCAGATGCGTTGTATTCTGAGGAACCACCGAGACAAAAGTCTGTAATAGCAAGGGCTATACCATATTATATGTGGGGAAATCGCGGACTTAATCAGATGAGGGTATGGATGCATACGTTATGAAGAAAAACGGACACATAAGATAACCGTAAATAACCATAAAATTAGCACAAAAACTTATTTTGATTTTTAATGATTAGTGTTATTATGTATTTGAAATAAAAACCACGAGAGAAATATAAATAAACACAAATAAAAATAAAAAATAAAATAAAATAAAGGAGAAGAACTATGTTAGCAGTAAAAAATTACAAATTCTGGTTCTGCACCGGCTCACAGGACCTGTACGGAGATGAGTGCCTTGCAAATGTTGCAGCACATTCAAAGGAGATTGTAGCCAAATTAAATGAGTCAGGAAAGCTTCCGTTTGAGGTAGTATGGAAGCCAACACTTATCACAAATGAGCTCATCAGAAGAACCTTCAACGAGGCCAATACAGATGATGAGTGCGCCGGTGTTATCGTATGGTGCCATACATTCTCACCTGCAAAGTCATGGATTTTAGGACTCAAGGAGCTTAGAAAGCCGTTACTTCATTTACATACACAGTACAATGAGGAGATTCCATACGATTCGATTGATATGGACTTCATGAATGAGAATCAGGCAGCTCACGGTGACAGAGAGTGGGGACACATTGTCACACGTATGGGCATCGAGAGAAAGGTCGTTGTGGGACACTGGTCAGATCCTGTAGTACAGGAAAAGATTGCATCATGGCAGCGTGTAGCAGTCGGTGTGGTAGAGAGCAGCCACATCCGTGTAATGCGTGTAGCCGACAATATGAGAAATGTTGCTGTTACAGAGGGTGACAAGGTAGAGGCTCAGATTAAGTTTGGCTGGGAAGTGGATGCTTACCCTGTAAATGAAATTGCAGAGTCTGTTGCAGCAGTTTCACAGTCAGATACAAACGCACTCGTAGATGAGTATTATGACAAATACGATATCCTGCTTGAGGGAAGAGATCCTGAGGAGTTCAAGAAGCATGTAGCGGTACAGGCACAGATTGAGCTTGGATTTGAGAGATTCCTTGAGGAGAAGAATTATCAGGCAATCGTAACACACTTTGGTGATCTTGGCGCATTAAAGCAGCTTCCGGGACTTGCAATCCAGCGTCTCATGGAAAAGGGCTATGGTTTTGGAGCTGAGGGAGACTGGAAGGTTGCAGCAATGGTTCGTCTCATGAAGATCATGACAGCAGGAAAGAAGGATGCCAAGGGTACATCAATGCTCGAGGACTACACCTACAATCTCATGAAGGGCAAAGAGGGAATACTCGAGGCTCATATGCTTGAGATTTGTCCATCAATCGCAGACGGTCCTATAAGCATCAAGTGCCAGCCGCTTACAATGGGTGACAGAGAGGATCCGGCAAGACTTGTATTTACATCAAAGGAGGGCACCGGTATCGCCACATCACTTGTTGATCTTGGCGATCGTTTCCGTCTCATTATCAATACAGTTGACTGCAAGAAGACAGAGAAGCCTATGCCAAAGCTTCCTGTAGCAACAAACTTCTGGACACCACAGCCTGACCTTTACACAGGTGCAGAGGCATGGATACTTGCAGGAGGAGCACATCATACAGCGTTCACATATGACCTTACTGCTGAGCAGATGGGCGAGTGGGCAGCCATGATGGGTATTGAGGCTGTATTTATCGACAATGATACAACCATCAGAAACTTCAAGAAGGATCTTATGCTTGGAAATATTTTCTACAAGTAGAATATAGTTACACTTAATAATTGAAATCCCGGGTTGTCTGTCACACTAAGGTTTGTACGGACAACCCGGTTTTTTGTCGGTTGTGAATGATACAAAAATGCAGTTACTTTCCTTGTATTTATAACTGTTTAATGTTACTATAATTTTATCAGAAAACAGGCAGAAGGAGTGTGCATATTATGGCATTAAACATTCCGGTAGGAATCTCGAATTTCACAGAAATAAGATCGAATAATTATTATTATGTTGATAAAACCAATCTGATATATGAGCTTTTACAGTCACCTGGGACGGAGGTTATTATGATTACCAGACCGCGCAGGTTTGGAAAGACACTGGCTATGAGTATGCTTGAGAGTTTTTTTGATATAAGAAAAGCTTCAAAAGTGTTATTTGAGGGTCTTGATATTATGTCGCATCAGAGTCTGTGTGAAGAATGGATGAATAAATGGCCTGTAATTTTTGTGTCATTCCGTCAGGTAGATGGTCTGGATTTTGACAGTGCATGTGCGATGCTTTCTTCTGTTATCGCAGAGCTTTTTAATGAGCATTTATATCTGCTTGATGATGAGAGGATTACTGAATACCAGAGAAAGACATTTAGAAATATTGCTGCAGGAGAGGCAACGCAGACCGAGCTTAAGAACAGCTTACGGCTTCTTACAACGCTCATGAATTTGTATTATGACAGACAGGTCATTTTACTTATTGATGAATATGATGTGCCGATTGCAAAGGCAAATGCAGGCGGTTATTACAGACAGATGCTTGATATGATGAAGGGTCTTATGCAGGCATTGAAGGATAATTGCGCCTTAAAATTTGCTGTTGTAACGGGCTGTCTTAAGATTGCGAAGGAAAGTATTTTTACGGGAACGAATAATTTTGTTTCGGATTCTGTTGCAGACTCACGGCTTACCGAGTATTTTGGATTTGTTCAGAGTGAGGTTGATGAGATATTAAAGGATGCTGATATTTTTAATCAGTCAGAAAATTTAAGAAAATGGTATGATGGATATCATTTTGGAGATGTGGATGTTTATTGTCCGTGGGATGTGATGAATTACGTGCTTGATTTACAGCGTAAGCCTGATGCAAAACCACTTAGCTATTGGAAAAATACTAGTGATAATGCAATTATCAGATCATTTATCGATTATGCGGGAAGCAGTATTACTCAAAAGCTTGAGACGCTTCTTTCCGGAGGATATATAGTGCAGCAGGTTGATGAAAATCTGACATATGATTATCTTCATTCATCGGAGAACCTGTGGAGCATTTTGTACCTGACCGGATATCTGACAAGTGTCCGGGCAGACGAGTTGGAAAATCCGTTGCCTGAAAGGTTTACTGCTCTGACAATACCAAACGAGGAAATCAGGGAAATATATGAGACAACGGTCATCAGATGGTTTGATGAAAGTGCGCCAAAATGGAACAGAAGCGTATTGTTTGATGCTGTCTGGAAAGGTAATATACAGGAGCTTCAAGGCGAATTAAACAGACTCTTACGCAGAACTATCAGCTATCATGATTACAAAGAGGATTTTTACCATGCATTTCTGGCAGGAATTTTTGCCGGAGCAGGCTATATGGTGGAGTCAAATAAGGAGTATGGCGATGGCAGAAGTGATGTGGTGGTGAAAGACCAGATAAATGGCAGAGTAGCAGTGTTTGAAGCAAAATACACAAGACAGCTTGAAAAGCTTGAGAATGAGTGTGATGAAGCTTTAAAGCAGATAGAGAATCAGATGTATGCAAAGCAGCTTGAAGAGGATTATGATGAGGTGCTCTGCTATGGAATCGCTTTCTTTAAGAAGCGGTGTATGGTGAAAAATAATAATTAAAAATGAGGAAAAGCCGCTGCGTGTATGCAGCGGCTTTTTGTGTAGCTTACTATATGTTTTAATGCATAAGGCTCTCTTATAGTGCTTCCTGAAGTATCTTCACATCCCACTTATTCATCACATCGCCCTCTTTAGCTGCTTCTCCGGTGATCAGGTCAACCATTCCTGCAAGGCTTGCAGGGAGAGTCTGCTTTTCATCAGTGAAATTCATCACAAAGTAAAAGCGTGTATTTTCGCTCTCGCGGCATGTGATTTCAAGACCTGTCTCTTCAGCAATGACACCTGATACAGACACTTCATTTGTGGCTTCATCAAGCACCCTTGCAAGTCCGGCTGCCTCAAGCTGTGTGGCAACATAGTATACATGGCCTTTTCCGTAGATGTTTTTTGTGACAGCAGGCATTCCTGCATAGAAATCGCTTTCATATGTGGCGAGTACTTCTGCCCCTTCCGTGTGCATCAGGTCGCACAGCAGATTGCATTTATATTCTTTTCCATCCGAAAAGCTTACAGTGTTTGACTGCTCCGGTGCGAGCGCGTCAATTTCCTCAACCCAGACACCTGCCATCTCGCGGAGAGGTCCCGGATATCCGCCCAGATGCACGTTGTCAGACTGGTCCACAATACCACTCATAAATGTTGTGATGAGAGTACCGCCGTTTTTCACAAACTGCTCAAGCTTTTCTTTCATGCCTTCCTTTACCATGTACAGAACAGGTGCGGCAATCACCTTATATTTTGAAAAATCACCGTCAACCGGAATCATATCGACTGAGATATTTTTGTTGTAAAAATACTCATAATAGTGGTGAATCTGGTCAACATATTTAAGGTCCTGTGTAGGTCCGCTTGTGTACTCAAGTGCCCAGTAATTGTCCCAGTCAAAGATGATTCCAACATCTGATTTATTACGTGTGCCAAGTGTCCTTGTGCCGAAGCTTTCAAGCTCCCCTCCAAGCTGTGCAGTCTCCTTAAATACCCTTGTGTCGTTTGTTCCGACATGTGCTATTACAGCACCGTGGAATTTCTCGCAGCCACCCTTGCTTCGTCTGAGCTGGAAGAACTGGATAGTGTCTGCACCGTGGGCTATGGTCTGATAGCTCTGTGCACGCATCTGTCCCGGACGCTTCAATGAATTGTAGTGCTGCCAGTTCTGCTGGCTTGGAGTCTGCTCCATGAGCATGAATGGCTCATCCTTAAGACCTCGCATCAAATCGTGAGTCATCGCAACCATGCTCCATGGTGTGTCGTATGCAGGGTAATTATCCCACGACACGATATCCATCTCCTTAGCCCACTTGAAATAGTCAAGGCCCTTGAAGGTACCCATCAGGTTTGTTGTGACAAGCGCATCAGGAATGATAGATTTAACGGCATCGCGCTCCAGCTTATAGCAGTTCAGCAAGCTGTCAGAGTAAAAACGTCTGTAGTCTGTTGATATTCCGGCAAAGCTTGTCATGCCACCCCAGGCCTCCTCGCTGAGCTCGTTAGGTACGACTATCTCATCCCAGTCATAGAAGGTGTGTCCCCAGAACTCTGTGTTCCAGGCATCGTTTACGGCATCGAGAGTCTTGTACTTATCCTTGAGCCATACACGAAACTGCTTCTGACAGTTGTCACAGTAACAGTATCCGCCGTACTCGTTATTGATGTGCCATACAGAAATATTTTTATTGCCGCTATAGCGTTTTGCAAGCTCTGTCGCAAGAGCCTTTGCGTACTTCTGATATACCAGGGAGTTTGGACAGAAATTGTGTCTGGCTCCAAATTTATGCTGGCGTCCCTCGTAGTCGGTGCTCATTGTCTCAGGATATTTTTTGACCATCCATGCAGGCAGTGCTGCTGTGGATGTTGCCATTACGATGTCGTAGTTTTCGTTTGAGCATATCAACTATCTCGTAAAGCTCTGTGAAATTATACTCGTTCTCAGACGGCTGTATTTTAGCCCATGAAAAAACGTTGATTGTGGCACTGTTGATATGGGCATCCTTAAAGTATGCCATGTCCTGCTCCCAGACCTCCTTAGGCCACTGATTTGGATTGTAATCTCCTCCGAAAAGGATTCTTTTGAATTTTGACTGCATTTTTTACCTCCGTTATGGTATTAACCCCAATATTATGATATTCTTAAACTATAAATGTATTTCCTTATGCACTAATCATATAATAGATTTACGGAAAATAGTATAACATCATAAACCAAATTATATAACATTCTGAAACTAAACCGTTTTTGAAAGGAGAAAGCATGCCTATTTATTTTGGAAGCAATTTCGCAAGAGAACCGTTTCAATTCGACTCTGTCGGTAATGACTGGGAGCAGGAAAGCGTGACGCGCCCGGAGGGGTATCCGCTGTACCATTATTTACAGACAAAGGAGGGCGTGGGCGAGGTAACGGTATACAGCAGAAATCAGGCTGTTTCAGACAATATTTTGTCAAACAGTCATACGATTGAGCTGCAAAAGGGGCAGGGGATTCTCATTGCTCCAAACGTGCCACACTCCTATCACAATAAAAACATCTCATCCGGCAATAGCCTGCCATGGAAAACAGAGTTTGCCACTTTTACAGGGACAATGGCGGCAGCCTTCAGGGAAATGTTTGATGAAAAGGAATACCGTCTGATTGATGAGAATAAGGGGACGGATGTGTCGGAAGCGATTAACAAGGCTGTAGAAGACTTTAAGGAACACTCCAGTGATACGCAAATGCTCTCACTCGACTGTTATGGCATCATGCTTTTGCTCTCAGACCAGTCTAATCACACACACGATAATGATGACCAAAGCTATGTGCGTTTTATAAAGCCTGTTATAGATGCTATAGAAGAAAGCTACATGGACGATATCAGTGCCAAGGAGCTTGCTGATGGTGTATTTGTATCGCAGCAATATCTATCGCGTGTTTTTACGGAGTTTATGAACTGCTCGGTGTATGAGTACCTGACCAACTACCGCATCAATAAAGCCAAGGAGTTACTGCTTATAAACAGCAGGCGTAAGGTGCAGGATATAGCATCTGATGTGGGGTACTCAGATGCCAGCCATTTTATCGTCATGTTCAGGAAACTTACAGGGATGACACCGGCGCAGTTTCGGAAGCTGTATATATAAGAGGATGCAACTGTTTCTT
>ENA-OPRS01001332-OPRS01001332.1-human-gut-metagenome-genome-assembly--contig:-NODE-1332-length-10935-cov-3.384099_pt1 | contig 10935 bp, 10 predicted proteins | sample MGYA00241795_ERZ501881 | MGnify/ENA primary metagenome ERZ501881 (study PRJEB25962, sample SAMEA2042440) | human gut metagenome | biome: human gut; feature: human-associated habitat; material: faeces... | reverse complement strand
CGTAGCTGGGGTATCCATGCGCCAGCATGGGTGGTGGGTTAGCAGCCGCAGGCTGCGTTTCCATTCAAAGGAATCCACTGGTGGGTTCCCTCCATCGGCGTGAGACGTGAGACGTTCAGCGTGAGGCGTTGTCCGTTCTCCGTCAATGTAGGGCGCCGCCCAACGAGAGTGTAAAATATTTTGTGTAAATGCGTAAGCGTCTTGCTCAAAATCTATTTATACCTCATACTGAAAGGGACCAAAGGCAAAGGAGTGGACTACTATGGCAAAGCGTACTCTTACCCCCGAAGAAAAAATTGGCCAGGCTATCTACGATATATATAAACCTCAATCTGCTGAGGAAATCCAGGATGCTCTGAAGAAGATTTTTGCCCCCCTTTTTGAAGCTGCTCTCAAAGGAGAAATGGAAAATCACCTTGGATATCCTAAAAATGGGTCGAGTCCCGAAAAAGGTAGTAACTCTCGTAATGGTTATTCGCTGAAAACAGTGAAGACCACTATGAGCGATGTTCCTATTCAGATTCCTCGGGATCGGGAGAGCACCTTTGAACCTCAGATTATCAAGAAACATCAGAGAGATGTTTCTTCCATTGAAGGAAAGGTCTTGGCTATGTACGGCCGGGGTATGAGTCAACGGGATATTGCATCTACTATCGAAGATATCTACGGCTTTTCTATCTCCCACGAGCAGATTTCTCACATTACAGACTGTATCATGGAAGAAGTTTATGAATGGCAGAACCGGCCGCTGCTTCCATTTTATCCATTTCTCTTCGTAGACTGCATCTATGTTTCCATGCGGACAGAAATGGCAATCAATCAGAAAGCAGTCTATGTTATCCTCGGCTATGATATCAACGGCAACAAAGATATCCTTGGCTTATGGATTAATGAAACAGAGGGAAAACATACTTGGATGCAGATCTTCGACGAAATCAAGAGCCGCGGAGTTCAGGATGTGGGATTTATCTCCATGGATGGTGTCAGTGGGCTTGAGGAAGGAGCCCGTGCCATTTTCCCGGGTACTGTTGTCCAGCGCTGCATCGTCCACCTGATTCGGAATTCTCTGCGGTATGTTCCTTGGAACCAAAGCCGAGAATTCATGAGAGAACTAAAGGCCATTTACCGGGCGGTAAATGTGGAAGAAGCTCGTAGGCTTTTCGCCGCATTCAAGGAAAAATGGTCCCAATTCCCAGGTGCTATCTCCGTCTGGGAAAGAAATTTCAGCCATGTAGAGCAACTCTTCAATTATGGACCGGACGTCCGAAAAGTCATGTATACGACGAATGCCATCGAAAGCATCAATTCCAGCTTCAGAAAGGTCACCAAAAAGGGGTCTTTCCAAAATAACGAAGCCGTCATGAAAGTCTTTTATCTGCGAATCTTGGAACTAAAAAATAAAAAATGGAAAGGCAAAGGCCGCGTATCCAATTGGCCTGCTGTTAGGAACCAGCTATTGATTGATGATCGGATTGGACAGCTCATTGAAAAATATGATGGGCTAAACTAAAAACACAAAATTCTTGACAATCCCCGCCCACGAGCGGCCCGCCCAAGGACTGGCCAGTGGCCCCATTCCCCCCTTTAAGACGGCTCAGACGCTGATTCAGCCTGCCTTTTGCAATTTGCTCCCGAAATTCATTTCGGGAGCAAATTTTTATCTGCAATCGCTACTGCAATAACAATCAGCAATTGTCCTTTAATCCGGCTCTCTGCATGGTAAGTTTGATCTGAGTCTATTCCTGCTCTTTGATTAACTTTTTCTTTTGCTTTATACTATCTTGCTCGCAACGTAATTCATAACTGTTTAACTTTCCTTCCTCATATAATTTATTCATCAACTCTTCCGCTTCAACCAATGCATTCTTTTCGCTAGGATATTTATCTATCTTTTCCTCAATCATGTCCATTTCTTTCTGATGAGCATGCATTGATCTTGCATGCATTTTAACACTGTGTTCATTGGCTGGATACATTTTCTCCATCTCCATTAGCTTAATATTTTTTGAAATAAACTTTTGGATGACCTGAAGTTGAAGGGTTAATTTTTTATTGTTCTTTTTATGCAGTTCTTTTTCAACATCCTTATTTAACTGTTTTAAGGTATTGAGCAACTGCTCATTCTTCAATGAAAATCCACCGATTACTTTCCAATTTTCTACACAAAGCGGAGCCAGAGATTCACAAAATCTCCATCGATTAAGGGAATCGATATATTTATAAAGAAACTTATGATAATCTTCTTTCTCTTTCAAATTTCCAATAAGTTCCCCTTTATTGAAAAAATCCATTGCGGATATGAGCAAATTATCTTCGCTTTGTACATCTACAAAATAGAGCATTCTAACAAAATTCAAATCGATAACGATATGTTTTTGTGTTCTCTCATAAAATTGAAAAAAGCTTCCCCATTTCTCTTTATAACCACAGATAAACATGTTCTCGGCCAGTGAAACAAAATTGTTGATTCCGAAATAAAAAATCCCGTTGTTATCCTTATACAAAGTTTCATTAAAAGCCTCTTCTAGCAGTCTTTCCCAGGCAATCTGTTGAGATTTTCCATTTTGAGCATCGAGTACTTCGTTCACGAATCGTTTCATAAACAGCTGCTTATTACTGTACTCTGATTCGCCATTCATTAGTAAGTTCCATATTACCCGGTTCTTTTGTTCTCTTTTTTCCTGATATTGTAAATGCTGAATATAATCGGATTCTGAGATCTTCTCACCATTTTTTTCCTTTTTAAATTTTTGGACATAATCATACCAGTTATAGCCTAGAAAACAGAACAAATAATATGATTCTTGATTTTGCCTATTCTCCATCAATTTGGTAAATGTACTATTTGGATTATCACTTTTTAAAACATGGGAATAGAATTCTAAAAGATTTACATCTGTATATTCATTTTTAAACAAAGCGAGGTCTTCCAGCATTTTTCCAGGTTTGAATTTCAGATACAAATCGTGAACGAAAAATTTTAAAAAGAATACCTTTAAAATAATTTTCTTTGTAGGTTTATCCAGATATTCCCTTTTGTATAAATACAGCTTGGATTCTATTAAAAAATTCCTGACCCTGCGAACAGAAAAATTGCCTTCCCCTATCTTTTCCCACTCTATTTGTATATGCAATTGCTGCAGCACAAAAGAAAGAGGTCCGTAATTATCAGGTAAAGGCATTCTCTGATAATCTTCAATTCCCCATTTATTTTGGTTGGCATATTCTGGCTTTTCTGTTTCGTCCCATAAATTATAAATCAGAGTTCTATATGGAATTTCGCTTATATTCATTTCAAAAGGAACATACTTTTCTCTATACTTAAAATCAATCCCCTGTTCATCCAAAATAGAAGCATCGTATTCTAACACGAATTTTGCCTTGTCACTGCTTAGTCTCTCAGCAATAGCAAATAATCTCTTTACATATTTAGGAGACCCTACTCTTTCAATATCTTCAAAAACAATCAGCAGTGGATTTTCCAATTGCTTCAGATCTTCTTTGAGTCCAACAAAAGTAGATGAGTATTCAAAAGGAGATTGAAGAAAATGAGAAAAAGAAAGTTTTCCCCAAATACTCTTTTTTACATTCTGAAGAAGCTCTGCTGCGTATATTGAGTAAATATGGTTCTCTTTCAATATCTGAAAAATTTTTTGAACAAGTACCCTATCAAAGTCTTCATAGCTGTAAGCTAATGATTCTATATGAATCACATTCCAATTTCTGTTCTTCCGAAAAATATCACATACCTGATCAACTACAAAGGATTTTCCTTCTCCATAGGGAGCCTGAACCCCCAACATGTTATGCGATTCCAGCAGTTTTTCAAGTCTTTCCATATCTGCCTGATGTTCTGGAAAAATTTTCTGTTTCGTCTCCTCATTAACCGTGGAAGAATCGTTTTGAGAAGAGAATTTGCAAATAAAATAACAAACGGTTAATACCAGCAAGTTAATACAAAAATATAAAAGAGAGATTTCCGAAAAAGCTAATGCCTTCCAAATTATAAAACATTCAGCTAAGCCTAGATAAAGAAGCTTCGAGATTGTTTCTGCATGTCGGGTCCTGCCATACCATAGACAGAAAAAAGCAAGCATAGCATTTAACAAGCTCACAGCAACCTGTTGCTTCTCTATTTGTTCACCGAAAAAGATAAAAATTATACAGGCAAAAATAGCAATTGTTATGACTTTTTGTAGATGCTGCCATATCATTTCAAGCTTTTTCTTGTTTATCACTTACCTTTTCCTCCAATAAATTATATATAGGATTCCTCTTGTAGATTTCTTTATCCGCTTCATCCATCTTATTAAAATAAATTTCAGCAGATTGTTTATTGCCTAAAAGGATCTCTATTATACATTTTCCAGAATTCTTATGAGTACGATCTCTTATTTCTACCAATCGCTCTATATCCTGGGCAGACAGTTTATCAAGCCATTTTTTATTTGGAAACAGATAAAATATTAGCGCCCATCTGAAACAGCCATTTAGAGCCCATCTGAAATCGCCATTTTCAGCCCAACCAAATCGCCACGCCATACTTCCCCCATCCCACATGATCTTGGAAAGTAGCTGCCTAGCCACATTCCATTTAAAATCTCTCCAGGAAAATTGGCTGTTTTAATCCGACTGAAATTGGTCATTTTAACCCGACTCTACTTGGTCAAATTAACCCGACGCTAGAACCCTGGTGAAAATGGGGAATTTCCCATGATGACAATGGGGAAAAGTGGTTGATGAAAGACACCTTTAAGCCTTAACAAAAACTTGCTTGTTCTTTTTATCTTTTTCTTTTTGTAAACGTTGTTCCATTTCAATCTTACTTCGGCCTCTTAGGATAGCTGCATACAAAACGGCATTATACATTGTTGCCTTCGCCGCTCCTATATAATTTTTTGCAATATAATCGTATAAATCATTATATACTGAACTACGAAATTGATTCTTTGCATATTGATTAATTAACAAACGTATATAGCGTGCACAAATTTCAATATTTTTTATTGGATTTGCCAATTCTTCCAATGCTTTTCCCTCAGATATGTTTAGAAGGCGGCTCGCTGTAGAAATTTTAACTTGCCCAAATCCAATTGACATATCCTGTTTTAACACAATTTCAGGAAAATAGTTTATGAGTAGCCGTTCAATAAAAGATTGAATGAGGGAACCTCGATTGAATTCCTCGATAAGAAGAACGGATTTCAACAGCTCTGGATCCATTTTGTAAAATTCCGCATTCTTTTTAATCTCTGCCTTGTAATATATAACAAGACTATTCTTTCGATTCATCAGATCAATGTTTCTTAACATTATTGTTGTATCAGTATGTAAAAAATTTATTCTGACCGAATTCATAAAGTCAGCATTTCGTTGAACAGAAAATTGAATAAACAGCGGAAAAATGTAAAGAAATATTCCCAACACAAAGTTTATAGAAGGATATACCGTATCTATATATCCTTTTTCGCCTTGTATTGCAGGAATCATAAATTCCAAACAAGCAAAACCCATAAAAAATAGTACTGCTACATAAAATATATTTGCACAAAATAATTTGAAACGATAAGTGCCTTCCCAGAACTTATACAATTGATACTTCATAATAACAGGGAAAACTTGTATTAAGGATACCAATCCTAAGGCCGAATAATAAACTGTTTTGCTTTTAATATCGAACTGATAGTAGCCCAGGAATATAATTGCACCAATAAAAAAGCAGCGAATGTTTGAGGCAGTCCAAAAGCGTTTTAAGTCAAACATATATGCAATTTCATCTAAAGAAAAGTACCCTTTAGGAATTATCTTTCTATGAACCGTAAAGCTAATTAAGAATAGAACAGTAAAACAAACTATGGAAAAAAGTTCATGTATGTTTTGAATAGAATACAACACTTTGAAGTATACCTCTCCCATCATAAAAATATTTCATCATAAATTTAGCAACTTTTTTTAATCCATCTCTAAAATCATGAACTTCAGTTCGTTGCCTATAGGATACCAAACTTTGTAGAAAAAAGCAAAAATTCAGTAAGCGCTTAAAAATCCGGTGTATGAAATCACCACCTTCAGTTTGAGATAATACGGATGTTAAAAATATCGCACGAAAAAAACGAATTTCCCTACGGTGCGCAGCGTGTCGTTTTTTCGAGTCATTCGTGTTACTCATCTCTGGAGGTGGTTTTGTTTTGGGAGAAATTCAACGTATCAAACACCAAAAGGCACTGGAATACTGGAGCCAGATACTGAAGGAACAACAGGAAAGCGGGCTTTGCATCAAGGCGTTCTGCAGATCCCGCCAGATGAGCCATCATGCCATGTACTACTGGCTCAAAGAACTGAGAAAGGAAGCTTTGTCAGCCAATGCTCAGGTCCCCGTCTGTACGACCCAATTTGCGGCTGTCTCTCTGGCGAAGGAGGAACATCCTCCCTGCGGAAATATGGTCGTCCATGTGGGCTCTGCTTCTCTGGAAATCCCTGAGGGAACAGCTCCGCAAGACCTGCAGCGCACGCTGCAGGTCCTGAAAGAGGTGTTCCTGTGTTAATCCGCAACATCACTGCCGACCATATCTACCTGGCCTGTGGATACACGGATATGCGGAAATCCATCGACGGGCTGGCCGCTCTGGTGGCCGCCCGTTTCCATCTGGATCCCCATCAGCCTGCCCTCTTTCTGTTCTGTGGGAGAAGGAAAGACCGGATCAAGACTCTCTTGTGGGATGAGACTGGATTCCTGCTGCTGTACAAGAGGCTGGAAAATGGCCGGTATCAGTGGCCAAACGCTCCGGAAGATTTGGTAGAACTCTCCCAACAGCAGCTCCGCTGGCTCACAGAAGGGCTCTCCATCCATCAGCCAAAAGCGGTGCAGACAGTCCATCCGTCCCTGACCATCTGAAAAAAGTGGAAATAGTAAGTCTGTGGATTTCCTGGATTTCGGTTCTTTCCTCCGGTATAATGGAAACATCATGAAACGAAGGAGACCGGAACCGTGGCCGAATCAGTGAGAACCGAAGAACAGATCAAGGAACTGGAACAGAAAGTGGAACGTCTGTCCGAGGAGAACCAGAGACTCAAACAACAGCTGCATGCTCTGCGGCACACGGTCTTCGGTTCCCGCACGGAAAAGGCGGAAAAGATCTGTCCGGATCAGCTCAATCTCTTCAATGAAGCCGAAGTGGAAGCCAAACCATCGGCGCCGGAACCTGAAATCGAAGTCCCGGCCCACAAACGGCGCAAGAAGCAGAAGCGGGATTGGGCCGAGCTGCTGGAAAAATTCCCCCATGAAGAAAAAACTGTATACTCTCCCGGAAGATGAACGGATCTGCAAGCGCTGCGGCAGTCCCCTGGTCTCCATGGGCAAAGAGAAGATCCGCACGGAAGTGCAGTTCATCCCTGCCCAGGTCAAGATCATCGACATCTACCGGGAATCTTTCCAGTGCCTGGAATGCCGGAAGCAGGAACATTTTGTGGTTGAGAAGCCTCAGATGCCTCACAGCGTCCTGCAGAACTCCATGGCCACCGCTTCTGCCGTAGCCCATGTCATCGTCCAGAAATACCAGATGGCCGTGCCGCTCCACCGGCAGGAACAGGAATGGAAGAATATCGGCCTGCCCCTTTCCCGGGCAACCATGGCCAACTGGATCATCCGGTCTTCCCAGGACTGGCTGTCTCCCCTGGTCAGTGTCATGAAGGCTGAGCTGCTGAAGCAGGCGGTGATCCATGCGGACGAAACTCCGGTCCAGGTGCTGAATGAGCAGAACCGGAAGAACACCACCAAGTCCTTCATGTGAGTGTATACCAATGGGGAATATGAACAACTGAAAAAAATACGGATCTACCAGTACTGCCAAGGCAGGAGCGGTGAGTTCGCCATGAAGTTCCTGGAGGGGTATCAGGGAATCCTGCAGACCGATGGGTATGCAGGATATGAGAAGGTCCACTGCAAAGTCCATGCTCTGTGCTGGGTGCACGCTGTTAGAGCCCGTCTGAAATCGCCAAATAGAGCCCAGCTGAATTAGCCAAATTCAGCCCAATTGAAATCGCCATTCTTAAATATGTGGTACGATCAACAACTTAGAATACACTTCGGCCTAGGGCTTAAATCTTAGGCATAGTTGCTGAAATTGGTTCTTTGGGTTTGTTTGCCTGGACTGTATACGTCTCAAGCATTTGCCCGCGGTAGCTGTTTCCTTTAATCATATAGACCACAGCATCATCGAAAATGCGGTCCAAGGAACACAACAGGGCATCATCTTCGTTAAAACATTCCCGCCACTCAGAGGGTGTTTTGTTGCTTGTAAAGATCATGTTGTAATAACCACCCTTGTTGTATCGGCGGTCAACCAGGTCAAAGAAAATTCGAGTGTTTTCCTTGTCAAAGGTACAGTGACCAACTTCGTCAATAATCAGGCAAGAAGGACGTACCAACGTATTCAATACTTTAGATACTCTCCCTGTTTGGCGAGCCAGAGTAAAACGGTCTCTTAGTTCCGTCATTTTAATGAAATACGCTTTCAGTCCTTTGTGGCAGCAGGCATATCCAAAGGCTTGTGCCAGGTGTGTTTTCCCTGTGCCAGCAGGACCTATCAGTGCCACATTTTTGTGAGCATAGATAGCAGATAAAGTTGCAAGACTTTTAATCTGCTTCACGTTCTTTCCGTGAAGCAGATTAAAATCAAAGCTCTCAAAAGTTTTCGGATTGCTTAAAGGCAATCTGCTAAGCCTTAAGAGTGTGCGTACAGTTGCTTCTTTCTTCTTTTCGCCAATGTGGGCGAAGATGGCAGCTACAGCATCTATGGTTTCATCAGAATGATGTCCTTCTTCAGCCAGAGAAGCCAGTTCCACAGCACTAAAATCAAGATGGAGCACTTTGCAGCTTTTATCAATCTTTTCAATCAGCTCCTCATTCATTCTCGCTGCCCTCCTTATCAAAATTGAATTTTTCAAAGGAAAGGGATGGAGATGCCTCTGCTGGTGCAAGCTGTTTAATTGTCGTACGGATAGGAGCGGTAGGCAATTCCTCAGGCTGCCGTTTTTCATACTGATCCTTGCAAAAACTGTCATGGCGGTCCCAGGTTATGGGATGAGTGGTCAGCAAACGACTCATATCTGAAGAGTAGATGTAGAGTTTGTCATCAACCCGTTTAACCCGAGCAACTTTTTCCGTGTAACTGAAGGGGACTCCGAATCTCCGGTTCTCATAAGAAATAAAACCGTCAAAAGAAATCCGCCGTTCCGGGCAAAGATATTTTTCCAGATTTGCATCGTCTGGCAATGGTTTTAATGCACTTAAACAAGCAGTGCGGTGAACCTGGTCTGGAATTTTTGCAAGAGCAGGATGAAAGCGTTCATTTTCTTCATAACACCAATTCATAGCCTCGCGGTTTAAATCAGTGATGGTCCAGAAAGAACGGCCAGCAAGGAAGTTTTCTTTTACGAAACGGATCAGGCGTTCCACTTTGCCTTTGGTAAAAGGATGCCTGGGTTTACACAGCTTGGTCTGAAACCCTACGGCCGACATAAAACTTTCATAATCCTTTTGCCAAATTGGTTCACCGCTCCAATCTCTCTTAATTACGACACTTTTCATGTTGTCTGTGAGAACATACTTGGGAACTCCCAGGTATCGGAATGCATGCAGCATTCCGATGAATAGGTTCTCTTGCTTAGCATTAGGAAAGAATTCAACGTAACGCTGTCCACAATGGTGACATATCATCGCAAAGCAGGCTGCTTTTAACTTTTTGCCATAATTCGTGTCGACGTAAACAAATCCCCAGTCCATTTGAAAGTTCTCACCAGGACCTGTTTGGTATCTCCGGCCACGATTGCCTTGAGAATCTACTGTTTGCCTTTTGGCAGGGATCAGATCCTTATGGCTGTTGAGATAACGTTTAATGGTGGAAATCCCTCCGGTATATCCGGCTGCTTGAAGGCGCTTCAAACATACAGCAGAGTTATAAACCCCATTGCGAAGCAGATTATCCAATATTCTTGTATAGCCTCTTAAAACTGGATTACGGGAAGTGTATCCCTTGTTTTCTTTAACAAAAGAACCACCTTTGTTTTTCCATGTACGCAGCTTGGAACGGGAGATATGAGTCCTACGAGACAGTTCTGCCAGGTTGACTTCATCAAGGCTTATGGCTTGCCCGCTCTCTTCTTCCATTTCTTTCAATGCTTGTGATACAATAGTATCCAAGCCATTACATAACAATTTTTCCACGTTTCCTCCTTTACTCTAAGTTGTTGATCGCAACTTATATTGTAAAGGCTAACGGAACAATATGTAATGGCTATTTGTTTGGGCTGAAAATGGTGATTTCAGCTGGGCTCTAAATGGTCAAATCAGATGGGCTCAAAATGGCTAATTCAGATGGGCTCTAATACAGTTACCCTTTCGGGACATGCTCTGAAAAATTCGTTCTTTCTTTAGTTTCTTGGCATAGTCTTTCATTTGGTATGCCCAGCCCTGATCGGAGTGAAACGTTCTTCGATATGGGCAATCAGCAGTAATTTCGATTGCTTCAGCTTGAGCTTTCAGTATGCTTTCAGCCGAAGGTCGTTTAGCTATTCCATAGCTGATGATTTCATCATTGAACATGTCCAGGAAAGGATCCAGATAAAGCTTGTGCAGGCTCAGATGTCCCTGTGTATCTACTTCATAATACTTGAATTCTGAAGTATCGGTCGTAATCTTCTGATGTGGGATATTCGTCTCAAAACGACCATGTATTCTATTCGGAGCAACGGTTCCTACCTTACCCTTATAGGAGCTGTATTTACGGCTCTTCCGGGTAAAGGATGTTACCTGAAGGCTCAGTTTCTGCATGATACGTTGAACTTTCTTCTTGTTCACGCAAATCCCTTGATTCTTCAGCTCACCGGTCATGCGCCGATATCCATAATCTTTATGCTGGCTGCGGATTTCCTGTA
>ENA-OPRS01001318-OPRS01001318.1-human-gut-metagenome-genome-assembly--contig:-NODE-1318-length-11020-cov-7.165435_pt1 | contig 11020 bp, 9 predicted proteins | sample MGYA00241795_ERZ501881 | MGnify/ENA primary metagenome ERZ501881 (study PRJEB25962, sample SAMEA2042440) | human gut metagenome | biome: human gut; feature: human-associated habitat; material: faeces... | reverse complement strand
GCCGCCGACATCTTCCAAGAGATCGAGATGCCGCTCGTGCCTGTGCTCGCCTCGATGGAGCGCACGGGCATGTATGTGGATCCCGACCGCTTGCATGCCCTTGCGGAGGGGCTCGGCGGCCAGATCGACGAACTTGCCGGCCGCATCCGCAAGATGGCGGGCGACGAGACCTTCAACATCGCGAGCCCCATGCAGCTCAGCCACATCCTTTTCGATGTGATGGGCCTGCCTACCAAGGGCCTTAAGAAGACGCACCGCGGGTACTATTCCACGAATGCGCGCGTGCTCGAGGAGCTTGCGCGCGATAACGAGTTCGTGCGCCTCGTTCTCGAGTATCGCGAGAAGACCAAGATCAAGTCGACCTATCTCGACACGCTGGCGGCGCTGCGCCGTTTCGACGGGCGCGTTCATACTACCTATAACCAGACCATTACCGCTACGGGCCGCCTTTCGAGCTCGAACCCCAATCTGCAGAACATTCCCACGCGCTCAGAGCTGGGGCATACGGTCAAGACGGCGTTCTCGGTGGCGCCGGGGTGCGTGTTCCTTGCGGTGGACTACTCCCAGATCGAGCTTCGACTGCTCGCGCACCTTTCGGCCGATGAGCACCTGGTGGCAGCGTTTAACGAAGGCGAGGACTTCCATGCCGAGACGGCGGCGCGTGTGTTTGGCGTGCCGGTTGATGAGGTCACGCCGCAGCTGCGGAGCCGTGCCAAGGCGGTGAACTTCGGCATTGTTTACGGCCAGCAGGCCTATGGGCTCTCGCAGTCGCTCGATATCCCCATGGCCGAGGCGCGCGAGATGATCGACCGCTACTTTGAGGCGTATCCCGGCGTTCGGACGTACCTCGACCGTACGGTGGCCGAGGCCAAGCGCACGGGCTATGCCGAGACCATGTACGGACGCCGCCGGCCCATCCCCGAGCTCAAGATGCGCAACCCCGCGCAGCGGAGCTTCGGCGAGCGGACTGCTATGAACCATCCCATGCAGGGCACGGCGGCTGACATCATCAAGATCGCCATGGCGCGCGTGGCGCGGCGCATGCGCGACGAGGGGTTCCGTGCCCGCATGATCTTGCAGGTGCACGACGAACTTGATTTTGAGTGCCCGGAAGACGAGGTGGAGGCGCTCACCGCGCTCGTGCGGGAGGTCATGGAGGGCGTTGTGGAGCTTCGCGTGCCCCTCATCGCCGATGCATCGAGTGGCACCACCTGGGCCGACGCGAAGTAGTATGGGGCGAGGCGGGTGTAGCTCCGCTTGCGTGAGCAGCGCTTTTACGCGGCCCGCGCTTCATCAGTGGTTTGCCCGATCGCCGCGTGCGTGCCGTCAAGACGCCTCGGGGCATCTTGACGGTGCGATTGGTATGCAGGGTGCCCATGCGAGCGGGCCGGATGCTGCACGTCGGGGCTAGCTGGTCGCCGGCGTGCGGACACGGCGTAAGCCATGCTGAAAGAGACGCTGCGCTGTCCGGCTCGAACGGGATTGCAACTTTTGGGCACTACTTCGCATGGGGTCCGGGTAGACACGTGATAGTCCGGAAGGCACCAGCGTTCTGACCTGCGCTTTCTATCGCCGAGCGTCCGGCCTTACTCGCCGTTCCCGCCTGCAAGTGCCCAAAAGCTGCATTCTCGCTCATGCGGATGTCGGCAGTGACCGTTGCTCGGCGCCAGCGGACCCTAGTAGCCCTTTGCGGCGAGGATTGCCTCGATGAGCGCGGCGACGCCGCGATCGTTGTTGCTGGGGATGAGGTAGCGGGCGTGGTCGTGCATGTGCTCGGCGGCGTTGGCAACAACGAAGCTGTGACCGGCCGCCTCGAGCATCTCGATATCGTTGTAGGTATCGCCCACGGCAGCTGCATCGGCGATGTCGATGCCGAGCCGATCGCATAGATGGCGCAGCCCCGCGCCCTTGTTGACGCCCTTGTTCATGAAGTCGAGCCATTCCTCGCCCGCGCACGCCACGTCCAGGCGCTCCCCAAAGGCGGGCCCGAAGGTCTCCTCGTAGCGGGACCGGCTGTTCCGCTCCGGGAAGTAGATGGTGAACTTGTTCGCCTCGACATCGAGGTCCTCGATCGAATCGACGTATTCGATGGACTTGTAGTACACCCCTATGGCCTCGTGGTGCACACGGCCGCTCTCGGGCACATACGCCTTGTCGAAGGCGCAGAGCACTGCCGTGCCCGTGCCCTCCGCCTCGGTTGCGGCGGCGATTTCGCGGTAGACGGCAGGATCGAGGAGCTCCTTGTAGAGGGGTTCGTCTTGGTAGATGATGTGCGCGCCGTTGTCTGCGCAGAACGCCATCTCGTGGCGGTGCTCGGGGAACATGAGCTGGAGCGTGGGGCCGGGGCGGCCGCTGGCGGGGCAGAAGAGCACCCCGGCGCGATGCAGGCGGTCGATGAGCTCGGGCATGTTCTCGGGCTGGGTCTTGTCGTCAGCGAGCAGCGTGCAGTCCATGTCGCAGGCGATGAGCCTGATGGAGCTCAGCTCGGGGTCCTGGGTAAAGTCGATAAGCGGGGAAGGCATGCCGTTCCTTTCGTATGCGGTGTTCCTGCTGCCGGGTATGGCGTCCGCGGCAAGCTGGTCGCACCGGATAGTACCATGTTTCGGTTGAGGCGATTTGGGCAAGTCGGCCTGAAGCTTAGCCATTTTGGTGGAATTGAGCACGCCGGCCCAGCTGACGACGATCGCTCCGGCGAGTTTCGATCGGTGCCAGCCTCGCTCAACCAGGGCCTGCCACAGGGCGAAACAAACGAGAAACATTGCGATTCTCGCTTGCCCACGCGCAGATTTAGCGTAAGATACCACCCAACGCGAGCGGGCTACCGTTCGCGGATTAATGATTGCGTTTGCATACGGCGAAGGGTTCAAACGGTGCATACCGAGACGGCGACATACGAGGGCATGGCGGCTTCCGCCATTCTGCTCGGCCAGACTGCCGCCGATGCACAGAACCGACGCCAGCGCGCAATTTCCCGACGACGATAATCGGTCGTCTCTGTTCGCGCGGCTTCCGCGCATCCCCAGAGTCCCGATAAGGTTGTCGTCGTTTCCTCCGGGTGATGTCGCTCATGCCGCGCCTCTGCGCTCATTGCTGTAGACGCACCCTTCCAGAAACAAGTACACACCGCCACCCGTCTCTTTGTCGACGCATACCTAAGGTGAGACAGGTAGCACCTCATCGGGCTCGTCCGCATCGTATTCCACATACCAAGGAAGGACGCACCCATCATGAGCAAGGAAAAGGTCGTACTCGCATATTCCGGTGGCTTGGATACCTCGGTCTGCATCAAGTGGCTGCAGGAGGAGAAGGGCCTCGATGTCATCTGCGTGCTCGGCAACGTGGGGCAGGAGCTCCATGGGCTCGAGTACAAGAAGCAGAAGGCGCTCGATCTCGGCGTCATCGATTGCCATGTGCTCGAGCTCAAAGACGAGTTCGCCGACGAGTACCTCACCAAGGCGATCGCGGCGAACTCCATGTACGAGAATAAATACCCGCTGCTTTCGGCGCTCTCCCGGCCGCTGCTCGCTTCAAAGCTCGTCGACATCGCGCACCAGTACGATGCCAAGTACGTTGCGCATGGCTGCACGGGCAAGGGTAACGACCAGGTGCGCTTCGAGGCGTCGATCCTCACGCTCGATCCCAATCTTGAGGTTATCGCGCCGGTGCGCGAGTGGGATCTCAAGAGCCGTCCCGATGAGGTCGCCTATGCGCACGAGCACGGCGTTCCGGTGCCCGAGGGCGCAAACGACAATCCCTACTCCATCGACGACAACCTGTGGGGCCGCGCGATCGAATGCGGCGTGCTCGAGGACCCCTGGAACGAGCCTCCGCACGACGTGTGGGTCATGACGAAGGACCCGGAGGAGACCCCCGATACGCCGACCTACGTTGACGTCGACTTCGAGAAGGGCGTGCCCGTGGCGCTCGATGGAGAGAAGATGCCGCTCGCTGCGCTTGTCGAGAAGCTCAACCAGGTTGCCGGCGACAACGGCTATGGCCGGCTTGACCTCATGGAGAACCGTATGGTGGGCTTGAAGAGCCGCGAGTGCTACGAGGTGCCCGCCGCGCTCACCCTCATCACGGCGCACAAGGCCCTCGAGGACCTCACGCTCGAGCGCGACGTGCTTCACCAGAAGCTGTATCTCGAGCAGACCTGGGCTACCTGCGTGTACAACGGCCAGTGGTTCAGCCCGCTCAAGAAGGCGCTCGACGCCTTTATGGCCGAGACCCAGAAGTTCGTGACCGGCACGGTGCGTCTCAAGTTCTTCAAGGGGCATTGCACGGTCATGGGCCGCAAGAGCCCGTGCTCGCTCTACGATTACGGCCTGGCCACCTACGATCGCGACACGACGTTCGACGAGAAGGCCGCCGTGGGCTTCATCGAGATCGAAACGCTCTCTCTCAAGACCTGGGCGAAGATGCAGGGTCCCACCTCTCTTGCCGCCCAGAACCTTTCCTAGCCTGAGGGCTCGAACGGGCAGCCCGTATCGCGACTCTACGCGGGCTGCCCGAACGGCAAGCTTCGGTTCCGTCCGACCTGCTGTCCTTTGTTGTCGCCGTGTTCTGCGCGCCGGCTTGGACGGTCTTCGTCGCCATCATGCTTGGCGCGCCGGTTCGGGCGGTTCACATTGATGATGATTCCAAGTGTTACCGGGAGAACTACCATGTACGGTGTGATGATTGATACGAAGAAGGCGCACGAGGTTCCCGCCTCGTTGCTCGCATGGACCGAGCAGGCGCATAAGGGGCCGAGGGCTCTTGTAGCCGGGCTCTGCGAGGGCAGCGAAGAGCCCGCGCTTTCGCTTGGCGCGTGCTATTCGCTCAAGGCGTGGACACAGGAGCTCGGCCCGCATGCGCTCGTAGCGCAGCTGGCCTGCTAGTAGATTCGGAGGTTGGCACATGGCGCTGTGGAGCGGCCGATTCGAGGAGGCTGCCGCCCCGGTGACGCAGGAATTCGGTGCGTCGCTGCCGGTAGATAAGGCGTTGTATAAGCAGGATATCGCCGGTTCGATTGCGCACGCAACGATGCTCGCGGCGCAGGGCATCATCGGCCAAGAAGACGCCGATGCCATCTGCGAAGGGCTTAAGGCCATTGAGGCGGATATCGATGCGGGTACGTTCGTCTTTGATATCGCCGACGAGGACATACACATGGCGATCGAAAGCGAGCTCACGCGGCGCATCGGCGCGGCGGGCGGACGGCTGCACACCGGCCGGTCTCGAAACGACCAGGTTGCCACCGACACGCGCCTCGCTGCGAAGGCGCTCGCCAAGGACCTCATGGAGGCGAATCTGGGGCTCCGCGCGGCGCTGCTCGACGCTGCTGAGGAGGCGGGCGACACGGTGCTGCCGGGCATGACGCACCTGCAGCACGCGCAGCCGGTGCTCCTCTCGCATCATCTGCTCGCCTATGTATGGATGCTCGGCCGCGACTTCACCAGGCTCTCCGCCGCCTTCGATGCCGCGGACCTTTTGCCCCTGGGCGCTGCGGCGCTCGCCGGGACCACCTATCCGCTCGACCGGCGCATGACCGCAGGGCTTCTCGGCTTCGCGGGCGTGATCGAGAACTCGCTCGATGCCGTGTCCGATCGCGACTTTCTGCTCGACCTCGAGTACGCCTGCTCCGTGATGGCGGTGCACCTCTCGCGGCTCTCCGAGGAAATCGTGCTCTGGAGCAGCCAGGAGTTCGGCTTCATCACGCTCTCGGATGCGTATTCAACCGGCTCCTCGATCATGCCGCAGAAGAAGAACCCAGATTTTGCCGAGCTCATTCGCGGCAAGACTGGCCGCGTGGTGGGCGACCTCGTGCAGCTCTTGATGACGTGTAAGGGGCTTCCCCTTGCGTACAACAAGGACATGCAGGAAGACAAGGAGGGGGCGCTCGACGCGGCGAAGACCCTTGCCCAGTGCCTTGCCGTCATGACCGGTATGGTGAGCACCTGGACCGTGAATGCGGACCGCATGCGCTCCGTGATGCACCGAGGGCACCTGGCTGCGACCGATGTTGCCGATTACCTCGCTAAGCACGGGATGCCGTTCCGCGAGGCGCATGCGGTGGTGGGTCACCTGGTGCTTGAGGCCGAAAAACAGGGGTGCGATATCTCCGAGCTTCCCTTTGAGACGTTCAAGGAGGCGAGCGAGTTCTTCGGGCGCGACATCACGAAAGCGCTCGATCTCGATGCCATCGTGGCTGCCCGCACGACCGAGGGCGGGACGGCTCCCGTTGCGGTTGCCGAGCAGCTGCGGCGCGCCCGTGCCCGCTACCTTGTGGATGAGAACGCAGTCAAGCTGCTTTCTCCCGTCATCCCCATGGGTGCGCCTGCGACATGCTCGCTCTGACCCGCGCCTTTCCCTAAGCTTTCCAACTAGCCGAGCGCCCCTCCGTCATTCTGGCGAAGGGGCGCTTCTCCTTGATTGCCTCGGTCTTCCGGAGCGCATATCGCCTTGCTGTGTTTGAAATGAACTTGCTATACCGTGTGTCAACCTATACTATATAACGCATAGTATCGGTTGAAGGGAGGTATAGATGGACGCTCAGCTCAAGCGCGGTTTCTTGGAAACGTGCGTGCTCGCTACGCTGGAACGGCGCGAGTCATATGGCTACCAGATCGTCAAAGATGTTCCACCGCTGCTCGGCCTTACCGAGTCAACGCTGTATCCCCTGCTCAAGCGGCTGGAGTCCTCCGGATGCATTACCGTGCGCTCCGCCGAGCACAATGGCCGCCTTCGCAAGTACTACCGTGTCACGCCCGCGGGCGCGGCGCGCATCGAGGAGTTCCTTGCCGAGAAATCGGACGTGATGTCCATCTACCGCTACATCGAGTTCGCCCATGGCGCCGCGGTGCCGGGCGAGGCATGCGACCAAGGAGAACGCAATGACTAAGGCAGAGTATCTGAGCCGTCTGGAAAGCCTGCTGTCCTGCTTGCCCGAGGGTCAGCGGGCGGAGTCGCTCGCGTTTTACGAGGAGATGATCCTCGATCGCATGGAGGAGGGGCTGAGTGAGGAGGAAGCGGTCTCGACGCTCGATGCGCCGGGCGTGGCCGCCGAAGCCATCCTCGACGACCTACCCGCTGTTCCGCGCGTGGTCGCAAAGACACGTCGCAAGAGCCGCGTGCTGCTGTGGGTGCTCGTCATCTTGGGCTTTCCCGTTTGGGGAGCGCTCTTGGCGGCGCTCGCGATTACCGTGCTCTCCTTTTATGCAACGGTATGGATCTTCGTCGCCGTGGTCTGGGGCCTTGCGGTCTTGCTCGTGCTGGGATGCCCGCTCTTTTTGCTGTTCGCTGTCTGCGGTTTGATCGTGGGAAATGCGCCCTACACACTGGTGGAATTCGGCGCTGCCTTGGTGGCGCTGGGGCTCGGGTTGCTGCTGGTGCGTCTTGCGTTTGAGCTCACCCGCGGCGTGGCGCTGCTTTCGGCCGCGGTCGTGCGGCGCGCCGTGTCTCCCTTCGTGAAGCGGCGCGATAGCGATGCAGACCGCGGGGGCCACGGCGGTTCGCACCACGACGGCGGGGCGGAAGCGCGCGGGGGCGACCATAGGCCCATTCCGCCTGAGGAGTTTACGCGCCCGCTCGAGGCCGTTGCGCGCGGCTAGATGGCCGTTGCGCATGGCTAGGTTGCTGGCGCGCGCGGCCAGACGGCCGGTGCGCGCAGCTGGGTTTCTGGTGCGCGCGGTACGGCCTTTCGCGGCGTTTTCGGGCGAGATCCGGACAGCGGCGTCGTTCTCGGGCGAGATTTGGACGCTCGGAGGCTCCTGAGTGTCCGAATATCGCCCGGCAACCCCTTGAATGTCCGATTATCGCCCGAGAGCGCGTGGCGCGCCCGTTGGTTCTTCCCCAAGGCACGCACATCGTGCCCGTCTGCGTGCTCGATCGTCCACCCGGCCAGGTGCCCGGTCTCGAGCTTCTCGTTCCTAGTAACAGATACCGTATTGGAAAGGATGCACATATGAAATCAGCATTGAATACCATGTGCTTCGTTGCGCTCGTGCTGGCGGTGCTCGGATTGGGCATGATTGGCGCTGGCTTCGTATGGTCGGGGTTTGACGCAGACGTGTTTTCCACCGGAATCGACCATGATCGCGGCGTCATCGTGCTCGGCGGCGACGAGGTTGATCCCGATATCGACCTGCCCTTGCTCTCCCGCCTCGCGGAGTGGGGCACCTTCTGGGTCGGTTCCATCGATGATGCCGCTGCAACGAGCGGTGCCCTCGGCCAAGGTCACTTAGCGCGGCAGGGCTCTTCTCGCAGGATGGACTTACTGCCGGTAAGCAAGGCGGGCCTCTTGCCGCGGGGTGGGTCTACTGCTGAGAGCTCACGTAGCTTTCATCGACGGTGATTTTCGCGATAGTGCGCGGGTAATGCTCCTGCACGAGGCGAGCAACGCGTTCACGCAGCTCGTCGGCCGAAAGCGCCGATCCTGCCGGGCGCACGCAGTCGAAAATGACGTTCGTATGCGTGGGGCCGGGCGCGCAGCGCAGGTCGTGAACGGTGATGCGCGGATCGATTTCTTCGACCGCATGCGAAATCCAATGGCGCATGTCGCGCACCTCGGGATCGTCGGTCACGATGGGGTCGTAGTGGAGGGTCACGATCAGGCCGTCCTCCATCTTGAAATCCTGCTCGATGTTGTCGATGAGGTCGTGGCTTTCGAGCGGATCGGCTTCCGCAGCCATCTCGACATGGGCGCTCGCGAACTGCCGGCCGGGGCCATAGTCGTGGACCATGAGGTCGTGGGTTCCGAGCACGCCGGGGTAGGAGAGGATCTTGTCGTGGATGTGCTCGACGAGCTCGGGGCTGGGGGCCTGGCCCAGAAGCGGGCTCACCGTGTCTCGCAGCAGCCCCACGCCGCTCCAGCAGATGAACGCGCCCACGGCAAGACCCGCCCATCCGTCAAGGTCTACGCCCGTCGCCCGTGAGATGCAGGCGCAGGAGAGTACCGCCGCCGTGCTGATGACGTCGTTGCGTGAGTCGACGGCCGTGGCTTCGAGCGTGTCGGAATTAATGCGGCGTCCGATGGAGCGATTGAAGGCGGCCATCCAGAGCTTGACCGCAATCGAGAGCACGAGCACGGCCACGAGCGCTCCGGAGAATTCGGTAGGGCTCGGCGCGATGATCTTCTGCACGGAGCTCCAGGCAAGGTTGATTCCAATGGCAAGCACGAGCGCGGCGACCACGAGCCCGGCGAGGTATTCGTAGCGGCCATGGCCGTATGGGTGCTCAGGGTCGGCGGGCCGGCTCGCGAGCTTGAATCCGAGGAGGCTCACGATGTTCGATGCGGCATCCGAGAGGTTGTTCACGGCATCCGCCACGATGGAGACAGAGCCCGAAACGAGCCCGATGGCGCCTTTTCCCAGACAGAGCATGACGTTGCAGATAATGCCCACGATGCCGGCGAACTGCCCATAGCGCATGCGCACGGCAGGATCGTCCGTCTGCTCGCTCATGCGCACGAAGTGGCGTACCAGCCATTCGGTCATGGTCAACTCCTCGTCGTTTTGCCGGATGCGTCCGGCGGAGGTTCATGCAAATCGCTCATCACTCTAGCACGTTGGGGGCGTTGCGGGTGGGGTGGGATCGTTTGGGCGATGCGCCTGGAGGGGCGAGCCGGGGCCGTTTGGGAGATGTGCCTGAGAGGCGGGGCGGGGCCGTTTGGAGGATGTGCCTGCCGCGGCGGGGTGCTCTTGTCGAACCGCGGCGGGCCATGCGGAGAGATGCGTTTACAGCGATGGGGGTGCATACTTTATACTTGCACGAAGAGACTTGAGGATGGAGCGGCGGGCGCGTTCGCACGCCCCGACTCCGCGGTAGCGTGTGCCGTAGTGGGAGCATGGGGGAAATCGTGGAATTCTGGTTCGTCGTGTCGCAGATCGTCGCAATCTCGGTGCCCATCGCATTGGGATGGTGCCTGCACAAGCTCGGCGTGCTCGACGACCAGTTCGATGCCGGCCTTTCCCGCCTTGTGCTCAACGTCGCGCTTCCGTGCTCGATCGTCGCGTCCATCGATGGCAACGCCAACCTGCCCGGCGCCGGAACGTTGGTCGGTTTGATGGCGGCGACCGCGGTCGTCTACATCGTGGGGCTTGCCGTCGCGTTCGCGCTCACCGCTTTCACGCGCGCGCCGCGCGGCGAGGCGCCCTCATACCGGTTTGCCATCGCTTTTGGAAACTGCGGATTCGTTGGGCTGCCGGTCATCTCGGCGATTCTTGGGAACGAGGCCCTGCTCTACGTTGCCATCTCGCTCATCCCGGCGAATATTGCCATGTTCGGCATCGGCCCAGCGCTCTTTTCCCAGGGTGCAGACGAGGGGAACAACGGTGCCGGTTCGCTGGCGGCCCGTAGCGCCCCCTCGCCGGCGCGACGGCTGCGCACCATGCTCGCTTCCTTGAAGACCCCGACGTTTTTCGCCAGTCTGCTCGTGCTCGTGCTGGCGCTTCTCGGTATCACGGACCTCGGCGTTGCGGGCGATTCGATCGGCATCATCGGGCAGGCCGCCACACCGCTCGCGCTGCTCGTGACCGGCTCCTCTATCGCGCGGTACCGTCCGCTCGAGATGGTCGGCAACCTGCGCGCCTATATTGCCGCCGCGGGAAGGCTGCTGATCGTTCCCGCCCTAAGCTTCGCAGCGCTCCTGCTCTTTCCGCTCGAGCCGTTTCTGCGGGCTGTGATCGTGCTAGACAACGCTATGCCCGTTGCCACGGCGGGCGTCTTGTTCTGCCTGCAGGCGGGTGGAGACGCCAAGCCCATGGCCCAGGCGACCTTTCTGAGCGTGGTCGGCTCCGTCCTGACGATTCCCGCCGTGACGATGCTCGTAGGAGCTTCGTGACGCCTTCGGTATAGCAATCAATCGAACTGTGCTCCGGTGCAGCAGCGCCTCGTTTCGCCGCGGGCTCTGACGCAACGTGCCCCATCCGGCTGTGCCGCGGTGCGGCCTCGGGGCCTGGTTCGCGGTGTCCCGTGCGGCTGTGCCGCGGTGCGCCCGCGGGCTGCGAGCGGAGCGCCCGCAGCCCGTGTTTTTCGGCAG
>ENA-OPRS01001308-OPRS01001308.1-human-gut-metagenome-genome-assembly--contig:-NODE-1308-length-11086-cov-3.024023_pt1 | contig 11086 bp, 8 predicted proteins | sample MGYA00241795_ERZ501881 | MGnify/ENA primary metagenome ERZ501881 (study PRJEB25962, sample SAMEA2042440) | human gut metagenome | biome: human gut; feature: human-associated habitat; material: faeces... | reverse complement strand
GTGATTATAACTGGTTCAAGACATTTGATGTTTGCAGATAAACACCAGCAATAGCATTGATAACTGCAAGTACGATGGTAATAATTGACATAACAATACCAGCGGTTGCCATGCCCCTTCCACCCTTTTTCCTGCCCACGATACCGAGGATAAGTCCTACAATACCAATAGGTCCGCCAAGGATTGGAATACACCAGAATACCAGACCGATAATACCAAGCACCATAGATGCAATTGACATTCCCTTCTTTTCCTCCATCGGCGGCATAGGCGGTATATTTGGATTGCCCTGCTGATTCGCCTGATCATACATATTGAAGTTGTCGCTCATAACTATTCTCCTACCTTTCTTTTGTTTAAATGATATAATAACTGTCACTGTAATTTGTAACCATGGAGTATCGTAACATACTTTGACTACGAAAGCAATATATTTTTCATTACCGGATGCAACATCCCAGATAGTTACTGTTCACACCTAACAGTGTGACCAGCAACGATTACAGCCAATTTAAAATTTCTCTCCAACCACCCTGCACCGTTTCCTGCAAAAAGCAATGCCATAGGCTAAAATATCACACCGGTCCTCATCCCGCAGAGCCTCATCATAGCGCTTGTCCTTAATCTGCGTTATCGCAGCCTCGCACGCTGCGTCAAGTTCCTTCATCTCCTTAGCATACTTCACCTCTATAACGATGCCCGCATCAGGATCCTCCGGCATGATTAAAATATCGCTAAAACCATCTCCCGACTCACGATTCGACTTGATAAGCCAGTCCGGATTGCTGCCTCGAAGCAGACCAAGAAGTAAGCCATGATAGAAATTCTCCTTCATAGCATCAGGCGCCTTTGTATCGAGTATACTTATCATGCGGCTCATCACGATGTTTAGCTGCCTGGCAATCTGTTTCTCATCTTTATCCAGAATTGCCCTTGATAAAAGCTTCATAGTATCATCATCTTTTGCAACAACAGCCTTGAACCACTCCTGAATTTGGAGAATAAACACCTCACGCACCTCTTTATTAGGAATCACAAGCTTATAGGCATAGCTCTCACTGTCAGGCACCTTGACCTCTCCGATTTTGGTGAGATAGCCTGTAGTAAAGAGCACACTCCACAGATTGTCAATCGTATTGTCAATCTCATCATAGGTCAGATCAAGCCGAAGCTGCTTCTCCACAAATCCACCTGCCACGAGCTTCTCAATCTCATCTCTCGTGGTCTGATCAGCCTTGTCCACAAAGCGCTTCACCATATCATTGCCACTGCTGTTAATCCAGAACGCACTCGGTCTGGCTGACGGATTTGAAACAAGCTTCTTGGCAAAATTTATCACATCCCATGGACAATAAATATCCGCATTACCAAAATGATAACCGTCATACCATTCCTTTACGTCCGGGTACCTCTCGCTCCTGTCATAATCAGAAAGAAGTTTCATGACCTCATCATCAGTAAAGCCAAACTGCTCATCATGGTCAATATCCACAATAGAATTGATTTCAAAGTTATTGAGCCCTGTAAAAATGCTCTCCTTTGACACGCGAAGGCAGCCCGTGAGCACCGCAAACTGTAAAAACTCATTGGTCTTGAGCGCCTGCCCGAAAAGCCCCCTGATGAGAGAAACCATCTCCTTGTAGTAGCCATTCTGAAAAGCTTTATCGAGTGGCACATCATACTCATCTATGAGAATAACTACTTTCTGACCATAGTGCTTATACAACAGCTTTGAAAGCATTCGTATACTATCCTCAATATTGTCATCCTGCCCATGAAGCATCTTTGTAAACAGTATTCTATCCTCATCAGTCAATACATCACTGGTCTTCAAATAGTAATGTCTGTCAAGCTCATCCTTTAAAATAGCACACAGCATACGTCTTGCCGTAGTAAAGTCTAAACCATCCACACCCTTGAATGAAAGAAATATGACAGGATACTTACCCATATGCTCATCACAAAGTACTTTGTTGCCAGAAATATATAAGCCGTCAAACAAAGATTTGTCCATTCCTATTTCAAAAAAGCTCCTAAGCATACTCATATTGAGTGTCTTTCCAAAACGCCTTGGACGTGTAAAAAGAGTCACCTTTCCCCATCCCTGTAAAAGCTGTTCTATAAGCCTTGTCTTGTCAATATAATAGAACCCCAGTTTACGAATTTCCTCAAAATTTTCAATTCCAACCGGTAACTTCAAAGTATTTGCCATAAAAGCCTCCAAAAAATAATCCGCTATACTTAACTCTAGTATAGCGGATTGCCATGTAAAATACAATATTTATGATTTCTTACCTTGTCCAAATTCAGCTCTCATTTCTGTCCGACAACTGTTTATTTCATTGCCACAATAAAGAATATAAAAATTTAATGGTGCCAGGCACCACCACTGCATCTACATATTTTGTAATTTTCTTACAATAAACACAAGAAATACAAAAAGATGTGCCGCGAAATCATAAGGGATTTCGACAATCTGCCTATGACAGATGAGGTTAAGCCGCGTGTCGGCGTGGTCGGTGAGATTCTCGTCAAATTCCTGCCTGCAGCAAACAACTATGTGGTTGACCTGCTCGAAGCTGAAGGAGCCGAGGCTGTAGTGCCTGATCTGACTGATTTCTTACTCTACTGCTGCTACAACACGAATTTCAAGGCTGACTATCTCGGTGCTTCTAAGAAAGCTAAGTTTATGAACAACCGACTTATCGCCTTCTTCGAGTGGCTCAGAAAGGATGCAAGGGATGAGCTGGCTAAGAGCAAGCACTTTGAGCCAACCGCTCACGTGCAGGATCTCGCAGAGTATGCTTCTCCTATCGTTTCTTGCGGTAATCAGACCTGTGAGGGCTGGTTTTTGACAGGTGAGATGCTTGAGCTCATCAATGAGGGCGTCACAAACATCATCTGTGCACAGCCTTTTGCATGCTTACCGAACCATATTGTGGGTAAGGGAGTTATAAAGAGAATCAGACATGATCATCCGGATGCCAATATCGTGGCTATCGATTATGATCCGGGTGCTTCTGAGGTGAACCAGCTGAACCGTATTAAGCTGATGCTTTCTACGGCACAGAAGAAGCTTAAGAAGTAAGAGAATTGCACTGTTGTTGCTAGTGGGACGAACCCGGCACAGCCGGGGCTTTCTGCCCTTTCCCGCATGAACTACGCTGCTAAGTGTCTGTACGAATTGCATATGCCGGTTGTGGCTTTTTGACACAACCGGCTTTTATGCGCCGTCCATGGCGCATAACACCTCGCCCATGCGTCCATGCATGGGCGTTGTTGTTTTTTCGTATGCAATTCTACAGACTCTAAGCAGCTTCGTATATGCGGTCAAGGGCAAAAGCCCCAGCTGCGCCGGGTTCTGTCTTTGATAACTTTCTACTTTTATATGTGCATATGTTGCTCGTTGCACTCGCTTATATGCTAGCTAGGACAGATGCTTCAAAATCTCATCATACTGGGTATACATCTTCTGCACTTCATTTTCCAGTGTATAGTAGTGCATGATATATGGCACCAACAGCACTAGGAATAACAGTGTAAGTACAAGAAGCATTGGGTTGCTTATCATGATGGATGCAATTATTGACATCATGGTAAGTATGGCAAAGGTTACTGTCACTATGAGGTGCACGAGGCGCTCATGCTGGAAGAAGGCTATTTGTGTCAGGTGTTCCTGCAGTATTTTCTTCCACTCTTCTTTTGATATCTTATCAGGATTGGCAAGCAGATTGTCAATCTTAAGTCTATAATTAATTATTCGTTTTTTCATTTTATTTTCGACCTTCTTTTATCAATCAGACAGCAATTTTTAATTAAGCTTGGATTTAATTTCTTCCATTCTTGTATCATCCAGCTTATAAAACCTCTTAAACACAAATATGCTCACAATGAGCAGGATAACAGACGGAATCGTCATCCACATACGAAGAGCATCAAGTGTATCCTGTGTCTGTACCGCAGCCGCGGTATCCAGATGAATCCAGTCAACCACCAGCCCAGCCAGAAATACCGCTACACCGGAAGCGAGCTTTACCGTAAATGTTTGCATTGAGAAAATGACCGACTCCTCTCTCGTGCCATTCATCACCTCACCATAATCAACAGAATCTGAAAGAAATATAGTCATGATAACATTGAGCATACCATAGCCCAGATAAATCAAAATACCCGGCAGGCAGAGTATGTACCAGCTCTGCGGCGTGTAGAGCTTTGCAAATGCCATGATAAGTATAACCGCAAAGCCTGCTATCTGAATAATAAATCCTGATATAAAAAGCTGGCTTTTGCTGAATCTCTTACGAAGCAGCGGTATAACCATCATGACAAGCACCTGTGCTGCAAAAGCAACTGCAGCAAATATGGAATATGCGCCCTCGTTTCCCACATCAAACCGGAAGAAATAAAGCACTAGGTTACCACAAATATTTAGTGATGTATACACGAGAATGATTGATACCACAACAGTCATAGCCTGATCGTTCTTAAATAAGGCTTTAAACATATCTGATATCTTTCCCGGCTTCTCATCACAGGCAACCGGTCTTTCAGGCACACATGCCACGCATACAAGCTCAGAAATCACAAATACTACCGCTATAATAAGTGCCCACCACTTAAATCCAATCCTGTAGTCAGCCATAGAGCTTCCCGCTCCTAGAATCGGCACCACTGTCATCGTGAGCACCGTAGGGATAGCATCTCCAATGCCAGAGCACGTCCTCGCAAGCGATGTAAGCTGCTCCCTGTCGCTTCCCGGCTCAGTGATTGCGGGAATCATAGACCAGAACGGAATATCCATAAGCGTATATGTGATGCCCCATGCAAAGTAAAACACTGTAAGCCACACTCTCTGCGCTGAATCACCCATAGACTCAGGAGTAGCATATAAAGCATAGATGGTCACGGCATTGAGCACCGTGCCGGCAAAAATCCAAGGCCTGAACCTGCCCCACCTGGTACGCGTCTTTGCTACGATAATACCCATCACCGGGTCATTGAATGCATCAAATATCCTGGCCGCCATCATCACCGTACCGATAAACACACTGCTCATCCCAAGCACTACATTGTAGTAGTAGAGCAAATACGATGAAATAAGCATATACACAATATCTTTTCCGAATGCACCAAATCCAAATGCGCACTTTTGTCCTGTTTTAAGCTTCATAGAAATACCTCCAAAAAATAATCCGCTATACTTAATACTAGTATAGCGGATTGCCTTGTAAAATACAATTTAAATCATTGCATTGTATGCACAATGAAAATTGCAAAGTTTAATTCTACCATCCCTTTATACAGTGGAATTCTCTTCTGCACAAGTGGAGTTTAATCTTTCATATCATAAATGGTATGCTCATGTTGGCCTTCTGACAGCAGTAGAAGGAGAACTAGCATGAGCAAATATATTCCCGGTAATCAAAAACATCTTACTCTCGAAGATCGCAAATACATTGAAAAATTCCTAAACGCTGGCTATTCTTTTAAGGACATTGCAAGATATCTTTGTAAAGATCCAACAACAATCTCAAAAGAAATCAATCACTGCACGATTGCCCACAAATACCGCTATGATGCTATTTTTGCTGACCGCAAATACAAAGAATGTCTTTCACAGTCCAGGGCCAGTCTCCATATCAGATTATAACGAATCATCCAGAACTCGATATGTCCGTGAGAACTCTATATTCTTACCTTGATAAAGGAATCCTGTCCGCAAGAAACATCGATCTGAAACGTCAGGTAAAATTCAACCCCCGCAAAGTACACAAGACCCAGATCAAAGACAGATCCGTTTTTATCAGACGTATGTTTTCTGATTTTCAAGCCCTTGAACTTGACCATTTTGCTGAAATGGATACCGTTCACTCATCACAGGACTCAAAGCGTGTCATCCTGACGTTCTTCTTAACCCGTGAAAAACTGTTTCTTGCATTCATTATGAACATATGCACCAAAGGTGCCGTAAAACTTGTTTTTAACAAGTTGGAACACCAGCTTGGCACATATGATTTTTTAACCTTATTCAACACGATTCTTACGGATCGCAGATCCGAATTCGGAGATCCAGAGTCTCTCGAAAACGGCATTAATGGCATTATGCGGTCAAGCATCTATTACTGTGATACGATGAGAAGCGGTCAAAAAGGCGGCATCGAACAGACACATACCATGCTTCGAATGATTCTTCCTAAAAAGACTAGCTTTGAATATCTCACCCAATGGGATTTAAGAACTATCGTAGACCACATAAATTCAACCCCAAGAGAAAGCCTTGGTGGTCGAACACCGTATGATGTAGCACTTAAAAACTATGGTATAGACATCTTAAAAGCACTTCAGCTTAGACCGCTTCCACCCGATGAGGTCAATCTGACGCCTAGGCTGATACGCTTTAACCACTAACTTAGCATAAAAATCTGCTGTCAAGCTGGAACTTAACAATTCACATTTTTTGAATGCGGCCTGTGGAATTTAGTTTCGCACAGAAACTCCCCAGAGGCTTGTTTGCCATGCCTGAAAGTAAGATGCTTTATGGAAAGTTAATCTAATTATATCAGTTTTATAAGTATTTAGCCTCCCACAATTCTAAAAAATCAAATAATTTTAAAGCGTGGTGGAATTTACCCCTGCACTGGAATTTACTTTTTCAAGTCAGCCCTATTTCTTTTAGGGCCTTATTTCACATCCCCATTTTCCCCAAAAATACAATTTAATTTATTCAGCCCTACTTCAGCTTCTGCTTTCTGGTAAGAATACCATCCCCTGTGAATATATACTTTGAGAAAATGATGTGTCCGGACTGCTCTATTTTTTGTCAAATAGCCATCCCTGTGCATTGCTGTTATTATCTTCATATAAATGAATGTTTTGTGTATTAGTTATTAATGCATACTTTAAGTCAACACACATATTGGTATTTAGCGCAGATACCAATTTAATTGAACCATTTGATTTTTTTATAGCAATCCACTTCTGTGCTTTCGTACCATTTGATTGATATTGCTGAATATTGGAATTATTAGTTGCTGAAGCATAATGCACATCTAATGCTTTACCTGATTTAACATTCAAAATTGTCAAATAGCCTTTCTCGTCATGTGATATGTTCCATCTTTGCGCTAAGGTCATATTATTTTCATATAACTGAACATTTCCGCCATTTGCCATTGAACCGCCAGATACATCTAAAACATAATTCTTATTTATTGCGCTTCTAATTATATAATTGCCATTTGTAATAACATCCCTATTTGTTTTAGCCAGAAAATCCGAATAATCAAATCTTACAAATTTCCATGATTGTGCCATTGAGCCATTACTGCTATATAATTGTATATTAGCTCCATTAGATACATTCGCATATTTTAAATCAAGCCTCATATTTTCATTTAATGCAGATATAATTTGGACATTTCCTTTTGAATCCTTAACAGCAACCCACTTCTGTATTGTTTGATTTATATTGCCATATGTTGACTCCATCTTGCGACAATCCATTTTGTACATCTAGAACTTTTCCAGAATTTACGTTTGTAATCGTCATATAACCTTTTGAGTCATGTGTGACCTGCCATACCTGAGCATTTGTTCCATTTTCCTTATATAAATCCACATTTGCCCCATCATCCCTAGATGCATATTTTACATCTAGAACAAAGCTATCATTAATCGCACTATTTATTGTATATTTACCGTCTGGAATCACATTTTTATTTATCTTGGCTAAACGGTCTAACTTACATGTACTCTGAAAAGTCCATTTTTGAGCATTAGTATTGTTACTTGAATATATTTGTATATTACTACCATTGTTAACTTGAGCATAATTTAAATCCAAACAAAAGTCTTTATTGATAGCCGATACAATTCTAAAAGAACCATCTGTATTTTTAATAGCTATCCATTTCTGTGCTGAACTTCCATTATAACTATACTGCTGAACATTAACAAAATTAGATGCCCTACCATTTTTTATATCCAGCACTTTTCCTGACTTTACATTCGTAAATGTAATATATCCCTTAGAGTCATGTGTTACCTTCCATGCCTGTGCATCTGAATTATTAATAACATATAACTGTACATTTGCTGAATCCGATATTGAACCATTACAAACATCAAATCCATATGATGTATTCATATATGATGTAATTAAATACTCTCCATCCGGCAAAGCTTTTCTATTCTGATAAGCTATATCATCCATTGTGATTTCTTTTTCCCACTTGGCATATAACTTATAATCTTGTGTGCTATTAGCTGGAATCATGGTGATATGATTTTTAAAAGTGTTATCCGTATACCATCCTAAAAACTTATAACCTGCTTTTACCGGATCTTTTAAAGCTATCTCATCGTTATTCTCTTCATATGATGTTGGATTATCCTTATTATTTTCTCCTCCATCCAAATTATATTCTATAGAATGTTTAACACTTTCATTATTAGCATTTGATGTAAATGCCTTAATTCGATAGTTTCCCCATGGAGAAACATTCCACCTAGTCACTCCACCGTAATGTCCATCATAAAAACTTGTATGGTCATTATTGTAGTTGTCACTAACCTTACATTCCCATACATACGGTGATGACGAATCAGATGGGTCTACCTTTGTGCTTCTAGCCTCTTCAAACTCCATAGCAGCCTGATCCATACTAACAACAACCGAATATGTGCTTCCAGGCGTCAGTTTCACTTCATCGTCTAAAGGAATAGTATAATATCCAGCGTATCCTGTTCTTCCAGATACTGTAGCACTTTTTGTTCCACTTATAGGATTCATTTCATCCGCCAAGTCAGTATATATATTAATCTCATAACCCACATTGGCAGTATATAAAAATGATAATGACACCGCCTTTAATATTTCATAATCAACATCATCTTTTTTTGAAACATGAAATACATTTGCTACATTTTTATAGCTTTTATCAACACCGGTTTCAAGTCCACCATCTATCTGATAATTATTGTCATAACCATCATTTTCATCAAAATCTAAGACCCATGCAGTATCATTTAATGATGCTGTCTCGTATGACATCCAGAAATAATCAAAATCACCACTTCCCCAACTATTTCTCACTAGCCACGCCCCTTTACTGGCCGGCTTTGCATCTTTACTAAAATTATCGATAGAATAATCATCATCCCATCCTACAATCATTACAGCATGTCCACCGGCATTTCCCCATGTAGAACTATCATCATAATATGAATTTGTAATATATTGCATGCCACCATAATGATGAGAATATGTAACCCCAACGGCTCCATGTTCCATAATCTGTTTCTTCACTTCATCTGGCTGTGATTTAATATTTACTCGATATGCATTTTGCAGATGCGCAACATCATAATCATAAGCATATGATGAATCTAATTCTCCTGATTCTGCCTTAGCATATGGAACAATGCTCTCATTAACCGTTCCTACCCATTGGCTCATTCTTCGCGTTGCCCATGCATAATTGCCACCTGCATTTAAAAAACTAGTACTCGTGTTATTAGAATGATAGACTGCTGAATCACCTTTAGTCCCTCCAAGAGAATCCAGTACTGAATTATATGTAAAATATGCAAGTTGCAATTCACTAAAATCCACACTTTTATCCTCTAGCCCATCATTGATCAAATCAAACTCAGCTAATCCAATAGACGAAAAAGCCCAACAAGTACCATATGGGTTTTGATTTCTTACTGATGGATATGCACTTTCTATCCCATTTATTTTGTTCTCCGGAAAAGAGGTTGGAATTGCTTCATCCAAATATGGGGCAAAATCGGAGTAATAAATTGGAGCATTATTATCTAAATCGCTTTCCACATACCCTCTAATTATCATGGAGTTTACTTTTTTCTCATCATTCGTACTAAAATTGCTATCTGCTAAAGCCGTACTAGTTTCCATACCAAAAACCAGTATAGTTCCAATTAACAATACACCTAATTTTTTAATTTTCATTTATTCAGCTCCCTCTTTAGTCAAATGATTTTCCTTAGAAAATCAATGTTTCTTTGTTACATATCTCAGTAAATTGAGCCATAGGTGTGGACACTCCTCTGCATCTTGTGCGGAAATAGTAGTTTTAAATAAACATCTATATAATGACTGCAATCATGTATTTATTTTTATCCATTCCTTAGAAATCAGCACAGATTCATATCCGTCATTATTCCATTTAGAAGGAGAAATAACAATTTTATCCTTATTTCTACTAAGAAACTGTCCCCACCAAGAAAAGGTCGAATTTGAAAGTATAAAATGTTTACAATTATACATCAACCTTAATGTTTCATATACAGGCATATCCTGTGATACATATTCAATATTTCTATCGTTAACAGGAAATAAATTTTTTCTACACCAATCTACATCATCACTAAATACATAATATACTAAATTTTTTCCACTTAATTCATTATCCATCTTGTTCTTAGCTAATTTATAAAACTGTGGAGTGCAAACACCAAATGATTTCACATTAGTATCCGAAAAAAAGTCCCCCCTCCTTACGCTAACACACACACTTTCAGTTTCACAGATTTCTTCCAAAAGCTTTTTATTTTCAGGGAGAACATCCTTTTTAGGTACTATTTCATTTTGTAATTCTTTTTGAATTTCATATATAAAAGATACTTCACATGGTCCAGTTACAATAATTTTCTTTCTTGGATATGTCCAAACTTTATTTACACCTTCTCTAATCCAATAAACCCCTAAAAAATTCAATAATTTTTGACCAATTTTAGCCTTATTAGCTTGAATCTGTCTACTCTTACTTTTATTTAATTTTATATGTAATGCCTTAAATCCTATAAATATTTTTTGTAAAACATTAGTCATTTCTTTAAGAACCGTACCATTTCCATCATAATAAGAATACTCAACGGTCTGAAAATCTTCTAAACAATCTTTCCATCCTTCATCCCTTCTATTTTTCTTAAACACGTTATTATAGTTCATAACTAATTTGTTTTCTTCCCCCCCAATTTTAATTTGTATATATCTTGCAACTGCATAATATAATATACCCATAACAGTGGACACGCGAATTAGTGTAGTACCTACTTTTAG
>ENA-OPRS01001301-OPRS01001301.1-human-gut-metagenome-genome-assembly--contig:-NODE-1301-length-11140-cov-3.908435_pt1 | contig 11140 bp, 8 predicted proteins | sample MGYA00241795_ERZ501881 | MGnify/ENA primary metagenome ERZ501881 (study PRJEB25962, sample SAMEA2042440) | human gut metagenome | biome: human gut; feature: human-associated habitat; material: faeces... | reverse complement strand
TACTGTATACCTCCGTTGGAACAGACGGCAGATAAATCTGCAGATTACTTCCGAGACAACTGATAAATCCGAAGAGCAATGCTCCCCACATCAGCATGACCGGATTCCAGGATGAAAATGCAACCAGTGCAAATGCGATCCAGCCTTTTCCGGCTGTCATTCCGCTGTTCCAGAAGTTTGTATTTGCCAGCGAAACGCACGCCCCGCTGATCGACATCATCATGCATCCGAAGATGATATAACCATAACGCATCGCAAATACATTTTCTCCCGCTGCATCCAGTGCTGCCGGATTTTCACCCAACGCACGCAGCTTCAGTCCATATCTTGTCCTGTAAATATAGAACATAGATAACGGAATGATAAAGTACATTGCATATGTCAGAAGATTCTGTTTAAAGAAAATATCTCCAAGTACAGGAATCTTAGAAAGTACAGGAATTGCAATCTTTTCAAACTTCAGATTGACAGCCACACCGGAAACATCTTTTCCGATAAATCCACTCAATCCTGTTCCAAAGATCAGCATTGCCATACCACATACAGTCTGATCTGACTGCAACGTTACGGTAAGGAATGCAAAGACAAGACCTAATGCAGCTCCGGTCAAAAGCACGACCAGAAATGAAAGGAACAGGTTCTGTGTATGAACCGCAGTGATATAACCACTGACTGCTCCCATCAGCATCACACCTTCAACGCCAAGATTCATGATACCTGCACGCTCTGAGAAGGTTTCACCGATTCCGGCATACATGACGGAAACTGCATAGACGATTGCTCCCGAACATAATGAAATGATTAATGCGATCATGCTTTCACCTCCTTATTTACAACAATCTTATAACGCTGGAAGAAATCTCCTGCAATCACAAAGATCATAACTGCTCCCTGGATCATTGTCGCGATCTGCGTCGGCACACCCATGATCTGCACTGTGGCACTGCTGTTCTGCAGTCCCGCAAATAAAATTGACACGATCACGATCACCAGCGGATTCAGGCGGCTCAGATAAGCGATGACGATTCCGGTATATCCGGCATTGTTCGGCATCTGCTCCATGATACGGTGTGAAACTCCCGCATACTGTACATAGCCGGCAAGTCCGGCAAGTCCTCCACTGATCACCAGTGCAAGAATGATATTTCTTTTAATATTGATTCCGGCATATCTTGCAGAATTCTGACTGCTGCGGATCACTGATAACTGATACCCGTCTGTTGTGTACTTATATGCAAGGAAGATTACAACCGCCGCCACGATTCCAAGAATGATTCCGGCACTGATTCCATTGATCTCAGGGATCTCAAGTCCAACCGGGATTCTCTTCGTCTGACCTACATTCTGTCCCGGCATTTTCCATGGACCAAGAACAAGGTAACTTAAGATGATCAGTGCAATGTAGTTGAGCATCAGAGTTGTAATACTCTCATTTACATTCCAGTATGCTTTCGGGATCGCGCAGAGCAATGCCCAGAATGCTCCTCCGAGGAAACACATCACTGCCAGGATGATTCCGCCTCCGATACCGCGGATCTCTGGTCCGTAAAGTACAAAAGCTCCACCGAAAATGGCTCCCATGGCGTACTGTCCTTCTGCACCGATATTATTCAGATTCATTTTAAATGTCAGTGCCACACCAAGTCCGCAGAACATCAGTGGCAGGCTGGCATTGATCATTTTGCGGATTCCTTTTTCTGAAAGGAATACTTTATTGAGCATCTTCCCGTAAACTTCCAGCGGATTGAACCCAACTGATGCAATGATAATTCCACAAAATGCAAATGCGATCAATGTAAAAAGGATGGACGTAAGTACGATACGAATCGTACTTACTGATTCTCTTTTTTCTAAACGTAGTTTATTTCTCATAGTGTTCACCTGACATCAGCCTTCCTATCGTATCGTAATCTGCTTCTTTGCGGTCGATGACTGCCATCATCTCACCGGAACAGAGTACTCCGATCCGGTCCGACATCTGAAACAGTTCATCCAGTTCCTCTGAAATAAGAAGCACAGCAACACCTTTCCGGCACTGTTCCAGAAGAATCTCATGAATGGCTTCTGCCGCACCGATATCCAGTCCTCTTGACGGATAGACAGCGATCAGAAGAACCGGATCTCCTCCGATTTCTCTCGCAACTAACAGCTTCTGCTGATTTCCTCCTGACATCAGGGACACCGGACTTTTATCTCCGGCAGTCTTGATATCGTACCGTTTAATTTCTTCCTGTACGGTATCGTGGATCACTTTTTTCTTTAAAATATGATGTCTGCTGAATTTCGGCAGATCAAATTCTTTCAGAATACGGTTTTCTTCCATATTCATTCCCGGAACCAGTCCCATGCTCAGTCTGTCTTCCGGAATGAAGCCTACTCTTTTCTTCACGCGTGCTTTTGCACCCTGTGTTGTCACGTCTTCCCCGTGAATGGTGATGGTTCCGCCTACTACTTTTCTCAGTCCGGCAACAGCCTCTGCCAGTTCTTTCTGACCATTTCCTGCAACCCCTGCGATTCCAAGAATTTCTCCTGCATGGATATCCAGTGACACATTTTTGATTGCCATCAGATCTCTGTCATTTTTTACAGACAGATTTTCCAATTTCAGTACAACTTCCTCTCTGCATGTGCCACCTTCATTTTTATGAGGCTTTAATTCACGTTCTCCTACAACTGCTTTTGTCAGGCGTTCTACAGTTGCTTCTGATGCCGGCATGGTATCTTCCACCTCACCGCCTTTTAATACGGTGATGCGGTCAGCAAATTCCATAACTTCATTCATTTTATGAGAAATAACCACTACGCTCTTTCCGCTGTCTGCCATCCGACGCAGCACACGGAACATTTCCTTTGCTTCCTGTGCGGTCAGAACTGCGGACGGCTCATCAAGAATCAGGATCTCTGCCCCACGACAGAGCAGTTTGACGATTTCAACTCTCTGCTGCTCTCCGACAGACAACTGCCAGATCAATGCAGACGGGTCTACATTCAGATGAAACTCAGAAGACCATTTTCCGATCTGTTCTTCCATTTCTTTTTTATTGAGGATCAGCTTACAGTCCGGCATATACAGAAATACATTTTCTGCTGCCGTCAGAGTCGGGATCAGGCGGAAATGCTGATGTACCATTCCGATTCCCATATCGACTGCATGCCTCGGTGAACGAATGGAAACTTTCTTGCCTTTATAATAGATTTTTCCATGGTTCGGCTTGTAGATTCCATTCAAAATATTCATCAGGGTACTTTTACCTGCACCATTTTCCCCGAGGAGTGCATGAATCTCCCCGGGATACAGTGTCAGATCTACATCTTTGTTGGCGGTCACACTTCCGAATTTCTTTGTGATCCCACGCATTTCAAGAATAGGTTCTTTCATTTGTTCTTTCTCCAATGCTTATGCTTCAACCGGTATAAATGAAAATGTCGTTACATCAAATAATCCCATATCTGTCAGTTTTACTTCCGGGATTACTGCAAGAGACATAAAGCAAAGAGTCATAACCGGCTCTACATCTCCGGCGATTCCAAGCTCTTCATATGCTTTTGCATGAATTGCGGTCAGCTTTTCATCTACCCATTCTCCGCTCTGGTCGCTCATCAGACCTGCGATCGGCATTGGCATGCTTTCCAGTACTTTGCCTTCTCTTACAAGAACCATTCCACCCTCCTGGGCGATCAGACTGTTCACTGCAAACTCCATCTCTTCATCACTGACTCCGACAACAATAATGTTGTGAGAATCATGAGCGATAGACAGGGCAACTGCTCCGGCTTTAATTCCATAACCTTTCAGGAATCCGCAGGCTACATTTCCTGTTCCCTGGTGTCTTTCCACTACAGCTACCTTTACAATATCTTCTTCCGGATTTCTTACAAATTCACCCTTCTCATCCAGTTGGATCTCTGCTGTATCTTTGGCAGTTACTACACCACCCGGAAGGATCTTGATAACATTCACTTTATTGGATTTTAAATGCATTTTAAATTTCTCTGCTGAGAAATCTTTTACGATCACACTTCCCTTTACTGTGGAAATATCATAACGTTTGATCTCCGGGATATATTTTCCTTCCTCTGCAACCAATGCACCCTGGATGAATACACGGTTCACATGGAAATCTTTCAGATCATCCAGAAGAACTACATCTGCACGATATCCCGGTGCGATAGCTCCCCTGTCTTTCAAGTCAAAGCACTCTGCGGCATTCAGCGTTGCCATACGGATCGCTGTCACTGCATCCAGACCTTCTTCTACACAGATACGCAGATGATTGTCAAGATGTCCTTCATGAAGGATCGTCTTCGGCTGACGGTCATCGGAGCAGAGCAGACATCTTCTGCTGTTCTCAGGTGTCACACCCTGGATCAGTGTACGGAGATTATGGCAGGCAGAACCCTGACGAAGCAGGATATACATACCACGTTCCAGACGGTCATTCATCTCTTCAACCGTAGAACACTCATGATCTGCTGCAATTCTTGCGGCTGCATAAGCATTCAAATCTTTTCCTGCAATTCCAGGTCCGTGTCCGTCAATAAATTTTCCCTCTTCCTTTGCTACAATGATCTTATCAAGATCACTGTCTGCGGCATTGATCACACCCGGGAAATTCATAAATTCACCGAGTCCTGCGATTCCTTCTCTTGTAATAGGCTCTTTCATTGCCTCTGCATCAATGACTGCTCCCGAATGCTCCCACGGAGTTGCCGGTACACAGGATGGTAATTCATACTTCACATCCAACACTGTATTCTCGGCTGCCTTCATCATATAATCCAGACCTGCAATTCCACATACATTTACGATCTCATGTGGGTCTGCCATGATCGTTGTTCCACCATGCGGTACAAGGAGACGTCCGATCTCCTCCGGACATACATAAGAAGATTCGATATGGATATGGCTGTCAATAAATCCCGGTGCAGCATATCTTCCCTCTGCATCGATCACTTCTTTTCCTTCGTACGCCCCGATTCCTGCGATCTGATCCCCTGAGAATGCAATATCACCTTCCTGGATCTTGCCGGAAAATACATTTACGACCTTACAGTTCTTGATAACAAGGTCAGCCGGGATTCTTCCTGCTGCCGTGTCGATCAGTTTTTTTAATTCTGCTTTCATTGTTGCTGCATCTTTCATAATTAAACAGTCTCCTCCATCTCTCTTTTTATTTGCCCTCCCGGATGCTCCTACATCCGGTCAGGACTTCATTATTATAATTACTTTTCACGTACTGCAAGTACCGGCTCAAAGGTTGTCAGATTTACATAATCAACCGGTCCTACATCTGTGATCGCATAATCCGGGATTGCTGTGATCGGCAGGAAGAACATATACATCATCGGATTCGGCAGATCTGAACCAAGGCTTCTTGCTGCCTGATCGATCTTTTCTTCCTGTGCCTTGATTTCCTCCGGTTCAGCATCACTTACGATTCCTCCAACCGGAAGCGGAAGGAACTCTACGATCTCGCCATCTGCAACAACGACCTGTCCGCCGCCCTGCTCGATCACATAATTTGCTGCGATAGACATATCTTCTGCACTGACTCCCATAACAACCAGGTTGTTATCATCCGGTGCTGCTGAAGAAGCCATTGCTCCTTTTTTCAGTTTCCAGCCTGAGCAGAATGCAAGGGATTTATTTCCATTTCTTCCGAAACGCTCCAGTACGGATACCATTGCAACATCCTGTTCCGGATCCGGCTGTACGATACCGTCTTTTACCTGGAGGACAACATCTCTTCTCTTGCGGACAAATGGTCCTTTAACATCCATTGCAAGGACATCTGCCTCTCCGTTCCGGATGCTTGTCTTATATTCAAAATCTTCCTTTGTCGTAAGCTTACACTTTAATGCACCTTTTAATACGCTGCTTCTTTCCGGTGCTTTCAGGTCATAAGTCAGCTTGTGGTCTTCTGCTACCATCTTACCATTTGTCATGACTTTGCATACTTCAAATTCTTCAATGCTCTTTACGAACAGAATATCTGCGATTCTTCCCGGGCAGATAGAACCGATCAGATGATCGATGCGGTAAGCCTCGGCACTGTTGATCGTTGCCATCTGAATGGCTGTCATCGGCTCAACACCTGCTTTGATCGCAAGACGTACCACATTGTCAAGATGCCCTTTTTCAAGGATATCGGTTGCGGTTACGTCATCTGTACAGAAGCTGACTCTTCTTGCGAAAGCCGGGTTCACTTCTGTCACAGCTTTGATATTTTCCTCAAGGAAATGTGTTACACATGACTCACGGATCAGCATATGCATTCCTTTTCTCATTTTCTCTACTACTTCTTCATGTGTGTAGCTCTCATGGTCAAGGCGAACACCTCCACAAAGATAACCATTCAGATCATTACCTACTGCCATTGGTGCACATCCAAAGACCGGAAGACGGTTCTTAGAAGCTTCTACGATTGCTCCAAGTGTATCTTCATCTTCCTCCTGCAGGAACTCACGTACCGTTTCCCATACTCCATAGCACTCCGGCCATTTCTGTACTTCTTTGTGAACTTCTTCTGTGAAGTTAAATGCAACGGTTGATTTCGGGATCGTGTATGGTGTCTTATAAGGAGCACCCCAGAACACTTTCAGCGGACTCTGCTTCATCTCAGCAAGTACTTCCTGAAGTCCCTCCAGTCCTGAAACAGAAATGTATTCGTCCAATCCTGAGATCATGCTGGTTGTTCCTCTCGGTACAACTGCCTTTGCATAACTTGTAATACTCATCTTGCTGCACTCACTGTGGATATGTCCGTCGATCATACCCGGTGTCAGATAATATCCTGTAGCATCAATGATCTCTGTCTCTGATCCAATGTAATCTTCTACATCACCTACCGCTACGATCATATCATTATATACTGCAACATCTGCAGGATAGATCTCGCTTGACATTACATTTACCAGTTGTCCGCCTTTGATCACTTTGTGAGCCGGAACTTTTGCACGGCCTGCACGAATCAGTTCTTTGAGTGTCTCTTTTGTCCTTTCCATACCGGGACCTCCTTATACTTTTGAAAATATGAGAAGCACGCTTTACGGGTTTCTCAGGTTAGCGTGGCATCTGCCAGGGTCTTGCTCAGACACAGACTCTGATCTGTCGCTCACGTAAATAAAAAAGATACATTGACCGAATCATCGGCTGAACAGGTTTCCCGTCCTGCAATGCATCTTTGAAGAATTTTCAACTTTATATAATTAGAGCCGGCAATGATCCCTGAAGATCATAACCTACAATGTAGATAATAAGCATATTTCCGGCTCTTGTAAATAAATTCATTGATTATATTTTCTTCGTTACATTGATAAGTGGGGCTAATAATTTTTATGATGCCAGGGTCAAAAGGTCTAAGCCCACATGAGCTTGCTCATAGGTGGGTGAAAGACCTTAGGACCCGCCCCGATATGAGCATAAAAGTGGGATGATAATCCCACGATATGCGAATATTGGGTAGGATTGTGGGAGTGCGTAGCACGGAGCAATCCGTAGGCATCAAAGTCGGGGGCTTTTGACCCCGACATCATTTTATTCGACAATTTTCTGCTTTTAAAGTATTACAGGAAAGCAGACAGGAATAATTTTTATCATATTTGTATATATTATTTATAGCCGTCTTTCTTGATAGACAATAATATTCTAATAGTGTCTTGTGAATAAGACAATATTTATAATAATTTGTCTTGTGAAGGAAAATAATTTAATATATAATGGTCTTATATGATGGAGGTGACAATATTATGAACAGAGATACCCTGAAGCAGATCATGATCGATCAAAAAGAAATTTATCTCAACAATCCTATGATACCAAGACACTATTCACTGGAAGATAATGTAAACTATTGCTTTGTCGGTATCCGGAGAACCGGAAAATCTTATATGATGTATCAACAGATAAAACGGTTGGAAGCAAATGGTGTTCCATTGTCCCAAATTGTTTACGTGAACTTTGAAGATGAACGTCTTCTGGAAATGACAGCAGATGATCTGAATACCATTTTAGAAATCGGACTGGAAATTTCCGGGACAGATACAAAGCCTTATCTGTTTCTTGACAAAATTCAGAATATCAATGGATGGGAGAAGTTTGTCCGCAGAATTGCAGACATGAAATATCGAATTAATATTACTGGAAGCAACAGTAAGATGCTTAGCAGCGAGATAGCTTCTACTTTAGGTGGACGATTTGTAATCCTGAATGTCTATCCATATTCTTTTTCCGAATACCTCATTGCAAATCATATGGAAAAGAATTACCTGGATGTAATCAGTACCAAAGACCGGGCTGACGTCCTGAACCGATATAATGAATATGTAACTTATGGGGCTTTCCCTGAATTAGTCGAAATCAGAAATAAAAGAACTTTTTTGAACAGCATCTATCAGACCGTATACCTTGGAGACATTATCACAAGAAATAAAATTACCAATGACTTTGCTGTGAGACTCATTCTAAAGAAGATCGCTGAATCCATTACAAAACCTCTGTCTTTTAACAGGCTGACGAACATCTTAAAAAGTACCGGAACTTCGATTGCCAAACAGACTGTGATTAATTATGTAGGATATATGACTGATTCTTATCTGCTTTTTACTCTGCAAAATTATGCAGCAAAACTGGTAGAAAAAGAAACTTCTCCCAAATACTATTTTATGGATACCGGTCTCCTTGGACTCGTCCTGCTGGACTGTAAGTCTGCCCAACTGGAAAATCTTGTCGCCATCGAACTGATCAGACGTTACGGTACTGAAAATGTATATTTCTTTGAAAATAATGTCGAAATAGACTTCTACGTTCCATCAGAAAAACTTGCGATCCAGGTCAGTATGCAGGTTCTTGACAATATCGATACCAAAGAACGCGAAACCCGGGCATTTGTTAAGTTAAATAATTTCATACCTGATTCAAAATGTATTCTTATAACCAATAGCGAGGAAGCCCCTTTGAATTGCGATGGTATTGAAATCGATGTTGTTCCTGTCTGGAAATGGCTGTTGGAGGGGGAGGGGAAGAGAAAATAAAACGGGGCTGTCGCTTTAATCGTGATATGCTCCCTCTTCACAGCTCTTTTCATTCTTTTATAATCCACTTTTTCTACCGATCATATTCATCCAGGAAATGGTGTTTCACTCCCTTTTGCTTATACGCTACGATCGTATCCAGATTCACGTTCTCCACACTCTTGAAAATATTTCCCTCTACATATGGATTCACTTTTTTCAGTCTTGCGATCAATTCTTTTGTCTCCATCCTCTTGGACTGATTTTCTTCATTATTACATGTCGTACAGGTATCTGTAAATTTACATGCACACTGAATGAAATGCAGATCATTATAATCTCTCCATGCCTTGATGGCATCTTCCCGGACGAGATACAATGGACGGATCAGTTCCATTCCCTCAAAATTTGTACTATGCAGCTTCGGCATCATCGTCTGAAACTGTGCGGAATAAAGCATTCCCATCAGGATCGTCTCAATCACATCATCATAATGATGTCCCAGTGCGATCTTATTGCATCCCATTTTCTGTGCATGACTGTAAAGATAACCACGCCTCATTCTTGCACATAAATAACATGGGGATTTTTCTACATTGTATACAGAATCAAAAATATCTGACTCAAAAATTTCGATCGGAATCTCCAGTCTTTTCGCATTTTCCTCGATTACCTGCCGGTTTGCCGGACTGTAGCCCGGATCCATAACAAGAAATTTCACTTCAAAATCAAACTTATTGTGTCTCTTTAACTCCTGGAAAAGCTTTGCCATAAGCATAGAATCTTTTCCACCGGAAATACAGACTGCGATCTTATCTCCCGGCTTCACCAGTTCGTATTCATTGATCGCTTTTGTGAATTTGCACCAGATACTTTTGCGGAATTTCTTCCTTAAGCTCTGCTCTACGTCCTTTGCAAAACTGCCTTCTCCGGCTTTTTCAGCAGCTTCTTTTTGCTTCATATTGTCAATCAGCCAGGCTATATATCCGCCTTCAAGGCTCTCCGCATCGATTCCTTTTTCACTCAGTTCCTCTGCTACATCTACACTGTATTTTCCTCTGCTGCAGCAGATCACCAGCTTTTTGGAGAAATCTATTTTCTCATTTCCCTCAATCTCCTCTGTTGCCACAGCAACTGCTCCCGGAATCGCTCCGTGACCGATCTCCGTCTCATCTCTGATATCAATAATCTGATAACTGTCCGGATTCATCCTGTTCAGTTCTTCTATTGAAATACTCATCTCTTTCTCCTGTCTTCTTAACCGTATCTTATTTTTTTGATACCTGTGCAAGATCCTTGATCACCTCACCTGCAATGATCAGTCCGGCAACCGACGGTACAAATGCCACACTTCCTGGAATATCTCTTCGCTCTGTACACTTATGCTTCGCTCCCGGCGGGCAGATACAGTTTGTCCGACAACTGATCGACATATCCTCCAGCGGTCTTGTCGGCTGCTCCTCTGAGTAAACGACTTTCAATTTCTTCACGCCACGCTTTTTCAGCTCCCGACGCATCACTTTCGCCAGTGGGCAGACTTTCGTTTTGTAAATATCTGCTACACGGAATGCACTCGCATCCAGCTTATTTCCTGCTCCCATACTGCTGATGATCGGAACATTTTTCTCTTTGCACTTCATGACCAGTTCGATCTTTGCCGTCACAGTGTCCACTGCGTCAACCACATAATCATATTCTTCAAACGGAAACTCCTCGGCATTTTCCGGCAAATGCAGGCTGCCGAACGGAAAGGGAATGAGCTTGCTGATGTCCGCTATCATCTCGCCCTTTTTGAAATCAAACAGCATGATGCCCACCTGCCCGGCATAAGAGGCATGACCAAATGTGAACTGCAGGCATTTCTCTCTATCGGAAACCTGATAAAAGTCCCACTCCTTAATGCGCAGCGGCGAGGCCTTGATGTCTGCACGGCGGTATGTCTGCACAGCCCGGGGCGCCCACCCCGGTTGGATGACGCCGCGGCTGTCCAGCACATAGCCGGGCGTTTTAATCTCCTGCTGGTGCATGGAAATGCTCCCCCTTTTGCCCAAAACTTCTACGAAGTGTATATTTCCTGTTTTATTTTACCACATTCCCCTTGAAAAAAGGCACCAAAAAAGGCGAACTG
>ENA-OPRS01001299-OPRS01001299.1-human-gut-metagenome-genome-assembly--contig:-NODE-1299-length-11158-cov-3.900838_pt1 | contig 11158 bp, 6 predicted proteins | sample MGYA00241795_ERZ501881 | MGnify/ENA primary metagenome ERZ501881 (study PRJEB25962, sample SAMEA2042440) | human gut metagenome | biome: human gut; feature: human-associated habitat; material: faeces... | reverse complement strand
GCCTCGATGGCCATGCGCTGCGTTTCGTCGATGGCGATGGCCCAGGGCGAAGCCTTGGCCGCGGTGGCGATCAGCACGAGCCGTTCGATCCGCTCCGGTTCCGAAACGGCCCACTCGACGGCCTGGAAACCTCCGACCGAGCTGCCCACCAGCGTCCCGATGCGCCCGATGCCGAGCGCGTCGGCCAGCAGCCGGTGCGCCCGCACGATGTCGCGGATCGTGAAGGGCGGAAAATCCTTGTACCAGGGCCGCCCCGTGGCGGGATTCACGTGCAGCGGCCCCGTCGTGCCGTAGTGCGAGCCGATGATGTTGGCGCAGACGACGAAATGGCGTGCGGGGTCGAGGAACCGTCCCGCCTCGACCGTGTGGGGCCACCAGTCGGCGACGTCCGAATTGGCCGTCAGCGCGTGGCACACCCATGCCACGTTGTCCTTGGCGGCGTTCAGCGTGCCGTAGGTGTGGTAGGCGATCCGCAGCTCGGGCAGCGTGTGGCCCGTTTCGAGTTCGAACGGTCCGGGAGCTATGTAAATCTGCGGTTCCATTATCCGATTTGTGCGAAAGCCTGTTCGAAATCCTCGATAAGGTCGTCGGCGTTTTCCAGTCCCAGCGAGATGCGCAGCAGCGTGGGCGTGACGCCTGCCGCCGTAAGGTCGGCGTCGCTCAACTGTTTGTGGGTCGTCGACGCCGGATGGGTCACGACGGTGATCGAGTCGCCGATCATGGTCATGTTGGCCGCCAGGCGGAGCGATTCGACGAAGCGCACGGTGCTTTCGAGCGTGCCCTTGAGTTCGACGGTGAAGACCGCCGATGAGCCGTAGCGGTAGTATTTGCGGGCGTTTTCATGGCTCGGGTGCGTGTCGAATCCCACGAAGCTGACCCGCTCGACCTTCGGGTGGCTGCGGCAGTATTCGGCCAGTTTCCAGGTGGATTCCACCTGATGCTTCACGCGCAGCGAGAGGGTCTCCAGCCCGATCATCATCAGGTAGGAGTCGAACGGCGAGGGGCAGCATCCCAGGTCGCGCAGCCCGTCGACGCGGCATTTGACGATGAAGGCCGCCGGACCGAACGCCTCGTGTAAATTCAGCCCGTGATACCCTTCCGAAGGTCCGTCGATCTGCGGGAATTTGCCGTTCGCCCAGTTGTAGTTGCCGCCGTCGACGATCACGCCGCCCATGGCCGTCCCGTGGCCGTTGATCCACTTCGTCGCGGAGTCCACGACGATGTTCGCGCCCCACTCGAACGGGTTGCAGAGGTAGCCCGCCGCACCGAACGTGTTGTCGACGATGAACGGAATGTCGCGCCGCCGGGCCAGTTCGCCCAGCGCCTCCAGGTCGGGGACCGCGCAGGTGGGATTGCCCATGCTCTCGGCGTAGAGCGCCTTGGTGCGGCTGTCGATCAGCGCCTCGAAATCCTCGGGACGCTCGCTCGGGGCGATGCGGCAGTCGATGCCGAGCCGGCGCAGCGACGTGCGGAACTGGTTGTAGGTGCCTCCGTAGAGGAACGGCGAGGCGACGATGTTGTCCCCTTCAGCCGCCAGCGAAAGCACGGCGATCAGGATGGCCGACATGCCCGACGAGACGGCGAGCGCCCCCACAGCCCCGTACAGGGCGGCGATGCGCTGTTCGTAGGCCGTCGTGGTGGGGTTTTGCAGGCGCGTATAGATGTTGCCGCCTTCGCTCAATTCGAAGAGCCTTGCGGCGTGGTCGCAGTTTTTGAACCGATAGGCCGCCGTGGGATAGATCGCCACGCCCCGGGCGCCGGTGGGTTCGTCGGGTTGCAGGCCCGCATGAATCTGGAGGGTTTCGAAACGGTACTTTTTTGAATCCATGGTATGTTATATCTGTCGTTAAAAAATCCGATAAAAAAATCCGACCTCTACGAAGCCGGATTGTGTCATTTTCAGTGCATGAAGGAGCTACACCCGGCGAAAACGGTTGCACATGCACATGGACATCATCATCGTTCCGCGGTGTTCTCCGCGGCGCCGACAGTCGTATGTTGCAGGGCTGGTCATTCGCTTCTGTTGCTCTTACGGTGCAAATATAGGAAATTTTTTCGGAAATCCTCTTTTTCGGCCGGAATTTTGTTTTGCGTAAAAAAACGGGCTTTTTTTGTCATATAAATGAGCGGAATTTTGTAGTTGAGAAAATTATACTTAGTATTTGTCGCGAAGACAGAATGCATCACACATTTAGAAAATTACGATATGAAAAAACTTTGCACGGCTTTGATGGCGGTGGCTGTTGTCGCTTCCTCCTGTCAGAAGGATCTGGGCGGAAGCCCTGACAGTCCGGTTGTGCCGGGGGCTGTTCCCGCCGATTTCGACTGGAAAACGACCCGGAACGTGACCGTTTCGGTGTCGACGCCTGTCGTGGAAGGCGCGACGCCACCCTATGCCGTGATCCGCATTTACTCCTCGCCGATCCTTTCGGCGGAGAATCTGGCGGCCCGGGGCGTGGCGAAATCCGCTATGCCTTTCCGGTCGGCGTTCACACTGAACGCCGGGACCGAAAACCTCTATGTCCAGACCACCCTGCCCGACGGCACGAAGTCGGTGAAGATGGTCGGGGCGCACGGCACGGTAGCCGTGACGGGCGCTTCGATGAAGGCTGCCGCTGCGCCGAAGATGCGTCTGGCGGCGAACGCCCGGGTCGGGAGTTCGATGCCCGATTATCCGAAAATGGAGGCGCCCGATGCGGCGTCGTTCGATTCCAAAGCCGTGATCACTGCGATCGAGAGCGGCAAGAGCTACCAGCTGGGAGCCAGTTGGGCTTTTTACGCCGCTCCCGAATACCTGATCCCTGCCGGGGCGGAGGTTGCGGGCAAATTGGATCTCAACGGCGGGTTCAGCCCCTATCAGGCCCCGATCCTCTATGTCGCCGGCAAACTGACGCTTTCGTCGCTCAACATCGGACGGGCCAAACTGGCTGTATTGCCGGGCGGCGAGGTGAAGATCGGGACCCTGAAAATTCAGCCTTCCGCCGCCGACGGGGCTGCGCTCTACGTCTTTGCCGATGGCAAGCTGTCCGTCGGGAAACCCAATGTCAGCGGCAAATGCATCGTAAACAACGGTACGTTGACGGTCGATGGCAGCCTCGACATGAATAACGGTCTGACTGTCTACAACACGGCGACGGGCGTGCTGACCGTGACCGACGAGATGAAGGTTTCTAACTCCGCGCGGATCTACAACGACGGCGCCGTTACGGTCGACGATCTGAAAATCAATTCCGACGGCGAGTTCCACAACTGCGAGAACGCCCTGCTCGTCGTGAACGACGAGTGCGAGTTGGAGCGCAGTACGGCCATTTACCAGCGCGGCCGGGCTTCGATCGAAGAGATGACCGCCCGCGGTACGATCTGGGTGAACTGCCACACTTCGGTGAACGAGCTGGAGGCCCAGGGGGCGGAGTTCAATTTCAGCGCGAATGCCGGACTCGATGCCGGAAGGGTTGAATTCAACAATACGAACGTGTCGATGGCCCGAGGCGCGATCTTCACGATGGAGGAGTACAACGCCGACGAAAAGGGCGGCGGGAACAGATTCGCGTTTACCGGCGACGCCGATCCAAGGGCCGTGGTCCTGATTTCGGAGAAGGCGTATACCCGCAAAGGGCATGAAACCTATTTCTCGGGAGCGATCGAGGTCGTTTATGACAACGACCGGGATAAGGATTACACGATCCGGAAGGATTATCTGACCGACGGAGCCGTGATGTCGGCGTCGCAGACGACGATCATCACAGAAAACGGCTGCAACGGCGGCAAGGACCCCGTAAATCCTGATCCGGAGCCGGAACCCGACGAGTATGCGAACGTTCCCGGACATACCTATACTTATTGCTTCGAGGACAACTGGCCGTGGCTGGGCGATTACGACATGAACGACGTGGTCATCGTGAGCCGTATCGACCGTATGACGTCGAAGGACGGCGGCAAGGTCTCGGCTCTTACGATCAACTGGGAACTGCGTGCTGCGGGGACCACCTACGACATCGCCGGAGCCGTGCAGATGGACAAGGTGCAGACGTCGGACGTGGCCGGCGTCGTCTCGTCGCACGAGGGCTTCGGCAGCGGTGCGTTCGCTTCGCGGGGGCTCGACGCCGACAGCCCCTGTGCCGTGATTCCGTTCTTCAACAGGACGGAGGAGCTGTTGAGTGCCTCGAACACCTGGAAGGGACAGCCCGCCGCTGCAATCCGGAAACACACCACGACGGTGACCTTCTCGCAGCCGGTGGACATCGCCTCGGTACTGGATTCGGAGATGAACTTCTTCATCGCGCCGAAGCAGCGCACCAGCGAGATTCACATGCCGGGCTATGCGCCGACCGCTTCGGGGATTATCGGCAAGGGTTCGTTCCTGCCTTCGGATCCCTACAAGTTCTTCGTGACGGAGGGCGACCAGACCAAGAACAACTACATGATGTGGGCGCTGATGATTCCGGGCGAGTTCCGCTACCCTGCCGAGGCGAACGACATCCGCGGCGTTTACGAACACTTCATGGCATGGGCCTCGTCCAACGGCGCGGAGCACGCGGAGTGGTATCTGGAGAGCGCCGATGCCGGCAGGATCTATTGAGAAAACGACCTGTTATGGGAAGAGGCTGCGAATCGTTCGCAGCCTTTTTCGCATCCGGAAGATGCCGGCGGACCGAGGGCTGCGCGGGTATCGAGGACGGCCGGGCCGTGCGGGGCTTCCGCAGGCCCGGGGACCGCAGGCTTTGAAACTCCGCGGAACCCGCGGCTTCGCTTCGCAGAGGTCTGCGGGCCTCGGGCGGACGGAGACGCCTTTGCGGCGTCCGGCGGCCATGTCGTTTCCGGGCGTAAAAAAGCCCCGCAGTTCGGCTGCGGGGCTTTTTTACAGGCGTATTGCGAAACTCACGGTTTGCGGTCGATCAGTTCGATGCCCTTCCGGGTCCCCGCGCCGCGGAGTATCGTCCGGCAGAAGAGCCGGAGTTCCTCGCGGACCGTGCCGTTCAGGCGCAGGTCGAGGATCGTGCTCATCAACTGCTCGGCAAATGCCGGGGCGTCGATTTCGGGCAGCAGAAGCTGTTCCTGGCGACAGGTTTCGAGGTAGTCGGTCAGTTCCCTGCGCCAGAATTCCCGGTGCTCGTCGTAGTGCTCCGCGAAGATGATCTTGCGGCTGATGTCCGACAGGAAACGGTGGTCTACCGTATAGAGGTTGTCGATGTATTCGTTCGTCAGCCGGAGCACCTTTTGCAGCGGATTGCCGCCGCGCCGTTTGCGGCAGGCGACGATGCGTTCCCGCTGCTGGTGGCTCATGGCCTCGAGGCATGCGCTTACGAGGTCATTCTTGTCGGTGAACATTTCGTACAGGGTGCGTTTCGAGATTCCCAGCGTCTGCGCGATCTCATCGACCCGGACGGCACGGATGCCGTTCCGGGCGATAAGCTCCTGCGTAGCGTGGATGATCTCCTCTTTGGTCACTCCCCGTTTCATTATTTTTCCTCCGTAATGTCACGTCCGCCGCCGAGAGCCTGGTAGAGGTTCACGGTTCCCTGGATTTCGTCGAAACGGTCTGCGATCTGCGACAGCTGTGCCGAAAGCAGCGACTGCTGGGCGGTCAGCACTTCGAGGTAGGTGGTCGAGCCGTGCTGCATCAGCAGTTCGGTCGACTCCACGGCGCGCTCCAGCGCTTCGATCTGCCGCTCGCGGAGGTCCGCCTTGGCGCGGGCCGACTGGCACTGCGTGAGGGCGTTGTTGACCTCGGCGCCTGCGTTGAGCAGCGTCTGCTGGAACGACAGCTTCGATTCCTCCTGCTGCGCCTTGGCGATCTTCACGCGGGCACGGTTGGCGTTGGCGTTGAAAATCGGTTGCAGGAGCGATCCTGCGGCGTTCCAGATCAGCTTGCCGGGATTGACGATGCCTGCGCCGCTGTTGTTGGTCCAGCCCACTGTGCCGCTCAGCGTGATTGAGGGATAGAGGGCCGAACGGGCGCTCGCCGTGGCGTAGTACGACTGCATGAGCGAATACTCGGCCGAACGTACGTCGGGACGGTTCGAAAGCATCAGCAGGGGTACGCCGACCGTCAGGTCGTCGGGCAGCTGCTGGTTTTCGAGACGTCCGCGTGCGATGGTGTGCGGAACCTCTCCCAGCAGCGAGCAGAGCGAGTTCTCGGCCTGCGTACGCTGGTAGCCCAGGTCGTGCAGCGATGCCTCGATGGCCAGCGTGTTGGCCTCGTACTGGGCCACTCCGGCCTCGTTGGCGTAGCCCGCCTCTTTCAGGGCGCGCATCGCCTCGACGCTCTGGCGCCATTTGGCGGCCGTCTCCTCCGTCACCTCGTACTGGCTGTCGAGCATCAGCAGCGTGTAGTAGAGATTGGCCACGCCCGAGATCAGCTGCGTCTTCACGGCCTGCTCGTACTCCTTGCTCTGGGCGTAGAGCGCCTTGGCCTTGCGCTTGGCGTTGGTCAGTCCGTTGAAGATGTCGATCTGCCAGCTGGCCGTCACGGGAATCGAATAGGTTTTCGCCGTCGGTCCGCCGTCGAAGCTGCTCAAGCTGCCCTGCGGGGCGAAGTTGAACGACGGCAGGTAGGCCAGACGCGCCGATTTAAGTGTCGCCTCGGCCTCCTTCACGCGCCAGCCTGCCGACAGCAGGTCGGTGTTGTTCTCCAGCGCCTGGGCGATGAGTGCCTGCAACTGCGGGTCGGAGAACATCTCCTGCCACGTAATGTCGCCGATGGTCGTCGAATCCGCCGTTTCGGCCGTGCCGTACAGTCCGTCGGTCTCGATCGACTCGGGACGGGAGTAGGGCTTGTAGATGCCGCAGCCCGTCATGGCGGCTGCAAGGCAGATAATCAGTATCTTTTTCATGTGTTATTTCTCCTCTTTCTCGTTTTTAGCATCTTCGAGTTCGGCGCGCACGGCCCACTGCGGATCGGGATCGAATTCCAGGGGCTTGACTTTCTCCTGCAACGTCTGGAAGACGATGAACAGCGTCGGCACGAGGAACAGCAGCGCCAGCGTACCTACGATCATACCGCCGATGACACCTGCACCGAGGGTCGAGTTGCCGTTTGCGCCTACGCCGTGCGAGAGCACCAGCGGGATCATACCGAACACGCAGGTGAGGACGGTCATCAGAATGGGACGCAGACGGGCTTTGGCGGCCGACACGGCGGCCTGCGAGAGGCTCATGCCCGCGGCGCGGCGGTCGGCGGCGTACTCCGTGATCAGGATGGCCGTTTTCGACAACAGACCGATCAGCATGATGATACCCGTCTGGAGGTAGATGTTGTTCTCCAGTCCCATTATCTTGGCGAGCAGGAACGAACCCATCAGACCGCACGGAACCGACAGAATGACGGCGAACGGAATGAGGAAACTCTCGTACAGCGCGCTCAGGATGAGGTAGATCAGCAGGATACAGATACCGAAGATGATGACCGTGTTGCTGCCCGTCTGGGCCTCCTCGCGCGTGATGCCGTCGAACTCGTAACCGTAGCCCTTCGGAAGCACCTGCGCGGCCGTTTCCTGAATGGCCCGGATGGCGTCGCCCGACGAATAACCGTCGGCGGCCGTACCGTTCACGGCGATCGAACTGTACATGTTGAAGCGGTTCAGCACCTCGGAGCTGTAAACCCTCGTCAGATTTACGAACTGGCCCAGGGGAGCCATCTCGCCGCTGCTCGAACGCACGTAGACGTTGTTGAGCGACTCGGTGTCGAGACGGTATTTCGGATCGGCCTGCATCGTCACATAGTACATTTTCGAGAACCGGTTGATGTTCGAAACATACTGGCCGCCGTAGTAGCCTGCCAGCGTCGAGAGGATCGAGGTCGGCGATATGCCGGCACGCTTGGCCTTCGCCGCGTCGATGTCCACCATGTACTGCGGGAAGTTGATGTTGAAGGTCGAGTATGCGCGGGCGATCTCCGGACGCTGGTTCAGCGCGCCGATGAATTGCAGGTAAATATTGTAGAATTCGGTCAGGTCGCCGCCGGTCTTGTCCTGCAGGTGCATGGAGAAACCGGTCGAGGTTCCGTAACCCGAGATCATCGGCGGAGCCACGGCGAAGATCTGTGCGTCCTTGATGTCGGCGGTGCGGCCGTAAATCTGGCCGATGACGGCGTTCACGTCATCCTCCTTGTTCGGACGCTCGTCCCAGTCCTTGAGTTTGATGATGGCCATACCGTACGACGAACCCTGTCCGGCGATCATGCCGTAACCGGCCACCTGCATGTAGTCGCGAATCTGCGGAATGCCGCTGATGCGCTGCGAAACCTGCTCCATGACCTTGTGGGTCTCGGCGAGCGAGGAACCCGGGGCCGTGGTGACGTTGACCATGATCGTACCCTGGTCCTCGTCGGGAACCAGACCCGTCTTGGTGGTGTTCATCAGCAGAGCCAGCGCCGCGATGGTCAGGCCGAGCGTCGACCACATCAGCCACTTGTGCTTGATGAAGAGCATCACGCCGTGCTTGTACTTGTTGACCAAGGCTCCGAATGCCGTGTTGAAGGCCTTGCGGAAACGCGCTGCAAAGTTGTCGCGCATCTCGCCGTTCTCGTCGAGGTACGGCTTCAGGATCATGGCGCAGAGCGCCGGCGACAGCGTAAGGGCGTTGACGGCCGAAAGACCCACGGCCACGGCCATCGTGATACCGAACTGCGTGTAGAAGACGCCCGACGTTCCGCCCATCATGGCGACGGGGATGAACACGGCCATGAAGACCAGCGTCGAGGTCACGATGGCCGACGTGATACCCGACATGGCGTCGATGGTCGCCATGTAGGAGGATTTGTAGCCCGCGTCGAAGCGTGCCTGCACGGCTTCGACGACGATGATGGCGTCGTCGACGACCGTACCGATCGCAAGAACCAGCGCGAAGAGGGTCAGCAGGTTGATCGAGAATCCGGCGAATGCGAGGAAGCCGAAGGTTCCGACCAGCGCCACGAGAATCGACACCGTGGGGATGAGCGTCGAGCGGATGTCCTGCAGGAAGACGTACACGACCAGGATCACGAGGAGAATGGCCTCGAACAGGGTCTTGACCACCTCTTTCATCGAGGCGTAGAGGAAGTCGTTCACGCTCTGGAGATGTGCGATGGCGATGCCTTTCGGCAGTTCGGCCTGCAATTCGTCGAGCAGGGCGTTGACGTCGTTCACGACCTGCGTGGCGTTCGAACCGGCCGTCTGGAAGATCATCGTGCTGACGCCCGGATGGCCGTTGGTGTAACCTTTGTAAGCGTAGGATTCGCTGCCCAGTTCGATGTCGGCGATGTCCTTCAGACGCAGGAGCGTGCCGTCGGGCTTCGAGAGCAGCACGATTTCACCGAACTCTTCGGGCGTCTGGTGGCGTCCGCGGTATTTCATCGTGTACTGGAACGTGTTCTGGGAGTTCTCGCCCAGCGTACCGGTCGCCGATTCGATGTTCTGCTCGGCCAGCGCCGCCGTCACGTCCGACGGGATGAGCTTGTACTGGGCCATTACGTCGGGCTTCAGCCAGACGCGCATCGAGTATTCTGCGCCGAGGGTGAACACCTCGCCGACGCCGCGGATACGCTGGATGCGCGGCTCGACGTTGATCTTCAGGTAGTTCGACAGGAAGGTCTCGTCGTAGGAGTCATCGGGGCTGTAGAGCGAGAAGATCTTGACCATCGAGGTCTGGCGCTTCATGGTCGTCACACCGATCTGCGTGACCTCGGGAGGAAGCTGGCCGGTGGCGCGTGACACTTTGTTCTGCACGTTGACGGCCGCCATGTCGGCGTTGGTTCCCTGGCGGAAATAGACCGTCACGGAGGCGCTGCCGACGGCTGCGCTGGAGGTCATGTAGGTCATGTCCTCCACACCGTTGATGGCCTGTTCGAGCGGTACGATGACCGACTTCTGAATCGTTTCGGCGCTGGCTCCCGGATAGGAGGCGCGCACCATGACCGTCGGGGGCGCGATGTCGGGATACTGCTCGACGGGCAGTGTCGCCAGACCGATCAGACCGGCGATTACGATTACGATTGATATGACCGACGCCAATACGGGTCGTTCTATGAAATGCTTGAGTGTCATAGGTTATTCCTCCTTCTCGGTTTGGGTTTGAGCGGCGGACTCGTCGGTTGCGGGTGCTGCGGCAGCGGCTGCTGCGGCCTGGCCCTTCGGAACGATGGGCGTGCCTTCGCGCAGCAGACCCACGCCTTCGGCAACGATCACATCGCCCGGCACGAGTCCCGCGCGTGCTATATACTCGCGGCCGTTCGAGATCTTCTCGACGTCGATCATCGCCGAAGAGGCCTTGCCGTCCACCACTTTATATACATATACTTTGTTCTGGAGTTCGAACGTCGCGGCCTGCGGAACGGCGATGCAATCCTTGTAGATGCTCGGCAGGATGATGTTGCCCGCACCGCCGCTGTGCAGCAGTCCGTTCGGGTTGGGGAACGCCGCGCGCAGCGACACGCTGCCCGTCGAGGTGTCGATGACGCCGCTGATCGACTCCACGCGGCCCGTCTGGTCGTAGGTCGAACCGTCGCTGAGCTGCAACTGTACGCCCGGCATGCTCTTGAGCGTTTCGGCGATCGAGCCGTACTGGCGTGTCAGGGCCAGGAGCTGGTTTTCGGTCATCGAGAAGTAGACGTACATCTCCGAGTTGTCCGACACGGTGGTCAGCGGCTGCGGGATCGAAGCGCTCACCAGCGCGCCGACGCGGTACGGCAGCGTTCCCACCACGCCGTCGGTCGGAGCCTTCACGACCGTGTAGGAGAGGTTGTTGGCGGCGTTCACGCGCTGTGCCTCGGCCTGTGCGAGCTGGGCCTTGGCCGTCAGCAGGTTGTTGTTGGCCGTCGAGAGGTCGAACTGCGAAACGACGTTGCGGGCGAAAAGCTCCTTCTTGCTGTCGTAGGTGAGCTGTGCGGTGGCCACGCCGGCTTTGGCGGCCTCGACGTTGGCTTCGGCGGTCTGCAAGGCGGCTTTGTAGGGAACCTGGTCGATGATGAAAAGGGTCTGTCCCTTGGCGACTTTCTGACCTTCGTTGACGCAGAGCTGTGAGATCGTTCCCGAAACCTGCGGATAGATTGCGATGTCCTGACGGCCGCGGATCGTCGCCGAGTAGTTGCTCGGGATTTCCCGGTCGGTGGTGGCGATGGTCATTACGGCGTATTCGCCGGGGCCCATTGTCATCGGAGCCTGTTTGCATCCGACGGCCGCCA
>ENA-OPRS01001295-OPRS01001295.1-human-gut-metagenome-genome-assembly--contig:-NODE-1295-length-11183-cov-1.933142_pt1 | contig 11183 bp, 8 predicted proteins | sample MGYA00241795_ERZ501881 | MGnify/ENA primary metagenome ERZ501881 (study PRJEB25962, sample SAMEA2042440) | human gut metagenome | biome: human gut; feature: human-associated habitat; material: faeces... | reverse complement strand
TAGACGGAACAGAACCTAAAGCATACACTGCTTTTCCCAACGTAAGAACACAAATCATTGACCCGCTGGAGAATATCGACTCACTGGTCATTATCGGTCTGAACAAACGTAATCCACAGGTCTTCGACCCCTATCGACTCAACCTCAATACAGGCAAACTGACCCAACTGGCTGAAAACCCCGGAAACATTCAGGGATGGATGACCGACCACGACGGTAAGTTGCGTGTAGCCCTGGCTATTGTAGACGGAGTGAATACCCAAATTTTATACCGTGAAACAGAAGAACAACCATTCCGCCCGGTATTGACTACAAACTTCAAAGAAACAGTCAACTTCGCTACTTTCACTCCCGACAATAAGATGGTATATGCCTTGACTAACATCGGTCGCGACAAAACCGCCCTTGTCCTGATGGATCCTGCCACCTGCGAAGAAAAGGAAGTGCTTTACACCAATGACAAATATGATATTTCCGGATTGGGCTATTCCGAACTGAAGAAAAAACTGACTTCCGTATCCTGTACCGGACACAAAGGAATAATCCGTCACTATTTCGACAAAGACGAAGAGGCTATCCGCACCAAACTGGAACAAAAACTAAAAGGTTATGATATAGGCACTACCAGCCAAGACAAAAGTGAAAACATCCGCATGATTTATGCCGGCAGTGACCGCACGTATGGCACTTACTATACCTATAATGTAAAAGAAGACAAACTGACAAAGGTGGCCGATGCTGCTCCCTGGATTAAAGAAGAAGAGATGGTTGCCATGACTCCCATCACTTATACCAGCCGTGACGGACTGACCATCGAAGGATATCTCACTCTGCCGAAAGGCTATACAATGGAAACTGCAAAAAAACTGCCGGTAGTGGTGAATCCTCACGGGGGTCCATGGGCACGCGACACTTGGGGATATAACCCTGAAGTACAGTTCCTTGCCGCACGCGGTTATGCCGTATTGCAAATGAACTTCCGCGGTTCCACCGGTTACGGACGCAAATTCACCGAATTGGGTTACAAACAATGGGGACAGACCATGCAGAATGACATTACCGACGGTGTGGAATGGTTAATCAAGCAAGGAATAGCCGACCCGAAACGGATTGCCATCTACGGAGCAAGTTACGGCGGTTATGCAACACTGGCAGGTGTCACTTTCACCCCCGACCTTTATGCTTGTGCCATCGACTATGTGGGAGTTGCAAATCTGTTTACTTTCATGCAGACCATTCCTCCATATTGGAAACCATTGCTGGACATGATGTACGAAATGGTGGGCGACCCGGTGAAAGATAAGGAAATGATGGAAAAATATTCTCCGGTGTTCCACGTAGATCAGATTAAAGCCCCGCTCTTCGTGGCACAAGGAGCCAATGACCCACGCGTGAACAAAGCCGAGTCCGACCAGATGGTGGAAGCGCTGAAGAAACGTGGCATCGAAGTAGAATATATGGTAAAAGACAACGAAGGACATGGCTTCCACAACGAAGAGAATAAATTTGATTTCTATCGCGCCATGGATAAATTTCTGAGTATTCATTTAAAGAAATAATAATCATAAAAACAAATTAAGATGGGACGCACGATTAAATTAATACTTTACTATTTTGCTTATCAGTTTGCTGTAGCCATTCCGGGAATGTTCGGATACACAATATGGAAATGCTTTGAAACGCAAAGTTTCGACCTGCATAATGCCCCTACTTCTTTGGCCATTATCCTTTCACTGTTGGGAACCCTGCTCATGGCATGGCATCTGATACATTATAAATATGTAAAACTGGACAAACAGACTCTTGCGTTCCTGCCTCTTAAACCTACCTGTCTCTACATCCTTATGGGAGCAGCCGCCATTATATGGATGAACTGGCTGAGCGAGATGGTCCATCTCCCCAATATAGCCGAAAACGTCACAAATGAAAAACAATGTATTCGGTATTTTGAGCGTATGTATCATCGCTCCTATATTTGAAGAAATCTTTTTCCGTGGTGCCATCGAAGGATACTTGCTGCGCAAATGGGAGAATCCCCGTTGGGCCATCCTTGTGTCAGCCCTTATCTTCGGATTGATACACATGAATCCGGCACAGATACTTTTCGCCTTTCTGTTCGGTATTATCTTAGGAGAGCTTTATTACCGTACCGGCAGCCTGCTTCCAAGCATCATTCTTCACTTTATCAATAATACTCTGTCATTGATACTGATGAATGTTTTTGAAGAGAAAGATACCCTGACCGATATTTTAGGAAACACCACTGCCGTTCATGTATGGGGAATGACAGGAATCGCCATCTTCTGCCTCACATTCCTGTTATTCAAAAAAGAGGTGAAACCCGTGCAGTGGGCGGTAGAAGCGACCGAACCTGTTCCTGCGGAAGAAACCAACCCACAAAATTGATTAATCCAATAATAAAATATAACGATGAAAAAGAAACTGAATCTACTTTGTGCCATGATATTTGCCGTCTTATTACTCTCCTTGTCCGAGAATATCTATTCCATGGTATGGGGAGCCATCGAAGGTGGGAAAGCCGGTATGGAAAATAAGGCAGGAGAAATAAATAACCTCCATCCGCTGATGTTGCTCCCGGACAATCTGAGTAGCACTTCTGACTCTATATACAATGAGATGACCGGAAAGAATGTACCGATATGGCAGATACAATCCATGGTGACTGTCGACACTGATGCACCCGGCTGGTTGGCCCTTATCAACACCCTTCTTAGTTTCATCCTCATCATTTTCGGCATCAAAGCTGTCCTGCAATTCATCAAGTTCATTCGCAATATCAACCGCTCGGACATCTTCTGCTGGGCAAATGTAAAACTGTTGCGCAAGTTAGGCACCTCTTTGCTGATTACTTTCGCCACCACTTTGACCAGCACTTATATGCACACTTGGCAACTTTCGCAAGTATTGAAGATACCCGGTTATTCTTATAACTGGCTCAACCCCTTTTCACACTCCAGTCTTTTGCTTGGCGTACTGGCATTCGTCATTGCCGAAGTATTTGCCATCGGACTGAAGATGAAAGAAGACCTCACCATTTAAATATAGAACAACTATGAAAGAGAAGAGCAAAGAGCATTCTTTAAAAGAAATGAAACTGATTATGACTTGCCTCACCATCATCTGTTTCTGTTGCACATTCATCACTATCTTTCAAAACGCAATATTGTGTTTCGAATTGGGAACCAATCGGGCTGCCATAGATGCCGGAAAAGCAGCGGCATCCGAACAATTTATCTGGCAAGCATTTCCACAAGGTATCACTTTATTATCCATGGCTGTATGCAGTGTTTTTATCTATCTGATGCTCCGCAATGTAAAGCGCAATCTGATATTTGTAAGAGCCAACGCCAATCTGATATATTATATCGGTCTTATTATCGAGTTTAACGGAATTCTGCAAGCTATCCTGAATGAGTTCGCTCCTGTAACAAACCCAAGACAAACCTATATGATATATATCCTTATTGGAGTATTCATCATCTTTATCGGATATCTGTTCCAGATAGGCATCCGCATGAAAGAGGAACAAGAATTAACCATTTAAGGAACAACCGCCATGAAAGAAAAAGATAAAAAAACTATTTCGATAGTTTGCCTGATAGCCGGTTTCATAATAACACTGTTTGTTGTCCAACTCATCTATACACTTACGTTACGCCAATGGCTGGATCACAAAACAGCAAAAGCCTTTCTTAATATCGGATGGATATACTTCTGTATGTATGTCTATTACAGACTGAGCAAACGCTATACTTCGTGGTGGAACTCGCTAAAAAGAAAAAACAACGAATAATTAAAACCTGAACTATGCCGATAATAGTAAACTTAGACGTAATGATGGCGAAACGAAAGATTTCGCTGGGAGAACTGGCCGAGAAGATTGATCTCACCCCGGCCAATCTCTCTATCCTGAAAACCGGAAAAGCAAAAGCTATCCGCTTCTCCACACTGGAAGCTATCTGCAAAGAATTAGACTGCCAGCCCGGAGACATTCTGGAGTATCGTGAAGAGAATGAATAACCTGACAGGCAACACAGACACTCTAACATAAATTCTCTCATACCTGCCCCCCTCATAACTCTTACAGTGGGAAGGAATAAAGGATTGCTCAATGCAATCCTTTATTATTCTCTCCGGCACCTTTTAGTCAATTTTCTATAAATTGTACTGTCCGATCAAACAAATATTTCATATATGCCATATAATCCCATGATTATCCGTATCTTTGTAACGAATTAGATATTTGAAATAAATGAAGACATTTGAAGAGTTAGGCGTTTCCCCCGAAATCAGGAAAGCAATAGAAGAAATGGGTTATGAAAACCCGATGCCTGTACAAGAAGAAGTTATACCGTATTTACTCGGTGAAGGAAACGATGTAGTGGCCCTGGCACAAACAGGGACTGGAAAAACAGCCGCATTTGGTCTGCCGCTTATCCAAAAAGTTGACGTAAAGCACCGTGCACCTCAAGCACTAATTTTATGCCCCACACGCGAATTGTGCTTGCAGATTGCAGGCGATCTGAACGATTACTCCAAGTACATTGACGGGCTGAAAATCCTTCCCGTATATGGTGGTTCATCCATCGAAAGCCAAATACGCATGCTCAAAAGCGGAGTGCACATTATTGTGGCTACTCCCGGACGACTGATTGATCTAATAGAAAGAAAGGTTGCCAAACTAGAAACGATTACAGATGTAGTAATGGACGAAGCCGATGAAATGCTGAATATGGGATTTACTGATAGCATAAATGCTATCCTTGAAAAAGTTCCTGAAGACCGGAATACCTTGATGTTCTCGGCTACCATGAGTCCGGAAATCTCACGCATCGCCAAAAAATATCTGCATGACGCAAAAGAAATCACTATCGGTACCAAAAATGAGGGCAGTAAAAACGTCAATCACATAGCCTATTTAGTACACGCTAAAGACAAATATGCCGCATTGAAACGTATCGCGGATTATTATCCACAGATTTATGGCATCATTTTCTGTCGTACCCGTAAAGAAACTCAGGAAATTGCAGATAAATTAATACAAGACGGTTATAACGCAGACTCTTTGCACGGTGAGCTCTCACAAGCCCAGCGCGACTTAGTGATGCAAAAATTCCGCCAACGCCATTTACAGCTTTTAGTTGCTACCGACGTAGCAGCCCGTGGCCTAGATGTAAATGACCTTACTCATGTCATTAATTATGGCTTGCCCGATGATATAGAAAGCTATACTCATCGTAGTGGTCGTACAGGACGTGCCGGAAAAACAGGTATTTCTATTGCCATCATCAACCTTCGCGAAAAAGGAAAGATGCGTGAGATAGAACGAATCATCAACAAAAAATTTATCATGGGTGAGATGCCCAGTGGTAAACAAATTTGCGAGCAGCAATTGATTAAATTGATAGATGACATAGAAAAGGTAAAAGTAAACGATGAAGAAATTGAATCCTTCCTACCCGGAATCTATCGTAAACTGGAATGGCTTTCAAAGGAAGATCTGATAAAGCGCGTGGTGTCAATGGAATTTAACCGCTTCTTGGAATACTATAGTAACGCTCCGGAAATAGAAATTCCCAGCACAAATGACCGTCGCAGCGAACGTGGCTCCAAAGAACGCAAGGATCATGGCAGTGCTCGTGAAAAGACAGAGCGTAAAGCAGAAAAAGGATACACCCGTCTATTCCTGAATGTAGGAAAGACAGACGGTTTCTATGCCAACCAAATCATAGAACTGATTAACCGCAACATGAAGAAGCAACGTACTACCATCGGACGAATAGACCTGATGCAGAATTTCTCTTTCTTCGAAGTAGCAGAAAATCAGGCACAGGACGTGATTAAAGCATTGAACAAGGTTAATCTGAATGGCGGCCGGAAAATTGTAGTAGAAGTTGCCGGTGACAATAATGGCAAAAACGACAATGGCGAACGCAGAAGCAGTGCAGCAAGGAATGCTTCATTCGGCAAAAAAAGTGACAGGTCCAATAAAAAAACGACCTCAAAAGAAGGAAGACCCAGCCGTGCGGAACGTGGCTACATTGAAGAACGCGGTCCCAAAACGAAAGACGACTGGAAACAATTCTTTAACAGCGATAACAATAAGAAAAAGAAATCCAAGAAATGAGGAAGCCAACTTCATGAAAGAGAATTGGACATAGTAGAAATATGCAAATAACATCCACTTCTCTCGAATAATAGCGGAGCAGGCAGAATTGAAACAACCTGTCATTTCAAGGACATTCCGCAAATAACACGATAAATCCAACTGACTTATAATGAATCAGTTGGATTTATCGTGTTATTCAAAAAAAGATTTACCGAATATCCTTGTTTACATCGAATTAATATTAACAGTTTTTTTGCCATCTTTCCGGATGAAAGATTATATGACAAACTATCGGAACTTTGACATACCCAAGCTTCCTGTCATTTCATACTTTTCTTTTAGTCTGTCAATTTCAGTTCATCGATCAAACGGGAAGCTTTCCCATATTTTTCAATCATGTAAAGAACATAGCGGATATCCACCCCGATACAACGCTGCAAATTAGGTTCAAAAACAATATCTCCACTCATTGCTTCCCAATTCCCGTCAAAAGCAAGACCTATTAATTCCCCTTTTCCATTAAACATTCCACTACCGGAATTCCCTCCCGTTATATCATTATCCGAAATAAAGCAAACATTCATATTACCATCTCCGGTAGCATAACGTCCGAAATCCTTCCTTCTCAAGCATTCGACTACAGAAGGAAGCACATCGAAATCACTATCTCCCTTATACTGCCTTATCTTGTCAAAAATACCTTTTGTCGTCGTAAAATAAGAATATTCAATAGCATCTTTCGGTGAGTAACCACCCACCATGCCAAAACTCAGACGCATAGTAGAATTAGCATCCGGATAAAACACCCTATCTGCCTCCATCTCACGCATTGCTTCATTCAACAAACGTTCATTTTTCTCAATATTCATACTAGCTTCTTCCACCGACTGATTGAATTCATAAAATTTCACCAACATATCAATAGCAAAAGAAGCCGCAGGGTCATCAAACAAGACATAAGTGGTATCTCCCTTCACCACCTGTTCAAACCCATGCGGTGTCTCTAAAGAGGAACGAGCATACAAATCATCTACATAAGCTTGGTAATCACCTTTAAAATCTTTCTCTATCAATGGATAAACATCAGGTAAAAACTCCTTGCCTACCTCAGCCGCATATTCTTTCAACATAGCCACAAAGACTTGTTTATCCACACTTATATCCATATTGGCATAAATCTCCAACAATTGCCGCATATTACGCTCCAAATCACTCTCCTCTGCCTCAAAATCAAAATTCAGTACAGCCAAGGCTGCCGTAATCAACTCCGGTCCATTAGCAAATGTTTCTCCAAAATATGCCATAGCCCGCGCCGCATTTCTACGATTACGATAATTCAGCTCCAGTTCAGTCAGAACCCTTGCATATTTGCTTCGCTTATCAGGTTCCCGACGGATCCATTCTTGCAACTGGCGCTCCAAAGCTTGTTTTTTCTCTATCACTTTCAACTCTTTTACCGCTTGATTCATGCCTATACTATTCTTCCAATAGTTAGAGCTTTGTGCATACTTGGAAGCATATTTAATGCGGATATCATCACTTTTTTCCATTGCATTTTTCCAGATAGCCTGCTTGATGGTACGGACATTAATCATAGCGGCATTATCCGTATTAATCCTTTCGTCTATCCCAAATGAAGACAAATACCTGCTGGTAGAACCGGGATATCCCATAGTCATGCAAAATGAACCTTGTTCATACCCGCCCAAAGAAACAGGAGCAAAATAATCCGGATGATAAGGCACATTCTCCGGAGAATAAGCTGCCGGTTGATTATTCTGATCAGCATAAATACGGAAAACAGAGAAATCCCCGGTATGGCGGGGCCATACCCAATTATCTGTATCCCCGCCAAACTTGCCTACAGAAGAGGGAGGAGCAAACACCAGACGAACATCATAATAATCTTTATACACAGACAGATAAAACTCATTACCACCATAAAAAGGAGTTATCTCAGCACGCAGCAACGTATCATTCGCCACAGCTTCCTGAGCAAGCAATGTGGAAATAGAATCCACAATCAGCGCACGGTCATTTTCCTTTGTTCCGACTGGAATAGCTTGCAACACACGCTCCGTCACATCCTCTGTGCGTATCAGAAAACTGACAAATAAATCCGGATTAGGAAGCTCCTTACTTAAGGAGTCGGCTACAAAACCATCTCGCAAATAATCATGCTCCACAGAACTATGCTGCTGAATGGCATCATACCCACAATGGTGGTTAGTAAAAACCAAGCCATCCGGAGATACAACAACCCCCGAGCAAAAACCTCCAAAACTAACAACAGCATTAGCCAATGCTTTTCCTCCGGGATTATACAATTGTTCAGATGAAAGTTCCAATCCCATTTCTTTCATCACTTGTTGAGTTTGTTTGCTAAGGCAACAAGGAAGCCACATTCCCTCATTACCCCATATACATAAAGGCAGGAAAGACAGCAGCAATAGTAGTTTTTTCATGGTTTTATTCTACAATTAATTTAAGTTTTTTCGCCCCGACACGTGCCTTCAACCATTCGGAAATCTTTTCCTGTTCTTTTCCTACAGGTTTTTTACTGAATTTCATCAAGACTATTGTCAATGTGTCCGTTTGGGTTGAGTCTACCTGCAATTCCACAGTCTTCGCCATGGCTATAGCTTCTGCTGCAGGATAAAGTACTTTAAGTTCGGGAATTATCTTTTTATCTACGGTATTGTATGCGGCATATACATTAAGTTCGTTTTCCAAAGACTTAATCTTTTCCTGCTGCTCCAGCAAACGTTTCTCACTATTCTTATAAAAGTCCTCCATCACTTGCGCCTTTATACTGCCAATATCCATCGCATCATTATTCATTCCTTGAAGAACAACCAGTTTGGTTCCTGCCAGATTAAAAAGTTTCAAGTTATCCCTTGCGGTTGCTATTTCTGTTTCCGAAACCTCATTGCCTATTAGCACAACACGTATTTCCTTCTTCTCGAAAGAAATCTTCCGGTCTATTACTTGGGTATTATTAAAATTCAGCTCCTCGTTGATAAAGTTGTTGGCAGAAGCTTCATAAATAGTACTTTTTACAATGCCATAAGTCAGATAAACAGCAGGACACATCGTAGCCAAAGTAATAAAAATAATATATTTCTTTACCAATTTCTCACGCTCCTTATCCACAAACTCCTTACGTTGGAAATGCATGACACGCACCCCGATAAAAGTAGCCAGACTGATAAATACTGAATTGATAAAATACAAATAGAACGCACCTAAAAAATAAAGTAAATTTCCGGTAGCAAGCCCGAATCCGGCAGTACACAAAGGCGGCATCAAAGCCGTAGCAATAGCTACCCCCGGAATAACATTCCCCTTCTCCTTTGTAGACAAGGCGATAATACCGGCCAAGCCACCGCATAAAGCTATAAGCACATCATATATAGTAGGAGAAGTACGTGCCAGCAACTCCGATTGTACTTCATCCAACGGAGTCAGCGAAAAATAAATCGTGGATGTAATCACACTAAATACAGTCGCCACCAAATAACTTTTCAGAGAACGTTTCAACAGTTCAAAATCATTCTGTCCGATAGCCAGCCCCACTCCCATAATCGGCCCCATCAGCGGAGATATCAACATAGCACCGATAATCACTGCCGTAGAATTCACATTCAAGCCCAATGAAGCAATAAAAATTGCGAATATAAGAATCCACAAATTAGTTCCTTTGAACTCAACACCGTTACGAATACTTTCTACAATCAAGGCTTCATTATCCTTATCCTTGCGCAAATCAAGATATTCACCAAAGAACTGCTTTATATAAGGCACATTCTTCAAATCATTCTTCAGGTCACTCATAGCTATTTCTTTATGTATCGGTTTATAACAGGTATCTGCTGCAAGGGGAAGTCCGTTTTCACAATATATGCCACAAACAATAACAACAGTAATGTACGAACACCCAACAACAAGAATATATTTTGAATAGGAAGATAAACTGAAACAATGTAAAGTACCAGCGCTAACGCCACATAGTTACCTATCGCTTTCAAATCATAATTAATAGGATATTTTTTCTGCCCTACAAAATAAGAGAGAAGCATAGCTACTCCATATCCGGCAAAACCTGCCCACGCACACGCCATATAGCCAAATACCGGAATAAGGAAAATATTTATCAGGATAATGATACTGCATCCCACCAATGAAAAATAAGCTCCCCATTTTGTTTCATCAATCAGCTTATACCAAAAAGAAAGATTGAAATAAATACCCATAAACATTTCGGCAGCCATGACAATAGGTACAACTTTAAGCCCTACCCAATAATCACGTCCTAAAATATAACGCAATATATCAAGGTAAAACATAACAGCCAAAAAGGCCAGCAAAGTGAAGATAATGAAAAACTTCATCGCTTTGGCATACATTTCCCGACTATCCTTTTCTTTACTCTTACTAAAAACAAACGGCTCGTATGCAAACCGGAAAGCCTGTGTCAGCATGGCCATTATCATAGCTATTTTACTGGCAGCCCCATAAATACCCAACTGGATGGTCGCCTCCGCCTTATCAGGATAAACAAACGGAAAAATAATTTTATCGGCTACCTGATTTAAGATTCCGGCAATACCCAGAATCAATATCGGGAAAGAATAATGCAGCATACGCCGCAACAACTCCCTGTCCAGCACATACCTGAAGCCCACCAATTCTTTCCACATACACAGCATCACCAAAGAAGTACAAGCCAGATTTATAGCAAAAGCCACTCCGACATTCTCTCCTTTCATACCTACAAAATAAGCGATATTCAAGGCAATGCTGGCAAAAATGAACAACAATTTCAATGCAGCGAACTTAACAGGGCGTTTCTTATATCGCAAATAAGCAAAAGGAATAGCTTGGAAAGCGTCCATTGCGACTACAATCAGCATCATCCCCATATACCACGGATGCTCTCCATATCCCAAGAAACCTGCTATGGGATGCAGAAAAGAAAGACAAACGATTAAAAACAAGAGCGCAGTCGCCCCTACCGAAAGCAAAGTAGTGGAATAGACGCGCATCGGATCAT
>ENA-OPRS01001273-OPRS01001273.1-human-gut-metagenome-genome-assembly--contig:-NODE-1273-length-11299-cov-3.710601_pt1 | contig 11299 bp, 13 predicted proteins | sample MGYA00241795_ERZ501881 | MGnify/ENA primary metagenome ERZ501881 (study PRJEB25962, sample SAMEA2042440) | human gut metagenome | biome: human gut; feature: human-associated habitat; material: faeces... | reverse complement strand
GTAATCTTCCATTGCTTTTCCGGAGTATTCTGGCGTTCCTCAAATCGAGCCAGCTGTGTATCCTTATCAATCTGCACCCAGAACTTTATGATGACAGCACCCCAGTCTGACAGCTCCTTTTCAAATTCATTAATCTCATTGTAGGCACGCTGCCATTCATTCTCGCTGCAAAAACCCTCTAGTCTTTCTACCATAACCCTGCCATACCATGTCCTGTCAAAAATAGCTATATGCCCGGTCTTAGGAAGACGATTCCAAAATCTCCACAGATAGTGTCTGGCTTTCTCGTTTGGCAGCGGACTTGCAATCGGATGCACCTCAAAGCCTCTCGGATCCAGCGCCCCTGTGATTCTCTTTATATTTCCACCCTTTCCTGCTGCATCCCAGCCCTCATATGCTATGACAACAGGAATCTTTCGCCTGTATAGCCTGTTATGCAGCTCGCTAAGCTTAGACTGCAGATTTTTGAGTTCCTTTTTGTATTCCTCCTCAGATAGTTCCTTATCAAGTGATATCTCAGAAAGCTTTGGAATCTTCTCAAGCGGGAACACATTCTGTAACAACGGCACAGCAAGATTACTGTTTTTAAGTGCTGTCTCTATTCCACTAACCAGCGTCTCCAGCACCTGAAGCTCAGCCCATTTTCTATTCTTTGCATCAACTATATACCAAGGATCTGCAGGCGAATTTGTATCATTCAGATATCTGTCAAACACATGCATACACTTGTCATAATGCTTATTCTGCCAGCGGTCGGAATCGCTCACCCGCCAGCTCGTATCCTTATTTACCAGCAGCGCGTCCAGACGCTTCCGCTGTTCTTTTTGTTCCTTCCGGCTGATTTGGAAGAAAAATTTCATAACAAGATAACCATTGTCAGTCAGCTGTCGCTCGAAGCGCTTCACGCTTTCAATTTTCTTCTTGTACTCCTTCTCTCCTATCTTGTCGTGCAGTACATCCTTTACTACCTCATCCATCCAGCCCGAATCAAGAAACTCAAGCTTCCCGTTTGCCGGAATCTTTACAAAATACCGATATAAAAAAGGCTTGCGTCTTTCCTCCTCTGTCGGCTCGTCCATGGTTGCGACCTTGAAAAATCGCGGATCAATATTCTTGATTACCTTACCGAGCACACTGCCCTTTCCTGCAGTACCCCAGCCCTCAAACAGCACAAGTACAGGCAGTCCATGCTCCTTAATCTGCATCTGAAGCACAGACAGCTTAGAGCGCGCTGCATGCAGGCGCTCATCCAGCTCTTCCTCCTCCGGAATTTGTGGTTTAATCCAGTTTTCTAACATGTAATTACCTCCCAAATATATAATTTCAGCCATAAAACCGCTACATCACTATATTAGTATAGCTTTTTTCAGGCTAAAATACAATCTTCACACTATATTTGTTTCATGTATGTTTCAGTTCTCTGCTTCTCCAATATTTGTCATTTTAAAGCCCTCTCCGTGCACCTCATGAGACTCAACAACCACAATAAAAGAGTCCGGGTCTGTATCTTTTACGGATTTACGCACCTGGTACATTTCCTTACTGTTGCATGCACACATTACCACCTGAATATCGTCCTGCTTATATCCTCCCTGCGCCTTAAGAATAGTGCTTCCGCGCTGACTGCATTCATCAATTACATCGCATATTCTCTTTCCATTTTTTGTGACGATAAAGGCTACTTTGCCTGAATTCATGCCATATATCATTTTATCAATAACAACCGCAGACAGTATATTCACTATCATGCCGTAAATCATTCCGTCAATATCCCGAAACAAAAGTCCTCCAACCAGAATAATTCCGACATCAGTAAGAAAAGAGATGTTGCCCATCGATAAATGAGGCCGCAATGCTTTTACAGCCATGATGATAAAATCAGCTCCTCCTGTTGAAGAATTTCTTGTATAAATCATGGCATAGCCTATTCCGCAAAATACACCTGTGCACAATGCCGCAAGCAGTCTGTCTCCCTGATACACCGGAAATAACGGCGCAACATAGTCAACAATAAAAGAAGACAAAAGCATGCATCGTATTGAGCTGACAAAAAATTTTCTGCCCAATAATTTGCAGCATAGTATCGCAACCGGAATATTAAGCAGGACCGTTGATAAACCAATGGAAATATTAAACAGCCTGTATAAAATAATCGAAATACCCGAAAAACCTGTCATAGGAAACTCTGCCTGCAGAGCGAAGTTATATATACCTATTGCATAAAAGATGCTTCCCGCAAGCTCCCACATAATCTGTACCAATAATTCTTTTTTCTTATTCATATTGCATCTATCCTCCAAAATAAATAAGCGCCCGGAAACAAATCTTACAGTGTAAATTACTGCACCTACGATTTGCTCCCAGACGCTTTAACCACTCATCCGGTGAAGAGTGAACGTTTTCTGATGTATGCAATTATTATATTTGAGATGTTAAATTAAGTCAAGCCGGAATCATCAATTTTCCAGATACTACTTCACAAGGTATGACAGCACATCACAAACTGCTGTATAAACCAGTATTGCAACATACACTCATTATTTCTGCATAAATTCAAACACTGCCTCTTTCGTTGGAATCGCAGGTATTCCACCTCGCTTTTGCACACACAATCCTGCAACTGCATTTCCCAAAACAGCACACTTTCTGATTTCTTCCCATTCCATCTTTTCTACGGGCTTATTTATAGAAAGAATACTGCATAATACGCCTCCCCAGAAAGAATCCCCTGCTCCGGTCGTATCGACCGCATGTGTCTGAAATGCTTTGATGATTTCTTTTTTGCTTTTTGTTGCCATAAGAACGCCATGTTCTCCCAATGTAATGGCAACCAGCTTTGGTCCCATAGCAAGAATTTCTTCTGCAGCCTGCTCATAACTTTTAGCCCCTGTCAGGAGAATACTCTCTTCATCCGATACTTTCATGACATCTACCAGTTCTACAACAGACTTCATTTTTTTCACTGCATACTCTTTGCTCTTCCAAAGAGACGGGCGGTAATTTGGATCATATGAAATAAGTACACCCGCTGCTTTTGCCATTTTTACTGCTTCGATCGTTGCGCTTTCTGCCGGCTCGTCTGTCAGCGATAATGATCCAAAATGAAAAATTCTGCATCCGGAAATTAACGTCTGATCCAATTCTTCTTTTTTTAACTGTGTATCTGCACCCGGTTTTCTTGCAAAAGAAAAATTTCTTTCTCCATTTTCACCGATTTCCACAAATGCCAGTGTCGTAAAATAATCCTGATCTTCGACGATAGCATCTGTATTGATTCCTTCCGTTTGCAGTGTCCTCTTTAAAAATTTACCATGCATATCGTTTCCAACTTTTCCAATAAAAGAGGTGCGATACCCAAAATGACTTGCAACTGTAAGAAGATTTGCCGGAGCACCGCCGGGATTCTGTTCAAACAGTTTTCTCCCACCCTGACTGTGTCCTGCTTCCGTAAAATCAATCAGTAATTCCCCCAATGCCACAATATCAACTTTTTCTTCCATTTTTCAGTTCCTCCACAATCTCGTTATAACGTTTTTTATTTAACCGGTAGAAAAATAATACAACCGCAGTCACAATCCAAAGTGCACCTGGAATCGTCGTAAATGCATGTTTCATAATTGAAAGTACAGTTGCATTTTGTGTCTGATTTGCAATATAACCACATTTTCCAAGTAATCCTGCTAAAAGTGCTGTTCCAACTGCCATTCCGATTTTATTTCCAAGTGAAATAAATGCATACTGAAAACCGTCATTTCTAAGTCCGGTTTTCCACTCCCCATATTCCACACAGTCTGGAATAATTGCATAGATTGCGGTATTAAATCCAGAGAAAAAAAACTGTGTGAGACCGGATAATGCATAAAAAATAGCCGGTGATTCTTTGGCATTAAAGAAAAACATAGACAACATGGAAATTCCTGTAAATAAAGCAAAGAGAGATGCTGTTCTTCCTTTGTTATTCAACTTGCGGAATAATGGTTGAAAACAGGCTGCCCCTATGATAGAAGGAATAATGATGCACATCGAATAAGTTGTGTAGTAGGAGGCATTCCCTTCCACATATGTAAAATAATACAGAATATCTGCGTTTCTACCATATAATGTAAATCCAAATAATATCTGTCCTGCCAATGCAAGAAGATATGGTCTGTTCTGCATGACTGCTTTCAACTGTATCTTTACAGAAATTTTTTCTTTTTCCGGAATAATCACTGCCTCTTTCGTCTTCGCAAAGCAGAAGAAATGACAGGCTGTAAAAATACATCCATATATGACCGCAACCGTCAGATATCCTGTCTTTGCACTGTGACTGCCGAATTTGCTGAGCAGTGGAACTGTGATAATATTTAACACACCAATTGCAATCATCGCTGCAACCGAACGGGATGTATTTATTTTTGCACGTTCATCAATATCCTGTGTCATAGCACCACACAAGGTTCCATATGGAATATTCACACAGGTATACCCCAAAACCAGCAAACAGTATGTAATTACCATATAAATGATCTTTCCATTCTGCGGCCAACCAGGTCTTGCCCAGAATGTCAGGACAAGAAGAAGCGCTGTAATTGGTGCCGCTACTAACAGCCATGGACGGTACCGTCCCCATCTCGATTTTGTTTTATCCGTAAGCCCCCCGACAATTGGATCATTGATTGCATCCCAGAATCTTGAAAAAAGCATAAGCGCTGACACAGCCGCCATACTGATTCCGAACACGTCTGTATAAAATATCATCAGAAAATTACTTACGAACATCCAGCTGAAATTACATCCAACATCACCAAACCCATATGCAATCTTACTGATCAGCGGTACTTTTCCATTTTTGTTTTCGCTACTCATATGTCCCTCCTATTTTTATCAGAGTTTCTGACAAAACTCTATTCTTTCCTCATTTGGTCCCTTAATCATAAAAAACTTCACACCCTTTTCCCAAAATGGCAGTTCTTCGATTCCATCTGTAATAACTGTGTATTTTTCATTGCAGATTTTCTGATACATACTTTCAATGTCTTCCACATCAAGTGCAACATGCTGGTATGCACCGTCTGACATTGCCGCCTGTCTATTTTCAAAAGTCTCTATACAGTAATTTTTTATCTGTAAAAATGCCACTTTTTCCCCTGCTTTTTCATTATATGTCTGCATAATTACTTCGAATCCAAGACTCTTATAAAACTCAACTGTTTTCTGTAAATCGTTTGTCGGAAGCCCGACATGGGCAACTCCGACAATTCCATATTTATTTTCCATATAAGCTCCTTACTTTTCACTGACATTGATAATTACTTTCATCGTTGTCTCACGGTTATCATCAATATACTGGTATGCCTTCAGATAATCTTTAAAAGCAAATGTCTTTGAGATGAGCGGTTTCAAATGAACTTTGCCCTCATTTACCAGTCTGATTCCATCTATATAATCATCATGGCGGTACATCATCGTGCTCTTAATGTCAAGTTCGTGGTCATTTGCCACTGCAAGATCTACTTCTGCCATTCCTGCAAAAACAGCCACCAGTACGATCGTGCTTCCTTTTCTTGCATATTTAATTGCCTGTCCCATTGTGATATTGTTTCCGGCACAGTCGTAGATCACATCCGCCTTATCCGGTCCAAATGCTTCGATCATTGCCTCACCGAAATCTTTATTTTGGGTATTCACACACGCATCAATTCCACATTCTTTTGCCTTTGCCAGTCTAAGATCACTGATATCTGTGATCATCACTTTCGCTGCCCCCATTCCTTTTGCTGCCTGTGCCACGAGATTTCCGATCGGTCCTGCACCAAGGACTGCAATATTCATGCCAGCCACATCGCCAATCTGTTTTACACCATGAACTGCCACAGCAAGAGGTTCGATCATAGCTCCTTCTTCATAGGACATATCTTCTGGAATAGGTGTTACTTTAGATGCATCTACTGCAAAATACTCAGATGCTGTTCCTGTCGTCTGAAATCCCATTACTTTTAATTCCTCACAGAGATTATACTTTCCATGACGACATGGATAGCAATGTCCACAATATACCTGAGGCTCTATCGTCACCTTCTGTCCCACATGAAACTCTGTGACATTTTTTCCAAGTTCTGTAATCTCACCTGAAACCTCATGTCCTTGTGTTACCGGATATTTTGTAAACGGATGTTTTCCATGATAAACATGAATATCTGACCCACAGACACCAATATTCATAATCTTTACCAACACCTGATTTTCCTTTACCTCCGGAACCGGAACCTCTCTGAAAATAATTTCTCCTGGATTTGTCATTACCTGCTGTAACATAATTGTTTCCTCCTTTTTTATATTGTTTCATTTTATGTTTTATAAAATGTTTTATTAAAGTAATTACATTATTGCCCTGTAAACACGATTTGTCAATATGTTTTTTCATAATTTTATATATTTCATAATTTCAAAATGCATTTTTTGTGTATTTTTCACAATCAACACGCAAAAACGGAAAGGAAACCGTAGTTACTGTTTTCTTTCCGTTTTTTACTATAATATCTTTTTCTAATTTTACACAACTTCTCGTTTTTCACACATATAAAGCGGGCATCTGCATTCGCTTTGCAACGTATCAATGGGAACTTTTAACTCCAGCAGACTAAACATCCCCTTACCCAACGCTTAATGCCCTACACACCAGATGCGGTGGACTACTTATCTGCGTTCAAAAAATTTACAATTCTACCATATGTTTTGTAAAAAAGTATTTCGCAGCTCCAACAGCCGACGCTTCTTTCTTATACGAACAATTTTTCAAGTATGAAACATCATGCTCAAAGCCATTATATGCCATCACTTTTTCTCCCAGTGGTATCATATAATCTGACAATACCCCTCCCACATCACCTCCTAGTATGATATCCATATCATATGCCATCCGCAGATTTGATATCAAAACAGCAAGATGATCCAGATACTCATTCCATGTCTGCAAAATTTTTTCGTCACCACTTTCAATTTTTTCCATAAATGCATCCAGTGACTGCCTGTTATCTTGTGTCAGTACACTTGCAGCACAATATGCATCTGCACATCCTGATTTACCACAATAACACTTTCTTCCACCGGGAACGAGTATCATGTGACCAAACTCCCCTGCTTTCTGATTCTGTCCTCGAAACAGCTTTCCATCTATGCAGAATGCACCTCCTAAGGTATGGTTCAAAGACAGATATATCGCATTTGGATACTTTTGCTTTTTTTCTGCAAGCATTGCAGCATTAGCATCATTTTCAAAATATACTGGAATTTCCAGAGCCTGCTCTAAAAAGCGCAGACTATAATTCTCTATACCTAAAGCATGGGATTTTAAAACGATCCGTTCTTTCTGATCAATAATTCCCGGAATCGCCACTCCAATCCCAAGCAGCGTATCCTTCGCTAATTCGCCTTCAAGAAAAGTTTTGACCTTTTGTGCCACCTCTGTACAATAAGATAATTCTGCCGTAAATTTTAAACGGATGCGATCCTTTTTTATAATCTCATCTCCAAGATTTACTAATACCATTTCTATATGATTCGCTGTAATCAAAATTCCCATTGCATGACAGTATGACTTATTAATCCCTATACTTTTTGCCTTCCTTCCACCGGTTGAAGCATATTCCCCAGTTTCTTCCAACACCATTTTTTCTAACAAGTCATTCACATTTGCTAACACTGTCGGCATACTCAAGTTTAACTCTTTTGCGATTCCCGCCTTGGATGTAACATGATTGTTTAGAACATAATTAATTATTTTTTTTCTTGTTATATTTCTTTTATCTTTATTTTCCGTTTTTTTATCCTCTTTTATTAAATATTTTATTAAAGAATTATATACTTTTTTATTCTTCTTGTAAAGTAATGTTTTATCGTGAACTTCCTGAAAAAGTAACACTCAAATTGCCCTTTTCTCATCAAAACAGTCCAATCTAATTTATTTCATCCTCAGAACAGATAAATGCCATGATCTCTTCATATGTTTTTGTACTGTTTTCAACAGCTTTGAGCAGTTCTTTTTTCTTCTCTTCGTTCCTTTTTGCATAAAGATCTTTCAGTTTCATCATTTCGGAATCATACTTTTCTTTTACTTTTAATACCGTCTCTTCCTGCTTCTTTATCTGCTCTTCCAAGGATATCATTTTTCCCAATCTTGCCATATATTATTTCCCCTCTTCTGCATATTTTTCAAGCAGTCTGCTCAATCCTACAGCTTTGTCCTGTATCTGGTCTGCATCCATATCAAATGCTTTTAAGATTATTTTCTGGGTTGCTGTTACTGCATGATCCATACAGTATTTTCCATCTGTCTGACGGACCAGCTCTAGCTTTTCCAGTTCACGGATCGCTGCCGGAGCAGTCATACAATTCGGCTTTTTGTCAAGCTTTTCCACTTCATCTTTCAGCAGGACATACATCCTGCTCCTTACTATCAGCACTACAAATTCCACGAAGATCTTCGCACTTGCATCCTCATCTGACTGTACCCGCAGGCTCCTGTTCCCAAGATAACTCTTATCTCCCCTAAACAGTTTTTCTGATACATCCCTGCTCTTATACAGTTCCAAAGCTTCTTCCGCTGTCATCTGTTTTGACGTTACTATCACAAAATATCCGCACAGATCAATCTCTTCCTGGATCACTTCTGTCCTCTCCCTTGCACATATGATCGTTCCATCATCCTCATATCCGACCGCTGCCTGGATTATGCCCAAGTACAGGAATCTCTAGGAAATATATGCCTGATAACATCTAATATCTCACAGGCGAAAACACACTTCAAAAAGCCCTGAAGATTTATGAGAATATCTGATCAGACGAACCGAAATTGATAGAAGCAAAGTATCAGGAAAATCAGGAATTATATCCACAAGTTGGATTTTCTATTGGGAAAAGACTATCAGATTTTTTAGCAAAATAAACATAATTTTACGGCGGACAAAATTGCCCGCCGTTGTTTTTTCCAAGTCTCATCAAAAATCCATCTTTTTGCTATATGTTTTCCATTCATTAATTTCCGCAAGACATTCTTTAAGTTTATCATGGGTAATTCTTACTGTGTCACTTCTGCGTTGATGATTATAAGCTATTTTTCAGTATATTCAGTACCTCATCATGATTCAACACCTTATATCCACCTTCCATGATGATGGTTCCATTTGTGATGCCATCCAGCATTTCTTCTGTGACGCCCAACTCATGGAGATTCATTGCAAGTCCCAGTTCCTTCATCCAACCTTCCATACAGGAAAGTCCTTCTCTGGCAATCTGTTCATCAGATTTTCCAGCAGGATTGACCTCCCACACATTCACAGCAAAACGGCAAACCTGCTAAGACCATAAGGCATAATATACTGATAGTAAGGAAGTGACACCGCAGAAAGCGTCATTCCGTGAGTTGCATCCGTATATGCTCCTACTGCCTGCCCGAGCATATGAACCATCCAGTCGGTACTTTTTCCTCTGGAGACAAGCGTATTCAGCGCCCAGGTTGCAGCCCACATGATATTCGACCTTGCCTCATAGTCCGCTGGATTCCGAATGGCAATTCTCGAACTGTGAATTACCGATTTCATCAACGCCTCGCTAATATAATCACTGGTATTGTCATCCTCGCCGGAGAAATACTGCCCGCAGATGTGGTTGAAAATATCGTAGATACCAGCCACCATCTGCCGCTTCGGCAGAGTAAAAGTAAATTTCGGATTCAAGATTGCAAATTTCGGCATCACCTGATCGCCAAATACATGACCGATTTTCAGCTTTTGCTCATGGTTGGTAATCACTGCACCACCGTTCATCTCGCTTCCGGTTCCCACCATAGTCAATACACAACCAACAGGGACAATCTCACAATCCGGCTCCTCAAAGCGGATATAATATTTCTCCCACGGATCTTCATCACAGTGAACAGACACGGAAACCGCTTTTGCATAGTCGCAGCAAGAACCGCCGCCATAAATCAACTGAACGGTTTTTCCATATTTTGGAAGCTCCTCGTTCAAAAAACAAAGAGAATCCTCTCCAAAGTAAAGTTTTGTCGGATTTGAATACGAAAAATTTCCTAACATAATGTTTTTCCTCCTTAGTCCTGATAGATTTCTTTCGCCATGCGAAATGCTGCTCATGCTTTCGGCCAGCCAGCATAAAAGGCGGCGTGTGTCAAAATTTCTGTCATTTCTTCTTTTGTAACACCGTTCTTTTTTGCTTCTCCTATATGAAAGGCAAGAGAACTGTCCAGAACACCGCTTGCCATAAGTGCTGTTACTGTGACAATGCTTCTGTCTCTTGCAGGCAGCTTATCTTCTCGTGACCACACTTCTCCAAACAGCACGTCATCATTCAGTTCCACAAATTTTGGTGCAAAATCACCTAGGGCATCTCTGCCCGCTGTTACCTTTTTCATGATCTGTCTCCTTATTTTAGCTTACTGTATTCCTCTTCCTTCACCGGCTCCATCCATTCATTGGAACTTCCTTCTGCCGGAACCTCTACCGCCAAATGAGAAAACCAGCTATCAGGAGCAGCACCATGCCAATGCTTCACTTCCGGCGCAATATTGATGACATCACCGGGTTTCATCTCCTGAGCTGTTTTTCCCCACTCCTGATAATATCCACGTCCGGCAGTGCAGAGCAAAATCTGTCCGCCTTTGTGATGAATATGCCAGTTATTCCGGCATCCTGGCTCAAAGGTTACATTTTCAATTACAACTCTTTCCGTTGTCAGCATAGACAGGTAACTCTGTCCAACAAAATATTGTGCATACGCATCATTTTTCTCACCCAATGGGAATATCTGTTTAAATCCTTTTTCTGTCATGAGTTACTCTCCCTTCAAGAATTAAAATAGTCTAAAATCTCTTGCATCCTTGCAACCTGATCCACATGGAACAGGCAGCGTTTGTTACAATGCCCGCACCCAACACAGGCATCAGCCTTAAAAAAGACGCCGCTGCTTTCCGAGAAGAAAAATTTCATCCTGATCCGGAACAATACGCAGAATTGTTGGATACCAGAATCCAGATACGTCCTGATTTTCGGGATAAGCTGATCGAACAGCTCAAAGGTACTTTCGGTAAATATTATGATTATCACCGCCGTGATATTGCAACCAATGAGGTGGATTATCTCAATGTGGAGGATCCTGATGTTTTCTCCCATCGTGCATGGGAACTTGAATATCAGAGGAAACAGGAGATGCGACGAAATCAGCCTGTTCGGACTAAGAAAAAAACACATGATATAGAATTGTAATTTGATTCTTCTTTGAACCCGTACAAACACGAAGAGCT
>ENA-OPRS01001266-OPRS01001266.1-human-gut-metagenome-genome-assembly--contig:-NODE-1266-length-11348-cov-2.256796_pt1 | contig 11348 bp, 6 predicted proteins | sample MGYA00241795_ERZ501881 | MGnify/ENA primary metagenome ERZ501881 (study PRJEB25962, sample SAMEA2042440) | human gut metagenome | biome: human gut; feature: human-associated habitat; material: faeces... | reverse complement strand
GCATCATGGCGACGAACAGGGAGAAGAAGATAATCAGCGGCACGTCGATGACCATGTTGCCGATGGAGGTCGTCAGCGTCTGTTTGAAGGACGCGTGGGAGAAGAACGCCTCATAGTAGTTTTTCAGCCCCACGAACTCCAGATTGTAGCCGCCCGTACTCAGCACGGTCAGGTCGCTCAGGGAGAACTCCACCGTCATGTACAGGCTGCGCACATAGAACAGCAGAAAGCCCAGCAGCCACGGCAGAATGAAAAGATAGCCGTTAACGGCGCGCTTCCCCGCCATGGAGATATGCAGCTTTTTCATTCGTTTGCACCTCCTGTGACCAGATACGCCTTCGCGGGAACAGTACCGCCGCCCGCCGGCGCATCCTGACTGCCGTAGTTGATGTAGATGGTCACGCCGTTGTCGTACGCCACGCTGCGCAGCGTATCGGAGAGAATCGTGTGCTTCACCATCTGCGCGCCGCTGACGGAGGCGAGCGCCGCGTTCAGGTACGCATACTGTTCCGCCGCGGTATCCGTCCAGTTGGCCACAGTCGTGGCGTAGAGTCTGTTCAGCGCCGTGTACTTCATGTCGGATGCTTGCTGCGCCGTAAAGGTGTAGCGCGGGGACGCGCCGTATTCCACCATTTTCAGCAGCTTCGCCTGCCAATCGTCGCTCACGATAGTGTTCAGCGCCTGACCGGTGTAATCCACACAGCCATGCAGAATCATCTCGTAGAGCGGAATCGTTTCATCCACAATGACGTACTCCGTCGCGGTCATGGGCGCGTCAATGACGTGCTTGACACCGTTCAGGGCGTAGAGGTTGCCGCCGGACACCATGACATTCTTGCCGCTATCCGCAATCGCCTGCAGCTGGCTTTCGACAATCATCAGCGCCTGTTCGCGGTTAATCAGCTCCGTGCGGCGCTTGTCCGCGTGCAGCTCACAGCCGAGGTCGCGGAGGGAGTAACCGTTCAGAGAATAATCCTTCGTGCTGTCCAGGAACCCACTGACGTAGTACGGCAGGAACTTCGGGGACAGCAGGTTGTAAATGTTCTCGCTGTAACCCAGCGCGGACGTGCGCCGCAGGGATGCCGGATTCGTCACGCCGAACTGCGCAATGTAACCCGCGCCGTAATAACGGGACGTCTCCTGATTCTCCATGTAGTGCTTGGAGATTTGCGTCACCTTCTGGAACGCGACGTCGGCGTACAGTTCGCCGCCCAGCCGTGCTATTGCGCTGTTCAGGTTCTCCAGCCGATCTTTGCCGCCCAGCTGCCTCAGCACGGACACGTTGTTCGCGACATCGTGGTAGTAGCCGCCGTTCATCCAGCCTTGGAAGTTCATCACTTGATGCTTGATGCCCGCCTTATTCAGCGACTGCGCAATTTCCACCGCTTCATCGAAGGTGGTCATGGCACGGACGTGCAGGTACTGGATGCCCATGAAGTGGGTCGTTTCCTTCACGCCGCCAATCACATCGTAGTAGAAGGGAATGTCGCCCGTCTCTTCCAGCGGAGAAAGCACGTTTTCAGCAATCAGGCGCGCCCGGTAGTAGTTCGCCAGACCGCTGTACCCCTTGTTCTCCGCCGTCAGGAATGTGTAGCGGATGACGAGATCTTCGCCGTAGTAGTTGTCCTCGACGATAGGCATTTCCGCCGTTTCGCCCGCGCCGAAGAGAGACAGCAGCTCCGACCCGCGCAGGGTGAACATGGCGAACGCGTTGTTGTAGGAGTTGTTGCGCCCCGCAACATCCGCGCTGATAGCCGCCAGCGAAGCGCCGTTTTCAATCGTCGCCAGCACGCTGGTGTTCTCGCGGCACACGCCCCACAATGGCAGACGCACGGACTGAATCGTCTGCGTCTGCGTGTAGTCGCCGTCAATCAAGTCCATATCGTAGACGTACTGGCTGTACACCGCGGCACTGTTTTTGCCGTTGTTGAAACGAATCAGGCTGCCCGAACCGTTCGGCACAACCATGTAGCCGTTTTCGTCGCTGCCCGCTGCCGCCATATAGGGCAGCAGCTGGATGCGGTAGACCTTGCCGCCGCCACGCTCTTCAATCGCGCTCACGGGCAGCTTGGCTTCCACGTTGTCCTCGCCCAGATGCCACTCCAGCGTCACGGTGAAACCCAGCGTTTCCGCCTGTTCCTTGCCCGCCAGCGCTTCCATTTCAAGGCATTCCGCCTTTGTCATGCCCAGCGCCACAAACTCCTTGGAGACGCGCGCCATTTCGCGGGTACGGCTCGCACCGGTTGCGCTGATCCAGTAGCCGTCGTCGCGCTTTTCGTACACAATGTCCGCTGCCTTCTTCGCCTGTGCGCTCAGCTGCTCGTAGAGTCCCTCGTAGCGCTCCGTCGGCAGATAAGACGGCGTCAGGTACTGGATGGAGTCCACGCCCACGTCGTAGATGAAGGCAATGCCGTCCTCAATCGCCGCCGCGCGGAAGTTGCCCAGCGCCACGCTCATCGAGTAGCTGTCGTAGGTGCTGCTCGTCAAACCGGCGTTGTAGTAATCCAGCAGGAACTGGCTCTTCAAGTAGTTCTTGTTGGTCTTGTTCGCCACCTTGTCCGCATCCGCGTCCACGGGGTTGGAATAGACCGTTTCGCCGCTGCGCTTGTCGTAGATGGCGACGTTCGCCGTCTCCAAATCCGCGTAGAGCTTCAAGTTGTCGTTTTCCGCAAACAGCTGGAAAGGCGCGGCGACGTTCGGGTTTTCGTCCGTGAGCGCCGCCAGTTCTGACTGCGCTGCCGCGCCCTTGGGCGCTTCAATGTACGCCTGATAGTCCCGGTTAAACTCGAAGCGAATCAGATACCACGCAGCCACTGCCGCCACAATCACCAGCAGCACCGCCAGCACAATCCAACGTACCTTGTGATGCTTTTTGCCTTCCACGGCGGGGCTGTGCTTGATTTTCGTTTGCTCGCTCATCTCTCCACCCCCCGCTTAAACTCGGAAAATCAGTTCGGTGTAGATGCTCCTGACAAAGCCGAACACCTGACCGATGAAGTTCGCAATCAGCATCATCAGGAAGATGATGATGAACACTGCCACCAGCGTCAGCAGGAGCGTGAGCAGCGTTTTGCCCAGCGTGTAGTTGTGCACCTGCATGATGCCAATCAGCGCCATGATGAGGGTATACGCCGTGCCGAGGAAGATGATGATGGCGTAGAACGCTTCCTCATTTTCCGCCACGAACTGGCTGACAATGGTTGCGGCGATGTAGCACACAATCATCGGCAGGAGCGAATAGCCGATGGCGATGGCAATATCCTTGAGGCGCCCTTCGCCGTCCATCAGGCAGGTAATCGACCAGTTGCCGACACACAGCAGCAGGTACAGCATCAATACGCCGCTCATTTCCCACAGGGCGTTGACCGTTCGCTCGTTGATGTCGTTGACGACAAAGCCCGCAAGCAGCCGGTTCAGCGTGAAGCACAGACCGAAGAGGACAACCATGAGGATGGCAATGGCGACGCTTCCCTTTTCGCCGTGGCGAATCCAGTAGAAGCCGTCCGACGGATGGGACACCGTGTAGAACAGCTGCTGCCACTTTTCTTTGCTGAACAGTGATTTCATCGCTTATGCCCTCCTTCCGTTCTTTTGATTTCTGCGCGGACGAATCACCTTGACCACAACGACAATCGCCACGATGACCGCAATGATGCCCGTCAGAATGTAGTTGATGTTGCTCTTGAGCACGTCGTTGCGGTAGCGCTTGAAGGCGACGGAGTAGTAGTCGCGGTTCATGCCGCGCTTCAAGTATTCCATGGCCTTCTCGTTGTCGCCTGCGGACAGGTACGCCTTGCCGATGCCGGTGTTCGCCAGCTCGTTGTTCTCGTCCATCCGCAGTACTTCTTGCCACAGGGCAACCGCCTGCGTCTCGTCGCCATCGTAGCGCAGCCCAACCGCTTCGTTGATGAGCCGGCCGTACTCCGTTTCGCCGAAGACGGCAATCACGCCCTGCTTGGAATCCAGCGCGAGCATCTTGTCCCCTGCGCACTCAATGGCGACAGGCGCTTCCATCGTGCCCGCCTGCGTGCCGAGGCCGCCGAAGATATAAAGCAGGTTGCCTTCGTGGTCGTAAGTGATAATGCGGCCGCGCTTGGAGTCCAGCAGCGAGTAGATGCCTTTTGCGCGGTACACCACGTCCACAATCGTGCTGGCGCCCGCGTACTGCGACGTGCCGCTGATCTGCATATCGCCGCCAAGGTTCTTGGTCTGACCCATGCGGATGACGTCCTCGCCCTTGGGGTTCAGGCGGCGAACCGCCTGCGTGCCCGCGGTATCCTTGTTCGAGGCGTACACAAAGCCTTCGTCGTCGATGTCAATGCCGGTAAATTCCGTCGGAATGAACAGCTGCTGCTTGGAGCGTTCTTCCTTCGTCGCCAGCTTGCGCCAGAACTTCTCCCACGCCGTAATTTCAACGGAAATCGTGCCGAAGAAGCCGGTGAAGTCGCCGTTCGTCTCAAAGACCATGATGCCTTCAAACATGTTCTGCGCAATGCAGTAGACACGTCCGGCATAGTCCACAGAGACTTTCAGGGGCGTAAAGAGGAAGTTCGCATCCAGCACCTCGCTGTTCGGGTTGACGGTCACGCGCGCGACATTCTTGTCGCCATCCAGCACAATCAGGCGGTTGTCGCTGTCCGCGATGCAGAGCTGGCTTGCGCTGTTGAGCGCCACGCCCTCCACGCCGCTGACTTCCGCGAACGCCTGATAGCCGCTGCCCGCATCCACGCCGAGGATGCGCTCCGTCACCGCGCCGTTTCTGTCCTGCACCTCCACGCAGTTGTTCTGCGCCGTGTGCAGCACCGTCCAGTTGTCATCCAGCACCAGCACCCGTCCCGTGCTTCCCTTCACGCACAGGCGCTGCGTACCGTTCCAATCCACCATCGCCGTTGCGGAAACTTCCGTCAGGCGCTCGTCCTGCTTGCCGTTTTTCACCGTCGTCACGGCGGATACGCTGTCCGTTTTGGTGTCCAGCAGCAGCAGCGAATTATTCTCGACCGTGCCCAGCAGCTTGCCGGTGGTCTTCATGACGTTGATTTCGCCGTTCTTCTCGCCCACAATCAGGTAATCACCCGTCAGTTCGATGCCCAGAATGTTCTGGAACGCCGTCTCTTCATCCTCTGAAGCGGCCGCTGCTGCTCCGGTCATGCCCGTCATGCGGGTGATGCTGCCATCCGCGTCCGTCTTGCGGATACAGTTGCTTTCGATCACGCGGCGTGTGCTGCCCGTGCGGTCGAGTTCGACAATGTGGTTGTCCGCGTCGCGGATGAACACGCTGTCGCCATCCAGCGCGAATTCCGAAATCGTCGCGAAGGAGGTCAGCGCATCGTCCGCATTGCGGTAGTTGCCGTATGTCGTGACCATATTGCCCTTCTGGTCAAGCACAACCACTGTCTTGGCGCTGATGCAGTAGAGGTTGTCCTGCTCGTCCAGCGCCAGACCAATCAGACCGGACATGCCGGTGATGTTCTGGTTGCCTTTAATCAGGCGGCCAATCAGGATGAACAGGTCGATGTTCGTCGTCGCGTCATAGCGGGCGTAAGTGAAAGTCGAGCCGTCCGCGTTCGTGCGGATGACAGACTTGCCGTTCTCCGCAATCGCGTAGGTTGCGCCCTTGCTGTCTGTGACCGTCTTCACCAGCGGCTGCAAGGTGCTCTCGTAGGCGCTGACCTGATAGGTCGTACCCTGCTCATCCGCCAGTTCCGTGGCGCTGCCGGACGTGAAGCGCTCCGTGCGGTACTTCATGCCGTCCACATCGGTTTCCTGATTGAGGTTGCCCATGCCCTCGATGTGCGTCCCGACAGCGTAGGTCACGCCGCCCAGCGCCTTCACGCTGCCCGACAATTGCGGAATCTCGATGATGCGGTTGAGCGTATCATCCGGATTCAGCACAACCACGCGGCGGTTGAGGCTGCCTCGCGCATGTCATCGACATAGGCGTAGTTGCCGTCGCCCCGCTCGGCCATGAGCTGCATCTTCCGGTCCTTGTAGTTGCCCATGCCGTAGCCGAGCACCGAAAGCCGCACGCCCGACTGTTTGCGCTGCCGTTCGATGAGCGCCCCCATCTCGTCGTCGGACGAAGGCCCCACATTGAAGTCGCCGTCCGAACAGAGGACGATGCGGTTGTTGCCGCTGTCCGCCAGATACACCGTGCCGTCCTGCGCCACGCACAAGTCCTGCGGGTTCTTGAACGCCCCCAGCGACTGCCCATTATATTGGAAGGAAGCGCCTGTAATCGACCCCGCCGGCACATACGCCGCGGGCGTGTACACGATGTCGCCCCAGTAGTCGTAATTGTACGTCGTGTAAGGCAGCTCGGCGTCCGCCAAGGCTCCTCCGCAGGAGGAGAAAGTGACCAGCGCCGCCAGCGCCGTCAGGAGGAACTTCTTCATTTTTTTCATGCGTCTTTCCTCCCTCTCTTAGTCCTTCATGCCCGAAGTCGTCATGGTTTCCAGAATGCTGCTCTGGCACAGCAGGAAGAACAGCACCGGCACCGCCATGATGATGAACGTAACCGCCGCCGCCGCGCCCGCGCGGGACACGCCGCCAGCCGTAATCTGCTGGAGCGCGTACTGCATGGGCTTCAATTGCTCGTCACGCAGGAACAGCGAACCGGTATTGCCCCACATCTGCTGGAACTGGAAGATTGCCAGCGTCAGCCAAGCGGGTTTGACGTTCGGCATGACGATTTTCCAGAAAATCTGCCATTCGTTGGCGCCCTGCACGCGCGCCGACTCCATCAGCGAATCCGGCAGCTGCTCCATGAACTGCTTCATCAGGTACAAACCCATGCCGAACGACCACGCGGGCAGAATCAGCGCCAGATAGGTGTTGTTGATGTGCAGCCACGAAATGATGGCGTACTGCGGAATCTGCGTCACCGTCCAGTTGAACATCATCGACAGCACGACCATGCCGAACAGCAGCGCCTTGCCGGGGAATTTGTCCTTGGCCAGCGGATACGCCGCCCACGACGCCACGATGACGTGACCCACCATGCCCGCCACCGTGATGATGATGGTGTTCATGATGTAGCGGCTGAAAGGCACCCACGAGTCGTTCATCAGGATAAACAAATCCGAGAAGTTGCGCAGATTCGGGTTGCGCACAAAAATCTTCGGCGGAAACTGGTACAGTTCATCCAGCGGCTTCAGGGCGTTGTTGATAATCATGACCAGCGGCAGCGCCATGAAGATGCCGCAGATGAACATGAGCGTGAACAGCAGCGCGTTGCCCGCCATCGAGCGGTTGAGCTTGCGGGCTTTCTTGGGCATAATTTTCTGCCGGCGCAGTTTCTTTTGCAGCTTCGGCGGCAAATCCTTGACTGCCACCTGACCTCTCCGTTCTGCCATGCTTACTCACCCACCCTTCTCAGTACTCGCTGAACGAGCTTATTCGTGCCGACCATCAGCAGGAACAGGATGGTCGCGATGGCGCAGGCGTAACCCATCTCCATACGGGTTGAACCGTAGTCAAGCAAGTGGGTGACAATGGTTGCGCCAGCATAGTTGACCGACGGGTTGCCCGCCAGATTGATGGAAATGTCCGCCACGGCGAAGGACTGCGTAATCTGCATGACCGCGCCGAACATCAGCTGCGGCTTCATCGCCGGGAGGGTGACATACCACAGCTCCTGCCAGCGGTTTTTGATGCCGTCAATGGCGGCGGCTTCGTACATGCTCTTGTCCACCGTCTGCAAGCCTGCGATGAAGGACAGGAAGCCCGTGCCCAGGCTCAGCCACAGCTGAACGATAATCAGCATCGGCATGACGTACTGCTCTGTCTTCATCCACAGAATCGGCTCGTTGATGATATCGAGGTTCAGCAGGATACCGTTCAAATAGCCGTAGCGGTCGCCGGTCAGAATCAGGTTCCAGACCATGTAGGCGTTGCCGCAGATGGACGGCGCGTAGAAAATCAGCGTCAGGAGCGTGCGCATCCCGCGGTTGAACTCGTTGATAATCCACGCGAACAGCAGGCACAGCATATAGCTGACCGGGCCGGTAATGACAGCGAAAATCAGCGTGTTTTTGAGCGAAATGATAAAGATTTCGTCATCCAGCAGGAGCTTGACGTAGTTTTGCCAGCCGACGAACTCCGGCTTCTCCAGCATGTTCCAGTCCGTGAAGGAAACGCCGATAGCCATCAGCACCGGCAGCACGGTGAAGAAGAAGAACAGGATGAAGTACGGCGCCATCAGCAGGTAGGACGCGCGGTGCTTCCAGATGGTTTTGCCAAGCGACTGACGCTTGCCATGCACCAAGGTCGGATTGCTCATCTTACTCCTCCTTCGTCGTGTCTTCCGTCTGATGGAGCGGCAGACCGAATTCCGTGCGCTTGTAGTTGATTTCGGCGTTGATGTAGTACACCTTGTCCATCAGCGCCTCGCGCGGGGTGGTGTTGTTCGTTGCGGTATCCGTGGTGATGGTATAGAACGCGTTGTTGATGTTGCGCCAAGTGTAGTATCCGCCCGGCACCTGCGGGATGCCGCGCACATACTGCATCTGCTCCACCAGCGCGCGGTAGTCGCGCATGGGCCAGGACAGGTTCGCCAGCGCCTCGGTGTTTGCCGTCGCGACGCGCGCGGATGCGCCCATCAGCGATTCCATCTCGCGCCCGTAGAGCGTCTGCGTCTCGGTGCTCGTCCACCATTTGAGGAACTCCCAGCTTTCGTCGGGATGCTTCGTCGCGCTCATGATGATATCCGCCAGACCCGTCGTACCCGTCGAGCGGTCAATGCTGCCGTCCGCCTGCACCGTACCGGGAACGGTCGTGAAGTCCCACAGACCCAAGATGTCCGGCGCGGAAACCTGCAGGTTGTTGTACGTCGTGTAGTCGGAGATGATAATCGGGCATTCGCCGGTACGGAAGCGTTCTTCGGCGGACGTTTCCTTGTCCAGCTTGTAATCCGTGTAGTATTCGCAGTATTTTTTGAACACGTTGATGGCGACGTCCTCATCCAGCGCGGACGCGGCGTTGTCATCGGTGTAGTAGCGGCCGCCGTTCTGGAACAAAAGCATCGCGAACACCTGCTCGGACGGCAGCATGCCAAATTCCATCTGGTTCTTGCTCAGGATGGACATGGCGACCTTCACTTCGTCCCATGTCTGCGGCACTTCCAGCCCAATTTCCGCCAGAATGTCCTTGCGGTAGAACATCATCAGCCACGTCTGCGTATCCGGCAGGGCGTACGTCGCACCGTCAAAGGAGAACGGGATGATGGCGCTCTCGTTGAAGCGCTTGGCGATCTCCGGGAAATCCTCGAACTGCGTCAAGTCCAGCACGGCGTTGCGCAGGCCATAGTTGACGGGCGTATCGTTGCCCGTGTTCAGCACCGCGCCCGCAATGCCGTTGGTGTTCGCCACCTGAATAGCGACGTCCGGGCCCTCGCCCGCCAGCGTCGCGCGCAGGAGCGTGTTCATGTCAACCAGCTGCACGTTGACGGAAATGCCCGTTGCCGGCGTGAACTTCTCGTCAATCAGCGACTTGATGACGTTCGCCTGGTCACGGCCCGTGCCAATCCACAGCGTCAGCACGACATTCTCCGTGTCGCCCTCCGCCACGTTGCCGACCTTGTTGTAGTCGATGATGAAGGAGTAATACAGGCGCTCCGTTTCATGCGCAAGGCTCTCCCACCAGCTGCTGTTATCCAGCTTCGGCTGCGTGTCGGCAGCATGAATATAGAAGCGGTCTACCTGAAGCGGCTGTGCCAGCACCTGCGTGATCCAGTTGCCGCACGCGCGGACGTTGGTCTTGAAGGATGAAAGCACCTCGGTGAAGCGCTCCTGATCCTCGATCAGCTCGTCCAGCTGGTCGCTCATCGTGCGCAGGACGGTCAGCTTATCGGAATCATTGCCCGCCGTCTTTTCCAGCGCGGCGATGGCGCTGTCAATGTCCGCCTGTACCGCGCGCAGTTCGCCCTCCAGCTTCGGCAGGGACGCCGTCAGCTGATAGTCGCGGTACTGGTCAGGCGCGACGCCGGTGATGTAGATGACCTGACGGTAGATGTTGTTCAGCTGCTGCACGCAGTCCTGCACCTGCGCGATGATGTTTGCCATATCGCCCAGTACAACTTCCATGCGCAGGGTATGCTTGCCCGCGGTCAGGTAGACGCGGTAGGCGTTTCCGTCCTCGTCGGAGAGCGTTTCTATCCGCCACGTCTGCGTGTAGGAGAAGGGCTGCGCGTTGAACTCCGCGAACGGCACTTCGCCATCAATCATGATTTTGCGGTACACGTCGATGCCGCGGACGAAGTTCTGCTTGTCCACCATCGAGATTTCGTAGTAACCGTCCTGCGGCACTTCAAATGCCCACTCAATCCACTGGCCCGCGTTCTTCCAGCTGCTGCCGATGGAGTTATTGAGCAGATACCGCGCCGACATGGGGTACACAACCGCGCTGGATTGATCCTGCACGGGGTAAAGCATCTGAGAAGAGGTCTTGACGGCGTTTTCCGCCTCAAAGCGCACGGACACGCCCGTCGCGTCCTGATGACCCGCCGCGTCGCCCGCCGCCTTCACATCCGCATAAGCGGCAGGGCGGGAGTGGTTGGACAGCGTAATCGACCGCAGGAGCATCGGCTCGCGCATGGACAAAAGCGTCAGCGTGTGCTGCCCTGCTTCGAGGTAGATGCTCATTTCGCCAGAAATGTAGCCGTTGGTGTCGTACAGCCCGTGGGTACACCACTCCGGCTGTTCAATGGGCGAAGGTTTCAGGTCATTGCCCTGATTATCCTTGTCCCACTTGCGGACGACGATGCCGTTCTCATCGGTGTACTCCTCGTAGGCGCCGTTGACCCACACGCGGTTGAAGTCCACCATCGCCAGCTCACTGTACGGCAGCTTGCCGTCCACAAAGAACGCGCGCTGGATGGCGCTGTTCTTGCCCGCGTAGGGATAGTAGAGCAGCGTCAGGTCATACAGACCCGATTCCGGCACATCCACAACCCACTCGGTCAGCGACTCTTCGCCCGTCAGGACGCTCTTGCCCGCCATGCCCTCGTAGTCCTCAAAGACCCGCGGCTGGGCGGCAATGCCCGCATCCTCGTAGCGCACGAACGTGTCCGCGTCCACCGTCACGGTCACGTCCGGGTACGCCGCGTCCTCGTAGCGCTGCAGATAGTCCGCATACCCCGGAATTGACGCATCAATGGAGTATGTACTCACAATCTGCTGGTAGTCCGCGTTCGTCAGCGCCGTTGCGCCGCTTGTGCTCTCCTCCGCCAGCGCAGCGCCGCAAAGCAGCAGCAATGCCAGCACCATGCTCATCAGCGACTTCTTTCCGCTCAACACCGTTCACCTTCCTCTTGATTGTTAGGGGCAACCCCAGAGGCTCTGCCTCTGGACTCC
>ENA-OPRS01001259-OPRS01001259.1-human-gut-metagenome-genome-assembly--contig:-NODE-1259-length-11380-cov-2.563002_pt1 | contig 11380 bp, 8 predicted proteins | sample MGYA00241795_ERZ501881 | MGnify/ENA primary metagenome ERZ501881 (study PRJEB25962, sample SAMEA2042440) | human gut metagenome | biome: human gut; feature: human-associated habitat; material: faeces... | reverse complement strand
AGTACCTGACCCTGCTCTCGCGGGATTATCCTTCGCAGGCGGCGGCAGCCAGTGAGATCATCAGCACGCAGGCACTGCTCAAGCTGCCCAAGGGTACCGAGCACTTCATGAGCGACCTGCACGGCGAGAATGAAGCTTTTGTGCATATTCTGAATTCCGCTTCCGGTGTCATTCGCGAAAAAGTGGATCAGGTGCTGGGCGATACCGTGCCGAAGCATACCCGCGCCGAGCTGGCAACGCTGATCTATTACCCCAACGAAAAGCTGCCCCAGCTCAAGGCACGCTGTACTAGCGAGGAAGCACTGGATCAGTGGTACACCGAAACGCTGCTGAGGCTCATTGATATCTGCCGTCTGGTGTCCTCCAAGCATACCCGCGACCATGTGCGCAGATGCCTGCCTGCCAGCTGCGGCTACATTCTGGACGAGCTGCTCCACGCCCATTTTGAGGATCACGACAAGGACCTGTACTACGGCCAGATCGTGGGCAGCATCATTGAAAATGGCCGCGCCGACCACTTTATCGTGCGGCTGTGCGAGCTGATCAAGCATCTGGCAGTGGACAAGCTGCACATCGTGGGCGACCTGTTCGACCGCGGCCCACGCCCGGATATCATCCTCGATCTGCTCATGCGCCACTACAATGTGGATATCCAGTGGGGCAACCACGATATAGTATGGATGGGTGCCGCTGCGGGCAGCCCCATCTGCATCTGCACGGTGCTCAAGACCACGCTGGCTTATCATAACCACGGAATGCTGGAGGACTGCTACGGCATCAACCTGCGCCATCTGCAGCGCATGGCCGAGCAGTTCTACGGCAATGATGATCTTTCCATCTGGATGCCTCATACCGATGCGGCCCGCGGCCCCTACACCAGGGGAATGCTGCACCGCTGTGCCGTGATGCACAAGGCCATCAGCATTCTGATGTTCAAGCTGGAGTGCCATGTCATCGACCGCAACCCGGACTTCCAGATGCAGGAGCGAGATTATCTGCGCCGCATCGACTGGGAAAAGCACACGGTAAAGATCGGCGAAAAGGAGTATCCTCTGCGGGATACCTCGTTCCCCACGGTGGACCCCGCCGACCCGGCCGCACTGCACCCGGATGAACAGCTGGTGCTGCGCAAGCTGGTGCAGTCCTTCCGCCAGAGCGAAAAACTGCAGCAGCATGTGGAATTTCTCTATGCAAAGGGCAGCGTGTACCACATTGAGAACGGCAACCTGCTCTACCATGGCGCTGTGCCCATGACCAGCCGCGGCACCTTTGCCATGGAGCGCTTTGAGGGGCACCGCTACTCCGGCCGCGCACTGATGGACTACTGTGATGCCCGCGCCCGCCGGGGCTACTATGCACCGGAAGGCAGCGCTGCCCGCCAGAGCGGACAGGATTTTTTGTGGTATCTGTGGTGCGGCAAGCTTTCGCCGCTGTTTGGCCGCAGTGCCATGACCACTTTCGAGCGGCTCTATGTAGAGGACGCTTCCACCCACACCGAGGTGAAGGACCCCTATTATACATGGTATAACGATGAGGCCGTCTGCCGCCGCATTCTGGCCGAGTTTGGCCTGCCCGGTGCCAGCCACATCGTCAACGGCCATGTGCCGGTGCTTGCCAAAAACGGCGAGCGCCCGGTGAAGGCGGGCGGCAAGCTGATTGTGATAGACGGCGGCTTCTGCAAGGCATACCACACGCGCACGGGCATTGCGGGCTACACGCTGGTGTATTCCAGCCGCACCATGTCCCTGCGCACCCATCAGCCCTTTGAAAGTGCCGAGAAAGCGGTGAAGGATAATCTGGATATCATTTCCCAGAAAAACATTCTGGAAACCGAAAATCATCGCATTCTCGTGGAGGACACCGACGAGGGCGAGGTGCTGCGGGAGCGTGTGCACGACCTCAAGCAGCTGGTGGCTGCCTATCAGCTGGGCTGGATCACTGAGACTCGGTGCGAAGACCACATCTGGTAAAGAAAGCGCAACAGCAATGGATCTGGTTTTTGTAAAATACCTGAAAAAGAAATCAAAATTTTGGAATATCCTGCGCGAAAATGGGCAAAACAGAAAATAATAAAACAAGCGGGGCTTTGCTTTTTTGTGAAAGTTGTGTATAATAAGATAGCTGTACGTGTACGGCCTTATGGCCCATGCACATCAGGCAGCTTTTATGGAAAATGCTTTCAGGAACCTTAACAGGCCTGCGGCTGCGGGCCTCCGACAAGGAGATCATAAAATTGGAGAAATTTGTTATTACGGGCGGCAAGCCCCTGCACGGCGAAGTTACCATTTCGGGTGCCAAAAATGCGGCGGTGGGCGTCCTGCCTGCAACCATTCTGGCAGCGGATGTCTGTGTGATCGAGAATCTGCCGGATATCAGTGATGTGGCGGTGAGCCTGAAGATCCTCAGCGTTCTGGGCGCACAGATCAAAATGATCAACCGCAACACCTACGAGATCGACACCACCCATCTGAACGGTACCAACGTCCCGGACGACCTGTCCCGCCAGATGCGCGCCAGCTACTACTTTCTGGGCGCACTGCTGTCCCGTTTTGGCAAGGCTCAGGTGGCCATGCCCGGCGGCTGCAACCTCGGCCCCCGCCCCATTGACCAGCACCTGAAGGTGTTCAGTGCTCTGGGCGCAGAGGACAGCGTGGACTACGGCATGATCACCGTGCGCGCCAAGGAGATGAACGGTGCACACATCTTCTTTGATAAGGTCAGCGTGGGCGCTACCATGAACGGTATGCTCTCCGCTGTAATGGCCAAGGGCCAGACCATTCTGGAAAACTGTGCCAAGGAACCCCATGTGGTGGATCTGGCAAACTTCCTGAATATGTGCGGTGCGAACATCCGCGGCGCAGGCACCGATGTGATCAAGGTGCGCGGCGTGGAAAAGATGCACGGCTGCACCTACAGCATCATCCCGGATCAGATCGAGGCTGGCAGCTACATGGTGGCTGCTGCTGCCACCGGCGGCGATGTTCTGGTGAAGAACGTCACCCCCAAGCATCTGGAACCCATTACCGAAAAGCTGCGCCGTGCAGGCGTGGAGGTGGAAGAATTTGACGATGCTGTGCGTGTGCGCCGCACCGGCGATATTCTGCCGCTGAAGATCAACACGATGCCGCATCCCGGCTTTCCCACCGACATGCAGCCCCTGATGGGCGTGCTGCTGAGCGTGGCCAAGGGCACCAGCACCGTGACCGAGAGCGTGTGGGACAACCGCTTCCGCTATGTGGACGAGCTGCGCAAGATGGGTGCCAACGTGCAGGTGGACGGTCAGGTGGCTGTGTTTGAGGGCGTGGATAAGCTCACCCCTGCACCGCTGCGCGCACTGGATCTGCGTGCAGGCGCTGCCATGGTGGTGGCTGCGCTGATGGCAGACGGCACCAGTGAGATCGAGGAAATCGGCCACATCGAGCGCGGCTACGAGAATATCGTGGAAAAGCTGCGCGGTCTGGGTGCAGACATCAGCAAGGTGGAGCGTATGCCCGCTGCACTGGATCAGGCACTGTAACTTATAAAAAGCAAACAGCCTGCTGCATATGCGGCGGGCTGTTTTTGAGTGTATCAGAGGTTTTTCATGGCAGAATTCATCTCGTTATATTCGGGTTCCTCCGGCAACAGCAGTGTGGTGCGCTGCGGGCAGCGGTATCTCATTGTGGATATGGGCAAGGGCGTGCGCACTACCTCGGCGGCGCTCAAGGCGCTGGGCCTTGCCGTCAGTGACTGCGACGGCATCCTTGTCACCCACGAGCACAGCGACCATGTGAAGGGGCTTTCCACCTTCCTCAAAAAGAACACGCTGCCGGTGTACGGTGCAGCGGCAACGCTGGATTTTCTGGACAGCAACGGCATTGTACCGGCCAGCTGTGAGCTGCACGAGCTGGAAGGCAGGGAAGAGGACGTGGGCGCGTTTGGCGTACAGAGCTTTCCCACCAGCCACGATGTGCCCTGTGTGGGCTACCGCATCCACACCCCGGACGGCAAGACCATGACCATTGCAACCGACCTTGGCGTGCTCACGCCGCCGGTGCACGAGGCGCTTTCCGGCTGCGACCTTGTGGCACTGGAGAGCAACTACGACCTGCACATGCTGCGCAGCGGGCCGTACCCCTATTACTTACGGGCACGCATTGAAAGCACCCGGGGCCACCTTTCCAACGACGAGTGCTCGGCAAAGCTGCTGGAACTCATTCAGGAAGGGTGCAAAAAGTTTGCGCTGTGCCATCTTTCGCAGGAGAACAACACGCCTGCGCTTGCCCTGCAGACCGTGTTCAACACGCTGGGCGCGGCGGGCGTTGTGCCGGAGAAGGACTGCATCGTGCAGGCACAGCGCCGCAACGAAATGAGTCCGGTATTAGAGTTTTAAATAAAACAAATGGCAATGCATTTGCATTGCCGTTTGTTTTATTCAGCTGCTTTCTGTGTGCGGATGTCATCGCCTGCAAAAAGGCAGGGGACAAAGGCAGAAAGGCGGCTGGAAATTTTTTCGGTATACAGCTTTTCCAGCAGAGCACCGTCAGTGATGTTGGTGGTGACGATGGTGGGCAGCTTTGCACCCAGCCGGTTGTTGAGCAGACTGTACAGGCTGCTGATGAGGAAGGCGGAGTTGAACTCCGAGCCAAGATCATCCAGAATGAGCAGGTCGGCCCCGGCAGCGGTCTGCATCAGCGTTTCCTCCTCGCCTGCCGGATCTGCACCAAAGTGCAGCCCTTCCAGCTTGGAGAAAAAGTCCGGGCTGGAAACATAGATCACATCGTAGCCCTTTTCCAGCACGATGCCCGCAATGGCGAGGGCCGCGTGGGTCTTGCCAAGGCCCGCATTGCCAAACAGCATCAGGCTCTCGCTGTGGTGGTCAAACTCTTCCGCGTAGCTGCGCAGGTCTGCCAGCATATCGGCCATGTAAGGGCGGATGGCACCGCCCACCTTTTCATCGGCACGGTTCGGGTAATAGCGCAGCTCCATGGTGTCAAAGCTTGCAATGGACAGGCTGGACAGTGCCTCGATCTCCTTGCGGCGCAGCTGCTGCATCACCTTGTGCACGCACTCACAGGTGCGGCCATTCACGCTGCCGGTGTCCTGACATTTGGGGCAGACAAAGCGCGGCTCCAGTGCATCAGCGGGCCGTCCGCTTTGTGCCAGCAGGGCGGTCAGCTTCTGCTTTGCATCGGCAAGGGCGGCGGCAGCTTCGGTGCGATCCTTGCCCGCAGCACCGGCCAGTGCGCAGCGGATGCCCCGCACCCGCACCTCTTCTTCTGCATGGCGCAGGGCGGGAATGGCGGCTTCGGCTTCGGCGCGGGCATCCTCGGCTCTGGCTCTGGCCATCTGCCGCCGGGCGGCCACGGTGCGCATGGCTTCCTGATACAGTTCGTTTTTGGTACGCATGGCTCCTCCTTATTCCGACTTCTTTTTCAACGGACGGCGGCGGGCAGCGTTCTTGAGGAAATCGTTGCCGCTGGGGGCTTCGCGGTCTACCCGGAGGTTCCGGCTTGCGCCTGCAGCAGCCACCGGGCTGCGCACATCGTGCACGGTGCGCAGGCCCTTGGCGTTCCATGTTTTGAGGATACTGTTCCAGTACCACAGGTCGCGCTTGGCCCCGGCCTGCACGGCAGCTTCCTGCACCATGGCATCGTCGTAGCCGTAAACTTCGTACCAGCGTGCAATGGCCTTGCGCCCGCCAAGGGTCAGCTCGCTTTCCGGGATGTTCAGAAGGCCGCTGACATACTGCTCGCGGCTCTGGCGCAGTGCCAGCAGTTTGAGGTGGGCATCGGCCTGCTCACCGGTCTCCACGCCCTCGGTGCGCCACACCTTCAGCTCATGCACTACGGCGGCCATGGTGCTGCGGCCGGTGCTGGCAACGTAGGCGGTGCACAGCATCACGGTCTCCGGCGCAAAGCCCTCCTGCATATAAAGGTTGACCAGCTTTTCCATCTCCCTGTGGGTCAGCGGACGGGCAAAGCCGGTCTGTGCGCAGTCGATCAGGCTGGAGATCATGGGGTCGGTGCGGCTGGCCGCAGCGATCTCGGCCCAGGTCATGGGTGCGGGGGCGCTGGGTTCCTCGCCCGGTGCGGCGTTCTCTTCGTACCGCTCCAGCAGGCCAGCGCCTGCCCAGAAGGAGAGGGCGCTCTCGGCGCTGAAGCGGCTGCGCAGCTTGAGGTCGGCACAGATCTTGTCCGGGTCGGTGATACCGGTCGCCAGCACATACAGAGCCACGCGCACATTGTATTCTTCGGCGATGCCCAGTTTGGAAAACACCAGCTGCGGCACTGCAATGGTATCGCCCTTGAGTTCTTTTAAACGATAGATCATGTTTTATTCCTTCGGCTTGTCCGGCTCGGCTTCGGCAGCAGGCGGCTCCCACGGGTCGCTGTCCATCATGCTGGGGCAGTTTTTCCAGCGGTCAGGATCGGCATTGAACGCGTCCTGCAAAAAAGCGGCTGTGGCCTCCCGGCCCTCGTCGGTGAGCGGAAACACCTTCTGCACCCGCAGGGCAGGGTCGGTCTTTTCAATGGTCCAGGGGTCCGGCCAGTAGTCCACGGTGAGGATGCTTTCCTCCTTTGTGGCACCCTCGCCGCCGTCCGGGTCCGGCACGGTGCGCTTGCCGGGGATCATCCGGTATCGCAGGCCGTATTCGTTGCCGCTGTAGGAATTTTTGCATTTGAAGTAATGCAGCAGGGGAACAAAGATCATGGCAGAGTCCTTTCGTATTTTGCAGGGAGCGGCTGTAAGCAAAAACGGCAAACCGATATTCCACGGTTTGCCGTTTGTTTTTGGAGCAGGGTACGGGACCCGAACCCGCCGCCTGCTGCTTGGGAAGCAGCCGCTCTACCGGATGAGCTAACCCTGCAAGTTGCTCATTTATTGTAGCAAAGAGGGACGGGATTGTCAAGGGCCGGAGAATGTCAGTTTTTCTGGGCATCGGTCAGGTCCAGCACCGGCGTGAAGGGGTCGAACACAAGGCCGGTGATGCCGTCCGCCACCAGCAGACGCCTGTTCTGGCCCAGCAGCGGCACCACGGCGCAGCCTTCCAGCAGCTGGCGCTCACAATCGGCCAGCAGGGCACAGCGGGCGCTGCCGGTCTGCTGGGCACTCTCGGCCAGACGCTGAGAGTAGATGGGGTCGGACCAGCCGGTCAGGCCGCCGCCCTCGGCCGTGAACTGCTGCAGCATCTGGTATACGCTGCCGCCTTCGGCGCGGATGGGAGCCAGCGCAATGGTGTAACTGCCCGCTGCAAGGCGTTTGTCGAACTCCTCCTGCGGAACCTCTTCCACCGAGAAGAAAAGGGAGCAGTCCTTCTGCCATGCGCCGTTGATCTGTTCGGCCAATTCGGTCAGGCCGGCTTCCTTCGGCAGCAGGATGGTCACGCCGGAAAAATCCGAGCTGGCCATGCCCTGCCGTGCATTCAGGTACAATGTACGGGGGTCGGTGATGGTGGGCAGCGGGTTCCTGGCAGACTTGCGGTAATCGATGCCGTCCACGGAAAGGCCGGTGGGCACAAGACCCTCGGCAGCGGTGTACAGACCGGAAGAGGGCACATCCACATTCTCCCGGGCGATGCCGGCAAGCGCCTGCCGCAGTTCCTGATCGGCAAACACAGAATCTTCGGCGCTGTTGAACAGCAGTGCCCAGGTGGTGTCGGAGTAATCCACCGACTGCAGCGAGGTATCCTCGCCGGTGTCGTCCAGCGCGGCGGAGCATTTTTCGTCTGCAATGAGCTGGGCGGCGCTCTTTCCGGTGCTGCCGGTGTTCTGCACCAGACGCAGGCTGCCGATCATGGGGGAGGAGACATCCCGGTGCAGGAACAGGCCGCTGGCCGTCCAGTTGTAAAGATAGAAGCTGCCGCTGGAAAGGGTGGTCTTGGCGGTCAGGCCGTAGGTGCCGCGGGTGCTCTCAAAAAATGCTTCATCGCAGGGCATGGCACCGGGCAGGGTGAGCTTGGCAAGGAAGTTGTCGTCCTTTTCACTCAGGCGGAACACCAGCGTCAGCGGGCCGGCGGCCGAAACGCCCAGCGTGCTGGCATCGGCTGTGCCAGCCAGCACGGCAGCACTGTTCTCAAGGGCGGCAAACTCCACGGCATAAGGGGAATTTGTCTGCGGCTGGAATATGCGCCGAAATGCAAACACAAAGTCCTCGGCAGTGATGGTGTGATCCGTGGAAGCGCCCTTAACGGCCTTGTAGGTCAGGCCGTCCTTGATCTGGAAGGTGTAGGTCTTGCCATCGGAGGAGATCGTCCAGCTCTCGGACAGATCGGGCACGATCTCGCCATCCGCTTTTTTGCGGACAAGCCCGCTGTAAAGGTTCTCGCAGGCGATCACGTCCGGGGCAGCAGAAGCCACCTGCGGGTCGAGGTTTGCGGGAATGGTATCCACGAACCATGTAAAGCTTGGCGCACTGGAACTGTTGCCGCAGCCGGTGAGCGCAAGCAGGAACGCAGCAGCAAGCACTGCTGCGGTAATACGGAAGAACTGTTTCAAGGGGATGACCTCATTCTATGGTATTTGCGAAAAAAGGCTTCTTGTATACAAAAAGTACTCTGCTTCGACAAGTGTAGCAGAAACAGCGGCAAAATACAATTGCAGAATTGTGAATTTACCTTGCTTTTTGGGGCAAAAAGGGCGTTTTTCCGTTGCCAATTGCGGCTAAATGGACTATAATGGTACAGCGAAACATCTCTGCACCCGTTTTGAGGTGCGTTCTGAATACGATATTATGGAGGAGGAACTGTTTTTATGCAGAAGGATCAGCAGAAACTGATTGAACTCATCAAAGGCAAAAAAGTGGCCTTCATTGGTGCCGGTGTCAGCCACAAGACCCTGATCAAGGAGTTTGTGGAGCTGGGTGCCCATGTGACCCTGTGCGACCAGAAAAAGAGCGTGGAGGACTTTGGCGATTACGCTGCCACCATCAAGGAGCTGGGCATCGACCTGAGTCTGGGCGAAAACTATCTGGATGGCTTCAAGGGTCAGGATATCATCATGCGCACCCCGGGCTTTGTGGGCTACTTTGAAAAGCCCCTGCAGGATGCCATGGCCGCAGGCACCATGGTCACCAGTGAGGTGGAGCTGTTCTTCGACTTCTGCCCCTGCGAGATCGTAGCCGTGACCGGCTCCGACGGCAAGACCACCACCACCACCCTGATCTCCAAGTTCTACGAGGCCGCAGGCCGCAAGGTGCATCTGGGCGGCAACATCGGCGCAGCTCTGCTGCCCATGCTGCCCGAGGTGGCTCCCGAGGATGTAGCTGTGGTGGAGCTTTCCAGCTTCCAGCTCATCAGCATGCATTCCAGCCCCAACATTGCCGTGGTGACCAATGTTACCCCCAACCATCTGGACCACCACAAGGACATGCAGGAGTACATTGATGCCAAGCGCAACATCCTGCTGTACCAGAAGCAGCCCTGCCGCGCTGTGCTGGGCTATGAGAACGAGATCAGCCGTTCCATGCAGTCCGACTGCAAGGGCAAGCAGGTGTGGTTCACCCGCCTGCACGATACCGACAACGGTGCCTTCCTGCGCAAGGAGGACAACATGCTCTGCATGGCCGAGGATGGCGTTGTGACCCCCTTCCTGGCCCAGAAGGACGTGAAGCTGCGCGGCCTGCACAACATTGAAAACCTGCTGGCTGCTGCCGCTGCCGTGTGGGGCGAGGTGCCCGTGGAAGCCATCCAGAAGGTGGGCAGCACCTTTACCGGTGTGGAGCACCGCATTGAGCCGGTGCGCACGCTGGACGGCGTGCTGTACTACAACGACTCCATCGGCACCAGCCCGACGCGCACCATTGCCGGTCTGCGCAGCTTTAACCAGAAGGTCATTCTGATCGCTGGCGGCTACGACAAGCACATTCCCTATGAGCCGCTGGCACCGGAAGTGGTGGCCCACGTGAAGAACCTTGTGCTGATGGGTGCCACCGGCCCCCGCATCGAAAAGGCTGTGCGCGAGGACCCGAACTTCAACGAAGCAGAGCTGCCCATCCAGCATGCCGACAACATGCAGCACGCTGTGGAGCTGGCCCGTGCCTGCGCAAAGCCCGGTGACATCATCATCCTGTCCCCGGCCAGCGCATCGTTTGACCTGTACCCCAACTTTGAGGTGCGCGGCCGCGAGTTCAAGAAGATCGTCAACGAGCTGAAGTGATCGCGCAGGTCAGCACAAAAGCCCACCGCGCCCGCTTTTTAAATGCCTGCCGGGGGAAATGGGTGCTGGGGGCGACCCTGCCGCTGGATCTTGCCCTTTTTAGCAAAAGCCAGCCGTGGCGATTCTATGCAGGGCCTACACTGGCGCTGGAACTCAGCGGCAGCACCGCATGGGCAGCAGGGCACGCAAACCCGGAAGAGCTGGCCAGCTTTCTGGCTTTCTGCGGGTGTGAGAGCATCATTTTAGACGAAAACGAATGCCCACCGCCTGCCGGGTGGTGCAAAGCTAAAACGCTGACTGTATTCGGCCTTGCACCCGGCAAGGCTCTGCCGCTGCCCGCTGCAGACGAGACGCTCTGGGCCGGACTGACCCTTGACAGAGAACCCTCTGCCATGGATGTGGCACGGGCGCTCTACCCGGCGGATACGGCAAAGCAGGAGGACTTTTACTCCGAACTTTGCACAAAGCGCACCCGCGGCAAAGCCCTTGTGTGGGCGCTGCGGCAGGGAAGTGAAACGATCTGCACGGTAGGGGCCTATGCCCTTGCGAACAGGCAGGCCTACATGGCCTGCGGGCAGACAGCCCAGCCTTTGCGGGGCAAGGGCATCGGCGGGCGGCTCATTGTGCAGATGGCGAACGAGCTTGCCGCCAAAGGGGAGCACCCGGTGTTTCTCTGCAGCCCGGAGCGGGTGCACTTTTATACCCGGCTTGGCTTTGAAAAGCTTGCGGAGTATGCGCGTTATGAACACCCGGCGCGTTGGTAGCTTTCTCCTCGGAGAAACTACCAATGTGCCTTTTGCGGGCTGCGTTTTATAATTCAAATCATAAATTAAGGAACCGTTATAATGTCAATGCTGAACCACTTTTTCAATTACAAACCCGAAGTTCTGGCGCTGGACGAAAAGGCTATGGAGCTGTGCCAGCCCTACTTCCGCCATATGGAGGAGATCCGCGATTTTAACCAGCTCAAAATGCTGAAAGCCTTTGCGGATACCCAGATGTCCTCTACCGATATGCTGGGTACCACCGGCTACGGCCTGTGGGATACCGGCCGCGCAAAGCTGGAGCAGATCTTTGCCGAGGTGATGGGCGCAGAGGATGCCCTCGTGCGCAGCCAGTTCCAGAGCGGCACCCACACGCTGGCTGTGGCGCTGTTCGGCCTGCTGCGGGCAGGGGACACCCTGCTGGCCGCCACCGGCCGCCCCTACGATACGCTGGAAGGCGTGATCGGTCTGGACGGAAAG
>ENA-OPRS01001251-OPRS01001251.1-human-gut-metagenome-genome-assembly--contig:-NODE-1251-length-11472-cov-8.564421_pt1 | contig 11472 bp, 7 predicted proteins | sample MGYA00241795_ERZ501881 | MGnify/ENA primary metagenome ERZ501881 (study PRJEB25962, sample SAMEA2042440) | human gut metagenome | biome: human gut; feature: human-associated habitat; material: faeces... | reverse complement strand
CCCGCCCTCGCCCACGCGCGCTGCTCGCGCGCCGCAGGCGCCCGCCTTCGCCTTCGCACGCCGATCGCCTGCATGCCACGTTCGTACCATTCTCATGTTAACGTGCGGGTAACGCCGCGCTTCGGCGCAGCCTAGCACCCGCCCACGGTAGAATAGACGGACATGAAACGGCAGACAGGAGCTCCTATGGCTATCACCCCGGCAGAAATCGCCGAAACCCGCGGCATGGTCGCGGAGCAGCATCTGGACATTCGCACCGTGACCATGGGCATCTCGCTCATGGGCTGCGCCGATGAGGATCTGGGCCGCATGTGCACCAAGGTCTACGACCACGTGACGTCGACCGCCGAGCATCTGGTGGAAACGGCCGAGAGCCTCGAGCGCGAATACGGCATTCCCATCGTGAACAAGCGCGTCTCGGTTACCCCTGTGGCACAAATCGCTGCGTGCTGCGCCGAAGAGGACCTCACCCCGCTCGCGCACGCGCTCGACCGCGCTGCCGAGACCCTCGGCATCGATTACCTTGGCGGATTCTCGGCTCTCGTGCAAAAGGGCATCGGCGACGCCGACCGACGGCTCATCCAAAGCATTCCCGAGGCCCTTGCCAGCACGAGCCGCGTGTGCTCGAGCGTGAACGTGGCGAGCCTGCGCGCGGGCATCAACATGGACGCCGTACTCATGGTGGCGCAGACGGTCCTCGATGCAGCGCGCCTCACCGCCGACGAGGATTCCGTGGGCGCCTCGAAGTTCGTGGTTTTCGCCAACATGGTCGAGGACTCCCCCTTCATGGCCGGCGCCGTGCACGGCTCCGGCGAGGCCGACGCCGTCATCAACGTGGGCGTCTCCGGCCCCGGCGTGATGGCCGCCGCGCTCGAGCAACTTCCCGAGACCGCCAACATGATGGAAGTGGCCGAAGAAATCAAGAAGACTGCATTTAAGATCACGCGCGCCGGTGAGCTTATGAGCCGCGAGGCTGCGCGGCGCCTGGGCGTGGAGAAGGGCATCGTAGACCTCTCGCTCGCCCCGACGCCCGCTATCGGCGACTCGGTGGCGCGTATTCTCGAGATCATCGGCGTGGGCACCTGCGGCGGCCCCGGCACCACGGCGGCGCTGGCGCTCCTCAACGACTGCGTGAAGAAGGGCGGTGTCATGGCCACCTCGAGCGTGGGCGGCCTTTCGGGTGCGTTCATCCCCGTATCGGAAGATGCTGGCATGATCGAAGCGGTCGAGGCGGGCGCCCTGTCGCTCGAAAAGCTCGAAGCTATGACCTGCGTGTGCTCGGTGGGCCTGGACATGATCGCCATCCCCGGAGACACGCCGGTCGAGGCGATTGCGGGCATCATCGCCGACGAGATGGCTATCGGCGTGATCAACAACAAGACGACGGCCGTGCGCGTGATCCCTGCCATCGGCAAGGGCGTGGGCGACACGGTCGAGTACGGCGGTCTTTTTGGACGCGCTCCGGTCATGCAGATGAACCCGCACGCCGGTACGGTCTTTGCGCACCGCGGCGGGCGATTCCCAGCACCACTCAATTCGCTCAAGAACTAGGCTCCCGGCGGCCCCTCCGCCTTTTCTCCCGGGCTCGAGCAGTCCTCGCGTCTCGCAGCGCAGCTACGAGACGCTGCGGAACTCGCCCCGGAGAAAAGGCGGAGGGGCCTGCGCTGCGTACTTGCAGAGCAAAGGCCGGATACGAGCGCATGGGGCGGTGAGCGCCGCCGCGGGCTTGACCGGTGTGGGCTTTTTGGGAGCCTCGCACTAGATAGAGATCAATGCAGGCTGTTTGGGCATACAGAAATGCAACACGTAAACGGGGCTGAGGAGGCGGAAGAATTTGAGAACGGTTACGCGGGCCATTGCCGGAACCTTATTGGGAATTGTGATCGTGCTGGGCGTGCTCTCGGCCGCGTGGAACTTCGCGCTCAAAGGCACGCCGCTCGAAGACATGATCGGCACCGGTGTTGCCAACGCCGCCCTCGACGCATCGGGCATCAAGGGTCAGATCGACAGCACGCTGCGCGAGAACGTTTCGGCTATCGCTTCGGCAACCGGCATGAGCGAGAGCCAGGTTACCTCCGCCATCGACCAGCTCAACATCGAATCGTGGAGCGTGACGACGCTTCCCTCGAATGCATCCGCAACCGGAACGTTCAACACCACCTACCAAGGAGCCAGCGCAACGGTCACCACCTATGCAGATCCCTCATACGTCACGGTTGATGCCTTGGGCCAAGAGCTTACGCTCTCCGTTCCCGAAAGCGCCCAATCCTACGTCTCGCTCCTTGCCTACCTGTAGCTGCGAGTGATATTCGGCAGAGCAGATCGGCGACCGCTTCCACATACCCAACTTCCCTGCCGCCTGCCTCGCGAGCCAACCCCAGGGCACAGCCTACCCCTGCGGCAAATCGATAGCGTGCTGCTCGCCCGCGTCATCGGTGAGAATGAGCTGTGCATTCTTGATATCGATGGTCGAAATCGTGCCTGCGCCGCTGTAGTAATCCGTAGGGATTGACCCGTCGCTCGGAACGAAAGACTGCACGTAACATGAGCCGTCCGCATTTGACACCACATAAAACGTGCCGCGATGAATCGCGAAGCCGACCGGCTCTCCCGTGACCTCAAAAAGCGCCATGGGCTCATCCGTCGAGCCCACTCGCTGGCTGGCAAAGGAATACCCATCACCGGACGAGACGAGCGAGTAGGCCGAGCCATCGAGCTCTATCGTCCCGCCGTCCGCAGCCAGCACAAACACGTCCTCGGGCGTTGTACTCGCCGCGCTATCGTCTGGTGCAACCTCAGTACGAGGCTGCTCGTCCTGCAATAAGGCGCCGACCACCGCGCTTCCCACCACAACGAGCAACGCCACCGCGAGCGCAATGCCAACGAGCACCGAGACGACCACGAGTGCGCGGCCCGATCTGCCCGCCCCAGGCGATGCTTTTGCGGCAACCGCATGGCCGGCAGCCTCTCGACGGAACCGCTCAGCCTGCCCGGCATCGGATCGGGCGGCCCGGTGAGCCGCGTCAACGGCGTTGATAGGCGCCTGAGCAGAGCCGCTCGCATGGGCCCCAGCGGTGCGGCCGACAGACGCCGCAGACCGAGGAACCTCGCGCTCGGGCGCGCGCATATGGGCGCCTGCAGCGGATGCGGAACGGTGGATGCCTCCAGTTCGCACGGGGCGATGGGCACCGCGAGCGGCGGGTGTGGAACGATGGGCTGCCTCAGAGCGCCGGGCACCGCGAGCGGGAGGCACGGAGTGATGGGCTGCCTGGGACTGGGAGCCGCCCGCGGCAGGCGCGGAGCGATGAGCAGGCTGCCGAGAAGATGGTGCCTGATGAGGCTGAGAGGGCTTGGATTCTCGTGACATGGAACTCCCTCGTCTCGCGTAACAAGCCCTCAGCTTACCATCGCGCGCCTCGAAGCCCCGGCTCCCCACCAAAAAGGTACGGATTGCAGCCAGACACCCTTGATCTCGGTGAACGGCACCTCGCAGGCAGACGATACCGTGCGGACAGGCATCCGAATGGCAAGACGCACCCGGATGCCAAGACGCGTATGGGTTATCGAGCGGTATCAGCTGCACCCCGTCGTAGTACCGCAGTCCATGCACACCTTGCACGTTCCGTTCTGCACCATGCGGGAGCTACCGCAGGTCGGACAGGTGCTTCCGTCATACAGGCGCTCTCCGTGAAGGGCGGCGTCATGCACGGCTTCGTTCACAAAAGCCGCCGTATAGACATCGCCGGTATCGACAGCACCCGTCTCTTCGGCAAGCTCCTGCTCCTTCACCGCTGTAAGACGCGAAAGCTCTTCCTCGGTGGCTACAGGTTCCTCGTCGGGATCGGGCTCGGCCACGCGCGGCACGGCCGCCGGCGGCGCGGGCGTGGCGCCAGCAATCTGGCTCCAGCCCTCAGGCTTCACCTGCACGCGCGTGTAGTCCCCCAACTCGATATCGATCACCTTGGAAATAAGGTCCGAAATACTCGTCACGTACTTGATGTTCGGATGGCTCTGAACAAAGCCATAGGGCTCGTACATCTGACCGCGCAGCATCTTGGAGATGCTCTCCGGCGGAATGCCGTACTGCAGCATGACCGAGATGGTCTTCGAAAGCGAGTTCAGAAGGCCCATGATGGTCGTGCCCTCACGGTCGGTCGTTACGAAGAGCTCGGAGATCTTGCCCGCATCGTTTCGGTTCACCGTCGTGTAGATTTTCACACCGTCGATCTGCGCCAGATGCGTGCGCCCGTCGCGGATGCCCACGATGCGCTTACGCTGGGCAGGCTTCTGGGCGGTGGCGAGGCGCCCCTGTGCGTCGCGCGCATATGCGAGCAACGCCTCGTACGAGAGCTCGGCCAAATCCTTCTCGTCGGTGTCGTCGGCAAGCGTCGTAGATCGTCGTGTTGAGCGGCTGCGCGTTCTTGGAGCCGTCGCGATAGAGCGTGATGCCCTTGCAACCTGTCTGCCAGGCGAGCATGATGACGTCTTTGAAATCCTGCACCGTAGCCTCGCGCGGCAAGTTCACCGTCTTGGAAATGGCGCCGGAGACGAGCGGTGTGAGCGCCGCCACCATGAGCACGTGCCCGCGCGGAGCGATGAAGCGCTCGCCCGAGCCGCAAACATTCGCCGTGTCGAACACGGGAAGGTGCTCGCGCTTGAGATGCGGCGCACCCTCGATCTTACCGTCAACGATCATGCCATTCTCATCCGTTGCCTGCACGTAGGCGAGAATGTCCTCCACCTCGTCTTCGGTGTAGCCCAGATGGCGCAGGGCATCGCCGATCACCGGGTTCGCGATGGTCATGAACCCGCCGCCCGAGAGCTTCTTGTACGCCATGTGGCTAAAGAACGGCTCGATGGAGGTGGCCCCGCAGTCCATAGCGAACGAGATGGTGCCCGTCGGTGCCATGACGCTCACCTGCGCGTTGCGATACCCGTAGCGCTCGCCGAGTTCCTCGGCAAACGTCCAGCTCTCGATGAGCGCCGAGGCGAGTTCCTCCTCGCCCGCAGCAGTGAGCAGGTCGAAGTCCACGATGGGCGGCTCGACGGTGAGGCCCTCGAAAGCATCGTTGCGGGCGCCTGCCACACGCGCGTGGTTTCGAATCACGCGCATCATATGGCGCTTGTTGATATCGAAGCAATCGAACGGCCCCACCCTGCGCGCCATGATGGCGGAAGCGGTGTAGCTGCGCCCGGTCAGCGTGCCCACAAGTGCCGAAGCAAGGGCGCGGGCGGCTGCTGAATCATAGGGCAGGCCCTTCGCCATAAGCAGGCTCGCGAGGTTAGAGATGCCGAGGCCCGTGGCGCGGAAACGATAGGTTTTGCGCGCGATGTCCTTCGTGGGGAACTGGCCCCATGCGATGGACGCCTCGAGCGCGAGCTGGATCAAGTCGATTGCATGCTCGTATCCTTCGACATCGAAGCGATCCGTCGCGGGATCGTAGAAGCGGTAGACGTTGATCGATGCGAGATTGCAGCTCGAATCGTCAAGAAATGCGTACTCGCCGCACGGGTTCGTGGGGTTCAGGCGGTTGTAGCTCGCGCCCACCACACCGTCCTCGCCGCCCGGGCAGGTGTGCCATTCATTGAACGTATCGCTGAACTGCGGGGCCGGGTCGGCGCAACGCCACGCGCTCTCGTTGAACGTGTCCCAGATGTGCTTGACGGAAACCTCGTGATCGAACGATGGGTCCACGCGCCCCTTGAGCTCGTAGGTCACCTCAGGATGCTCCGGCAGCTCCATGACCTTCGCCATGAACTCGTTGTCGATGCGCAGCGAGTTATTGGAGTTCTGGCCCGAGACGGTGGAATAGGCCTCGCCGTTGATATCGCCGTCGTAGCCCATCTTCATGAGGGCGAGGGCCTTGTCCTCCTCTTTCGCCTTCCACGTGATGAACTGCTCGATATCCGGATGGTCGATATCAAGGCAAACCATCTTTGCGGCCCGGCGTGTGGTGCCACCGCTCTTGATGGCGTCGGCGTTGCGGTCGAGGCCGCGCAAGAAGCTCATGACGCCGCTCGAAACACCGCCTCCCGAGAGCTTCTCGCCCTCGGCGCGAAGCGCGCTGAAGTTGGAGCCGGTGCCCGACCCGCCCTTGAAGAGCTTGGTCTCCGTCACATATTCATCCGAGATCGAGTGCTCGCCCAACAGCTTGTCCTCGACGCTCACGATGAAGCACGCGCTCGCCTGGGTTCGGGTGTACTGGTCGATCGATTCGACGACCTCACCGCTCTGAGGGTCTACGTAATACATTTCCTGAGGTTCGCCGGCTATGCCATACGAGCGCTTGAGCCCGGTGTTGAACCACTGCGGGGAATTCGGGGCGAACCGCTGGTCCAAGATGAGGTAAACGAGCTCGTCGTACAGTATCTGCGATTGCTCGCCTTCCTCGATCATGCCTTCCTCTATGAGCGCGGCGACCCAGAAATCGACCATGCGATGCGCCACCTGGCGGAGCGACACCTCATGCTCGGTGCCGGGAACGCCGGCCCGGCGAAAATACTTGGACGCGATGATGTCCACCGCATTTTGGGAATAGTTCACGGGAAACTCAAGGTCGTGCATCTCGCAGAGCGTCTTGCCCGTTTTGTAGTCCGTAAGAAGCACGTCGCGCTTCGACCAGTCAAACAGGTCGTAGACGGTTTTCCCGGCATTCTCGGGCCGCTCGAGATCGCATGTGAACCGGCGGCTTACGAGCTCGTCAATCGTGGTCGCCATGGATATTCCTCGCTTTCTTGAGGGCGCTTCGCGTTACATGGAGTATTGCGCCGCGTGCGGACAGAATAGGAGCGACTCCGGCCCAAGAGCCGAAGCCGCGACAGCTGTATTCGATTCTATCAACATCCCGTCAACACGCATCCAATATCTTGTGTCATTCCGTGAACGGTATCACAACATATAGTTGATGGCCTTGAGTGCATCCTGCACAAACGACGGCGCGGGCAAATACGCACCGCGCACGCACCGAAAAGACGCAGGCAGAGACCATGCCCTCCTTGTTCTCCGCACGTGGTCCTTCACACAAGATACGCGCTGCACCCCCGACGCCACACGGCGCCGGCCGGGAGTTAGCTGCCGCCGGGTGAGGGCCCGCCCACGCGAAACGTGAAGACCACCCTGCTCAGAAGCTGTGAAGTCTCGCATGCATCCTTGCCGTTGACTAGCTCTTTACGGTATCGTGTTCGGGCTTATAGAACATGCATGCGAGCATACCCGGAAAGCGAGCAAAACCATGGCATTGACCGGCAAGAACATCAGGCAGCTGCGCAGCTTGGCGCACCATCTCAACCCCACCATCATCATCGGCAAGGGAGACGTGAACGACGGCACGGTCGAGCAGGCGAACGCCGCGCTCGAGGCACACGAGCTCATCAAATGCTCAGTGCTCGACACCTCGAGCCTCGACGTCCGCGAAGCCGCCAGCGAGCTCGCTGAGCGCTGCGGCGCTGAAGTCGTCCAGGTTATCGGCAGGAAGTTCTCGATCTACCGCGAAACTTCCCGAGATGACGTCGAGAAGATCAAGCTCGACTAGCTCCACCGGCCAGACCCCGAGGCCAGGCCAGATCATGTTCGGCTAGACCCCGAGGCCAGGCCCCAAGGCCCGGCCAGATTATGTTCGGCTAGACCCCGAGGCCAGGCCCCGAGGCCCAGCCGGACCGCGTGGACGAGCATTATCGCCGCTACATGATGCTGCGCAAGCGATACCGCTCGATGATTTCACGGTAGAGCCGCTTCGTCTCCGGCTCCGGGCCTCCCTTCCCCTGCATCTCCAAGCTCTGCATGCGCGCGCCGTAGAGCTCCACGATATCCTTTCGCCGTCCCAGCTCGTCGTAAACGTGCATTGCGCTGCGCATCAAGTCTTCTCTCGTTGCGTCCTGTTGAAGACCAGCCTCCGCCATCCAAAGTGCCGAGGTCAGGTCCTCCTCGGCGAGGGCAACATCTATTCCGCGAACCATGCAGTCGATGAACTTCGACTGCAACACGTGCTTCATCCTTTGGAAGTACGTCGTGACGCCGTCCGTGGGAACAAATAGCGGCCCTGTATAGAGCTGCTCGATGCGCAGGCAGAGCTCTATGGTCTTCGGAGCGCTGAGCTGCACATGGCCGAGCAGCACGATGCGCGCGAGCTTTTCGAAGAACTGCACATCTGAAGAAATGAACTCCGGATTGACGCCAATGCTTCCCCCTTGAAGCACGATGTACTGCGGCCCATCTTTCCCGTTCTCGCCGAGCGAATGCCGAAGCATCGATACCGTTGCGTAGAGGTTTTCGCGAGCGTGCTTGTAATCCATCTCGGGCCAGAACTCGTCATACAGCACCTGACGATCAACAAGCCCACCCTGTGCCAAGGCAAGGCGGGCCGCAAGCATGCCCGTCTTCTTGCGTTTCCAGATGTTTGACGTAATGATGTGCCCGTTGCGCTCAATCGAAAACCCTCCGAGCATGCGGAAGGTAATGTGCCCCACCGCCTCCTCCTGCTTTGCCGCGCGATCGGGCTCGTCGAACAATGGAGCGGGCACCACGCCGACATCCAAGATGTAGTACGGAAGCATGGGGCGAGGCAGCATCCTTCGAAGCGCGTCCGCCTTCTCGCCCATCACCGAAAGCGCCAAGCGCGCGAACAGCCTGAACGAAGGAGTGAACAGCGTATCCTTCTGCAGCGAGCACCACGCTGTCAGCTCTGCATCGCAATGGGCTGCAGACAGGTAGAGCGCGCAAGCCCACGCATCCTCGACATCCACGTCGCGCCGGTTAAGATCGATCGCACCCGCTTCCTCGCGAATGGCGAGCTGCGATATGCCGCGCAGGCTCGCTACCCGCTCGAGAAAGAACGCTCCACGTGCTAGAAACGGATGGCGGACATCGGCCAGCCTTGCCGCCTGCTGCCCGCGAAACCGCGCGCTACCCGCCTGATTGACCGTGAGATCCTGCCATCCTTCCATAATCGCGCTGAACAGCTGCAGTGACAGGTCGGACGTCCTCACCGCCAGCGTGTTAGCGTCTACCACCGCTTGCTCGTCGACCAGCGGGGTGCCCGAAAGAAGCCTTCGGACCGAACACACGAGCCGCACGTGGTTCAAGATTGGCAGCAGGCGCTGCTCACGGAGCGGCTCGACGAGCGCCGCAAGTGCGCTATCTCGCTCATCGATGCGACCGAGCACTCCCGTGAGCGCTTCCGCAAGCAGCACATCGCAGGTGAGCAGAAGATTCGGGATGTCAATCCCACAGGCAACCGAATCTGAGGCGAGCGGAAAGGGCTTTCCAACCCGGCGCTCCAGGAAGCGCTCGACCTCGCCCGTCCATGTTCCCTGCTCGATGAGGCCGCGAAAACAGCGCTCATGAAGGGCAAGCGCCTCTGAATCTTGGCAGGAGCCCGGAGAAAGCGGTGGGAACCCCGAAACCTCCGGAAGCCCGACGCCACGACAGGAGGACCAAAGAGAGCCTAATGCGCGGGCCACTTCCCAATCATGCTGATCAACGCGCGAAGCAAGGCCCTCCGCCTGTATCGCAAACGTACCCGCCAGGGTGCGAGCAAGGCGCATATCGCCCGAGATGAGCGCTGCGCCATACACGGCAAGCTCGAGGTTGGGATCGGCATTCGTTTGCTCCTCCAAACCTTTCGACCCGCCGACAATCCTATTGATGAAGGGGGCCTGCCCTGAAAGCACAAATCGCATAGGATCGTGCGACAACACATGGAGAGCGTCGGTGGGCGATAGGAATCGGTCCAGAAGCTCAACCGCCCGGCCCGCTCTCCCTGCTCTCACCTGGATGCGCACGGCACGGCGCACAATCTGCGGCATGCCCTTCGCGATACGCTCTCCTATTGGCTGCAAAACGCCCTCGTCTGCTCCCATGCATGCAAAGCTGTTCGTCGCGGCATCGTATCCGAAAACCGGATAATCATGCACGAGCCGCTGCAGGCACGACATATCCACCGGTGTTCCCGCCGCCGCAAAATCCCTCAGGAATCCACTTCCCACAAGGAGGAGCGTTTCCGCAAGTATTCTGATCGCGTCATCGGATCGCTCCAGCTCGTCGAGGACCGAACTGTACAGATTGCAGGTCGCTGTGGCAAGCGGTTGCCGCTCCTCCCCCATCGTATCGACCGTCGCCTGCAAGGCCGCCACCAGCGCCGGTACGCCCTGGGTGAGCTTATAGACATCGAGCTTGCTGGAAATGGCGAGCACGCGCGACCACTCAGCGAACTCGCGCGGGCGCACCGTGAGCTGTTTGGCCGTGAGCTTCGCCGAATCTGAGAGCAACCGCACCGTTTCTCCAGCCAATGGCGTGCAGGCGATGGCAAACTCCACACCTTGCTCGCGCATGCCGCGCACATGGGCAACAAACTCCTTTGCCGCATCGCCCTCGAAAGCGGGAAGGTCGTCGATGGCAATGACCGGGTGCGGCACCTGTGCGCATTCACGTTCAATCGCATCGAGTTGAACAATCAACTCGTCGAGCATCGCCTCTCGCGCATCGACTACGCGAGCCGTTCCCCTACCGGGATCTCTGCGTACCTCGTCGGCAAACTGCAGCAGCAGGGCAGTCTTGCCGAATCCGCTCGGGGCGCATAGCACGACGACCCCCGATCGTCGTACTGACCGGACCATCTCTCGAATGAGCTGCGTCCTCGCAACCGTGAAGCTCGGCCCCATGGGCAACGGCCACTGCGCGTCGTGAACGCGCCCGGCCTCCGTCTCGCGCACGCGCCTACGACCCGTCTTGTTTGCTTTCGTTGAAGGCGCTGAGCTCTTGCGTTTCTTTACCGTCGTGTTCATCCCCAACTCCTCATCCTTCCCTACAACACACGGTACCGGGACATGCGGCCACATACCGCGACGTGTCCCTGCAAACATCGCACCGATTTAGAATAGGATCAGATTTTGTTTAGGTGGGGGTACATTACTGTGTTAATAAATGGTTATCGCGTTATAGCAGTTAATGGGCCGTGTAATGGTCTACCTGATATCTCGTACAACACAAATGACACATTCTAGGTCTCACACAAAACCGTCTACGTATTATGAGACCCCTCTCGCAGAATTTTGATTGCACACTTGAACCAACTAGGAACACCTCTCTACATGCCGTGAGAACCCGTTCTTACCAGTATTTGTTCAGATTGCAGCCCGCTCTGGCGCGTCTCGGTTGAAAACCTAGAGGCTCTGTTGAAAACTGCATAGGATAGAGAATCATGCGCCGGCACTCATCCAACAGCAAAAGGCGCGGCCGCCATCCACGATGGAACAGCTAACCATCGTGTCAAGCGGCTGCGCCCTGAATGAACCTACGCGACGTCCAAAAGCCTTTATTGAGCACGATCTCTTCTATGCTCTCTCATAAATCATGCCCTGAATGAACTTAGGTGGTATCGAAAGCGGGGCCCTCCATGCAAAGAAGGGGCGCTCCCCACTGAACTGCGCCCCAAAACTTGGACGCGAATAATAGTAACCGCTAGGCCGCCTCTC
>ENA-OPRS01001250-OPRS01001250.1-human-gut-metagenome-genome-assembly--contig:-NODE-1250-length-11473-cov-1.900858_pt1 | contig 11473 bp, 6 predicted proteins | sample MGYA00241795_ERZ501881 | MGnify/ENA primary metagenome ERZ501881 (study PRJEB25962, sample SAMEA2042440) | human gut metagenome | biome: human gut; feature: human-associated habitat; material: faeces... | reverse complement strand
GAGTAGTAGAGGAGGATAAGGCTTCGACTTATTTTGAGAAAGGGGTAGCTTTCGAGGATAAAAATATGTTCGATTCGGCGGCCGTTTATTATTTGTCTGCAATTAGCAGCTTGGATTCCAGTCGAATATCAGACTTTGATGCTTTGGGGGCTTACTATAATCGGATTGCTTTGTTGCTTTTTAAAAGCAATATAAATGAGGAGGCCGAAAAAATGTTCCGAAAGGCTATTACATTCAATTCCATGCTTTCGGATAAAAGCCAGCTTTCTGAGTCTTATCGTGGCTTATGGAAATGTTACTATGTAGATAAGGAGGGAGGTATTGATACAACTCTTTTAAAAACAATCGAGTTGATTCCCCAAATTGAGAGTGAGGAAGAACTTTATAAAACTAAAAATGCACTTTCTTACTATTTTCTGATATTGGGAGATTATGCTTCTGCAATGAAATATAATTCTGAAATCAGACCTCTTTGTCGTGATTCAGTATTATTCTATAAAAGTTGTTTGGTAAGAGGTAGTATCTTTTGTGGAGAAGGAAATATTGACTCTGCTATTTATTACACGAAAAAGGCAGCTCGTAGTAATTATATCTATACGAAGACTTCGGCCTATGAGAACTTGTATGCTATGACCGGCGATAGTGTATATCTCGGGTTGTATCATTCGTTATGCGATTCCATCGCTGGAATGGTAAAACCAGCAAAGGTCAATTCGGCATTTTACGGTGAGTTGATAAACAATATGAATGTGGAATATTCCCGAAGAATACATGACCGAACCTTATTAAGTATAGTTTGTACAGCCGTTGTTGTCGTTTTAGTGAGTATTTTTCTGTTTTATTTTTTTAGAAGGAAAATTATCCCGAATAAACAACACATCGAAGTCGAGGAAGAAAATAATCGGGAAACTTCTACGGAAATAGAAAAACGAACAGAGGCATTGCAACGGGAGATCGTAGAACGGATAGGAGAGATTACAGCTCAGAAAAACAAACGATTTGTGAAATCGGAATTTTTTAAGGAGGTAACCGAATATATCGAAGGAGGAAATGTTTTCCTTACAATATCGTTGCGGGACAGGCTATTTAAATCCTTACGTCAAGAGTATGCGTTACTTTATCAACTTCTTACTGCTTATTTTTCATTCTCCGACGAGGAGTTTTATTTCTTTTGTCTAAGTTCTCTTGGATTGAATACTAAGGAATGTGCTGCTTGTCGCAGTGTCTCGGTTTCTGCCATTAGAGTTTTGCGTAAACGAATCAATGACAAGATGCATAAGTATATTACCGTAGAGGAACTTTTCCAAGAGATAAAATTGTAGTTATCGTTGCGTTGAGTAACGCATATTTTACTTAATCGATTGAATTATAGCTAATAATAAAATATAAGAATGTAACGAAGATTGCTTTAAAATTATTAGAATTAATCAGTATTTTTGTATTGAAATAAAATAATTTTAATCGTTCAACTAATATTTTATTATTTATGAAGAAAGTTTACGCCCTAATTTTTCTGTGTTTTTGCGTCGTTAGCTCGCTTCAAGCGCAGACAACTATTTATGCTTATCGAAATTGGCAACAAAGCAATCCTGTCAATGTACAAAAAGGCCCGGTGAAATTTTCGTCGGATAATCTGGGAGTTGTAGAACTCATAGCCGATCAATCCACTCTGGGGGCTGTTTATGCAGGTACTTATTTTAATTATAAATGGTATGCGCAGGTGACAAAACCGGGTACACAATCGTCGTTGGAAGGTCTATATACTGTTGATATGAACGATGGTACACGCACTCTTATTTCTACTAATGGAGTCCATTTGGTAGAAATGACGTATGATTACACGACGAACACCATGTATGGTATTAAAAATGGAGCCGAATATTTGATGACTCTTGACCTTAATACCGGAGAGACGAAGCAGATAGGAGCATTCCAAACTTCGACAATGTCTGTTTATATGTTGGCATTGGCTTGCCATGTCGATGGGACGATGTATGGTATTTCTACCGACGATAATCTCTATCGTATAGATAAAGCCACAGCCGCCTGTACATTGATCGGAGCTACCGGAGTGAATGCAGCTTTTACTCAAAGTATGGATTTCGATCGAAATACAGGAATTTTGTATTGGCTGAATTGTGGCGACTACAAGCTCTATACGGTCGATATAACAACTGGTGCAGCTACTGTTATCGGTGGTGTGGGTAAAAATGGCGATGACAGTATGGCGAGTATGTTTATTCCTTATATCCATGTCCCTGTCGGAGCGCCGGACAGAGTTTTGGACCGTAAGGTGGTAGCTTCGGGCAATTCGGCTATTCTTGCGTGGAGGAATCCTTCATTTGATGCACAAGGTAAAGCCTTGACCGAACTTACAGGAATAAAGATTTATCGAGGAGAAGAATTGGTGACAACCGTGACCGTTTCGTCCGACAAGATAGGACAATCTATGGAATATACCGATGAGAATCTACAAGATGGATTATATAGTTATCGGTTTGTTCCCGTAAATTCCAAAGGCGATGGTGGAGTCGATAGCGATGATGTTTCTACTTATGTAGGGGAAAATGCACCGGGAAAAGTGGTCGATTTTGTGGTGAAACAAGGAGATAACGAGGCTATATTGACGTGGAAAGCTCCCGAAGAAGGTATGTATGGCGGGACGTTTGATCCGGGTAGTATTACAAAATATGTTATTACTCGTTCCAATGGTTCTGCTTCGAATGAAATAGAAATATCCGATCCATCGGCTACGTCTTATACCGATACTCCGGGATTCGGAACTTATACTTATTCGATTTATGCAGTAAACGATATGGGAAATGGAGCTGTGTCTATTGCCGCTCCGATTATTGTGAAACCGGCTGACTGGATTGTAATGACAAACGGCGAGGCTATCGTTGAGAGCGGAAAAACTTATCATTTTTATGATGCTGCTGGACCGAATGCCTATTATCCGAACACTCGGAACGATACGCTTACGATACGCCCTCAAAACTCTAACGGTTTGGTGCATGTCTCGTTCAAGCAATTTGTGACGGATACGTATGGCGATTATTTGTATATTTTCGATGGGGCTGACACCAATGCGCCGTTGATTGGAGAATTTACATCTACTTCTGTTCCTTCTGCTTTGGTTTCTTTGGAATCGACCAGTATCGACGGAGCTCTCACCTTTGTTTTTTACTCCGATGTTATGAGTCGGGACGAAGGTTGGGAAGCCGACGTAACCGTAACTGAGAAAAAAACGCACGATCTTATGGCGGTATCATTGAAGGGAGATTTGTATCCCGGTGCAGAGTCTGAAACGATTTATGCGTTCACGATAAGGAATAAAGGGGTGGACAAAGTCGCTGCAACAGACTATAAAGTAAAATTGTTGGATGCCGCAGGCTCGGTATTGGCAGAAATGGACGGAGTCGAAATCGGGACAATGCAGAGTATTGTATTCGATATGAAATTCACGCCTTCCGAATCGGGTGATATCAAAATTCATGCGGAGATTGAATATGCCAGTGACGATGATAAAACGAATAACAGTTCCGAGGAGCTATCGGTTTCTGTACTTGAAGAGGGCAGCCAATTTATTTCGATAGGCGATCATGATGAAGAAATCTCGGTCCTTCCGGTGTCGTTCATGGCGGGTGAGTCGATTGGTGAGACCATTTATTATAAAGACGAAGTAGGACTGAAAAGCGGTACTTTGCAGATGATATCGTATCGATTCTTTTCGGTGGGAACAAGTTACTCGAATATTCCTGTGAAAATATGGGTAGGTGAGACCGAGTTGGAGGATTTGTCCGAGACTTCTATTCCGGCCGATGAGATGACTTTGGTATTCGATGGAACCGCTTCTGTCGCACCCGGCGACGAAGAGTGGATATTCCAGCTGACTACTCCTTATTCGTATAAGGGAGGGAATTTGGTTATTCTTATTCTTAAAGGTAATCCGGGTTCTACGTCATACGATATATCGTTCAAAGGTACGTATGGCTCTTATGACAGTGATCCGCAACGTTCGCGCTTCTATTCTGCTTTTGATGACAGTGAGGTGTTAGATCCGAATGCAGTTCCTATTGGGTATTCTGGAAGTACCATGTGGCCCGATGTTAAAATGTTGTTTACCGATGCAAGTTCGGGTATTACAAAAGTTGTTGATGATTTGTCGGTCCGTATTTATCCTAATCCCGTAAGCGATATTTTGTATGTGGAGGGTGTCGATGTTCAGAAGATAGAAATATTTGACGGAACCGGTCGTCAAGTATATATTTCGGATAATCTTTTTACAGTGGATATGTCCTCTTATCCGACCGGTATTTATTATTTGAGAGTAGTGACCGATCAAGGAAAGGTATCGACGAAAAAAATCATGAAGAGATGATTTTTCCCCTTTTGGAGATGAGAATAGAAAACCGCCGATTAATATCGGCGGTTTTTGTATAGAGATGATTGCATTTAAAAAATCGAGAGTTGCCTTTCAAGCAGTTGAAAGGACATGCGATGGTAGGGTGTAGGTCCATATTGGCGTATGGCGGCACGATGGGCTTTTGTGGGATAGCCTTTGTTTTCCTTCCAATGATAGGCGGGATATTCCCGGTCGAGACTGTCCATATAATCGTCACGATAGGTTTTCGCCAGGATGGAAGCGGCGGCAATTAGATATTTGCCATCTCCTTTTACGACAGTCGTATGTTTGAGACCGGGATAAGGCGTAAAGCGGTTCCCGTCGATCAACAAATGTTCCGGCTTGACCTTCAACTGGTCAATGGCCCGGTGCATGGCAAGGAAAGAGGCTTTCAGGATATTGATCCTGTCGATTTCTTCAGGCGTAACGATACCAACAGCCCAAGCAATCGCCTCCCGCTCGATAATCGGACGGAGTGCATAACGTTTCTTTTCGCTCAATTGCTTGCTGTCATTTAAATCTTCATTATGAAAGTCCGGCGGTAAGATAACCGCAGCGGCATACACCGAACCCGCCAAACATCCACGGCCGGCCTCATCACAGCCGGCCTCTATACGATTTGCTTCTAAGTAGGATAATAACATGGTTAATCAACTTCTTCTATCAAATTCATCAAATGGTCGGGATCTTATCGGTAATCCCACAACAAATGGATAAATACATAAACTAATGAATACCAATCTTTCTCTTCATTATCCAGGGACGGAGGACGAAGTAAGAAAACAGCGTAGCGAGAGTAACACCGCAGATATTCGCAAGGAAATCGAACCAGTCGCCACCACGGTATGTCGTACAATATTCCTGCAAAAGTTCGATTGCTCCGCTCATCAAGACCGGGCACAGGACGGCTCCGATCCAGGCATGCCACAACACATCGTCGTATTTGCGATGGTTGCGCAGGAACTCGATCCACAGCATACCGGACAAGCCGGCATACATACAGAGATGAGCCACTTTGTCTATCCCCACGATTTTTCCGACCTCCAGAGAAGGAGGTTTAAAGAAAGAGAGATAGATCACCACTGCGATAATCGTCAGGGAGATCGGATATTTCTTCAGGTAATACAACATAACTATTACTCCATTCAATATATTCAGAACATCTTCCGCACACGTTCGATACCGGCGGCAAAAGCGTCTATTTCTTCTTTTGTATTATAGAACGAGAAAGAGGCTCGAACCGTCCCCTCGATACCTAAATCCTGCATCAACGGCTGGGCACAATGATGTCCGGTACGGACTGCAATACCCAAACGGTCCAGCAACATCCCCATATCATAATGATGGATATTGCCTACCAGAAAAGAAAGTACCGCCCCTTTATGCGCCGCCTGTCCGAAAATACGCATACCGTCGATCGCATTCAGCTTATCGGTCGCGTAACGAAGCAACTCGTCTTCATAGGCCGCAATATTGTCCATTCCCAAACGACCAACATAGCGCAAGGCTTCCGCCAAAGCCGTACTGCCTATATAATCAGGCGTTCCGGCCTCAAACTTGAAAGGCAATTCGTTGAAAGTCGTCTTTTCAAAAGACACGGAAGCAATCATCTCCCCTCCTCCCTGGTACGGAGGCAACTTGTCCAGCCATTCTTCCTTGCCATACAGGACACCGATACCGGTAGGACCGTAAATCTTATGACCGGAGAACACATAGAACTCGGCATCCAAATCCTGCACATCCACTTTCAGATGGGGAACGGCTTGCGCTCCGTCAATCAGTACCGGAACCTCGTGATTATGGGCTTCTTCGATAATCTCCTTTACCGGATTGATCGTACCGAGCACATTCGACACATGTGTAACCGAGACAAGTTTTGTCCGTTCCGAAAAAAGACTACGGAACGTGTCCATGCACAACTCGCCTTTTTCATTCATCGGAATCACTTTCAACGTGATCCCTTTACGGGCAGCCTGTATCTGCCAGGGAACGATATTGGAATGGTGTTCCATCACCGAAACGATCACTTCGTCGCCGGCCGACATACATTCGTCGGTAAAGCTGGAAGCAATCAGGTTGATCGCCTCTGTCGTCCCACGCGTGAAAATAATCTCGTTGGAAGAGCGGGCGTTCAGGAATTGCTGCACGGTCTTGCGTGCATCCTCATGCGCTTCCGTCGCCGCCTGGCTCAGGAAATGAACGCCGCGGTGAATATTGGCATTCACATTATAATAGCCACTCTCGATCTTTTCCACCACACAGCGTGGCTTCTGGGTTGTCGCTCCGTTGTCGAAGTAAATAAGCGGCTTATCGTATATCTTATGATCCAGAATCGGGAAATCCTTCCGGATAGACTGTACATCTAACATGACTGTAACTATTTAACTTAATAACAAGCGTCAAAGATAGTATGTTTAACAGTAAAATATACTATTCATACAGTTTATAAGCTAAAAGTTTTGTTTGTACTAATCAAATTTATGCTTTTGTTTCAAACGGAAACACTCTAAGATGTGTTATGATAAAGAATTAAAGGTCTGCGGGACATTGTGGTCCATCATTATTTTGAAATTGATATTGATGTTGTCTGGTGGATATTAAGTAATGAACTCCAATCGCTAAAAAAGGCGATCATCTCCATGTTGTCCGATTTATCCGAATACCCCCTCCCCTTTTCATTTCTTCTTCTGATAGAAACGCACCCAGTCGATCTCCATCTCGACAGGCAGATCCGAAGAATCGACTGCTCCTACCCAGCTTCCGCCTAACTGCATGTCGAGCAACAGATAAAACTTTTTGTCTGTGAACGGGAACTGGCCTTCCTTGTCCGTCTCGATGCGAGGATAAGCGAAGGTGCGGGTTTCGTTGATAAAGAAAACGAGACTGTCCTGATACATTTCTACACTATAGACATTATAATCATCGCGGTTGATAAAACCGATACCGCCCTGCTTCGGGTTATCTTTGATTCCCAAAGTGTACGTATAGGCAGAATGAACGGTCTGATAAGCAATCGTATCATTATTCAAGCGTTCCATGATGTCGATCTCGCCACCATTCGGCCAACCCTCATTTTCTGGCAACAACCAGAATGCTGGCCATGCGCCAGTTGCCCCATACAACTTGGCACGGATATCCAGGCGCCCGTCGGAAAAACCGACCTTGCCCTTCGTATAAACGCCCCCCGTGATAAAAGGAGCCGTGTCAGCCGGCAAACTGTAATTGACTAATCCACGCAAAACCAAATTGCCATCGCGCATAGTATAGCAGGAATCGAAGTCCGACATATAATTATTCCAGTCTGACTTTCCACGCGGTATCTTACTCCACGAAGCCTCATCGAAATGATCCTCCTGGTCGAAGTTTTCCTCCCAAACCAATTTCCACCCTTCCTGTTGCGACCGGCAACCTGCCATAATCGACAGAGCCACTGACAGTCCTAATGTGAATAATCCTTGCTTCATTATTATCAACCTATTTTTATTTTTTTGCAAAAATAGTTCTTTTCAACGCAAAGGTACAGAGAATCCTGTTCATTTTAAACATCCAACTCCGTACCTCCGCATTTTATAACTACTCTTTTTCACCAAACTCCGACTGCTGCCGTTCCACCTCTTTAAGTTTCAAGGTGTTCAACTCCTTGCGCAGACGTTCCACTTCCCGTTCTGCATCCGTTTTGGAAGCGGTGTTCTGTCCGGCCGAAGCACTACCAAGCGGGATGCGGGCAGCATCCGCAGCATCATAGACCAACGGGAAAACAGACGGCTTCGATTCGAACTCAAGTTCACCACTTATCGGCATTTGCGAACCTTCGAACAGGACACTCGCCGTAATCCGTATCTTACCCGGTTTCAAGGTAGACTGAACCAAGACAGGCGCAGTTCCCCATTTTACGGGAACCGGATTTGCCAGTACTCCTGGACCACCTAACAAACGTCCTTCTCCTTCAATAGAAAAACGGATATTATAGTTATTCAGCCGTTTGATATTCCCATTCTTATCAGCAACAGCTGCCACTACCGTAACGAAATCGGAACCATCGGCTTTCAGGTCCGTGCCTTCATTATCCATCCACAACAGGATTTTTTCGGGGCGACGGGCAGGTACGACTTTATGTGTAGCTACGACCTTGCCGTCAATCAAACCCTCAGCAAGCAGATAGACATCATCTTGTTTTTGAGTTCTTGAAAAAGCCTTGTCCACCATAAAATCATAGACATCCGGGAAAGTGATAACCGGCGAAGGCATTCCGGGACGGTTCTTGTCTTTCTTATAAGTATAAGTCTTTCCACCCTTGTTGAACGTGAGACGAACCTCGTCACAATTGGAATAGACCGTTACATCCTTGCCGGAGAAAGGCGTCATCTCATGGGCGATATACACCATCGGCCCGCTTCCGGCATTTCGGTCATTCTTGACTGCCGGACGTTGCGCCATAAACATATAATAAGATGTTTTCGGCTGGCGAAAGGCATCCATGATTCCTCCATAGAAAGGATCAGCATGATAGCCACGCTGATGGTCAAAAGAGTGCCAGAAACAAGCACCGACTATTTGCTTCGGTTTATTACAGATCGTTTCATAACATAAAATAGGATATTTTTTTATATACGAAGGATTCGCATAATGCTCAGCTTGAATCAACATCGGGACTTCTCCCCAACCGCGCGCCACACGACTATCGGAATTCTGCGCGTTCCAATCGTCAACATTATCTCCCCATTCGCGAATGAAATAAGTTTTATCATCGCGCAGGTCCGATTCGATTGGACGCAATAACAAAGAATAATAATGATCGCCTGCCGCTCCATGATCACAGGCTGCGATACTATAAGGATAGGGATATTCTTCTTCACAAATGTCCAACGCCTTCTTAGCAAATTCATCAGGATAATGTGTTTCGTTCAAAATAGGTTCCCAGAAAAACAAAGAGGCATGATTTCTATGTATGCGGATCATATTGCGAATATCCGAGTAAACACGTTCACCAAAAACCGACTCATTGTTCCAAAACTGCCATCCGGGAACTTCTACCAGAGCGAACACCCCCAACTCGTCACAAGCATCCATAAAAGCCGGATCAATCACATAATGAGTACGGATCACCTTCAACCCGGCATCACGCAGTTTTTTGGCATCTCTCCATTGCATGGAATTAGGTAAGGCATTTCCTAAAACAGCGAAATCTTGATGACGGTTTGTCCCCATTAATTTTCCATCGTATGGTTTCCCGTTTATCCAAAGCCCTTCATTCTGCTTGAACTCGATACTCCTGATACCAACACGTTGACGATATCCATCAATCACCTTTCCTTGTTCGTTATGAACCATGATATCCAAGTCATACAAGTACGGATCTTCTGGACTCCACAAGCAAGGCGACTCAATCAGCATAGAGCTAAGCGCATAAGAGGCTGTTCCTTTTTTCACAGAAATCTTCTTCTTCGTTTGCTTAACCACTTTTCCCTGCTTGTCTTTCAGTTCGAAAGAAACCGTAACCCGTTCCCCCTTCATCGAGTTATTACGGATATAAGCCTTCAGATTGACCACTGCACTCTTTTCAGACACATCGGCAAAGGAGACAAACAGACCTCCGCCTGCCACTTCGTTTTCATAATTCGCATTCGTTATGAACACATCATTATGCGCCACTAGCCAGCAGTCTCGGTATATGCCTCCGAAATATGTAAAATCCAGCATATTCTGTGCTTTCCCAACCGGATAAAGCGGATCGTCGCTATTGTCGGCTTTTACTGCAATAACGTTTTCTTTTCCCCATTCTAGTTCCTCCGTCACATCTAAAATAACAGGCAGGTATCCTCCATACTGTTTTTTAAGAAGTTTTCCATTCACATAAACTTCGTTTTTACCCATTATAGCCTCAAAATGAATGAACAATTGCTTCCCTTTCAAACAAGATTCCGGTATAAAACGCTTACGATACCAAACAACACCTTGATAATTGACGCAACCACTTGCCTCTACCGGCAAATATTCCAGACCATGTGGTATAGAAACTACCTCCCAACTGGAATCATCAAAATCCACTACATACGGAGTACCTTCTACATCCCCTTTTATGAATCTCCAAGCCAAATTCATAGAATAGACTTTACGACCAGTATTCGGTAATTCATAAAATCCCGCAGTAGAAAACTTCGGTAAATCCATTGCTAATAAACAGGATGTTCCAATTAAAAATATTATAATTAATAAATTCTTTATCATATAATATACCTTTAATTACTTATTTAAAAGAATCCCCGAACCTCGTTCAAAGAACTCAGGTTCAGGGATCAAAACGTGAATTACAATCTATTTTACCAATCTGGGTTCTGAACTAAATTACCATTATTATCCATTGCCTCTTGTGGAATCGGGAAAAGATACATCTTGTCATTCCAAAAACGTTCTTCCACATATTTATGATCCATATTTTCATTAACAGCTTTCAAACGAGCACCATAAACTTTCCCTTTTTTCACTTTATCTGCAATACGCCAACGAATAATATCGAAATAACGCAATCCTTCAAAAGCCGTTTCAATTCTTCTCTCATGACGAAGTCTCTCTCTTAACACAGATTGTGAAGCCATTCCGATAACAGGCATATTGACACGCGTACGGATCTGATTAATCAGTGAAACTGCTTCCGGCAAATTCTGGTTCAACTCAATTAATGCCTCGGCACGCATTAGGAGAATATCAGCATAACGTAAAATTGTCATGTTCTTGTCTGCCAATGTACGATCCGCATACTCACCCCGCAAATCAATCCATTTTTCACACATATAACCTGTCATATGTGTCTCTTTCTGCACATAATCACCACTATTAGGATCATCCACTCCATAACGGCAACGTACATTCCCATCTACAACCCATTCCTTATATGGCCAAGTGATAGTTGTATTCAAGCGAGGATCACGGAAATCAAACTCCCCCCGGTGGGTTTCCGTTTCAGCATCTTTCCTTTTCTGAACATACTCACAACCTAAAGATTCACATTCTGAAACAGGATGCCCGTTTAAACATTCATAGTCATCAACCAACTCATTTAAAGCAAGT
>ENA-OPRS01001239-OPRS01001239.1-human-gut-metagenome-genome-assembly--contig:-NODE-1239-length-11548-cov-2.172540_pt1 | contig 11548 bp, 6 predicted proteins | sample MGYA00241795_ERZ501881 | MGnify/ENA primary metagenome ERZ501881 (study PRJEB25962, sample SAMEA2042440) | human gut metagenome | biome: human gut; feature: human-associated habitat; material: faeces... | reverse complement strand
CGGCAGCGTCATATACATCTTTTGAAGTGATACTTTCTGCCGGAATGTTACGAAGCAAGCTGGCATCAGTACGAGCAGCTAGAAATTCACGGGCTGTACGGGCTACACCAGTAGCCGAGCAGTAAGTTTCCAAACAACCTTTACGGCCACAACCACAGATACGACCGTCACGACGGGCAATCACGTGCCCCAATTCACCGGCAAAACCGTCATGGCCATACACCATTTGACCGTTGATAACAATACCGCTACCTACACCGGTACCCAGGGTAATCATGATAAAGTCTTTCATACCACGGGCAGCACCATAAGTCATTTCACCGATAGCAGCTGCATTAGCGTCATTGGTCAAAGCCGTAGGAATACCCAATCTTTCTTCAAACATAGCAGCTAACGGAAGGATCCCTCTCCAAGGCAAGTTTGGAGCGAATTCAATAGTTCCCGTATAGTAGTTACCATTCGGAGCACCCACACCGATACCTCTGATCTTATCGACACCGCCATTAGCGATAATCAACGGAAGCAGATTCTTGCAAACTTCGTCAGCATATTCTTCGGCAGTATGATAACCGGCAGTTTTGATTGAGCTGCTGGCAATAATAGTTCCGCGTGCGTCAACAATTCCAAAGACGGTGTTCGTTCCGCCTATGTCAATACCTACTACGTAGGGTTTTTCCATGTTTGAATTCATGATACTTTTATTTAAAAGGGTTAGTTAATCATTAAGTTTACTGCACACAAATTACGTAAAGAAGATTGAGTCTACAAAATGTTTTTTGAAAAAAGTTCAACCTGTTTGCAACTTTTCGTATCTTTTGCACGTCTAATAGTAGAAAATTATCAGAAAACAGAAACTAAATAAAGAAAATTGTGATACAACTAACGAATATCAACAAGACCTACAACAACGGAGCGCCTCTCCATGTACTTAAAGGTATCAATCTCAACATTGAACAGGGGGAATTTGTTTCTATCATGGGAGCATCCGGGTCTGGGAAATCAACTTTACTCAACATATTGGGAATCCTCGACAACTACGATACCGGAGATTATTACTTGAACAACGTACTTATCAAGAACTTGAGCGAAACCAAAGCTGCCGAATACCGGAACCGTATGATCGGATTTATCTTCCAGTCATTCAATCTGATTTCCTTCAAGGATGCGGTAGAGAATGTGGCTCTTCCTCTCTTCTATCAAGGAGTAAGCCGCCGGAAGCGTAACGCTATGGCGTTGGAATATCTGGATATGGTCGGGCTGAAAGACTGGGCGGAACATATGCCGAACGAAATGTCCGGCGGGCAGAAACAGCGTGTTGCCATTGCCCGCGCCCTGATTGCCAAGCCGCAGGTGATCCTGGCGGATGAGCCGACCGGAGCGTTGGACAGCAAGACGACGGTCGAGGTGATGGAGCTGCTCCGGAAAGTAAACCTCGAAGGGCTGACGATGGTGATCGTGACGCACGAACCTTCCGTGGCCGAGGCAACCGACCGCATTATCCGCGTGAAAGACGGTCTGATAGAAACAATAGAAAAAGGATTGGGACATGTTTGACTTTGATAATTTCCGAGAAATATGGAGTACGATCCAAAAGAATAAACTCCGTACCTTCCTGACCGGATTCTCCGTGGCATGGGGGATCTTCATGCTGATTGTCCTCTTGGGTGCGGGCAACGGGATGAAGAACGGCATCATGTCGAACTTCCGCAATTTCAGCCTGAACCGGGTGGAGACATGGCCGCGCTACACGAGCAAGCCGTACAAAGGAATGCAGATGAACCGGAGGATCGAGTACAAGGATGAAGACCTGGTTGCCATCCCGCGCGAAAATCCCGAAGTGGACTTGATTACGGCGAGTATCAGCCGGAGCGATACGCTTTCCTACGGAGACGAATATAACGCCTACTCCCTGAACGGCGTGCATCCGTCGAAGGCGGTGATCGACAATATCGAAATGACGGTTGGGAACGGCCGTTTTATCAATGATATAGATGTGAAGGAAAAAAGAAAGGTGATTGTCCTGAGCCCCCGCATGAAAGAAGTCCTTTTCAAAGGCGAGGACCCGTTGGGCAAATATGTGAATGCCGGGAGTGTCGCATACCAGGTAATCGGCGTCTATAAGGCGGAGGACAACGACAACAACGCGCCGGCCTATATCCCTTTCAGTACGGCGCAGACCTTGTATAACGCCGGCTACGGGCTGGATGACATCATCTTTACCATTAACGGTATTTCCACACAGGAAGAATTTGACGCTTTCGAGAAACGTTTCCGCCAGCAGATGGGAGCGCGGCATAAGTTCGACCCCGAAGACCGGCGGGCGATCGGTATGTGGAGCACACTCGAAAACTTCATGATGCTGAACGGGATGATGAACGGTATCGCCCTCTTTATCTGGGTGATCGGCATCGGGACACTGACTGCCGGGATCGTAGGCGTGAGCAACATCATGCTGATAACGGTACGTGAGCGGACGAGGGAGTTCGGCATCCGGAAGGCGATAGGGGCGACTCCGTTCTCCATCCTGAAACTGATCATTGTCGAATCGATCCTGATCACGGCAGTGTTCGGTTATTTGGGCATGATCTTAGGGATCGGGCTGACAGAAGGAATCAATTCGGTTATGGAGATGATGAATGCCGGAAAGAATGTTTCGCAGGATGACATGAGCATCTTCCTGAATCCGACGGTGAACCTCAGTGTGGCGTTGTCCGCTACGGCCCTGATCATCGGGGCAGGCGTGCTGGCCGGCTATTTCCCTGCCCGCAAGGCGGTCAAGATCACGGCGATCGAGGCCATGCGCAATGAATAATTGGTAATTGAAAATAGAAAGATTATGTTCATATTTGATATAGATCGCTGGGTGGAAATATGGGTGACGATCACCCGTAATAAAACCCGTAGCCTGCTGACCGGCTTCGGTGTGTTCTGGGGCATCCTGATGCTGGTGATCCTGTTGGGTTCCGGCAACGGTTTTAAGAATGGCGTGTTGAAGAACGTCGACGGTTTTTCGACGAACTCCGCATTCTTCTTTTCCGAACGGACCGGCGAACCCTACAAAGGGTATAAGAAAGGGCGTTACTGGCAGATGCGCAACCGCGACTTGGAGACGATCCGCCAGCGTGTGAAAGGAGTGCGCTATCTTTCGCCAATGATCATGCAATGGGGCGGACAAAACAATGTGGTGAGAGGACAGAAAGCGGGTACATATAACGTGCGTGGCGTCTATTCCGAATATTTCAATATCGAAACGCAGCATATCCTGGCCGGACGCCTGTTGAATGAAATCGACATGATCGAAAAGCGGAAGGTGTGCCTGATCGGTAATATCGTGCGCGAAGTCCTTTTTGCCCCGGATGAAGATCCGGTCGGGCAGTACATACGGGTGAACGGCATCTATTACCAGGTGGTCGGCGTGATCAAGCCGAAGCCCCGTGCCCAGATCGGCGGGCGTACGGAGGAGAGCGTGATGATCCCGTTCAAGACCCTCCAGCAGGCTTCCAACCAGGGAGACAAGTTCTGGTTCCTGTGTGCGACGGCCGACGACGGTTACTCTTGCGACAAGATGGTGGAAGATATAAAGACGGTCCTGCGTTCGCAGAACGAGATTTCCCCGACGGACGAACATGCCATCAGCAGCTTTACGATAGCCAAGCAGTTCGAAACATTCGACATGCTGTTCACCGGTATCAATATCCTGGTCTGGCTGGTCGGTATCGGTACTTTGCTGGCGGGAATCATCGGGGTTAGTAATATTATGATGGTGACGGTCCGGGAGCGGACACGCGAGATCGGGGTGCGCCGTGCGATCGGTGCGAAGCCTTTCGATATTATTTCGCAGATCATGAGCGAGAGCCTGCTTCTGACTTCCCTTGCCGGGTTGATCGGGCTTAGCGTGGGGGTATTCCTGCTCGATGTGGTGAACAATGCGATGGCAAGCGACGGAGATGTGTCTAACGACACGTTTTTTTCCAATCCCGAAATCCATATCGGGACAGCGGTGGCAGCTACCGTAATTCTGTTGTTCAGCGGTCTCCTTGCCGGATTGATCCCGGCCTGGCGTGCCATGCAGATCAAGGCGATAGATGCTATCAGGGAAGAGTGAATTGGATTTCAGATTTATGATTTATAATTTGTGTCTACGTATAAATCATAAATATTTCCATTGTCAATTAATAAAAAAGTATAGTTATGAAGAATCGTATCGTAAAAAAAGTCCTGCGGATCATCTTTTTGGTATTTGTGGGAGTTGCTGTTGTCGGCACTTTCTATTTCTTGTGGAAGAAAGCGCAACCTGTCATTACCCTCTATGAGTTGGTTACCCCTGCACGTGACACGATTGAGACGAAGACCGTGGCGACCGGAAAGGTCGAACCTCGTGATGAAGTCCTTATCAAACCGCAAATGTCGGGTATCATCTCCGAATTGCTGAAAGAAGCTGGACAGATGGTGAAAGAAGGGGAGATCATTGCTCGTATCAAGGTTATTCCTGAAATGGTTCAGTTGAATAGTGCCGAATCGCGTGTACGGGTGGCGAAGATCAACCTCGAACAGATCAGTGCTACCTTCAAGCGAGATAAAGAGTTGCATAAACAGGGGGTTATCTCCAAAGAAGATTACGAAACATCTCTTGCCAACTATAAAAAGGCGCAGGAAGAGGCAGAGAACGCTCAGGATGCTCTTGAGATTATCCGTGAAGGTATCTCTAAACGGTCTGCCGCTTCCAGTACGACACAGGTTCGTTCTACTATCACCGGTATGATCTTGGATGTGCCTATCAAGGTCGGTAACTCGGTGATCCAATCGAATACTTTCAACGACGGTACGACGATCGCTACTGTTGCCGATATGAGCAATATGATCTTTAGGGGGAAAGTAGACGAGACGGAAGTCGGCCGTATCCATGAAGGGATGCCGATCAAATTGACGGTTGGCGCTATGGAAAGCCGCACGTTCGATGCTGAACTGGAGTATGTGGCTCCTAAAGGTGTGGAAGAGAACGGGGCTGTGCTGTTTGAGGTGAAGGCAGCCGTGCATATGCCAGGCGATGCCTTTATCCGTGCCGGCTACAGTGCCAACGCCGAGATTGTGTTGAAGCGTGCGGAGAATGTATTGTCCGTACCCGAAAGCTGTGTCGAGTTTAGCGGTGATTCTACTTTCGTACAGGTAGTAAAAGCGGAAAAGCCGGAACAGAAGTTTGAAAAGCGTGCCGTTAAGGTAGGTTTGTCCGATGGTATCAAGATCGAGATTAAGGAAGGTCTTGCCGAAAACGAAAAGGTACGCGGGGCGATTGTCGATCCGAATAAGAAATAATTGTAAACGATAAAATGATGAGAAGCCAATTAATAATAGCTACGACTTTGTTTCTTTCCGGTACTTTTGCTTGGGGGCAGGAACTCTCCAAACGATGGTCTTTGGAAGAATGCATCCGTTATGCAATTGAGCATAACATCGATCTGAAGCAAAAAGAGCAGGATCAGGAAAGCCGGAGAGTAGAATTGCATACCAGTAAGTTCAGTTGGTTGCCCGATCTGAATGCCAATGTCGGACAGAACTTCGACTTTGGACGTTCTCCTTCCAAATCAGGTGTGATTGTGGATCAGAACTCGGCTAATACTTCGGCATCTGTCTCTTTGAGCATGCCGATATTCGACGGCTTGCGTATTCCCAACGATATCGCTGCCCGCAAGCTGGACTTGAAAGCGGCTGTCGAAACGTTGAATAAGGCGAAGGAAGACTTGTCGATTAATGTTGCTTCCTACTATTTGCAGGTTTTGTATAATAAGGAAGTCCAAAAGATTGCCGAGTTGCAGGTTGCGCTGAGCAATGAGCAGGTCGTGAAAACCGAAGCATTGGTAAAGAACGGGAAGGTTCCCCTTTCCCAGTTATACGATATGAAAGCGCAGCTAGCGAAGGACGAAGTCTCGCTGACCGAAGCGCGTAACAATGTGAAACTGGCATTGCTCGACTTGACGCAAAGCCTCGAACTGGAACGCGACGGTGAAAATTTCGATATCGTAGTCCCTGAAATAGAAGATGCGGTTGAACAGTATATGGGCAGCATCCTTCCTCCGGACAATGTCTATGATCATGCTGTCGCTTTCAAGCCGCAGATCAAGGAGCAGGAATTTCTCTTGGAAAGCCAGAAGAAAATGCTGAAAGTGGCTCGGGCAGGTTATTATCCGAAACTGAATTTCGGCGCCAGCTACAGCAACGGCTATTACCATTATTCCGGTGATGGCGAATATACGAATCTTCCTTTCAGCGACCAGTTGAAGAATAACGGGCGTAAGACGATCGGGTTCAGCTTGAGTATCCCGCTGTTCAACCGCTTTCAGGTTCGTAACAGTGTCCGCTCCGCCCGTATCAATATCCGGAACCGGGAGTTGATGATGGAGAATACGAAGAAGGTGTTGTATAAAGAAATCCAGCAAGCCTACTACAATGCGACTGCTGCCCAGGAGAAATATACCGCATCCGACAAATCTGTCCTCGCTAGCAAGGAGGCTTTCTCTTATGCCGAAGACCGTTATGCCGCCGGTAAGAGTACGGTTTTTGAATACAGCGAAGCCAAAACGAAGTATGCCCAGAGCTTGTCCGAACAGGCTCAGGCCAAGTATGACTTCATTTTCCGCACCAAAATCTTGGACTTCTATAACGGCACACCAATAACACTATAACATATTTAGGTTAGACACATTTGTTTAAGAAAAAGAAGGTCTCTGTGATGGAAACCTTCTTTTTGTTCTTATATTTGTCCGAGAGATTATGATTTACAATTCAAGGACTATGAAAGTATAATCGTTTAATGGAGTGGATCTAATATTAATACCTAGAAAAACATATTATGAATGCAAGATTTGTGACATTAGTTTTGCTGCTATTCGTTTGGCTGGAGGGGGACAGCGTTTGGGCCCAATATCTTCCCAAACTTTATCAGGTTTTCTCTCCCGACAAAAAGTTGAAGATGGCTATTCAGCGACATAACGACGGTTTGCTGACCTACACTTTTGCAGCTAATAGAGAAATATTGATCAAAGAATCTCCGTTGGGTTTCAAATTGGAATCACAGGAGACGGTTCCTTCTTCTGGTTGGAAAATAGAGAAAGTATCCGACCGGAAAGTACGGGATGAATGGAAACCGCTCTGGGGTAAACGGGCTGTGGTTGAAGATCATTTTAATGAATTGGTGATCGATTTGGTGAATCCGGCCGGACAACCGGAGCGGATGCAGTTGGTTGTCCGTGGATATAATGACGGCTTTGCATTCTGTTATAAAATACCGGATGGCAAAGGACCGCGTGTAAATGTGCAGTCCGAATTGACGGCCTATAACTTTGCTGGAGATTATACGGCATGGTTCTATAATGGCGAAAATCATAATATAGGACCCGAAAAGTTGACGGAAACAGATGGAACCCGTTTGCCGGTGATGACCGTGAAGGCGGGTGATAAACATTATATGGCGATCCACGAAGCCTGCCTGGAAACAGGAGCACCTCTTGTTTTACAATCCAAAGGGGGGGAATCGCTCTTTTCGGTCGCTTCCAAGCCGGCCAGTCTGTCGCCGGGATATACTTCAGCCTGGCGTGTCGTTATGTATGGGGTGACGCTTGGCGTATTGACAGATTCCCATTTGTTGGAGTTGCTGAATCCAGACCCCGACCCTCGCTATGACTTTTCGTGGGTAAAGCCGGGATTGGCTGTCTGGGACTGGCGTATCAACGGGGCTGTGTGGGATGGATTTACATATGGAATGTCATATCCTTCTTGGGTGCGGATGGTAGATTTTGCTGCCGAGCAAGGTTTTAAATACCTGGTGCTGGATGCTAATTGGTACGGGCCGGAATTCGAATCGGATTCCGATCCGGTAGAAGGGGAAAAATCGCAGGATGTGCAACGGTTGTTGAAATATGGAAAAGAGAAAGATGTCGGAATTTGGCTTTATCTGAATGATGTCGGAGGCCGGAAATATCCGATAGAAAAGACTTTGAAACAGTATGGCGATTGGGGAGCAGCCGGAGTTAAATATGGATTTATGAGCGGAACGCAGGAAGAAAAGAACCAATGGACGAAAAAGATCACGGAACTTTGCGCTCAAAATCATTTGTTGGTCGATTTTCATGATGGTCCGGTTCATCCATACGGACAAATGCGTACTTGGCCGAACGCCGTGACACGCGAATATTGCCATGCCCAATTGGACGGACATCATGTGTTCGAGCCTAAAACATTTGTAACGACCGTTTTCGTCAATATGGTTGCCGGTCCGATCGATATGAACAACGGAATGTTTGACCTTCGCCAAGGGCATACGACACGTGTGGACGAGAGTCAGCCGGTTCCTTCCACACTGGTTTCGGAAGCTGCCCGTACGTTGATTGCTTTTTCTGGCGTGACTATTTTGCCGGATATTCCAGAATATTACCGGAAGTACCCAGCTTTGTTGAACTTCCTGTCTGCCCAGAAGATGCCGTGGAAAGAGAGTTGTACACTAGCTGGTGAAATCGGGGAGTATATCGTGATGATGCGTGAAACGGAGGATGCCTACTTGGTCGGTGCGGCCACGAATGAGTCCGGAAGGACGATTGATCTGCCTCTTTCTTTCCTGAAAAAAGGAAAATATACTGTCGAAATTATCGAAGACGGTGAGGATGCCCATTATCTGACAAACCGAGAAAGCTTAAAGGTTACGACCCGGCAATTGACAAGCAATGATAAACTGACATTGAAGCTGGCACCCGGTGGAGGTGCGTGTCTTGTTATCAAGAAGAATTCGTCTATGGGTGCCTGTGGGCAAGCTGCTTTTCCGCTTGTCAGCCCTTCCGGAAAAATGAATGCCGATATTAGAGCCGGGGAAAAGAATGTAGAAATAGATTTATTTGCTAACGGAGAAAAGGTGGTGACGGCTAAAACTTTGCAGTTCTCTTTGGATGAGAATATCCTGAAAGGCAACTGGAAGGTGGTGGACCAAAAAAGGAAATCGGTCGATCAGACTTGGCAACCCGTTTATGGAGAGCGGTCCGTCGTGACAGATCGATATAATGAGGTTGAGCTAACGCTTCAGTCGGATGAGAACTGGAAAGAGATGGTGTTGTCTGTTCGTCTTTACGATGAAGGACTTGCGTTCCGTTATGCATTTGACAAGTTGGATTTTTGGAATCGTACGGTAACCGATGAGAAGACGCAATTCCTTTTTCAGAAAGACTGCAAGACCTGGGTGACCGATATGGCACAAGGAGCTTATTTCGAAACGAAATTGAGTGCGTTGAAAGGTGCTGCCGATCGTCCTCAGGTGATCCGGGTTAATGATAACCGGTTTGTCGCAATTGGAGAAGCTGCCCTTGTCGATTATTCCCGCATGAAATTGGAGAAGAGTGAGACTGGGTTCGGGGTACAATCTGTTTTGTCGGGAAAAGTCAATCTGGATTTGGCCGGCTATCGATCTCCTTGGCGTTATGTAATGGTCGCCGGGCATCCGGGAAAATTGGTCGAAAATAATTACTTCGTTCTTAACTTGAACGAACCTAATCAGATTGCGAACACTAGCTGGATCAAGCCCGGACAGGTAATTCGTGAAGTTACATTGACAACGGCTGGCAGTATGGCTTGTATTGATTTTGCAGCAGAAAACAATATAGCCTATGTGCTGTTTGATGCCGGTTGGTATGGGGCGGAAGAAGACATAAAATCGGATGCGACTACCGTTACGATTGATCCGGCCCGTTCGAAGGGCCCGCTCGATTTGCCTAAAGTAATAGAATATGCCGATTCAAAAGGTGTTGGCATATTGGTATATGTGAATAAAAAAGCGCTGCATCAGCAACTGGATGAAATTCTGCCTTTATATAAGAAATGGGGGATCAAAGGTGTAAAATATGGTTTTGTGAATGTGGGCGACCAATACGCTACGGCATGGTTGCATCAGGCAGTACGCAAAGCAGCCAAATATGAATTGATGGTTGATATCCACGACGAATATCGTCCGACGGGTTATTCACGCACGTATCCGAATTTATTGACTCAGGAAGGTATCCGCGGCGACGAAGAAAGCCCATCGCTAGACCAAGCCATCTATACATTATATAATCGCATGATTTGCGGAGCGGGTGATTATACCAATTGTTATTTTGCGGAAAGAGTCACGGAAAAGATGGGAGGACGTGCTGCCCAGTTGGCTAAATTGGTCGCTATTTATAGTCCTTGGCAGTTTGTCTATTGGTATGACCGTCCCGAAAAATCACCGAGGCGAGCCGGTGGTGCAGGCTCTGCCGAATCTGTGATCAAAACAGATGCCGCAACTCGTTTTTATAATTCTATTCCGACCGTATGGGACGAAACCCGCTTCTTGGATGGAGAAATGGGCAAATATGTTGTGGTCGCCCGCCGTTCGGGTTCCGATTGGTATGTAAGCATGTTGAATGCCGGAGACAAGAAACAAATCTCCTTACCCCTTGATTTTCTGAAAAACAGAAAGGGCTATACCGCCACACTCTATTACCAGGCTTCCGAGGAGAAAAAGGATGTCGTCGATACCAAGAAAATCAGGTTGGAGAACCGCAATGAGGTTATCATTGATTTGGTCGGGAATAGCGGATGTGTGCTGCATTTTTCGATTCTTAATTTCCAATAGATTTATTTCAAATCACGTGGTAAGCCGGAGGGAATGTTCTTTCTCCGGCTTTCTTTTTATTTATCTGTTATCGGCTTCTTTTTTCTGATAAGAGGAAGGAGATATTCCCATGACTTTGGTAAAGACACGGGAAAAATAGGCCTGCTCCTCGAATCCGAGCCGCATCGCAATTTCGTTCAGTTTCATATCCGTAAGTTCGATATACTGACAGGCTTTCTGTATTTTCAGGCGTGTAAAATAATTGATGGGAGAAGTACCCGTTTCTTTCTGGAATAAGGTGGAAAAGTGAGATTCCGAATATTTGAAATATTCCGCTAAATCTTTTAAGGTCAGATTGGTTTCCACGTGTTCTTGTAAGTAATAGATAACTCGCATCGAGAATGAATTTTCTTTGTGGGTCGGAAGATCGATATGGCGGAACTGTTCCTGAAAAATGAAAGTTGAGAGAAACGTATATAAGCACATGGATGAATAGGCCAGATATTCTTTTATGTAACCTCTGGCAAAACTACTGTATATCTCTTCGAATAGACGGATGCGGACGAGTTGCCGTACATGTTCGTCTGCTAATATTTCTTGAGGAGCGGGGTTGGGAGAAAGGAATGATTCGGTTAGCTTACCACAGAAATGAACCCAATAGATCGTCCAAGGATCATGGCTGTCCGCCTCAAATGAATAAGGGACATGGGGAGGTACGATGATATACTGATTTTTTTGTACGGGATATGTCTTACCGTAGATATGATACCACCCTTTTCCTTCTATGCAATGGATCAGCATGGCATAGTCGGTTCCCTCTTCCTTTTCGACATAGTGAAATTCTACTTTTGGGAAAAATCCGATCTTGCGGACATAAAGATTTCCGATAAGGGGATCTTTCCTGTATTCCAATAGCAATTCTTCTGGCAAATAAAT
>ENA-OPRS01001238-OPRS01001238.1-human-gut-metagenome-genome-assembly--contig:-NODE-1238-length-11548-cov-2.636039_pt1 | contig 11548 bp, 9 predicted proteins | sample MGYA00241795_ERZ501881 | MGnify/ENA primary metagenome ERZ501881 (study PRJEB25962, sample SAMEA2042440) | human gut metagenome | biome: human gut; feature: human-associated habitat; material: faeces... | reverse complement strand
GGGAGCCTGCGCCGGAGCCGGAGAAGCCCGACTGTGCGCTTCACCTACGACGACAACTACTTCAATGCGTTGTATCAGGGCATTCCCAATGGCGGCTACACCGCCATGGTGGAAAAGATGCTGGACGGCACCGAGGTGCGCCTGAATGTGGACTATCTGGCCGACCGCGAAAATCTGAACGCTCTGGCCGAGAAGGTGGTCTACACCGGCCCGGTGGATGCCTACTTTGGCTACAAGCTGGGTGCTCTGCAGTACCGCAGTGTGCGGTTTGAGACCGAGGTGCTGGACACCGACAACTATCAGGGCAACGCGGTGGTCAACTATACCGACGCGGAAACTCCCTACACCCGCATCATCGAGCACAAGCACTTCGAGTTCGGCACGCAGCCCGTCTCCATCATCACGCGCGAGTATCCCGCCACGTGGGAGCGCGGCGATGAGCCGTACTACCCCGTCAATGACGAGAAGAACGGTGCCCTGTATGCCGAGTACAAGAAGCTGGCCGATGCGGAGCCGGACGTGATTTTTGGCGGCCGTCTGGGCGAGTATAAGTACTATGACATGGACAAGGTCATTGAGGTAGCTCTGGACGTGGCTGCAAAGGAACTGGCGTAACCGCTTCCCGGGCAGAATGTGGTCGTGTGGGGCAGGCTTTTTGCCTTTTGCAAGAAGCATGGCCGCCGGGTACGTTCTCTTTTGTGTGCCAAAAGAGAACCAGAAAGGACGGCGGTGCCCGCAGGCCGACAGCAGCATATGCCGTTTGCCGTTACGACCCCTCCCGTGAAAAAGTAAATCAGAAAAATCCGCAGATTTTTCTGATTTACAAATTAAAAATAAAATTCCCGCTGAATATGGCCAGAGCGGAGCGGCGGCCATTTTAAATGGTCAGGCGCTTCCTCTTGCCCAAAAGCGACAAATGCGCTATACTATAAACACAACAACTGCACCGGTTTTCCGGTGAGAAGTGAGGGATACTATCATGAAAGTGATTCTCAAGCAGGATATCAAGGGCATTGGCAAGAAGGACGAGATCCACGAGGTCTCCGACGGCTACGCCCGCAACTATCTGTTCCCGCGCAAGCTGGCCGCTGTGGCAGATGCCAGCGCTGTGAACGTTGCCCGCAGCAAGGAAGCTGCTGCCGATTTCCACGAGGCTGAGACCGTAGCTGCTGCCAAGGATCTGGCCGCAAAGATCGAGGGCAAGACCGTGACCATCAAGGCCAAGGGCGGTGCATCCGGCCGTCTGCACGGCAAAGTCACCGGCAAGGAAGTTGCCGATGCTTTGGCTCAGCTGGCAGGCGCACCCATCGATAAGAAGAAGATCGAGCTGGAGACCAAGGACATCAAGGATGCCGGTGTGTTCAACGGCAAGGTCCGTCTGCACGTTGGTGTGGTCGCTTCTTTCAAGATCATGGTGGAAGTGGAACAGGCCTGATTTTTCTGCCATCTGCGCCCCCTCACAGCAGGGGGCGCTTTTTGGCTTTTCAGCGAAATGATGCAAAAGGATAAACTACCATGCCGAACGAACGACATTATTCCAATGAACTGAATCTGGAAAGCGTGGGCATCAACCTGCCCTACAACATGCAGGCAGAGCAGAGCGTGCTGGGTGCGGTGCTGCTCAAACCGGAAACGCTCACTGACTTGGTGGAGATCATCCGGCCGGAGATGTTCTACACCCGGCAGAATGCGCAGATCTACTCCGAAATGCTGCGCCTGTTCACCGCCGACCAGACCATCGACTTTGTGACGTTGCTGGACGCTGTTATCTCGGACGGCGTGTTCCCCAGTGCCGACGAAGCAAAGGTGTACCTGACCGGCCTTGCCGAGACGGTGCCCAGCATCTCCAATGTGAAGGCCTATGCCCAGATCGTGCAGGAAAAGTATCTGGTGCGCCAGCTGATGGGCGTTGCAAAGGACATCCTGCAGGATGCCGGAGATGAGCCGGATGCCGACCTGCTGCTGGAAAACGCGGAGCAGCGCATTTATGAGATCCGCTCCGGCCGCGATTCCAGCGCACTGACACCGCTTTCCTCCAGCATGGTGGAGACCCTGACCAACCTGCAGAAGATCAGCGGCCCGGATGCGGACAAATACAAGGGCATCCCCACAGGTTTCCGCCTGCTGGATACGGTGCTCACCGGCCTTGGCCGCGGCGATCTCATCATCCTTGCGGCCCGCCCCGGTATGGGCAAGACCAGCTTTGCGCTGAACATCGCCACCCGCGTGGCCATGCAGCAGAAGGTGCCGGTGGCCATTTTCAGCTTGGAAATGACCAAGGAACAGCTTACCAACCGCATCCTTTCTGCTGAGGCCGGCATCGACAGTCAGGCATTCCGCACTGGTGCCCTGCGCGCCGAGGACTGGGAATATCTGGCCCTTGCCACCGAAAAGCTGCACGATGCACCCATCTATATGGACGATACCTCTGGCATCACCATCACCGAGATGAAGGCGAAGATCCGCCGGGTGAATCAGGACCCCACCCGCCCGAATGTGGGCCTCATCGTCATCGACTATCTGCAGCTGATGACCACCGGCCAGCGCAGCGAGAACCGCGTGCAGGAGATCAGCTCCATCACCCGAAACCTTAAGATCATGGCAAAGGAAATGAATGTGCCCATCATCGCACTTTCTCAGCTGTCCCGTGCAGTGGAAAAGCAGGGCAACAATTCCAGCCACCGGCCCCAGCTTTCCGACCTGCGCGATTCTGGTTCCATCGAGCAGGATGCCGACTGCGTTCTGTTCCTGTACCGCGATTCCTACTATGCCAGCCAGAACCCGGACGGCGCTGAGGTGGATGCCGATACGGCAGAGTGCATCGTGGCGAAGAACCGTCACGGCGAGACCAGCACGGTGCCGCTGGGCTGGGATGGTGCCCACACCCGCTTTATGGATGTGGATTTCAAACGCTGATGAACAATGAAAAAATTCTGGCGCATGTGCGCATGTTTGTTCTGCGAGAAAAGCTGCTTTGTCCGGGTGAGCCGCTGCACTTGGCCGCGGCAGCGTCCGGCGGGGCAGACAGCATGGCACTGCTGCGCATCCTGCTGGCCCTGCAGCCGGAATTCGGGTTTGTGCTTTCGGCCTGCCATGTGAACCACGGCCTGCGCGGTGAGAGCGCTGACCGGGACGAAGCCTTTGTGCGGGCGGAATGCGCCCGGCTGGGTGTGCCGCTGCGGGTGTTCCATGCTGCAGAGATGGCCGACGAAGTGGGCCTGCCGTCGGAACATGCCGGGGAGGACTGGGCGCGCCGCCTGCGCTATGCCTGCTTTGCGCATTTGTGCGGGGAGGGGATAGATGTCGTTGCAACGGCCCATACTGCAAATGATCAGGCTGAGACCCTGCTGCTGCGGCTGGCCCGGGGCACGGGGCTGCACGGTGCGGCAGGCATCCGGCCAAAGCGCGGGTGCTACCTGCGGCCATTGCTGGCCCTTACCCGGCAGGATACCGAAAGCTTCTGCCGTGCAGCCGGGCAGGCATGGGTCACAGATGAGACGAACGCGACCGATGCCTATGCCCGCAACCGGGTGCGCCGTGCGGCACTGCCTGCACTGCAGAGCACCAACGGCGCAGCGGTGGAAAACCTTGCCCGCTTCTGCGAGAAGGCAGCCCGCGCAGATGCCTATTTTGCCCGGAAGGCCGAAGAGCTGCTTTCCGCTGCACGTCTGGATGCGGCACAGGCTGCCATCAAAAGCCCGGAAGCCTGCACGGTGTGGCGGCTTGGCCCGCTTTCCGATGCGGATGCGCTTGTTTTGGAAGCAGCCATGCATTCGCTGACGGCTCCCGTGCGTGACGCAGAGGAAAAATATGTGCAGCTGCTGTGCGGCCTTGTGCGGCGCGGCAGCGGTGCGGTACAGCTGACTGACCGGGTGCGCTTTTGTGCCGGAGACGGATGCTTCTGGCAGGAGATTGTGCCGGAACGGCCCCGGCAGCAGGAAGACAAACGGTCGGAAAGCCAGCCCTTTCAGCCGGAAAAACAGGCAGAATACTGCCTTGCGGGCGGCTGGAAGGTGACTGCAGGGCTTTTTACGGCTGATTTTGAAGAAAAAATACAAGTCGTTCATAAAAAAGACTTAAAAAATCAGGCGGATTATGCTAGAATAACTACGTCGTATGCTGGTCTTGTCCTGCGCACCCGCCAGCCGGGAGATGTATACCGCCCGGCGGGGCGAAGTGTGCACAACCGGCTGCGCAAGTGGATGAACGAAGCGGGCATCCCCGCGCAGATGCGTGACCAGCTGCCGCTGCTGGCGGCGGGCAGCGAAGTACTGTGGGTCTGCGGTGCGGGCTTTGCCGAGGGCCTTGCCCCGGATGCAGACACTGCGCAGGTGCTGCAGATGGAAATGGAACATAGGGAGGAAATAACATGAGTATGCATGATGATATCAAGACTGTTCTGGTCAGTGAAGAAGAGTTAAAGGCAAAGGTTGCTGAGCTGGGTGCCCAGATCAGCAAGGATTACGAGGGCAAGAACCTTGTTCTGGTGTCCATCCTCAAGGGCTCGGTGGTGTTTATGGCCGACCTGATGCGTGCGGTGAGCATTCCCTGCAGCATCGATTTTATGGTGGTGTCCAGCTACGGTGGCAGCAACACTGTTACCAGCGGCCTTGTAAAGATCATCAAGGATCTGGACGGTGATCTGTCCGGCAAGGATGTGCTGATCGTGGAGGATATTCTGGATACCGGCGTCACCCTCTCGAATCTGGTGCCCATGCTCAAGATGCGCAATCCCAACTCGGTAAAGATCTGCACTATTCTGGACAAGCCCAGCCGCCGCAAGGCCGATATCCAGCCCGACTACGAGGGCTTCCAGGTGCCGGACGAGTTCGTGGTGGGCTACGGTCTGGACTACGATGAAAAATACCGCAACCTGCCTTATGTGGGTGTGCTCAAGCCTGAAGTCTACGAGAAGTGATTTCTCACACTATAATTCATCCAAGAACTGGAGTTGATTTTTTTGCAATCCAAGAGACCCCGTTTCAATCCGCTGATCCTTGCTCTGGCGCTGGCGGCGGTGCTGATGGTCTGGTCGGTGCTGGGCGGCACCGGCTCTGCCAACAGCTCTTCCATGGAATATTCCACGGTGGTGCATTATTTTGAAAGCCTGCAGGTCACGCAGTTCTCGCTGGACCTGAACACCGGCGTGATCACCATGAACCTCAAGGAAGGCGGCAAGAACAACCTGCCCTTGCCCGATACCACGTCCCAGAGCACCACGCAGGCCACCGGCGGACTGCTGAGCGGTATGCTGTCCTCCTCGGATGAGGATACTGCTGCGCAGAAGAACAGCGACGGCACTGTGACTGTGCGCTACAAGTTGCCCTATGCATCCATGTTCGTCAAGTATGTGGGCGACTACATTGCCGCCTACGATGCCGCAAACCCGGATGCTCCCATGGTGTACGATTATACCCCTGTCAAGGAAAACATCCCATGGATGGAGATCCTGTTCTATTTGGCAATGCTGGGCTGCACAGGCTTCCTGCTGTTCTCCATGATGCGCGGCGGTGCTGGCGGCGGCGGGATCATGAACGTTGGCAAAGCCAAGGTGAAGGACGAGCACGAGAACCAAAAGACAGCCACCTTTGCCGATGTTGCCGGTGAGGACGAGGAAAAGGAAGAGCTGAAAGAGGTCGTGGAGTTCCTGAAAAGCCCGGAGAAGTTCAACACTCTGGGCGCACGCATTCCCCACGGCGTGCTGCTGGTAGGCCCTCCGGGCACCGGCAAGACCCTGCTGGCTCGCGCCTGCGCAGGCGAGGCCGGTGTGCCCTTCTATTCCATTTCCGGCTCTGACTTTGTGGAAATGTACGTCGGCGTGGGTGCATCCCGCGTGCGTGACCTGTTCGATAAGGCAAAGAAGTCCATGCCCTGCATCATCTTCATTGATGAGATCGATGCTGTGGGCCGTCAGCGCGGTGCCGGTCTGGGCGGCGGCCACGATGAACGCGAGCAGACCCTGAACCAGCTGCTGGTGGAAATGGACGGCTTTGAGGCCAACGACGGCATCATCGTCATGGCGGCCACCAACCGTGCCGACATTCTGGATAAGGCCCTGCTGCGGCCGGGCCGCTTTGATCGTCAGGTCTATGTGGGCCTGCCGGATGTCAAGGGCCGTGAGGAGATCCTCAAGGTCCACACCAAAAAGAAGCCGCTGGCCCCGGATGTCTCTCTCAGGGTCATTGCACAGCGCACCGCAGGCTTTGCAGGCGCAGACCTTGAGAACCTTGTCAACGAAGCGGCTCTGCTGGCTGCACGCCGCAACCGCAAGGCCATTACCATGGAGGATATCGAGGAAGCTTCCATGAAGGTGATGGCTGGCCCGGAGAAGAAGAGCCGCGTTGTGACCCCGGAGGAAAAGAAGCTGACTGCTTACCACGAGGCAGGCCACGCTGTGGCGGGCTTCTACTGCAAGCATCATCCCCGTGTGCACGAGATCACCATTATCCCGCGTGGTCAGGCTGGCGGCTACACTATGTACCTGCCCGAGAAAGACCGCAGCTACGTGACAAAGGGCGAAATGTTCGAGGATATCGTTTCCAGTCTGGGCGGCCGCGTGGCCGAACAGCTGATCCTGGAGGATATCTCCACCGGTGCTTCCAATGATCTGCAGCAGGCCACCAACATTGCCCGCCAGATGATTACCAAGTACGGCTTCTCGGAGCGGCTTGGCCCTGTGGTGTACGGTACCTCGCAGGAGGAGACCTTCCTGGGCCGCGATCTGGGTCAGGGCAAGGGCTACAGCGAGACCACCGCTGCCGAGATCGACGGCGAGATGCGGGATATCATCGATGAAGCCTACGAGACCTGCCGCCGCACCCTGACCGAGCACATCGATCAGCTGCACGCGCTGGCACAGGCCCTGATGGAACGCGAGAAGCTCAACGAGCAGGAGTTCAACACCATTATGGCGGGCGGCACACTGCCCCCGCGTGAAGGCGATGAGCCGAAGCCGGAACAGCCTGCTCAGACCGTGCAGGCTGCCCCTGCAGAGACTGCTCAGCAGGCCGAAACTGCTGAACCTGCAGAGACCGCTGAGCCTGCGGAGCAGGCCGAAACGGCAGAGCAGATGCCGGAGACCGCTGCACCGGAAGCCTCGGATGCACAGGACCCGCAGAACTGATTTGATCCAAATGGAAAGGAGCGAGTGTCGTGGAGGAAAATTTTAACCCGGTCGCACGGACCCGCGCAAACTATTACACCCCCGGCAGCCCGGTGCAGTTCGTCTGCGTGGAGCTGCTCAAGGGTGATGTCAGCGGGGAGCACGCGGTCTGCCTGACCTTCAAGAATATTTCCAAGGTGACCCTGACCGCGCTGGAGATCCACTTCAAGTGCAAGGGCGTGGACGGCGTGATCCTGTGCGAGGACCGGTTCGAGTACCGTGACTTGGAAGTAAAGCCCGGCGAACTGTTTGGCATGGACGATGCGGTGTTCGTTACCGCAAAGGCCATCACCAGCGTGGATGTTTCGCTGTGCAACGTGTACAACGGCAAGCGGGTGGTGCATCTGGACGGCATCAAGCGCGTGCGCCTGCCTGCCCCCAAGCGCCTGTCTGCTGAGCTGGAAAAGGCGCTGGAGACCCGCATGAACCGCCCGGAGCTGAAGTATCAGCCGCAGGTGTTTGAAAATGGCTGGTACTGCGCCTGCGGTGCCTTCCACCCGAAGGAGGAGGATACCGTGTACTGCTCGGAGTGCGGCTGCGACCGCATCCTGCTGCAGAACGCGCTGAACACCCTGCTGCAGCCGGAACAGCCTGCCCAGACCGAGCCGGAACTGGAAACGCCTCTTGCCCCGCAGGCCGAAGAGCCTACCCGCATTATGGGCGCAGCGCCCGTGCAGGAGGAGCCGACCCGGATCATGGGTGCACCGTGCCGTGAAGCAGAACCACAGCCGGAAGAACCTGCTGCAGAGCAGACCCGTGTGATGGATGCCGGAATGCGGGCACAGTTCCCGAGCAGGGCATCTCATGCAGCTGCGGACGAAGGCACCCGTGTGATGCCTGCTGCAGCCCGCCGTGCACAGCCGATATCTCAGCAGCCGGAGCCTGCCTATGACGACGAGGAAGAATACGAGGACGAGCGCGACAGCGTGGCCGAAGCGCTGATCCGCTGGGTGCCGCCCATCACTGCCATTGTCTGTGCAGCAGTGGCACTGTGCGGCTTCGTGTATTACCAGTTCGTGCTGTAACACAAACAGCAGCGGAGAGGGCGGTATGCCTTCTCCGCTTTTTTGTATGCCAGAAGAAGGGAGAACCATTATGCCGGAAGAAGCCTTACAGGCTGCCTTTGAGATCAAGACGGCCTGCGATGAGATCAGCCGCCGCCTGCTGCGCTGGCACTGGGAGCACAAACCCGGTGCGCACAGCTTGGGTGCATTGCTGGATCACATTGCACAGCGCCAGCAGGAAAGCCCGGACTACTACGACCGTATGCCGGATCTTTCCGGCAAAAACAGCTGGCAGCAGCTGGATACCACCATTTGTATGCGGGTTCTGCTGGACCCGGAAAAGGATGCCGCCAAACCGCTGGACCTGCTGGGCAATACCAGCAATCCGGGTGCGGCCCGCCGCGCCTGCAATGCTGTGCGCACCGCCCGCAACGAAGCCGCCCACGCCACCGATCACACCGATGCCGCTCAGGCGGCGATCCTGTTCAACGAGGCGGTGGAGAGCTTGGAAGACGGCTATGTGGGCACGGCTTTCCGCGAGAATGAACTTGCCCGCTATTACCGCGATGCAGAAAATTATCTGGCGCGCTGCGGCGCAAAGGAGCCGGTCGCATCCAGCCGTGCGCCGGAAGAAAAAATGGCTGCGCACGAGCCAGCCCGCCAGAGCACAAAGCAGGGCCAGAACCGCAGCACCCAGAGCCGCAAAACGGCCGGCAGCCGTTCCTCCGGCAGCAGAAGCACTACAGCGCGCAGCAGCTCGGCCAAAAGCCGCAGCACGGCAGGCCGCAAAAAGAAACAGAGAAGAACTGGCAATAAAACCGTGTTCATCGTTCTGCTGGCGGTCCTGCTGCTGGGGCTTGCCGTGCGTGCATGGAGCATGGGCGCAGCCTGACCGTCTGTAATGCCCTGCTTCTCAGAAAAAAGCCGTCTTTTGTACACAGTTGCCAGAAAAACAAAAATGCGTTCGGCATAAACCGGGAAAAGCGCATCTTGCGGGATGGGTGAAAGCGGTTTATAATAAGCATGAAAACGTTTACACATAACAATGCATCCCAAAAGAGAGAAGTACTGCAAATGACCATCAGTGATATTGCAAAAATGGCGGGTGTATCCAGTGCGGCGGTCAGCCGCTACCTGAACGGAGGCCCCCTGAGCGAACAGAAGAGGGCTGTCATCCACGAGGTAGTGGAAAAGACTGGCTACCGCCCAGATACCGCCGCCCAGACTCTGCGCACCGGAAAAGTGAATCAGGTGGGGGTGATCGCTCCCAGCATCGGCTCCCAGTCGGTGGGGCAGATCACGGCAGGCATTGCCAGTGAGCTGGATGCAAAGAGCTATCTGATGCTGCTGGGAAACACCGAGCTGGACGCCCAGCGGGAATTGGGCTATCTGACTGCCATGCAGCGCAACCACGTGGCGGGCATCATCCTGCTGGGCAGCTATTATACTCCTCAGCTGGCGCAGGCGCTGAAAAACTGCCGTGTGCCGGTGGTGGTAACAGGCCAGCGTTTTCAGGATGTGGCCTGCGTGTACAACGACGACCGCACTGCAGCCCGGGAACTTGCCCAGCGGATGCTGGACCATGGCCGCAGAAGGATCGTTTATATTGGCGGTACAGAGAGGGACGATGCCACCGGCGTGCAGCGCCGTGAGGGCGTGCAGGATGCGTTGAACGCTGCCGGACTGAACGGCGAACAGATGCCCCGCATCTGCTGCAAAGCCTTTACCATGGAGGAGGGCCAGCGCTGTATGCAGGAACTGCTGGCGCGCTGCCCGGATCTGGACGGTGTGGTCTGCGTGACTGACACGGTGGCCTTTGGTGCCATGCGTGCCCTGCGGGAAGCAGGACGGCATGTGGGGCAGGATGTGGGTCTTGCAGGCGTTGGCGACAGCTGGGCTGGCAGCATGATGGAACCGGGGCTGGCCACGGTGCGCTTTTACCAGAAGCAGGTGGGGCAGGAGGCTGCCCGGATCCTGCTGCAGATGCTGGAAGAGAATGGGAGCAGCGGGCCTGTGCGTCAGGTGACGCTGGGCTATCAGATCGTGGAGCGAGGCTCCCTTTGATGATAAAGGATAAAAGTATGGGTCGTAAGCTGATTTTTCTGGATATTGACGGCACGCTGCTGCCGCCGGGTGATATGCTCATCCCGGAAAGCACTCTGGCTGCACTGGATCGCGCCAGAGCAAACGGACACAAGCTGTTTTTGTGCACCGGCCGCAACCACCGCATGACCGAACCGCTGCTGCGGCACGACTGCTTTGCGGGCGCAGTGTGCAGCGCCGGCGGCTATGTGCTGTGCGATGGCAAGACTCTGGTGGATATCCCCATGGAGCCGCAGCAGGCTGAAGGCGTGCGTGCGGCGCTGGAACGCAATGGCGTGGAGTGCACGCTGGAAGCCCGGGATGCCACCTTTGGCGGAAGCAAGATGGCTGAGAGGTGGAACTTTATCCACAAAAAGAACGATGCACCGCTGAACAGCGAAGCAGAACGCTGGCGCAAAGCCATGGAAGAGGGCATGTCCATCCTGCCGCTTTCCGATTACAAAGGGGAACCGCTGTATAAGATCGTGTTCATTGCCGACCACGAGAGCGACCTTGCCGAGGCAAAGCAGCTCTATGCCGACCAGTTCGTGTTCTGCGAAAGCAAGCTGGACAGCCTGACCGATGGCTTTGTGAATGGTGAGCTCATCAACCGCAAATTTGATAAGGGCACCGGAATCAAGGCCATCTGTGATCATCTGGGCTGCACGCTGGCGGATACCATCGGCTTTGGTGACAGCGATAACGACCTGCAGATGACCGATGTTGTCGGCATCAGTGTGTGCATGGCCAATGGCTCCGAAAACCTGAAAAAGCGGTGCGACCGCATTGCTCCCTCGGTATACGAGGACGGCATTGCAAAGGAGTTCAAGGCACTGGGTCTGATCTGAAAAAAACGACAAAGGCTGCGGCAGGGATAAGACCCGGGCCGCAGCTTTTTGCTGCCACAGGGTTTTATAAAACGGAAAAACGTGGTAGAATAAACCAGAATGCCGGGTTCAAAGCCCGGCAAAAAGGGAGGAATTGAAATGCGTTCCGTTCTGGAAGTATGTGTGGACAGCACTGCCAGTGCACTGGCAGCAAAGCGCGGCGGTGCCAGCAGGCTGGAACTGTGTGCCGACCTGATCGTGGGCGGTACAACGCCCAGCCTTGCGCTGGTGCGTCAGGTCAAGGCGGAGACCGGCCTGCCGGTGCGTGCTCTGCTGCGGCCCCGGTTCGGAGATTTCTGTTACGACAGCTACGAGCTTGCCCAGATGGAACAGCTGGCCGCAGAGCTGGTGGAGGCTGGGGCAGATGGTATCGTGACCGGTGTGCTGACCCCGGAAGGGCAGCTGGATGCGGA
>ENA-OPRS01001237-OPRS01001237.1-human-gut-metagenome-genome-assembly--contig:-NODE-1237-length-11552-cov-3.146299_pt1 | contig 11552 bp, 8 predicted proteins | sample MGYA00241795_ERZ501881 | MGnify/ENA primary metagenome ERZ501881 (study PRJEB25962, sample SAMEA2042440) | human gut metagenome | biome: human gut; feature: human-associated habitat; material: faeces... | reverse complement strand
GGGCTGGTGAAAAGCCAGCGAACCTCCGGTCGCTTTGTCACCGATGATAAGGAGAAGATTATGGAAGTACGACGCACACTGGCTTATGACGAAATTGAGCGGATGGTGGAAACCATTTCGTCGCTGGGCTACCAGAAGGACGATATTCTTCGGCTGCTGGAAAAATATCTGGCAGAGCAAAAGTAGATTTTCTATTCCCTACCACAAGAAAGGAAGGTTTGTATGAGTGAAAACAACGCCATCATGCAGGGCGGTTCGGTCGCAGAAAGTTGTGTTCTTCAAATCAGCGACCTACATAAAAGCTATGGCTCCCATCCGGTTTTGGAAGGAGTCAGCTTCTCGATTCCACGTGGCAAGATTGTGGGATTGCTTGGTCCCAACGGCTGCGGCAAAAGCACCATTGCGGCGCTGCTGTCCGGCAGCCGCACCGGCTATACCGGCAGCGTGACGCTGGGCGGCGTGCCGGTGCAGGAGCTGCAGCAGGAACAGCGTCTGCGCACCCTGACGCTGGTGCCCCACAACGCCGCCATCTTCAAGGGTACGGTGGAGAGCAACCTGCGCATGGCAAAGCCGGACGCGGACGAGACACAGCTCTGGGCGGCATTGGAACAGGTGAATCTGGCCGATTTCTGCCGCAGCCAGAACGGCCTGCAGACCGCTCTGCATGAGGGCGGCAGCAATCTTTCCGGCGGTCAGCGCCAGCGCCTTGCCATGGCGCGGGCCCTGCTGCATGATACGCCCATCTACCTCTTCGACGAGGCTACCTCCAACGTGGATGCCGAGAGCGAGAACGACATCATGCAGGCCATTCACAGTCTGGCCGGAAAAAAGACGATCATCCTGATCTCCCACCGTCTGGCAAACGTGGTGCACAGCGACTGCATCTATGCAATGAGCAATGGCCGGGTGATCGAGCAGGGCACCCACGCCGAGCTGCTGGCAAAGCAGGGGGCTTACAGCCGCCTGTATCTGGCACAGCGGCAGCTGGAAACACTGGAAGAGGAGGATGCCTGAGCATGAACAAGAGCAATCATCGCAGCCCCTTTGCCATTGTGGGACGGCTGATCGTACTGGTAAAGCCCATGCTGCCCGTTATGCTGGCAGCGATCGTGATGGGGGTGGCAGGCCACTTCTGCGCCACCTTCATTACCATCTTCGGCGGCTTTGGCATCCTGCGTGCGCTGGGGCTTGCAAGCCCGGTGAGGACCGTGGGCACGGCCTTTGCCTGCATTCTGGTGTTTGCCCTGCTGCGCGGCGTTCTGCGTTACGCAGAGCAGGCATCCAACCACTATATCGCCTTCAAGCTGCTGGCCCTGATCCGCGATAAGGTGTTCGGTGCCTTGCGCCGTCTGACCCCTGCAAAGCTGGAAGGCCGTGACCGCGGCGACCTGATCTCGCTCATCACCGCCGATATCGAAGCGCTGGAGGTGTTCTATGCCCACACCATTTCGCCCATCTGCATCGCGTGTATCTGCGTCATCGGCATGACGGGCTTTGTGGGCAGCTGGCACATCCTGCCTGCGCTGGTGCTGCTGGCGGGCTATCTGCTGGTGGGCGTGGCCCTGCCGGTGTGGAGCGCAAAGCGCGGCGACCGTGCCGCCCGGGAGTACCGTCAGGCACTGGCCGATACCAACAGCTATGTGCTGGAAAGCCTGCGCGGCCTGAAGGATACCCTGCAGTATCAGGACACCGCAGCCCGCGCCGAGGGCATCACGGCCCACAGTGAGATGCTGGGCGAAAAGCAGAAGGCGATGAAATACCGCGAGGGCCTGACCGTGGCCATCACGAACACCTTGATCCTGCTCACGGTGCTGGCCGTGCTGGGTGTGAGCCTGAACCTTTACCAGAGCGGTAAAATGGGCGTGGAGGGCGTACTGGTGTGCACCCTTTCGGCCCTCAGCTCCTTTGGCCCGGTGGTGGCGCTGGCAAACCTTGGTGCCAGCCTGACGCAGGTGTTCGCCAGCGCAGACCGCGTGCTGGACCTGCTGGACGAACAGCCCGTCACCGCCGATGTGACCGACGGCACAGACACCGCATTTGCAGGTGCTGCGGCAGAGCATGTGAACTTTGCCTATGCCAATGAGGAGGTGCTGCATGACCTGAGCCTGACCATTCCGGAAAAGAAGATCGTGGGCATCACCGGCCGCTCCGGCAGCGGAAAGTCTACCTTCCTGCGGCTGCTGATGCGCTTCTGGGATGTATCCAGCGGCAGCATCCGCTTTGGCGCAGAGGATATCCGCCGCGTGAACACCGCCGCCCTGCGCGAACAGGAAAGCCTTGTGACGCAGGAGACCGAGCTGTTCGACGATACCATTGAGAACAACATCCGCATTGCAAAGCGGGATGCCACCCGGGAAGAGGTGGAAGCAGCCTGCAAAAAGGCTGCGCTGGACGGCTTTATCCACAGCCTGCCCAAGGGCTATGATACCCCGGTGGGTGAGCTGGGCGGTGCACTTTCCGGCGGCGAGCGCCAGCGCATCGGTGTGGCGCGTGCCTTCCTGCATGATGCACCCTTCCTGCTGCTGGACGAGCCTACCTCCAATCTGGACAGCCTGAATGAGGGCGTGATCCTCAAGGCTGTGCGGGCAGAGTGCAAAGACAAAACGGTGCTGTTGGTCTCCCACCGCAAGTCTACCATGGCTGCGGCAGATATCAGCTTTTCGGTGGAAAGCGGCCGGCTGAGCTGAAAACAGAACAGCGCAAACAAAAAAAGCCTGTCTCGCAAAAATGAGACAGGCTTTTTTGATGGAAAGCTCACTTCAGAGCATTCAAAATCTGGTTTGCAATGTACTGGTGGCCCTTAACGGTGGGGTGGCCGTCGGCAGCGGTCTGCGCACGGGGAATGGCAACATAGGTCAGGCCTTCCTGTGCGGCAAGGTCTTTGGCAAAGCGGTTCAATTTGCTGAAATAGCGGTTCCATGCGGGCAGCAGAGGCACCGGATTGGTGTAACCCAGCAGCACGATTTTGGCATCCGGGTTCAGTGCGCGGATACCGGCCACGATCTGCGGCAGGCTGGCGGTCACATTGGTATAGGCCTGATCGCAGATCTCATCCATGCCGCGGAACAGCAGGCGGTTGGTGGCGCGGCTCTCGTCAAAGGTAAGGGTCATACGGTTCAGCGCTTCGAGGAAGAGCCCCAGCTTCTGGAAGTTGAAATCACGCAGGGCACCGCTGACCATCAGTGCGGCAAGCTGCTCGCTCTTCCAGTTGGTGGCCTCGCCCAGACCTACGATGCAGGGCACCAGCGCGTCGTTGGAGCCGATCTGGATGGAAATGATATCGGCCTTGCGCAGATACTCCTGATATTCCGGGTAGACGTAATATGCGCCGGAAGCCTGATTCATCTTGGGCATGGCGCTGTTCTGCACCATATCCAGCATGTCAGGGCTCATCAGGCCGGGCAGGCCCAGATTGATGGCGTGCTGGCGGTCCAGCCCAAGGCCCTTGCCCACAAGGGCGGTGTAGCATTGGGAAGGGTAGCCCTCAAAGTTCGGCTGCAGATCGTAGCCGATCTGGGCGATGTTGTATTTCATATCGGCAAGGCCGACACCGGAGGTGATGCTGTCGCCCAGCGCCACATAGGTGAGCTGCTGCTCCGGTTCGCCGGCTGTCTGGGCATCGGCGGGCAGGGCGGTCTCCTGCTCGGCAGGCGCTGCGGTCTGCTCCTGCTGCACCTCTGCTGCTTCGGCGGCAGGCAGCTCCGTCTGTTCGTCGGCAGCAAATGCAGGCATGGCCAGCAGCACAAGCGCTGCCGCTGCGGCCAGAAAGCTGGTAAACTTTTTGTTTTTCATTGTAATTCCTTCTTTCTGGAATGACTGCACCTGTGCGGCACAGCTGTTGTCTCTATGATAAAATGGAAAGTAAAAATTGTCAACTGACAAAATTCAAAAAATTGCGGCCATCGCTGTGTCCGTATTCTGCAGTTCCTTCCATACAAAAAAGCTCTCCCTTTCGGGAGAGCTCAGTGTCTGAAAAATTACAGGGTGAAGTTCAGGATCAGTAATCGCGGGGAGTGATCTCTTCCTCCAGCTTGCGGTAGTCCACCTTGCCAACAGGGGTAAAGGGCATTTCGGAGATGAACTTGTAGCCCACCGGCTGCACATACTCCGGCAGCTCTTCATTGCACAGCTGGCGCAGTTCCCGCACGATCTGGCGCTTTTTCTTGTCGCCTTCCGGGTCCAGCACCACATACACGAAGGGCAGGCGGCCCTGCACATGATCCTTATCGGTGCAGCCCACCACCGAGCACTGATGCACGGCCGGGTGGCGGCTGATGACGTTTTCAATCATGGACGGGAACACCTTGAAGCCATCGTGACGGATGATCATGCGCTTGATGCGGGAATCCAGATACACAAAGCCGTCCTCGTCCATGTAGCCGACATCGCCGGTGTGTGCCCAGATCTGGCCGTCTGCATGGCGGCGCAGGATCATGTCGGTCTCCTCGGGCTTATTGTAGTAGCCCTTCATGACGGTGGGGGTGCAGATGCAGATCTCGCCGCGCTCCCCGATGGGCAGCTCGGTCTCGGTGCCAGGCTCAAAAATGGACACCACCGTGTTCAGCATGGGAATGCCCACGCTGCCGGGCTTGGTCACGTTGCCGGCGGCAACGGTAGCGGCAGAGGCGACCTCGGTCATGCCGTAGCCCTTGGCCAGTGGATATTCCACGTTGTGCGCCTTCAGGAATTCGTTCACAGTCAGCTCAGCGCCCAGCGGCAGCGAGTCGCCGCCGGCGGCATAGTTGCGGATGAAGGAGAGATCCTTCTTCTTCTTGAGCAGCGGAGAAGCTGCCATCTGCTGGTAGTGGGCCGGAACGCCGAACATGTGCTCGGGCTTGTGCTTCCAGATCAGTGTGCCCAGCTTGTCGGGGTCCAGATTGGGGATGATGACGACGTGCAGGCCCATGACCAGCGGCATGTGCACGCCGCAGGCATAGCCGTAGGCAATGAACGGAGGCATGACGTTCATCAGCTTCTGGCCGCGGCAGAACAGGTTGCTCTGGGCGATGAATTCGTGGGCCAGAGAGTTAAAGCTGTCGTCGGTCAGCATAACGCCCTTGGGCGAACCGGTGGTGCCGCCGGTGTGCACCACCACGCAGGCGTGCTGCGGGTCGTAGGGTTCGGCGTTCATGCTCTGATCCTTGCCCTGTGCAATAAAGTCCTTCCAGTGGATCACATTGGACTTGTAGCGGTTCTTATCGGGGTTGGTCAGCTTGTAGCCGACGGCCAGATGCAGCGGCAGAGAGTCTGCAGGGCTGATGACCAGAACACGCTCCACATTGGTGCGCTTTTCTGCCTTGTGGCAGCGCTCATAGGTCACATTCAGGCAGATCAGCAGGCGGGAATCCACCTCCTCGATGTACTCGTGGATGCCCTCAACGCTGTAGCGCGGGTCCACCAGATTCAGCGTTGCGCCGATCATATCGACAGCGTAGAAGGCATAGATCACCTCGGGGGTCATCACGCTGACAACGGTGATGATGTCGCCCTTCTTCACGCCGAGAGCACGGAAGGCGGCCGCGGTTTTCTTGATATTTACAAAGAGGTCTGCAAAGGTGAATTTGCGGCCATAATACTCCAGAGCGGTCTCGCTCAGATGGTTCTTGTTCTGATGGCAGAGATACTCAAAGGCGCTGCACTTGGGCAGGGGCATGTCGATGTATTTCTGGTCATAGTACTTCAGCCAGGGCTTCGCAGTGGACGCATAGAGCGGTTCACGCTGTTCAGTAGTCATAGAATAAAGTCCTCTTTTCTTTCTTTCTTCTTCTTTTCATTGCCAAAAGCCGACAACTTTGCAAAGAAGATGAAAGCCGCCGGTCAGAACACGCTAATAACTCAAAAATCAGAATCAATGATGCAGATTCTATTGTAGTGGAGCTGCCGGAGAATGTCAAGAAATAAACTTTGAATGTTGCGTAAAAGTGCCGTAAAACAACGATTCCTCCCGAAATGTCGGGGGTCAGCGCGGCAGCCACTGCTCGGCTTCGGTGGCGCTGCACAGTACAAAATGCTCAGGCCGCAGTTCGCGCCACTGGGGGGCCTCTCTGGAGTAGTCGTGCATGGCGGGGTCGTACACCAGCAGCTTTTTCTGCCGCTCCCGGCGGGGGTCCGGCATGGGAATGGCGGAAAGCAGGCTGCGGGTATAGGGGTGGATGGCGTGGGCTGTCAACTCTTCGGCCCCGGCCAGCTCCACGATGCGGCCCTTGTGGATGACGGCGATGCGGTCGGAGATGTAGCGCATCACGGAAAGATCGTGGGCGATGAACAGGTAGGTGATGCCGCGTTCCTTCTGCAGGCGGCGCAGCAGGTTCAGCACCTGTGCACGGATGGACATATCCAGTGCGCTGATGGGCTCATCGGCAACGATGAACTCCGGTTCCACGATCAGGGCCCGGGCAATGCCGATGCGCTGGCGCTGTCCGCCGGAAAATTCGTGGGGGAAGCGGGAGGCAAATTCCGGCAGCAGACCCACGTCCAGCAGAGCCTGACGCACCTTTTCCTCCCGCTGGGCGGTGGAAAGATCAGGCCGGACGTTCTGCAGGCCCTCGCCCACGATATAGCTCACCTTGGCGCGCTCGTTCAGTGAGGACTGCGGGTCCTGAAAGATCATCTGGATCTCTTTGATGATCTGCCTGTCCAGCTGGCGGGAAATTCTGCCGTTGATCTTCTGGCCCTTATAAAGGATCTCGCCGCCGGAGGTGGGCAGAATGCGCAGGATGGCGCGGCCAATGGTAGTTTTGCCGCTGCCGCTTTCGCCTACAAGGCCGAAGGTCTCGCCCTTATAAATTTTAAAGTTGGCATCCTGCACAGCTTCATATGCTTTTTTGCCGGAGCCGTAGGTTACGTTCAGGTGGTTCACTTCCACAAGAACTTCGCGTTCATTTCCCATCTTACAGCCCCTCCTCTCGCAGCATTTTTACCGCAGCAGGCGGCTCGATCTTGGGTGCCCGGGGGTCCAGCAGCCATGTTTTGGCCTTGTGGGTGGGCGTTACCTCAAAGTAAGGCGGGCGCTTGACAAAATCGATCTTGAGCGCCTGCGGGTTGCGGGGCGCAAAAGCATCGCCGCGAATTTCCGCAAACAGGTTTGGCGGTGTGCCCACGATGTTGAACAGGTCCTCGCCCTTCACGCCCATCTGGGGCATACTGGAAAGCAGTGCCCATGTATAGGGGTGGCGGGGATCGTAATAAATTTCGTCAGCAGTGCCGATCTCCACGATATCGCCTGCGTACATCACAGCCACGCGGTCTGCAATGTTTGCCACAACGCCCAGATCGTGGGTGATCATGACGATGGTCAGATCGTACTTGAACCGCATCTCCTTCAAAAGCTGCAAAATCTGGGCTTGAATGGTCACGTCCAGTGCGGTGGTAGGCTCGTCGCAGATCAGAATTTTGGGGCTGCAGGCCACCGCAATGGCAATGACCACACGCTGGCGCATGCCGCCGGAGAACTCGTGCGGGTACTGCTTAAAGCGCTTTTCCGGGTCAGAGATGCCCACATCCCGCAGGTATTCCAGCGTTTTTTCCTTGGCGGCAGCACCCTTTAAGCCCTGATGCAGGGCAACAGCTTCCATGATCTGAGCCCCGATGGTCTTCAGCGGGTTCAGGCTGGTCATGGGGTCCTGCATGATCATGGCAATCTCTCGGCCGCGCACCCGCAGCCAGTCCTTTTCGGTTCTGATGTCAGAAAGGCGCAGCGGCTTGCCGTCCGCCATGCCGTAGTAATCAATGGTGCCGCTGGTAATGGAGCCGTTGGCATCCAGCAGGCCCATGAAGCTCTTGGTGAACACGCTCTTGCCGGAGCCGCTCTCGCCCACGATGGCGAGCACTTCGCCCTGATAGAGGTCAAGGTCGATGCCGCGGATGGCATGCAGCACTTTTCCACGCAGGTTGAACTGGATGTTGACATCTTTTGCGGAGAGAATGAGCTGGTTGTGTTCCATGATATCCCCTCCTTACTGCAGATGGTTCTTCGGATCGGCAGCATCCGAGAAAGCGTTGCCGATCAGATAGAACGCAATGGTAACAAAGCTCAGGATGAGGGTGGGGTACAGCAGCTGGTAGCGCAGCCCGGCCTGCATCATCACCTTGCGGCCGTCGTTGACCAGGTTGCCCAGCGAGGGGGTCTCCACGGACAGGCCCAGACCGATGTAGGTGATGAACACCTCGTTGCCAATGGCTTCCGGGATGGTGAGGGCCATGCGCAGCATGATGACCGAGACGAGATACGGCAGCAGGTTGCGCAGCACGATGCGGATGGTGGGCGTGCCGATGCAGCGGGATGCCACATTGTAATCCCGGTCGCGGATGATGAGGATCTGATTGCGGATGAAGCGTGCCATTTCGATCCAGCCCTTGATGGCCATGCCAAGGACCATGGTCCAGATGCTGGGGGTGGCTACATAGGAAATGAGGATCAGCACGATGGCGGTGGGAATGTTATCGAAGATGTTGTACAACTCGGTGAACACAAAGTCCAGCCCGCGCACATAGCCCCACAGCACACCGGCGGTAATGCCCACCACAGCTTCGATGAGGGCCACGAAAAAGGCGATAGTCAGACTGGTGCGTGCACCGGCCCAGATGCGTGTCCACAGGTCCTGACCGATGGAGTTGGAACCCCAGATAAAGCCGTCCTGCCCGGGGGCGATGTTGCGGTACTGAATGCCGGTCACAGGGTCCACGGCGCACAGGTTCGGGTCAGCCTGGCCGGGCAGGTGGGGCTGGATGAATGCAAAGGCAACCACAGCTGCCAGCGCGATCAGCAGGGTCACGGCGAACTTGTTCTTGAAAAAGGCACGGAAGGTGCTGCCCCAGTAGCTGTAGTTGGAGCTGGCGGTGGCTTCGGCCTGTTCCTCACTGAACCCGGCGGGGGTGAACAGCTCATCCTCCGGCAGATCTTCCCAGCCGGTGCGGCGCTGTGCCTGAGCAGCATTCAGCTGATCCTCCAGCTGCTTCGATTTTTCGCGTTTCAGAAAAGAGAGCATCAGCGTCCACCTTCTTTCTTGCCAAAGTTGATGCGGGGGTCAATGAGCACCATGAGCACATCGCCCAAAATCAGGCCGATGATGCCCACGCAGGCGTACAGCAGCACGATGCCCTGCACCATGGTGTTGTCGTGGCGCTGCACACAGGTGACCAGCAGGCCGCCCATGCCCGGGATGCTGTACAGGCTTTCGATGTAGATGGAGCCGACGACAGTGTTCAGGAATGCGGAGGGAATGTACTGCACCAGCGGCACCATGGCGTTGCGGAATACGTGGTGCAGGGCGATATTGTTCTCGCTCACGCCCTTGGCGCGGGCCAGCTTGACGTAGTCCTTGTTGCTCTCGTCCACCATATAGCGGCGCAGCCACATGGCGTAGAACGCAAGGTTTGCAAGGCTCATGCTGCACACCGGCAGCACCCAATAGCGCCAGTTGGCGGCATCGAACAGCAGGCCCACGCCCATGGCGGTGGTGCCGTACATCTGGATATACAAAAAGTACACTGCCGCAGGCACCGCCTGAATGAGCACGATGAATGCCGTGCCCAGCTTATCCGGCCAGCGGCCCTTATAACGGCCCATGACAAGGCCCAGCGGGATGCCCAGCACAAGGCTCAGCAGCATGGCCAGCACACCCATTTCGATGGAAATGGGCAGCTTCTGGGCAAGGATCTTGGTCACGGGAGCGTTGAGCTTGTAAATGTGGCTCACGCCCAGATCACCGTGCAGCGCATCCCGCCAGAAATGGCCGATCTGTACCGGCAGCGGGTCCAGCAGGCCCATGGACTGCAAACCGGCCTGGATCTGTGCCTCGGTCATTTTTTCGTAGTTTGCAAAGTAGCCTTCCACCGGCATGAGCCGCAGCAAGCAGAACACCAGCGTCACAATGACGAACAGGGTCAGAATGGAGCGCCCGATGCGTTTTGCGAGATATTGCACCATAGCCGTGAACCTCTCTTTTCTTTATAAATACAGATAAGTATAGAATAACGCAAAATCTTACGTTTGGAAAGTGATTTGTCGTTTTTTGATCGAAAGTTGTTGAAATGCCGTTTTCCGCTGCGGCCCTTCCGGTGAAAAAGTAAATCGGAAAAATCCGCAGATTTTTCCGATTTACAACTAAAAATAAATTTCTGCTGAAAAACATCCAGAGCGTCAGCGGAGGATATTCAAATCAAAAACTCACCGCGCATCCCGGTTTGCGTTATACTCCTCCATGGAAACGTAGTGGTCGAGGATGTGCACGCCCTTCAGACGGTTGGTGGAAAGGCCTGTGGGAGCATACTGTCCCTCCCACAGGTTCAGGCGGGTGGCAATGTAGGGCGGCACCGGCATCCCCAGCGGGATGACCAGTGCGTTCTCAATGAGGAAGGCTTCGGCATCCGCAAAGGCTTCGTACCGGGCATCCAGATCCTCGGTGATGGTCTTGGCGTTCTCCACCATGGACATGTACTGCATCACGAGTTCGGCGGTCTCGCCGGTCACGATGCCGTCCTCCACGCCGGTGCGCAGGAAGCTGTAGCAGGTGCCGCGGTCGCCGGCTTCCTGATAGAAGGGGTACACCTCGGTCTCGGGGTCGGAGTAATCGGCACCCCAGTAGTAGGACATCAGCTGGTAGGCACCCACCCGGCGCACCGCGTTCAGGAAGTTGTCGGAGGGGCCCTGCGTGATGATGATGCTGATGAAGTCGAAGCCGTCGTTCAGCACGGCTTCCACCTGCTGCTTGAACACCTGACACTGCTTGTCCCAGTCCACCACAGCGGGGTTGTACGGATACTGGATCTTGATGGGGAAGGTGACACCGGCGGCGGTCAGCTCTTCCACGGCGGCATCACGGTACTCTTTGGCCTTGGCTTCGTCAAAGAAGTCGGAGAGGTTTGCAAGGCCGCCGCACTCAGTATAATCCACGCCTTTGCTGTTGGCACAGAAGGACGGCGGAGTGATGGTGTGCAGCTTGTAGTTATCGTAGCCTTCCGGCGCGGTGACGGCCAGCGTCACAGACGGATTGATGGCATACAGGAAAGCCCTGCGGAAGTTGGTGGAGTTGATGGCCTTGGCCCAATTGTCCGGCTCGTACTGGGCATCCACGCCGGTCACGGTCCAGTTTGAGAACTCGTGGCGGTAGGGCAGGAAGTTGAAGATGTAGAAGTAGCTCTTGCCGGTTTCCGGGCGCTCCATGGAAACCATGTCCTTGGTGGTGTCGTCGGCCAGCCAGCTGTCCAGAATGTCGGAGCTGATGGTAGCCTGATCGATCTCGCCGCGCTTGACCATCTCCGGGCCGCTGATCAGCTCTTCCTGATTGTAGATGTAGCGCACCGTGTCGATGTAAACGCTGTCGGCATCGTAGTTTTCGGGGTTCTTCTTCATCACCCAGTTTTCCAGCGGAGTGTACTCGGCCAGATAGAACGCGCCGCAGCTGCAGGCGGTCTCGGCACTGGTGCAGAACTGGTCGGCAAACTCCTCCAGCAGCGGGCCGTAGGCAGGCTCGTAGGGAGCATAGCTCAACAGGCTGAGGAAGCCAGGAAAGTCGAAGTTCAACGTGTAGGTCAGGGTGAGATCGGAAGAG
>ENA-OPRS01001236-OPRS01001236.1-human-gut-metagenome-genome-assembly--contig:-NODE-1236-length-11561-cov-2.840083_pt1 | contig 11561 bp, 10 predicted proteins | sample MGYA00241795_ERZ501881 | MGnify/ENA primary metagenome ERZ501881 (study PRJEB25962, sample SAMEA2042440) | human gut metagenome | biome: human gut; feature: human-associated habitat; material: faeces... | reverse complement strand
GGAATACCCCAACACGCTGGACGGCCGCTACATTACCAATGAGGAGTTTTACAAGCGGCTGCGGGCTGGCAAGACCTCTACCACTGCCGCCGCCAACGTGGGCCAGTTCGAGGACGCCATGCGGACCGTGCTGGGCCGGGGACAGGATATTCTGTGCCTGTGCTTCTCGTCGGCGCTGTCCACCACCTATCAGTCCGCCGTGATCGCTGCGGAGAACGTGGCTCCGGACTTCCCGGAGCGCACCATCCGGGTCATCGACACCCTCAGCGCCTCCCGTGGGCAGGGACTGCTGGTGTATCTGGCGGCTCAGAAGAAGAAAGAGGGCTTGACCCTCAGCCAGCTGGGGGATTGGGTGGAGGACAACAAGCTCCACGTCTGCCACTGGTTCACCGTGGATGACCTGAACCATCTGAAGCGTGGCGGCCGGGTCAGCGCTGCGGCGGCCCTGTTCGGCACCATGCTGTCCATCAAGCCGGTGCTGCATGTGGATGACACGGGCCATCTGGTGCCCGTCAGCAAGACCCGGGGGCGGAAGGCGTCCCTGCTGGCCCTGGTGGACCGCATGGCGGAGAGCGCCGTCGACCCGGCGGGGCAGACCATCTTCATCAGCCACGGGGACTGCGAGGCGGACGCTGAGTTTGTGGCGGACGAGGTGCGCCGCCGCTTCGGCGTACAGGACATCTATATCAACTACGTGGGGCCGGTCATCGGCAACCACTCCGGCCCTGGCACGCTGGCCCTGTTCTTCCTGGGCAGCCGCCGGTGAAGCCGGACGGAAAAGCGTCCCTTCAGAGGGGCGCTTTTCCCTGGAGATCAAATATAATTCCGCTCCGGCGGAGAGATGAGGTGACGGCTGTGAAATGGCTGGAGGTACATATCGACACAAACCACACCGGACTGGAGCCGGTGGAGACGATGCTCTCCGCCCTGGGCATCGACGGTGTGGTGATCGATGACGAGACGGAGTTCGAGGACTTCCTGGAGAACAACGGGCAGTACTGGGACTATGTGGACGAGGATTTGCGGCAGGAGATGCAGGGCCGGTCCCGGATCACCTTCTATCTGGAGGCGGGGGACGAGGGCTTCGCCAAGCTGGGGGAGGTCCGCATCGCCCTGGAGGAGCTGAAAAAGACCCGGGACGACTGCGGCACCCTGCTGATGACCCTGGATGACCTGGAGGACGCCGACTGGGAGAACAACTGGAAGCAGTATTACAAGCCCATGGAGATTGGAGACCGGCTGCTGGTGGTGCCGGAGTGGCTGCGGGAGGACCCCAAGGTCCGGGCGGGCCTTGCCGCCGGGCGGGTGGCCCTGGTGTTGGATCCGGGCCTCACCTTCGGCACCGGCTCCCACGCGTCCACCCAGCTCTGCCTGGAGGGGGTGGAGGAGCACACCCTCACCGGCCGGCCCGTGCTGGACCTGGGCTGCGGCAGCGGCATCCTCTCCCAAGAAGGGGGATACTATTGGTTTACGTCGGCCCGGTTTTACCAGACGCCTCCTACCTTATCCCCTTCTCCTTCGGTTTCTGCAGACCACACTCCCAGCCCTACTCCCTCCTTGGGTCCTTCCCTGAGCCCTTCCTTTTCTCCCAGCGTGGCTCCTTCTCCCGGTTTGTCTCCCCAACCCACCGATCTTTTCTCTGAAGAGGGAGATCTTCTGGTGACGAATGCAGGGACCACCGTAGACGATTTAATCCAGTGGCTGATTCCGGAATCAGTGTTGATTCAACGCCCCGATGGGGAAACGGTCACCTCCGGCTCTCTGGCCACCGGGATGACTGCGGGAGAATACACGCTTGTGGTGCTGGGAGATTGTGACGGCACCGGTTCGGTGACGAAATCGGATCTGCGCCAAGGGCAGCTTTTCCTGCTGGATGAGGAAACGGGAACCCACCCGCAACGGCGGGCTGCCGATCTGGATGGAGACGGATCCCTCACCACGGTGGACCTGGTCCTTCTATCCCAACTCATTTCCTGACTGCAAATGGAATCCTCCGTCCCGCCGGACGGGGGATTTTTTCTCTGTAACCGGAGGGAAAAATTTCGGGGAAAAGGGCGTTGCGTGGGATCGTGTTCTGTGCTAAGATGAGGAAAAAGATTCCCTATGGAAAGGGGCAAATACCATGCCGATTCTTTTCGATGAAAAAAACCGCGTCTTTAAACTGGACGCCAAAGGCTTTACCTATGCCTTCATGGTCTATCAGGAAAATTACCTGGTTCACCTGTACGCTGGGGCTCCCATCCCCGACACAGACCTTTCCTATTTGATGTACCGGGGCCGGTTCGACTCTTTGAGCCCCTATAACACCAAGGTGGACGACCCCCACTTCTCCGTGGACATCAATCCTATGGAGTACCCTACCAGCGGCGCCGGTGATTTCCGGATCTCTGCCTTGTCCGTCCGAGGAGAGTATGGGGATGCGGTCACCGATATCCGTTATGTGTCCCACAAAATCTACCCTGGCAAGCCCGCTCTTCCCGGCCTGCCTGCCACCTTCGACACCCAGGGCACCGCTCAGACCCTGGAAGTGGAAGCTCTGGACGGAGTCACCGGCGTGAAGGTCACTCTGCTCTACACGGTCTTCGAGGACTATCCTGTTCTGGCCCGGAGCGTCCGAGTGGAAAACACCGGTCATGCTCCCGTTGATCTGGAGCGTGTCTACAGCGCTTGTCTGGAGCTGCCCACCATGGATCTGGACTTGATTCACCTGTATGGCAAGTGGGCCAAGGAAAACACCACGGTGCGGGATCCCCTCCACCACGGAATTCAGGCCATCCATTCCAAACGGGGCATGACCGGCCCCAACCACAACCCCTTTGCCGCTTTGGCACGTCACACCGCCACGGAGGAGTCCGGGGAAGTGTGGGGCATGAATTTGATCTACAGCGGCAACTTCGCCATCGACATCGAAGTGGATACCCGGGGCTGTCCTCGGGTGCTTCTGGGCATCAATCCCGAAGAGTTCCGTTGGCATCTGGAGCCCGGCGAAACCTTCCAGACCCCGGAAGCCGTCCTGGTGTACTCTTCCCAGGGCGTGGGCGCTATGAGCCGCACTTTCCACCATTTCTACCTGGACCATCTCTGCCGGAGCCAGTGGACCAAAAAGAAGCGTCCCCTGCTCATCAACAGCTGGGAAGCTGCCTTCTTCGACTTTGACGACGACAAGCTGGTGGAGTTCGCCAAGGAGGCCAAGGAACTGGGCATCGAAATGCTGGTGATGGATGACGGCTGGTTCGGCGACCGCCATGACGACCACCGAGCTTTGGGCGACTGGTACGTCAACGAAAACAAGCTTAAGGGCGGCTTGTCCCACCTTATCGAACGGGTCAATGCTATGGGCGTGAAGTTCGGCATCTGGTACGAGCCGGAAATGATCAATCCCGACAGCGACCTCTATCGGGCCCATCCCGATTGGGCCATCCGGGCCAAGGGAAGGGAACATTCCATTTCCCGGTATCAGTGCGTGCTGGATATGACCCGTCAGGACGTGCGGGACAACATCTTCCAGCAAATGTTTGACGTGATTTCCCAAAACAACATCGAATACATCAAATGGGACTGCAACCGGCACATCACCGAAGCCGCCAGCGCCTTGCTGCCTCCCCAGCGCCAAGGGGAATTCTTCCACCGCTATGTGCTGGGCGTCTACGATCTGATGGACCGAATTACCTCCACCTTCCCCCAGATCCTTCTGGAGAACTGCTCCTCCGGCGGCGGACGGTTTGATGCGGGTATGCTCTACTACTCTCCCCAGATCTGGGCCAGCGACAACACCGATCCCATTGAGCGGCTGAGCATTCAGTTCGGCGCCTCCCTGTGCTACCCCATTGCCTCTTTGGGCGCCCATGTGTCCGCCAGCCCTCGGGCCGGCTTGGTGACCAAGGGCAATGTGGCCATGTGCGGCACCTTCGGCTACGAGTTGGATCCCCGGACCTTGACGGAAGAGGAACGGGAAATTGTCAAAAAGCAGGTGGCCGATTACCACAAGTACTATGACTTGATCCACTACGGAGATTTCTACCGGATCACTTCCCCCACGGAAAATCCATTCCTCTGCGACTGGGCCTTTGTAAGCCCCGACAAAAAGGAAGTGCTGTTCACCCGCGTGGTGATGCGGCGGCAGGACAACTTGTATCTGCCTCTGTATCTTCCCGGACTGGATCCGGAGAAGAGATACACCGACGAGGACACCGGCAAAACCTACTCCGGTGCTTTGCTGATGCACGGAGGCCTGGACCTTTCTGTCTACGATCTCAGCGAGAACGCCGACGGGGATAGCCTGGTCAAACACTTTATTGCCGAATAAATCCCCATTTTCCAGTTGACATCTGGCCATTTCCTTGCTATAATAAATAAGCTGTCCAGGTGGACAGCTTAGATGACTCATTAGCTCAGTCGGTAGAGCACTTGACTTTTAATCAAGGTGTCCGGGGTTCGAATCCCCGATGGGTCACCAAAAAAGCCTAGCATTTACGCCATTTTTAAGCGTTTTTGCTAGGCTTTTTTATTTTTGAAAATACCGGTTTTTGCGTGTTTTGACGGCAGCTAGGTAGTCAAAAGGTAGTCTTTTTCACTAAATACGCACAAACAAGTTTTTAAAAAAAAATGCTGGACCTTAAAATCATGTAGAACGACCAGTCAAAGCAGGAACAAAGGGGTGACACCTCACAAAACCGTCTATATTCTTCTATTGGTCCATGATTCTTATGGATTTTATTCCAATTTACACTTACCTTAATTTTTAAACCAAAAACGCAAATGATAGTGCTTACAGGTAATAGTTCCTCTCAAAATAGCTGCTTAAAGAAAAAGCTTTTCAGTTATAGAAAAGTCAATTATCATACGGCATTATTAAATTGATAGGTGACAAAATTGCAGAAGCCAAATCAAGCCAAATGAAATCGAATTAAGTTAAAAAAGGCTTTGAAAATCTTGATTTTTTCATAGCATTATGATACAGTTTAGTTGCGTAGATAGGTCAACCCTGTGTTGCATAGAATATACTTATGGTAAAGAGAAGAATGGAGGTGGCCGGATATGACTGCTAATACTGGCAAGGATAATAATATTTATGTTCTTGGACGGAAAAAGAATGAAAAGGTTGACATTCCTGCCGTTTCCAGAGAAATTTTAGAAACGGCCAAACGAGTTGCCGAAAAGTATGGATTTGGGACGGGAAAAAGTGAAAAACAATAATGGGAAAATAATAACACTGTTTTCCAAAGAACATTTTGGGTTGGCTTCGAAATTCGAAGTCGACCCATCTTCTTGTGGAAATCCGGGATATTATAAAGACTACTTGATGTATAGTGCTTTATCTGATAACATGTCAGGTAAATCTACAACTCATATTCTTCTTGATACTAACACTTCTTCCATAGCAGGTTTTATAACTCTAAAAGCTACAGCTCTTCTTACGGAGTTGGATCATAATTTATTTTCTGGAGAGCCTGCTCTTGAAATATACAATCTTGCTGTTTCTAAAGATTATCAGCGACAAGGTATTGGAAGAGACCTGGTTTACTTAGCGATTTTTATAACCAAATCATTAAATGAATCTTTTGTCGGAATAAGGAATATTGTGCTAACTGCAGATCCGAAAGCGGTTGGATTTTATGAGAAACTAGAATTTCAGAAACTTTCTGACTATTATTTACTTCCCAAGGATAGTCAAAACAAATCATGTGTCCCTATGATCATGAAAATCTATACATAAGCAAAAAAAAGCCCGCAGGCGCCGGTTGATGGCCGGTACTCTGCGGGCTTTCTTGTGGGGCGGGAATTTACCCTTTCTGGAGCTGGGGAGGCCTGGGCCGCCGTTTATCGGGCCGCGTTTTCGTGGTAGTTTTTGAGCATCTGCTCGGCTTCCTCCCGGGTGATGTGGCTCCGGGGACGCAGGTTGCCGTCCGGGTCTCCCTGGATCACTCCCTGTTCCACCGCCCAGGCCTGGGCCTTTTCTCCCCAGCCATCCGACGCGGGCTTTTTGGCCAGCTCGTTCTGGTAGGCCTGGAGCTCTTCTCTTGCGATCTTCCGTACCTGTGCTTCTGTCAATTCCGGTTCCTCCTTTGTGTCCTCCCCGCCGGTCATCCCTCGGATGATGCTGGGATAATCCTTATAGGCCCAGTTGCCGTCAAATGTCTGGCCAGCAATGACCATTTTGTTGGTGTACTGCCAGATTCCATACTCTCCCTGGTACTGGCACTCTGTGTGATACTGAGCCACCCACTTGTCCCACTGGGCAAAGGCAGGATCCGTCAGGTAGTCCTGCCACCAGCTGGTGGAGGCGTACACCCCCACATAGAGTCCTGCGGCTTCCATGGTGTCGCAGAAACCCTGGGCCGCTCCGGCCAGGTCGCCTCCCAAAGTGGAGTTGGCCTCCATGTCGAACCAGACGCCGTACAGGGGCTTCCGGCCCCCCAGCATCCGCAGGCAGTGCTTGGCCTCCGCCACGCCCCCGGCCCGGTCCCGGGCATAGCTGAAATGGTACACCCCATAGGGCATGCCGCCCGCTTCCAGCAGCCGGAGATTCTGCTCGATGCCGCTGTCCTGCTGGCCGGGGTAATCACTGCCAAAGCCGGTTTTACAGATCACGAACTGGATCCCCGCCGCCCGCAGCTGGGCCACGCTGACCCGGATGGGGCCGGAGATATCCACGCCTTTTACTGCCATGTTCATTCCTCCTTTCTGGGCTGAGTGTAAGTAAGGGCCTGGGCGCTGTCGCTGATGCCGGCAGTGGTTGGGTCGTTGACCACCCCCAGGATTACCAGCAGGGCAAAGACTGCGTTGACCACAGCCAGCAGCTTGTTGCCCAGATCTCCCAGATCCAGGCGCAAGTTGAATACCGCCGCCACCACCTGGACAAGCAGCAGCACCGCCGGAATGGCCGACAGCCAGAACGCTTTGTTTTTGATTCTTGCCATCCAGTTGATTTTCATCACGTTTTCCTTCCTTTCTTCCAACCAAAGTCCTATTTTCAGAAGGATGTAAAAGATCCCTCCGCCTACCACATTCACATGGGCCTCCCTTCCGCCAGGAAATCCCCCGTTTTCAGCAGTTCATCGTACACCCTCCCGATGTTGGCCACTGCGTGGACACACCTCGAATTTTTGTACTCCGGGTGGGATTTGCAGTAGCTTTCGTAGGCGTCTATCTCCGCCAGGATGTCGATAAAGTCCTCCCGGGTGTGGCGCTGGCCCCGGAGCAGCTCCGTGTTGAACGCCAGGATCCTGGCCCGGTGCTGGTCTGCGGCCCGCCGGTCATCCGCCTGGATGTGGGCCTCCAGCTTTGTTTTGGTCTCCCCCAGCTCCCTGAGCACGTCCCCGTTGAGCGCCCTGCCGATGGCCCGTGCAAGGGCGGTCCAGGGGTCCAGCTTGATGGGGGAAATCTGGATCAAGGTCAGCAGAGCCGCCAGCCCAAAGCCTCCCTGAAGTAAGTAGTTGAGCTCCAAAAAATCCCCTCCTCAGTCCGTTCCGGTCAGGGCTTCCGTCACGCCGGACTCTGCCGCCAGCTGCTCCTGGATCTGCCGGAGGGTGTAAGTAAGATCCTGTTTTCCCGCGATCGTCACCCTGTCCCCGTCCGTATAAAGGGTGTTTGTGCCGGGCAGGGCCGGGATAGGCTGTGGGGTGCCCTCAAAGGCCTCGGGCGTGGCCAGCTGGTAAGCGATGGTTACGGGGGTACCGGCAGCGTATTTGGCGGCGAGGTAGGATTTGAAGGTTTCTAAATTTTTATCAAAACTAGCAGTAATATCTGCCCCAAAAAACAGCGCTCTATTTTGATTTATCCATACTTTGCTTGGACTATAGCCATAGCTGTAATGAGAGCATATCCCAACATATGTCACAACCGAGCTAGAAACAGCAGAGGTTATAATAAATTGGTCAGCATAAAGCATCCAATCCTCTTGGCCGGTAAGCACGATTCCTTCCCATATCTTTTCTCCTTTATCAGTCACCACATCCACTGTCCCACCATACACCGTTTCCGGAAGCGTGATGTCATAGGTGTCTCCTTGGTAGGGTTCGTAGGAAGTAGGGGTGGAACTGAGTTCTAGTTGAATTCCCGGTAATAATTCGTCAAATACTATGCTCGAAAATTCTTCTGCAAAAGCTGGTAACACATATAGATTAAAATATATAGGTTCTATAGTTTTAGTAAATGTATAACTTTTTAAAATTGTGGATTTATCACTTCCTGAATTTCCGAATTTGGTATTTGGGGATGCTGTTCCTGGAACATTTCCAACATAAAACGCAAAGTTTCCATTATATTCGGATTTATAATCCTTATACATATTATTTTTTTGTACAGATAATGTATACTGAGCGTTATCTGGAATTTTAAGCTCATAAGACCAATATGACTTAGTTTGGTTCCACGCATTTTCATTTTTAAGAATTTCAACATCAAGCAAATTTTTCCCACACCTCGTCAAAGTCAAGCTATCCCGTCCGCTGATAGGCCGTACATTCTCGGGGCTTGGATCCCCTTCTCCGGCCTGGATAGGTCCAAAGTTTACCTTCACATCCAGGGGATAGCCCTCCACCGGCTGGCAGGTGACAGGGTTGCCTTCTGCGGTAAAGGCCGGGCAGAGGGCGTCCACGATTTTCCGGGAGCTCCAGGCGGCGGTGGAGGTTACGGCGTCATCCTCCAGCTGCACGCCATCTTTGCCAGGCTGGCCCTGAGGGATGCCCAGGCTCAGCACCGGAGCTTCCGGGGCGCCGGAAAGCTCTGCCGTGGCGGGCTCTCCCGGATCCAGGGTAGTGACCTCCCCCATGGTCAGTTCCGGGGCAGCACCCGTGGAGCCGGTTTTGCCCTGGGGCAAGCCCAAGTTCAGGGTTTGGGTGGGAGACGCTCCGGTGATCTCCGCCGTGGCAGGCTGGTCCGGGGCCAGGGTGGTGACCTGCCCCACCTGCAGGATGTTGGCCGGGCCCGGGTCACCAGTGGGACCGGGTTGCCCGGTTTTGCCCTGCGGGATGCCCAAGTTCAGCACGGGTTTCTCCGGGGTTCCCGACAGCTCCGCTGTGGCAGGGTCTTCCGGATCCAAGGTAGTGACCTTCCCCACTGTCAGCTGTGGAGTGGGGCCGGTGGGGCCAGGTTCACCGGTTTTCCCCTGGGGAAGCCCCAGATGGAGTACCTGGTGGGGAGACTCCCCAGTCAATTCCGCCGTGGCGGCCTCTTCCGGGGCTAAGGTGGTGACTTCTCCCATTTCCAGCACATTGGCGGGGCCGGCAGGACCCACTGGCACCGGGAGCTGGCTTTCCCCATAGGAGGAGGTTTCCAGGTTCCACAGCAGCCAGAAGCCGTTTTCGCCGGGAATGGGCGGATGGGCGTTCAGCTCCTTGATGGCTTTCTCCGCCTGGGAAAACTCTGTGGGCAAAGTGGGCCAGGTGCCGGGACCCACCAGGGACCGGGAAATGTACACGGACACGATGTTGGTGTGCTGGACCTGCTCCCCTTTTGTGCCCCGGATCTGGATATAAAAAGAGCCGGGCACCGCCAGATTTTCGTCATTTAGGGTGATATACGCCCCACGATCTGCCAGGGTCAGGGGCCAGACGTCGTAGTGGGAGCCGTCCTGGATCAGGGCGTCCCAGGTCCATCCTTGGGGCAGATCTCCGGTGACCCAAAGCTCCTGGGACTCGTTGTCGTACTGATACCCCAGCAAGGCGGTATCTTTGGAGATCACCCAATTGTCAAAGGACAGTTTCATGCTTCCGCCTCCTCAGAATACAGGTCCCAGGTGCCGGTTTCGTCTAGGGGATCGTCCTGGTTGTTGTTTTTATTGGACTGGTACAGGGTTCCTTCCCGGTCCACCACGTCCCCTTTGTGGTAGGCGTCCTTGTTGCTCAAGGGCTTGGTCCAAAGGGGGTACCCCGTGTTCCCCATGCCGATGGCCTGGTAGGTTTCCCCGTCCGAATCAGGGGTTGCCGTGGCCTTGTGGGTTTTCAGCACCCGGTACAGCTGGGGATCCCCCAGGGAGTTTTCCCCAAACCGGAGGATCTGGTCCTTTTTGTACTGGGTATCCACTTCCCAAGCCGGGTACAAACTGGCCACTTCCATCATGGCCGTGTCGGTTCCAAAGACTTCCGTGTTGTGCTGCACCAGCAGCTGGATGGCCCGGCGCAGTTCCCGGGCTTTCTGTTCTCGATTCATCCTCATTCCTCCCTCAAATTTTAAAATCTCAGTTGTAGTACCCCTCCGCGATGACACTGACAAACCCGGTGGTGGTCACATTGTTGGTCCGCACCAGGTAGCAGGTGGGAGGGTAACTTCTCAGGTTGGTTTCGTTTTCCAATACGGGCCAGACCAGCGCCCCGTTGAAGTTGGTGGCGTAGTAGGCCATGGACACCGTGGGCGTACTCAAAAACCGTTTGGGATAGGGGTAGCTTTGCTCGTTGTAGGCTTCCCCGGAACGGTACAGGCTTCCCATGGTGGTGCCGGTGGCGATATTGCTCACCGGTATATTTCCCCAGATCCGCATCCTGCCGCTGGCATAGATTTCCCACTTCCACACACCGCTGGATCCTGTGCTCTCGATGGAATCCTTGATGCCCGGGATATCTCCGGGGACATGCTCGTGGTCCTCCGGGGGAAATGCTTGGGGCTTATCGGTCAGGTCGTACCAGGAGGTGGTGCCCGGATCCCCTTTTCCCCCGGTCTTTCCCTGGGGGATGCCCAGGTGTAGGGTCTGATTGGGGGCCACCCCGGTGATCCGGGCCGTGGCGGCGCTGTCAGGGGACAGAGCCTCCACCGTGCCCACCGCCAGAGTGTTGGCAGGCCCTGCGGAGCCTACGGCGCCCTGGGGAAGCCCCAGATGCAACGTTTGATTGGGTGCTTCCCCGGTGATTTCCGCCGTGGCGGCACTGCCGGGTGGGAGTGTTTCCACCGTCCCCACCTCCAGGGAGTTGGCTGGGCCCGCAGCGCCGGCAGGTCCCTGTATTTTTCCCCCATTGACCCAGCCCTTTGTCTCGGTGTAGGTGTACACGTCGTAGGGGGGCGCGGGGCCCACATAGTAGTTATCCCCGGGCTCAGGATCCGGCACGGCCTCCTCCAAAAGGGCCTGGGTATCATATTGGTCCAATACAGTCAGCCCCGTACCGGGCGGGCCTTGCTCCCCCTGAGGGCCGGGGGATCCCCCTTTGGCAAAAAGGCCCCAGTAGTTGGAATCCGTGGGCGGGTTGCCGGTGGTTTCCCGGAGGGCGATGTAGGTGTCCCCCTGATACCCCGCCTGGTTCAAGGGCTGGTAGGATTTCTCCGGGTCGTACTCCCCGGTATAGACAAAGTTGGACACCGCCGACTGTATGCCGGCAATGGCCTTTTCATAGGTTGCTTTCACTTCGTCCAGGTAGTGGGGGTCAGTGATCAGGTCCGCCAAAGGGCCCAGGTCGTCGGTGGAGGCTACGGCGCCTTCCAAGTCACAGGGGGCCACAAACAGCAGGATATTTTCCCACCGGGTCTCCGTCCGGCTCTCCCCCTCGCCGGAAATCGTCTGGATAAAAACGGGGCCCCATTGAAAAGGCTCCCGCATCTGAAATCAACAGTGTCCACCTGCGCGACAACGC
>ENA-OPRS01001231-OPRS01001231.1-human-gut-metagenome-genome-assembly--contig:-NODE-1231-length-11593-cov-2.962559_pt1 | contig 11593 bp, 4 predicted proteins | sample MGYA00241795_ERZ501881 | MGnify/ENA primary metagenome ERZ501881 (study PRJEB25962, sample SAMEA2042440) | human gut metagenome | biome: human gut; feature: human-associated habitat; material: faeces... | reverse complement strand
TTTTTTTGTGTAAATAAGTAGTTTACAAAAGTTATTTTTTGGTAAAAAAAATATACAAGGACCTTAAATTTATGGCATTTAAAGTTGTTTGGATGAAATGTTTTAATTATATTTGCAAAGCATTCTTGCGTATGCAGGTTATTAAATAAGGTCTGTGTTTGATAAGGATGTGCATGTATTAGAAAGGCGTTTGCTTTGACGCTTTGTTCTTGACACACTGGAATCTCGCAAATTCGAAGTATCAGTCAAGACATGGCGAGGCAGATGGTCACGGGATGTGTGCAAAAGAACATTCCTATATTGCCTTTGTATCTTGGCTATTTTGCCGGGGCAAGGGCAAGTAGGGATGTTATGTTCATATCAGCGTGGAACTGCACGTCATCTGTTCTGCTGATATGGGCAATGCGAGAGCCTCAGTGTGTGGGACGGCTGGCGGGCAAGTTTTCCACGCTTTTTTCTGTATATTGCAATTGACTAATAATTGAGAATTTGATAATTTTGTGCTTATTGGAAAGCGGGCACAGTGATATGCCGCACAGTTGGCATGGTATTAACTTATGCAGACTAAATTACGTTTTATTGTTTATGGTGAGTTGTATGTTGTTGACCTTAACCAGACGATGTATTTTAAGGCAGACGATCATTATACTCATATATATTATTCATCAGGTACGCATTTTATGATACCTTTCGGGCTTTCAAAAGTGGAAGACGCTATACATGAAAAACAGCAGTTTCGTAAGCGATTTGTAAGACTGGGCAGAACATATATTGTAAACATAGGATATGTGTTTCATGTAAATGCAATAAAGCAAGTTTTGCTGGTTTCTGACAGTCATGGGGTTAATCATACGATACATTTGCCTAAACCGGTATTGCGTACGTTAATGGGACTGCTGGATGAGGCCGTATCTCAGGCGGACAGATAAAATTATTGCGGGAATTAACACAAGCACAGAAATTAATCTATTAAAACGGAATGATGAGAACTCTGATTGAACATAGTTTGGCACATGAAAGCCAAGTATGAAATATACATCTCTAATTAAGGTGTATTGTTGTGGTTGGTTTATGCTAGTTTTAAGCGTATTCTGCACCGGGAAAATGCAGTATTTTGGGTGGCAACGGCAAACGGTTTGTTTGCTGCTGAAAAACGGGCTGTTTTCTCATAAAAAGTGCCCCGTTAACTACACGTAAATGATAGGTTAATGATTTGAAGCCTTTAAGTCTGGTTTTGCTTTCAATCTGTGTCCGGTATAAAGTCGTATTGGCGGATTTTTAACGGAAGGCATATGTTCTGCTTGCAGTTTTTATGGGATGGGCGGTCTTTGCTTCTTGCGGATTAAACTATATGGCTGTCCTGACAAAAAAATCAATACTTTGATGTGCCTTGCCTGTAACATAAGTGCTTATTGCCAACCGCTGTGTATGCCCAATGTTCATGTCGAATAGTCATTCTTGTCGTTTACTGAGAATTTTGGGTTTAAGTGTCAGAATTTTTCTGTATCCTTGTCTGTTTCGTGTAGGCAGGGAAAGGCTCTTTTAACATAATTCGATGTATGCAGAATCATTGTTTTTATATAACATCTCAGAGCGTCTGAGGTGGCTGCAAAGTGCTGTTGTATATTCTTTGATAAATTGCTTCATTTCGCTGATATGTTGTTTATGGAAGTAAATTCACGAAAAGAATGACAGGGTTCACGAATAACACGGTTTTATAATGCCATGCCTGCATAAAATGTGTTTAATTTTGTCTGCAAATGTATGCATACACATATATAAATAAGGTGTGCATGGTGATACTGAAACATAAATTATAAAATAAACTTTAATTTTAAAAACGCTGAATTATGAGAAAAAATGTACTGGTTTCTCTTCTCGCTGTGACCTCGGCTTCAACTATGCCGGCATGGGCCAATGCGGATGTAGATCAGATTAAGACAGATGCTGCAACCGACTGGGAAGGTGCGTCTGACTTGGAAATTGAGAGCGGACTGATTGTTTCTCCGTCTGGTGCAACAGTCACGCAGAATATCGGAAAGCTGTATCCCGGAACATATACGCTTACAGCTGAAACTAATGAGAATGCTAAGATCTTGATTGACGGCAAAGAACTTGCTGCTAATGGCCAGTTCAAGATTAATGCTGTTAAAGACGTAATCATCAGCATTGAGAGCAAAGATGGAAGCCAGTATAAAGTAGGCGGATTTAAACTGACACTGGTCTATAACTTTGCAAATGCCAAGAGCGTGCTCACCTCAATGCTTAGCGAGGCTACTTCTAAGATTTATACAGAAGATGAAGACGATGAGACCGGCAAGGCCCTTCTGCAGGAAGCCAGCTCACTAGCAACTAAAGTGACTGCCATTGATGATGACAAAGAAGACTCTTATGCTAAATATATAGAGTATGGTCTTTATGCCGAGACTCTTGAAAAATCTGCAATTTACAACGAAATAGCAGAATTCAGCAAGAAAGTTGACGCTCAGGCAAACAACTCTTCTGCTTATGCTGAGGCTAAGAAGGTTTATGAAGCACAGACAACAGCTCTTGCTACAGCTAAGGCCGCTGTTGATGCAATAGCTGATGCTGACGAGAAAACATATGTTGAGGCAATGACAAAAGGTGCTTACGACACTATCAGCGAAGAGATTGAAAAATATAAAACTGAAGCCGATGCCGCATATGCAAAAGGTACTGCCGGCGTAAAGTTTACGACAGAATATAACAACAAATTTGTAACAAAGATAAATGGTCTTATATCAGACTATTCTGATGCGATAGAATCAGCTCAAGCTGATCATGCCGCTTATGTAGAGGTGGGTGAGGCTATTGCAACAATCAAGACTCTTTATACCGAATCTCAGCAGGAAATCTATAGCGGCCTGCAGGGTGACGATACTCATCCTGATGTCTATGAGGCACTGCGCACAAAGGCACAGACAGAGCTTAACGCCGTTTATGTAAATATCATGACCGTTGAGAAGGCTAACGGAACAGATGAGAATCATGCCGGTGCGGCAACTGCAAAAGAAGAAAATCTTGCCAAACTTGCAGAATATACAGCTTCAATCAACGAGCTGAAGACAACTTATGTTGACAAGGCAAATGCCCTTAAAGAAGCCTATACAAAAGCTAAGGCAGACTTGAAAGGCCTGCAAGACCGTCTTGACGCTTTGAAGAAAACTCCGGGCGTAGGCGACAATGCTGAGTTTGCAGAGACAATCAGCGAGATACAGGCATCTATCGACGCATTTAGCAGCACAATAGAGGCTGATAATAAGGAAAATACAATCGACAGCAAGGATTACTCAGAAACAGTAAGCAAGATAAGCATAGCTATCGATGAGCTTACAAGCGGTTCGCAAGGTGCTGTTGACAACTATAACGCTTGGGGTGCAGTTACAGATCTTCTGAAAGATAAGCAGAAAGAATTCGACGATGCAAAGAAAGTCGTAAATGCGTTGGTATCAACAGACAAGGCGTATGTTGTAAGCGGAAAATATGCAACAGAAGAAGCTGCTATCCAGAAGAGCATAGATGGCTTTAAATCAGGTGCTGAGACTGCTCTGAAAGAAGGAACGTGCGTTAAATATCAGACAGACAACACAGATGCAATCAACGAAATATCTGCGACTGTTGCTGCATATCAGCAAGCTGCTAAGGATGCCCTTGACGCATACGAGATTATTGTTGGTGAGGTTGCAAACTGTAATATGGCCATCGCTTACCTTGAAGAGAAAGTTACCAACCGTTCGGTATATGTATATGCGGAATCTACAGACCAGAAAAAAGTAACTTATGGCGATAAGATCGACGGCTTCAAGGCTACTATAAAAGAGATAACAACTGATAAGGATGAAGCCCTCGACCTTGAAGGCAAAGAACATAGTGATAAGCTTATTGAAGTAGCTGACGAGGCATACACCGCAAAAGTTGAAATTGAAGGTAAAGCCGAAACTTTGGTTAATTCTTATGATACCGATAAAGCTAAGTATGATGAGGATGTGGTAAGCATTGCGTTGGAGAAACTTCTTGCGCAGGCAACAACTCTTGTTGAGGGAGCTTATGGTAAGATTAATGCCTATAGTTGGAGCCAGGAAGAACTCGGACTTTCACACGGCGATATCAATAATAAGAAGGCTGCCATCGAAGCAGAGCTTAGAGATCAGGAAAGTAAGATTGAAGGCGCAAAAACAGAGTCTGATAAGGCTGCTGCAATGGCAGTGCTTACAAGTGTGACGACAGAAGTAAGCAAAATAAATACCAAGATTGACGAACTGATAAAAGAGGCTAACGGAGTAAAAGAAAAGGTTCAGGCCAATAAAGATGCCAAGACAGCAGCCGACAAAGTTATTAACGGCATAGTGACACAGCTTCTTGGAAACCGCAGCACGATCAAAGGCATAGAAGAGTTGAACGAGGATGCTTCAAGAGCAGACGAGTTTACTGCTATGGTAAATGAGCTGAATGGCAAAATTGATGAGCAGCGTCAGGCCGTTAATGATGCAGATGCTACAGAGACACTTGTTGCTGCATGGGCTGACAGTGAAGATGAAGAGGGCAATAAGGTTGAAGGCATTGAGAGCAAGCTGAATGCGATATCTGCTGATGTTGAGGCAGCACGCGAGGCTGCTCAGGCTTCTACGGCCAACTATAAGGCTTATACCGAGATACAGAAGACAATCGCTGATCTTGATATCGATGCTAATATAACAAAGGCAACAGATGCAGTAGCTGCCGTTGAAGGTATAAATGCTGAGGCAAAGGCTTATTATGACGGTTTAATCAGCGGCTACAGCGATAATCTCGCAACTTTGAAGCAGAAAGCTCTTGACGCTTATTCAGGTGAAGACCGCAACTGCGCAGAGATTTCAGCAACGATTATAGCACAACTCAAAAACCTTAATACCCTTATTAAGGCCGTTGGCACTGATGCAAAGAATAACCAGACAACATACGAGGAGCAGGTTGCAGAGTATAAAAAGACAAACGAATATTGGTCTGAAACTTATTACAAGATTTCAACCGGCGACCAGACAAGTATCGTTCAGGAATACCTTAAGCAGCTCACAGAGCAGCAGACAGCTCTTACAGAACTGAATGCACAGATGCTGAAGAATTACAATGAAGGTAAATCGGTTGCTGAGAATGAGAATGTATTGGCGAAACTGAATGAGATTAAGACTACTGTTAAGGCTATTGCCGACACTCAGGAAGAAGGCTATAATGCAGCTGTTGCAGCAGACAACAAGGCACGCTATGACGCGTTTACTGCTACTGTGAAGGATGCAAGAAATACTTATAATGAGGCCCTCACCACAATAGCTAAGTTCAGTGCCCTTACAAATTCTGAACTTGTATCAGTTGCAAATGAAGCTGTAACTACAGCTAATGCTGCAATCAATGGTATACTTACAGACCTTCGTGTACTTGAAAGTAATGTTTCAGAAGAATATCTGGCAACTGTAAGTCCGGCAATATTCGATGCTGCTGAGTCTCATAAGGCAGAGGCTGAAACTTATATTACAAAGATAAATGATGCTGTAGCTGCACTTGATAACGCTGTAAGCACCGTTGCCAAGAGTGTGTTCAGTAACAACTTTGCTTTGGCAAACGCTAAGTTGGATGCAGCAATTACAGAATTGACAGATGCCGGTTATAATTCTGATGTTATAGCAAAATCATTCTCTGATGTAAGAAAGATTGTTGCAGATGCAAATAAAGATTTTGCCGACAAGTATTTCGCATTATCTGTTGATGCTCATCTTAACGCTTTCGCCACTATCGACGAACTGCTTGTTGCAGGTAAGGAAGATGCTGCACAGCGTGAATGGACAGTTGTTATTACAGCTATCGACGAGCAGGTGGCTAAAGAAAGCGCTGACCTTAAAGTATTTGAATATATCGGCGATGCAGACGGAACAAGAAAGCAGCAGATAATTGATAGTTATGATGCACTTGTTGAAGCTACTGTTACTGCTGCTAAGAATGCATATACAGAAGTAGAAAAGGGCAATTTGTATGCAAGTCTGCCGTCAATAAAGGCTTTGCTTGCTCCGTTTGAAAGCAGTACAATTTATTCTGGCGCAAAGGCTGCATCACAGGATCAGGTTGCCAATAAAGAGGCTTACAATGCAATGAAGGCTGCTCTCGGTGAACTTCAGGCAAGTCTTGAAGCTGCCGCGGAATTTGTAAATGGCTATGTAATTACAGTTGATTGCGGTGAGGTAACAGCTCAGAATCTTTTAAACACACAGCAGTCAATCATTGATCGTAAGTTGTCATCAGGCGGATGTGTTGACTACTATGATGACGGTGAGGGAGCATTTAAGACAAATTGTGCTGGCATAGAAGCTGCAATAGCATCTATTTATGTCACTGCAAATGATAGAGAAAGTCTTAGACTTGCAGATGAGATAGTTTCGCTCAAGGGTGATCAGAACAAAGCTGCCGCAGCTGTAGAAGGTACAGACAAGGTTGCCGAGGTAGATGCTTATATCGAAAAGATAAACTCTATGGCTGAAGAACTTGAAGATATGGAAACAGATGCTGACTTCATCGCTCTCGATGAGAAAGACAAGCAGCCTAAGTATCTTGAGTTTGAGACAAAGATTGCCACAATGCGTGCCGAGCTTGCTGCATATTATGATGCAAATCTTGCTGCTACAACAATAGAAACTCTTAACTCTGCTTTAGCCGAGGTAGAGAGCAAGTATAATGCCGAGGTTGAGGTTCTTAACGGATGCCATGAAAATGTACAAAAAGATTACACTGGGGCTCTCGCTGCCGTTAAGACTTCTATCGACAATATGAGCGCCGAAATAGCCAAGTATGCTGAGGCCGGCTCAATATTGTTCTATGAAGGCAAACTCTCTACCGGCATAGCAGCTGTTGAGGCAGAACTGGCTAAACTCACACAGGATATTGCTGATGCTCAGAAACCATATACAATCAACGATGCGAAGTATGTAGAGCTTAAAGCAGAGCTCGACAAGCTGGAGGCAAGTCTCGATGCTGTTGTTGAGAAGATTAGCAATTACGAATTCTTCGATATAAAACAATATCAATATTATATTGAAGATGTTAGAGGCGTAATTGATTATGACCGTCAGATACTTGAGGAAACCAATGCAGCGTTCTCTTTGACAGAAAATAGTGAGAATGTAAACAAGTCCCTTGTTGAATTATGTATTGCAGATTTAGATAAATATGCAACATATGATGAGCTTGAGCAGCGTATTTATAATAGTAATGAGAACAAGTCTGGCTTGTTGGCTCTTTATAATAAGGTTTCGAATATTATAAACACAAGCAAGTATACAGAGGAAAACGGAGATGAACTTAGAGCTGAACGTCTTCGTCTCAATAGATTAATTGGATTGCTTTATACTTATAATTCAGATGCATATAATAATGGTACTGTAAATCAAGACCTTGACGGAAATCCGTTGCTCGATGAAGAAACCGGAGTTCAGGGCGTGGCTATCGACTATATGACAGAGGCCGTTCCTGCCGTATGGGAGCGTTATGGCGAGCTGACAGAGCAGCTTAACAGCCTGAAGGCAGATGCCGAAGGTTATGCTTATATCCTTGGCGACGTTAACCGCGACGGTTCGGTACTGGTAGACGACTATACTCAGATTCTGAACTATGTTCTTGAGGTTGAGACGGTAGATGAAGGCTCAATGGAATATCTTGCAGCTGATGTAAACGAGGATGGCAACATAAATATCGGTGACGTTACAGCTGTTACAAATGCTATTCTCGGCAACAATAATACAGGCCTGAGAGCAGTGGCACGCTATGAGGCAGCTCAGCAGGGTGCTGCAGGTAGCCTCGAACTTGCTACAGAAAGCAATGGTGACGTGACACGTGTGGCTGTCAGGATTAATGGTTCTGCAGCATATGTAGGCGCACAGATGGACATCAAGCTCCCGGCAGGTGTAACACTGCTCAGTGCTACATCCGGCAGCAGCGAGCACAACCTCTATCAGAACACATTGGCCGACGGCACACAGCGTGTGGTTGTAAGCTCTATGCAGAACAGCGCGCTCGGCACTAACGGTGAGGCTGTTGTATTGCTCGAACTTGCTGGCAAGGTTGACGGCAACATAAGCATCGCTAACGTGTTTGCTTCTGATGCAAGAGGTATTGCCTACAGCATCGACGGCACAGGCGAGGGCACAACAGGTATCGGCGGTGTTGACGCAGACAAGAGTCTGAAGGATAAGATCTACTCTGTAGGCGGTCAGGTGATGAAGACTCTGAAGAAGGGTGTTAACATCCTGCGTGGCTCAGACGGTTCAACCAAAAAAGTGCTTCGCAAATAATCGAGACCCTGAAAGTTAGATAGAATTATACTCTTATGGACATGAAGGCGTGGCGTCACGTAGGCTGTCACGCCTTCTGTTTAAGGAAAATAATTTCAAGAAACCATTTAGTTTAAAAATTGAGTATGATAAAAACAAACATTTTTAAATGTCACTTTGCCTCACGGCTGATTATGGCATGCCTTATGGCGGTTGGCTCTTTTGCTTGCGCATTGGCCGACAACAAGGTGACGATAGAGAGCTTTAACATAAAGCCAGGCGAGGAAAAGACTGTTGCTGTATGTCTTGACAACAGCGACAGGATTACTGCTTTGCAGATGGATATAGCCCTTCCCGATGGTATCGTTTATGTAGCCAACAGTCTGACACGCGATGAAGTACGTCTTGACCGCGACTACCATTCTCTTTTTATGAGCACTCTTTCTGACGGCAATCTCCGTTTGCTTATTGTTCCTTCAGACACTGTCTCTATCTTTGGCGATAGCGGTGCCGTAGCTTATTTTAAGGTTAAGGCTGAAAACAGTTTTGTAAAAGCCGGTAAAATAGACTTCACAAACATCCTTGGCAGCAGCCATGAAAAAGGTGAAGACGGCTATACAAAGAGTTTCCCCATGGCTGACTTTAGCGCAGATGTAGCTCCTTATGTAGGAAAACTTTATACAGCTGCTGACACATTGGCTATAAAGACCGACGGAACATCAAAGAAGGTAAGCCTTGTGCTCGACAACTTTATTAACGTAAGAGGCATGCAGGCTCTGATAACTTTGCCTCAAGGACTTTCGTTTGAAGTTAAAGACAACGGTAAACCGAAGTTTGAGTATGGCAGCCGTCTGCCTCAGAATGCTACTATAAGCTCTAACATGACATCTGACGGCAAATTGAAGATTGCTGTTGCTGGTATGACAACAGAGAATTTTGCCGGAACAACAGGTGAGGTGCTGGCTTTCTATGTTAAGGCTGACGAAACATTGGCGCTGAAATCTGATCTTGTGATAAATGATGTTATTGTTTCTAACGAGAACGGTAATGCTTTCGGCCTCTATGACGAAGTGAAACTTAGTGTTACAAACTCTTATCTTGCACATTATACTCCGGCAAAGGCATTGGTAGATTCATTGCGTAATTTGTACAACGAGGCAGTTGACAGCATTGCCGCAAATGCCGCTAACGTTAAGGATAACGAAGACATTCTTGCCGCTGAAGCTGCAATAGTAGCAAAGATTGATAGTTTGCAGAAGGTCGTTGATGACTCTTATGCCAATGAAACTTTGGCCGAAGGTCTTGCTGATGTTCAGGCCGGAGCCGATGATATAGCTACATCGATAAAAGCTCTTGTTGAAAATGCTTTGGCTGCTCAGGGCAATAAGGAAGCTGTAAACGAAGAGGCGTACAAGCGTCTGACCGCTCAAATAACTTCACTTCAGACAGAACTCGATGCCGCAAAGGAAACAATCAATACTGAGTGTAAAGATGTTGTCTCTCAGTTTACAGAAGTGATCGACAGCATCCAGACTCGCATCACGGAAATCTCCGACAGCGTTAAGGCTGCTTATGAGGTAGGCGAGCTTACTGCAGAGAGTACAATTGATTCTCAGTCAGTAAAAGACTCTATCGAAAAACTCCTTTCTGAGGCAAAGGCCGCTCAAACTGTGGTTGATGCAAATGAGGCTGCTTATGCCCGTCTGACAGAAGAACTTGAGGCCCTTCAGGCAGAACTCGATTCCGCTGAAGAGACTGTCAATACCGAGTGTAAGGACGTAGCTGATCAGTTTGTTGATGACATTAAGGCCATTCAGGATGAAATCGATGAAATTTCGGAGAAAGTAGAAAGTGATTATGAGGCTGTTAAGCTTACAGAAGAAAGCACGATCGACTCTCAGACTGTAAAAGATGCTATTGCAAATCTCCTTGCAGATGCTGAAAAGGCTCAGAAAGAGTATGAAGAGGCAACCGGAATTTATGGAATAACAATCGATGATATACAGAACGGTGATGTTGAAGTATATGATATTACCGGAAAGAAACTTAACTCATTGGTTAGAGGAAAATTGAATATTGTGAAATATTCGAATGGTAAGATCTATAAAATACAAGTTAAGTAGAATGCAGGTAAATTGTTATTCGACGTGAGTCGCGTAACATTAAAATTCAGATTGCAGCACGGCAGGGCTTTTCCCTGCCGTGTATTTTTTGTTTTCAAGTCTATACCTGTTTTACTTCTTCTTACAGCATTCGGTTTTGCTGCAATTTTTGCAGTCTTGTTTACATCCTGTCTGTTGCTTGTCGCAGCAGTTCTGTTTCTTCTCACAGTTTGCCTGTTGTTTGCTGCAGCCCGCCTGTGCCTTGTCGCAGCAATTCTGTTTTGGTCCGCAACTTGCCTGCTGTTTCTCGCAGCAAGTTTGCTTCTTGTCGCAGCCGGTCTTAACGGTGGCCGTGTATCCGATTTTCTCGAAGCCCTTCATCAGTTTTTCGGGCGTTGTCTTGTCGGCGTCGTAGGTCAGTGTAACCTCCTGCCAGCTAATGTTTGTCTCAATCGCCTTTATACCCTTCTCGAAGCGCATGTTGCTCTTAATCTTGTTCTCGCATGCCTCGCAGTGCATCTGCGGATTTGTGGTTACGATGATAGTCTTGATGTCTTTGGCAAAACTTGTGATAGCGCACAGCGCCAATGTCAATAATAAAAAATGTCGTTTCATAACTTTCTGTTTTATCTGTTTGGTTTTATTTTTTGTATGATAATTTGTCTGTACTTTGTTCGGCTTACTACATCCTTCCGATGTTTATTCTCACTCCGGCATAGAACATGCGGCCGTGCACGGGGCCCCATACAAGCGTAGGCTCGAAGCCCGTGCCCCAGGGATTGTCGGCACCGTAGATAGATGTCTTCTGGGTGAAGCCGGTAAGGTTTTCGCCTCCGACGTATACCGACCAGTGGCGGAACCAACGCGTTATCTGTGCGCTGAGCTGCTCGTATGAGCCGAAGCGTTTGTTCCACGACATTGTGCCGTCCGGCAGTTCGTAAGGCTCGGGCATCCGGCCGCCGCCGTTGAGCTGCAGCGTGGCGTCAAACTGCCACAGGCCGAACGGTGTCTTGTATGATGCCGTGATAAGTCCCTTATATTTGCTTGTCAGCGGTTTTTCGAGCAGTCGGCCGCCGTAGGTGGCCTTCACGTCGTTCAGACGGTAGGCAGCCGTGAGCGTCATGCCCTTGAATATGGGGTAGGTGGCGTCTATCTGCAGTGTGTGCGAATATGACTTGC
>ENA-OPRS01001230-OPRS01001230.1-human-gut-metagenome-genome-assembly--contig:-NODE-1230-length-11593-cov-7.628185_pt1 | contig 11593 bp, 7 predicted proteins | sample MGYA00241795_ERZ501881 | MGnify/ENA primary metagenome ERZ501881 (study PRJEB25962, sample SAMEA2042440) | human gut metagenome | biome: human gut; feature: human-associated habitat; material: faeces... | reverse complement strand
CGTCGTGTACGGCGACATCGGAACATCGCCGATGTACGTCACCAAGGCGCTGCTCGCCGGCAACGGCGGCATCATGAGCGTCACCGAGGAATTCGTGCTCGGCGCGCTCTCGCTCGTGATCTGGACGGTAACGCTGCTCACCACGGTGAAATACGTCCTCATCTCGCTCAAGGCCGATAACTACGGCGAAGGCGGCATCTTCGCGCTCTACAGCATCGTGAGGCGCTACGGCAAGTGGCTCATCATCCCCGCCATGCTCGGCGGCTCCGCGCTGCTGGCCGACGGCGTGCTCACCCCCGCCGTGACGATCACCACCGGCGTGGAGGGCCTGCGCACCATCCCCGAGACCCATGCGATCATCGGCGACAACCAGATGAACGTGGTGGTAATCACCCTCATCATCGTGTGCATCCTCTTCGTGGTGCAGCGTGCCGGAACGAGCAAGATCGGCCGCGCGTTCGGCCCGGTCATGCTCGGCTGGTTCCTCTTCCTGGGAATCACCGGCCTGCTCTTCACCTTCACGAACCCCAAGATTCTGCTTGCCATCAACCCGGTGTACGGCCTGCAGTTCCTGTTCAGCCCCAACAACCACGCGGGCATCATGATCTTGGGCAGCTGCTTCCTCGCCACCACCGGCGCCGAGGCGCTCTACTCGGACATGGGCCACGTGGGCAAGGGTAACATTTATGCAACCTGGCCCTTCGTGAAGGCGTGCCTCATCCTGAGCTACCTCGGCCAGGGCGCCTGGCTGCTCGCTAATGCCGGCAACCCGGAACTCGCCGCCATCGAGGACCTCAACCCCTTCTTCCAGATGCTCCCCGGTGTGGTGCGTCCGTTCGGCGTGGTCTTCTCCGTGCTCGCGGCCATCATCGCCTCCCAGGCGCTCATCACCGGCGCGTTCTCGCTCGTTTCCGAGGCGAGCCGCTTGGACCTCATGCCGCACCTGCAGGTGTTCTATCCGTCCGAGACCAAGGGCCAGCTCTACATCCCGCTCGTCAACAAGGTCATGTGGGCGGGCTGCATCATCGTGGTGCTGCTGTTCCAGAGCTCTGCGCACATGGAGGCGGCGTACGGCCTGGCCATCACCATCACGATGCTTTGCACGACGGTGCTGCTTTTCATCTACCTGCACCGCGTACGCAAGGTGAAGTTCTTCCCGTTCATCTTCCTTGCTTTCTTCGTGATGCTCGAGGGCTTCTTCTTCGGCTCTTCGCTCACCAAGTTCTTCCACGGCGGCTACTTCACCATCTTGCTTGCCGCGCTCATCATGGGCGTCATGCTTTGCTGGTATGCGGGCACGGCTGTGGAGCGCCGGCAGGCCACGCTGCTTCCGGTGCGCAAGTACCTCGACCAGCTGGCGCGCTTGCGTGACGACACCACCTACGACCGCTTGTGCGATAACCTGGTCTATCTCACCAATGGCACCAACACGGACTATCTCGACCGCGACATCCTCTATTCCATCCTCGACAAGCACCCCAAGCGCGCGCGTGCCTGGTGGTTCATCAACGTCGAGGTCATGGACGACCCGCACACCTGCGCGTACTCAATCGAGGACTTTGGCACCGATTACGTGTTCCGCGTGCATCTGTTCTTGGGATACAAGGTCAACCAGCGCATCAACGCGTACCTGCGCCAGATCGTGCAGGACCTCTCGGCCACCGGCGAGCTGCCGCCCCAGACGCGCGACTACTCGGTTTACAAGCGCCCGAGCCCTATCGGCTCCTTCCAGTTCTGCATGATCCGGAAGACCTTGGCACCCGAGAGCGACGTCGTGAGCCGCGAGCGCACGGCCATTGGCCTCAAGTACGCCATCCGCAGCTTTGCTGGATCGCCCGCGCAGTGGTATGGCCTCGAGAACTCGAGTGTGTTCGTTGAGTACGTGCCGCTCTTCACCAAGTTCAAGAGCGCCGAGAAGCTCGTACGCATCGCCCCGGACGACAGGCCGTAGGGAGCGTCAGCGGCGGCTGTTTAGGAACGCGCCTATGCCACGGGGCCCGCAGGGAGGACTTCTTCCTGCGGGCCCCGTTTTGTATGAATACCGCACAGCTTTTCGCTTGCGTCAAAGGGCCCTGCGCGCAATTCGCCTCCGTTTAGCCCCCTCTCGAAGGCCTGCTCCGTGCATAATTCAACTTTTGGGCAGTTGAACCCCTACCCGGAAAGTAGAGACGCATGTTCTCCTACCAAAAGCGCAGGTAGAAGAAGTGCGATTTTTTGCCCTACTTTGCCTTCCCGGCTTGGAGTGCCCAAAAGTTGAAACAAAGTCGGCCATGGCGCGCGATGAGGCCACCAAGCGGCTAGGCGTGAACCGTTTGCACGGGTTCCGAGGCCACCACCCCGCAGCTCTAGCTTGCGGTGGCCCCCACCGACTCGCCCAGCGTCCCTAGCCTTGCAGCGGCTCTTCGCCGGTCCAGTTCTTAAACCACCGGCCCATGCTGCGCCCCATTTCCGCCATGAAGGGACTCGTGTGCTTTCGCATGTAGATGTCGCGGACGCGCTCCCCCGCCTCCCGCGCATGGGGGCGAAACATCGCATCCATCTCGGCGACCTGCTTATCCATGGTCGCGGCATCGGCTCGGCGGTAGCGCTCGGCCATGACGATGTTCTCAACGGGGTGCGGTGTCGCGGGGCGCTCCTTTGCCGGAACGCCCAATACGAGCATCGACAGGGGAAGGGTATAGGGAGGCAGGCCCAGCAAACGGCCCACGGCCTCGGCGTTTTCCACCACATCTCCTATGTAGCAGCTCCCCAGCCCCACCGCCTCGGCAGCGATGACCGCTGTTTGGGCTGCGATGACCGCATCCTGCGCAGCAATGGCGAACTCCCCCATGCCGGGAGCACGCCGCGGGCTCTTTCCCGTTTGCTCTACAAACGATGGCTCAAAACACCCCGCATGCTCAAACAGGTCGATCCATTTTGCATAGTCGACCACAAAGACGAGCGCCCAAGGCGCCGTTGCTATGAACGGCTGGTCGTCGCAGAGCACCGCCAGCTGATCCAGCGTTTCCTGGTTGCGGATATCGATGATCGAATACATCATCATCGCGCCCGCAGACGGCGCGCGCGTAGCCGCATGCAAGACCGCGGAGCGCTGCTCGTCTGTCAACGGGTCCTGTGCGAACTTTCGCGTGGAGGAGCGCGCCTCGATGACCTCAAGCGCATCGCGCTTCCACGCGCGCGCCTCCGCTGGCCGCGCGCCTCCTTCGCTCGGCTCTTCCCCGCGCTCGAAAGCACCCTGGTTTTCTGCTCGCTTCTCCATAACGCTCCATCCCCTCGCTTGTCGTGTGATGCCATCGGCGTGGCCGCACCCGCGCACTGCTGTGGCGCCGTGGCTGCATCCGCGCACTGCTGTAACCGCGCGCCCGCAGCCGTGCCCGGTTGAGCGCCTCCGTCCAACGCGAGGCGGCCAGCACGGCAGATGCATCGCGCTGCTGCGGCGACGCACCGCTTAAGAAACAGCTTAATTATTGCAAAGCCCCTGTTTGTCGATAGAATCTCGACAATCGCGGGGTACTATGGACACTTGTTGCCGCAAAGATTCGATGAAGGGCGCGTTAGCTTTTTATAAAGTCTCGCCCGCCACCAAAAGGAGCCATTCATGCTCGTCGCCATAATAACGTGCATCGCCGCCATCGCGAGCATCGTGCTTGGAGTACGCGAGTTCAAGCAAGCAAAAGCCGCTTCGAGTGAGCGCATGCCCCTCCAGCGCAGCAGCATCGCTTGGGCGATTGCGCTTTTCGCCATCCAGGTCTTCATCGCCATTTGGGGCGCCCTGGGGCTCGTGCAAAACGAGCCGATCGCCCCGATCATCATGAACATCGTGCTCACCGGGTGCGTGTATCTCTCGGTGGCTCGGCCGCGCCTGGGTAGGCAGGTCGTCGCGTTCCTCTCCCCCGAGGGGCGCTGGGCGCACCCGCAAATCGCCACGGTGCTCGCCATGGTCGTTGCGGGCATCTTCTCCACCCTCGCGCTCGAGATTCCCAGCAACCATGACATCTTCTGGATGTACCCCCTCTGCTTGCTGCTCGAGGTCGCGCTCGTTACGGCTGTCGTCGCAGGCGTGTTCTACCTGTTCCAGCGGCGTGGCGCCGCACCCGCCATCGCCTCCTTCGTGTTCTTCGCGATCGGCATCGCTGAGTACTTCGTCATCCTCTTCAAGTCGCAGCCCATCCAGCCCGGCGACCTCACCGCCATCGCGACCGCCGCGGCCGTTGGCGCCGGCTACGTGTTCGAGCTCTCGTCGTACTGCCTATACGGCATAATCTTCCTTGCGCTCGCCATGATCGTCTCGAGCTACGCCGCGGTGCTTCGCCCGGACCGCGAGCATCGGTCGCACAAGAAGTTCCTGCTCAACCTGCTCATTGGCGTATTGTGCCTCGGTGGCGTAATCGGGCACGTAACCCTTATCGACTATTACAATGTCCTGCGCATTCAGGTGTATACCTGGCGCCCGCTCGAGAGCTACTACCGCCAGGGCTTCATCCCATCGTTCGTTTCGAGCGCGCAGACCATCCAGCCCCGTAAGCCCGACGGCTACACCGCCGAGCTTGCCCAAGACCTCATCGACGAGTACGCCGCAAAGTACGATGCCGGCGAGGGATCGAGCGCCGAGCGTACTGCCGCCTCGCAGCAGTTCAGCGAGGAGAAGCCCGCGGTCGTCGTAATCATGAACGAGACGTTCTCCGACCTCTCCGTATACCAGAACCTCCACGCAGGCTACGAGGGACCCACGTACTTCAAGAGCATCGATGACGCCGTGCAGCGCGGCGACCTGTACGTCTCGGCGTATGGCGGCGGCACCTGCAACACCGAGTTCGAGTTCCTCACGGGCAACTCCATGGCATACCTTGGGCAGGGCGTCTATCCGTACACGATCTACAACCTCACGCACGCCGAGAACCTGGCACAGCAGTTCAGCGACCTTGGCTACAAGACCACGGCCATGCACCCCAACCACGCCACCAACTGGAACCGCGAGAACGTCTACAGCGACTTCGGGTTCGACCAGTTCCTTGCTATCGAGGATTTCCAGGACGCCGACACCCTGCGCGGCATGGTGACCGATGCCGCCACCTACGACAAAATCATCGAGATGCTGCAGACCGACGATAGCCCGCAGTTCATCTTCGACGTGACGATGCAGAACCACTCCGGCTACGACACCGGGCTTCTGCCGAGCAATATCCAGACGAACTACCTCATCGACGGCACCTATGATCCCGAGGTCAACGAGTATCTCGCGCTCATCGAGCAGTCCGACCAGGCGCTCGAGGAGTTCATCGGCAAGCTGCAGAATCTCGACCGTCCGGTTGTCGTGGTGTTCTTCGGCGACCACCAGCCGTTCTTCCCCTCGGACTTCAACGACGCGTGGTACCAGAACGAAGATGAGGCGACGCACAGCGAGCGCCTGTATCACACGAGCTATGTAATCTGGGCGAACTACGACGTCGCGGGCCGCGAGCAGACGAGCAGCACCGAGGACATCTCGACCAACTTCCTCGGAGCCGAGGTCATGAACCTCATCGGCGCCCCGCTGAGCGACTACCAGAAGGCGCAGCTCTCGCTGCGCGAGAGCATGCCCGCGATCAATATCATCGGCTACCAGGATAGCAACGGCTCATGGTATCTCACGGGTACCGACACGAGCGGCGACGGAGGCTCCCTTTCCGATGCGCTTGCTGCCGCCAGCAAGGCGCGCGAAGACCTTGCGAAGATGCAGTACCTGAAGCTCTTCGACCACGGGGACAGCGTCTTCACCAAGACGCTCCAGGGCGCGGCGAACGAAACCAACCCCAACCTCGCACCGGGCACGACGAAAATCCAATAACGTTCAAGTTTTGGGCACTCCAGCCCTGCGCCGTCAGATATAAACGGACGGCGCAGGGCAAAAGCGCAGGTGGAAGGCTTGCCGATTATTGGCCCACTCAGCACCCGCCTGCTGAAGTGCCCAAAACTTGCAATCATAAAACGTAGCGTGCGGCAGGCCCGCCACCGGCGCCGCCGATTGCCGTTCTTCCGCTATCGCCCAGCCGTCCGCCCGCTATTGTCCGCCACCTGCCCGCTACCGCGCTGCAGCCCGAGCCTCGTCGCTGCCCCGCAGGCGGGCGGCCAGGCGATCGAGAAGCGCCGGCTCGCACCCGGCGTAGTCCTGCAAGTAGGCACGCGCCGTACCATAGCGCTCGTGAAGATGGCTGAGCGTGCGCTCCATTTCTGCCGGCTGCGCCACGAAGAGGCTGCGCGGCACGCGGCGCCTCAGCACCACCGCAACGAACACGCGCTGCGCATGCATGGAAAACGACATGTACTCCCCTGTCGCAGCGTAATCCGCGACGATCTGGGCATCGTCTACCCCAGCGAGGCCAAGTAGCAGCATCGCAATCACGCCCGTCCGGTCCTTGCCCGCACGGCAATGGAAGAGCGCGCAGCCCGGACCATCCAGCGCCTCCATCACAAGACGGAAGCTCTCCGCATCGCTATCGAGCAGCTGGAGATACACGTCCGACATGCGTCGCGGAACTTGGCCGCGCAGCCCGCTTGAATTGAACTGATCGAGCATGGGAATGTGGATGTACTCGACGTTTTGCCGCGCGCCGCGCCTGCCCGGGGCGTACGGATCTGGCCAATGGCGCACCTCGAATGAGCTGCGAACGTCGATAACCCGGCGCAAGCCGTACCGGTCGAGCCGCGCGAAGTCCTGGGTGCGCAGGCCGCCGAGTGCGTCTCCCCGCAGGAATGCCCCGTGCGCCGTGGTCCCGGTTTGCCCGCCCTCGGCCACGAAGGGGTGCCCTCCCAGGTCGCGCACGTTGCGCGCACCTCGAAGCACAAGGTCCTGAAAGCGGGGCGTGCTTTCAGATGGGTTGTTCGGCGCCGTTCCTGCCATGTCATCCTTTCGCCCACACATGCGCGCCAAGCGCGCACCGTGCCGAGCGCCCGGTGCACGCCTGCACCTAAACGCGGGCGCACACTCGCTCGCGCTCGAACGCACATCGTTACACTCCCGCACGCCGCTGCGCGCCGTTGCACGCCCGCGCGCATGCGAGAAAGCCTTAAGTATAATGAGATGGTTTGATTTCCCTGTTTTGCTTGCGTAACGCTGCGGTAAGCTCGTTGCCAGAGGAGGCACCCATGGCCGCATCACACACCGATTCGCACCCGGCTCGCACAGAGCTCGCATCCATCTCCCTCGACGACCTTATCGTAGCAATCAGGGCGGGCGGCGTCGATGCGCAGCTTGCGGAAGGCGGCGCCGCGGCGGGCGGCGTCGATGCGCGACTAGCTGCGAGTGGCACCACGGAACAGGCGGCCGTGCGCGGCATGACGGTCGACTCTCGGGAAGTTCAACCCGGAAACCTCTTCGTGTGTAAGGGCGCAGCGTTTCGCCCCGCCTTTCTCGCTAGCGCGATCGAACGCGGCGCCTGCGCCTACCTGTGCCCCAACGACGCCGCTATCCTTGAACAGCTCGAACTGGTGGCCCCCGGAGCTCCGCATATCGTTGCGTCCGACGTTCGCCGGGCGATGGCCCTCGTTGCACCCGTCGTCTACCAGCATCCCGAGCAGGCGCTCGACATCGTAGGCATCACGGGAACCAAGGGCAAATCGACCGTCGCATATATGCTTCGCTCTATTCTGCTCGCCGCCGGCGAGACCCCATCGGTACTTGGTTCCATCGAAACCGACGACGGCATCGAGCACTACGAGAGCCACAATACCACGCCCGAGGCCCCCGAGCTCTGGCGGCATCTGTGGAACTCCGTAAAATCTGGCCGGCGCCACATGGTCATGGAGGTCTCGAGCCAAGGGCTGAAGTACGATCGCGTGCTCGGCGTGCCGCTTTCCCTTGGCGTCTTTCTCAATATCGGGCGCGACCATATCTCGGGCGTCGAGCACCCTACCTTTGAGGATTATTTCGCCAGCAAGCTACGCATTTTCGACCAGTGCGAGACCGCCGTGGTAAACATCGACGCCGAGCACGCCCCTCGCGTGCTTTCGGCTGCCGAAAAGGCGCGGCGCCTCGTTACGACCAGCGGGCAAGGCGCCAACGACGCCACCTTTGCCGCCTTGAACGCACGGTCTACCGGCCTAGAACTCACCTTCGAGGTTGTCGACCGCCTCGATCCCGCGCACCCCCAAACGCACGCCATCGCGCTCGGCATGGCGGGCCTCTTTAACGTAGATAACGCACTCGCCGCCATCGCGTGCGCGCGCCTGCTCGGGGTTGGCTACGACGCCATCTCGCGCGGTCTTGCTCATGTACGCGTGCCCGGCCGCATGGAGATCGTGGCAACGCCCGACCAGCATGTTATCGCCATCGTCGACTATGCCCATAACGAGCTTTCGTTCGAGACGCTATTCTCGTCGGTCAAGCGTGAATATCCAGGCAGGCGCATCATCGCGCTCTTTGGCGCGCCGGGCGGCAAGGCGCAGGAGCGGCGCGAGGCGCTGCCGCGCGTTGCGGGCAAATATGCGGACCTTATCATCTATACGGAAGAGGATCCGGCGCACGAGCGCGTCGAGGATATCTGTGCGGAGCTCTCCGCCCACACCCCGGCCGGCGTTGATCATGAGGTCATCTGCGACCGTGAGGAAGCCGTCGCGCACGCCCTCGATGTGGCGCGCGCTGGCACCGACGATGCCGTCGTGCTGCTCCTCGCCAAGGGCGACGAAACGCGCCAGCATCGCGGCGACGAGTATCCCGAGGTCGAAAGCGACCTTTCCATCGCCAAGCGCCTGCTCGTCTCCTAACAAGCAGTGAAACGCAGACACCCGGTGTCTACGATTCAACAGAAACGTGAATCGCAGACACCCGGTGTGTGCGATTCACAGGCGGAGCCTACACGAAAACGCCCCGGTATGCTGAGCCGTTGAGGCTCGCACACCGGGGCGTTCGCACGGGAAAACCCCGCACCTATATCTGCATACAGCTACTCCGCTGCCTTTTTGGCCTCGCGGGCGGCAAGGGCGGCACGCACCTTGGCGGCCTTCTCGGGGTCCATGGCCGCGAGCTTGGCCTCCATCTTGGCGGCGCGGTCGTCGGCGGGTGCAGCATCTGCCGCAGGGGCGCCCTCAGCCGCCTTGGCGGCATCTCCGCTCCCAGCCGCCTTGGCACCCTCGCCCTCGGCAGCCTTCGCGGCCTTCTTGGCCGCAGCAGCCTTGCGGGCAGCTTCGACGCGCGCCTGCTGCTCGGGCGTCAGCTCGCGCTTGGGCTTCGCGGCCCCTGCGCCGGCAGCCTTACCAGCGGCGCTCTTCACCCCGGCTTTCGCAGCCGGCTTGGCGGGCATATCCTTGTGCATCGTCACCGTTGTGAGCTCCGTCGTAGGCTCCGTTGGCAAGATGCCCATCGAGAGGCAATCCTTGGGGCATTCGCGCACGCAGCTCGCGCACTGCACGCAGCGATACGGATCGATGGTCCAGTCGCCACCCTTGCGATCCACGACAATCGCGTCGACCGGGCACGCGCGCTGGCACATGCCGCACAGGATGCAGGTGTCGATATCGTTCACCACATGGCCGCGCATATGCGGGAAGAGCGTCTCAAGATCGCGTTTCTCGTACGGGTAGCGCACCGTCGCCGGCTTATGGAACAGCGAGCGCAGCGTCATCTTGCCCAGCTTGAAGGTTCCCATTGCGCTACCTCTCTGTGCAGCTGATGCACGGGTCGATGGTCAGGATAATCATAGGCACGTCGGCCAGGTCCACGCCCTGCAGCGCGCGCACAAGACCGCCCAGGTTCTGGGAAGTTGGGGTGCGCATGCGGAAGCGGTCGAGGTTCTTGGTGCCGTTGCCGCGCACGTAGTAGAACGCCTCGCCACGCGGCTGCTCGATCATGACGAGCGACTGGCCCTCGGGGACCACCTTCGCCTTCGGCTTGCCGCCAATGCCGTCGTGCGGGATCTTCTTCACGAGCTCCTCGATGATGTCGATGGACTGGAAGACCTCCTCGCAGCGAACCTTGCAGCGAGCATAGCAGTCGCACTCGGTCGAGATGATGGGCTCGAAGTGCTCCAGGTCGCCGTATGCGCCGTACCCGGTGGTACGCATGTCGTGCTCGATGCCCGAGCCCTTGGCAAACGGACCGACCATCGAGAGCTCGAGCGCGTCCTCGAAGCTGATGTAGCCCACGCCGCACAGGCGCTCGCGTACGGTCACATCGTTGAACATGGTGTCCACAATCTCGCGATACTCGCGCTTGAGGCCCTCAAGCTGCTCGCAGACCCACTTGAGGTCTTCGTCGCTGATGTCGTGCGCCATGCCGCCCACGATCGTGATGGAGAGGATGATGCGCGCGCCGCACGTACGCTGGAAGATGTCGAGCACGGTCTCGCGCAAGCGCCAGCAGTGGTTGAAGAGCGCTTCGAATCCGAACGCGTCGGCCAGAAGGCCCAGCCACAGCAGGTGCGAGTGGCAGCGGGAGAGCTCCTCCAGGATCACGCGGAGGTACTCGGCGCGGCGCGGAATCTCGATGCCCATGAGCTTCTCGGTTGCCGAAGCATAGCCGTAACCATGACCGAAGCTGCAGATGCCGCAAACACGCTCGGCAACGTACACGAACTGGTTGAAGTCGCGCTTCTGCACGAGCTTCTCCAAGCCGCGGTGCACGAAGCCAATCTGCGGGATGGCCTCCACCACGCGCTCGTCCTCAACGACAAGGTCTAGGTGCACCGGCTCCGGCAGCACCGGACTGCTTTTCCTTCATTATCTGGTCATATGCCTGCTGCACCTGCTTAAACTTCTCCTCAGCCTGATCCTTGTTAGGATTGTTGATATTGGCATCAGGATGATATTTTCTGCTTAAGCTCCTGTAGGCCTTTTTTATTTCATCGTCACTTGCACTGCGGCTGACACCGAGCACCTGATATGGATCTATCATTTATGTTTCTTCCTTTTCTTCATCTGAATATACTCATACTTGCTCCACACACCGGAGTATAGAACATTTCTGATTATATCCGCATGTAAGAGAATTGGCAACCTCTCAAATATTTTTGCTGCCTCTGAAAGCATAGATGTCATCATAAGCCGACAGGATTTGTCAAATTTTTCCTGATCATTATTGCAGCAATGCATGAGCTGTATAAGTGGATTATATGACTTCTTTTTCACATCATCCCCTATATCCTCATACGCATCCATTATATAAATAAATTTGCCCATATAGCAGCCAAATTCCTTCAAATCCTTCTGCCACTCATCCTGCTTCCACGCAAAAAGTATGCCGAGCATCTCTCCTGTCAGCCCCGCAACTGCATCAATATTGGTATCATTGCTCTTCTCGCACTCTGCAAGCCTTGCAATGTAGTCCTCTATCGCCTTAGCCTGTATCGGATAGCCTTTTTTTGCCTTCTCAAAGTCCTTTTTCAGCATCTCTGCGTATGTCTTCTTAGTCAGGCTTTTATCGTCCTTCCAGTCATCTATCAGATTGTAGTATGCAAGCAGTATGTTCATAGCTGCAGCATACTCTGTAATCTCATTGGTGCGAAGTGTACGCTTCTTCGTAGGGTGCACGCTGCATACAAATCCATCCCGCGTCACACTATCCGGCTCATACAAGCCTGTCAGAAGCACTATGAGAAAAGTCATGTCATAGTTTAGTGCC
>ENA-OPRS01001224-OPRS01001224.1-human-gut-metagenome-genome-assembly--contig:-NODE-1224-length-11652-cov-3.702164_pt1 | contig 11652 bp, 9 predicted proteins | sample MGYA00241795_ERZ501881 | MGnify/ENA primary metagenome ERZ501881 (study PRJEB25962, sample SAMEA2042440) | human gut metagenome | biome: human gut; feature: human-associated habitat; material: faeces... | reverse complement strand
GATTTCGTCTTCGCGCCGTCTGTGGAAGAGATGTATCCGGAACCGGATAGCAGGAAATTCAGCTATCCGCCGGTGGATACGGTGATGGAAGGGGCTTTCCGTCCCGGACATTTCAATGGGGTTGCTCAGATCGTGAGCAAACTTTTTTATGTAGTCGAACCGGATAATGCCTATTTTGGTGAAAAAGATTTCCAGCAGATCGCTGTGATCCGTGCTATGGTGAAGCAATTGGATATACCGGTGAAAATCAACGACTGTCCGATTTTGCGCGAGGCAGACGGTTTGGCTTTGAGTAGCCGTAATGTGCGCTTGACACCTGAACAACGTCAAAAAGCTCCGTTAATAGCTCGTACGTTAAAAGAAAGTACTAACTTTGTGCCCGAAAAGAGTGTGCAGGAGGTGATCGACTATGTTGTCAACACAATAAATGCCGATCCTATTATGCGTGTGGAATACTATGAGATTGTAGATGGCAATACGATGGAGTCCATCAAGAACTGGTCCGATACGACTTATCCGGTAGGATGTATTACGGTATATTGCGGAGAGGTTCGTCTGATAGATAATATTAAGTACTAAATATAGATTTATGATTTATGAATGATGATTTGTTTCCTGAATAATCATAAGTTTTATATGGAAGAAACAAGCGTAGCTAAATAATTCATAAATCATAAATCATAAATCAGATCGTATGTTTATAGAAGTAGTTAAATCAAAGATTCACCGGGTAACGGTAACGGAAGCCAATCTGAATTATATAGGAAGTATCACTGTTGACGAGGATTTGCTGGATGCCGCCAATCTGATTGCCAACGAAAAGGTCGCTATTGTGAATAATAATAACGGTGAACGTTTTGAAACGTATATCATTAAAGGTGAACGAGGTTCGGGAGTGGTTTGTCTGAATGGAGCTGCTGCACGCAAAGCACAACCTGGCGATATCATCATTATTATGTCGTATGCCTTGATGGATTTTGAGGAGGCGAAAACATTTAAGCCGTCGGTTGTGTTTCCTGATACGGCAACCAATAAACTGATTGAAGCATCGGTAGCTGAAAAATAAATGCGATAGCATATAAAGAAGAAGCTCGCCTGATGTGGCGGGCTTTTTTTATGAGTATGGATTTCCTTCGTAAATAATATTATATGTACACAAACAGGCAAATTTGGAATGTTAGTTATCCAATCTTTTTGAGTCTTCTGGCACAGAATGTCATTAATGTGACGGATACCGCGTTTTTGGGCCGGGTCGGTGAAATCGAGTTAGGAGCTTCGGCAATGGGCGGCTTATATTATATATGTGCCTTTACGATCGCTTTTGGGTTTAGTACCGGATCGCAGATCATCATGGCTCGCCGTAATGGGGAGCGGAATTATAAGGAAGTTGGGCCGGTAATGATACAGGGTGTCTTTTTCCTGCTTATGCTGGCTGCCGTCATGTTTACTTTGTCACGTCTGTTTGCCGGGGATATTATGCGGGTACTGATTTCTTCCGATACGATTCTGAATGCCACGGAAGAATTCTTGGACTGGCGTGTGTTCGGGTTCTTTTTCTCTTTTGTGAATGTGATGTTCCGTGCTTTGTTTATCGGTATTACCCGGACGAAGGTGTTGACATTGAATGCTGTTGTGATGGCGTTGACGAATGTGCTGCTGGACTACCTGCTGATATTCGGTAATTGCGGCTTTCCGGAATTGGGAATAAAAGGAGCGGCTATTGCTTCGGTGATGGCGGAGGCGGTGTCTATCGTGTTTTATATGGTTTATACTCGGATGACGGTGGATATCAAGAAGTATGCACTGAGCCAGTTTCGATCGTTCGATGTTAAATTGCTGAGGCGTGTGTTGGACATCTCTATATTTACGATGTTGCAATATTTTATTTCGCTCAGTACTTATTTCATGTTGTTTGTGGCTGTGGAACATTTAGGGCTGCGGGAACTGGCGGTTGCGAATATTGTCCGGAGTGTTTACATCGTTTTATTGATCCCTGTCAATTCTTTATCGACGGCAACGAATACGTTTGTGAGTAACAGCATCGGGGCGGGGCATAAGGACCAGGTTATCCCGATCATTCGTCATATAACTTGGATATCGTTAGGAATCATGGCTGTTTTTGTGTCTGTCACTTGTCTGATTCCTTCTACGATATTATCGGTTTATACCAATGACGTGACTTTGATACAAGCTTCGATCCCTTCCCTTTATGTGATTTCAGGCGCTTTGCTGATCGGAGCGGTTGCCAATATCGTGTTCAACGGAGTGACGGGTACGGGAAATACTCGTTCGGCTTTTGTGATGGAGTTGGCTACCCTTGTTTTCTATACATTGTTTATATATGTGGTCGGAATGCGCTTTCATATGCCGGTTGCTATCTGTTTCATGACCGAGGTGGTGTATTATACCGGTTTATTGGTCGCAAGTGTCATTTATTTAAAGAAAGCATCTTGGCAAAATAAGAAAATCTGACTCGGAATTTGTGATCTTTTCTTTATTCGTCAGTTTTTCTTACCTTTGCCTCTCATTCGAAGAATAGAAAATAGAATAAAATAAATATACATACGAATTATGTTTGAGAATTTAAGCGAAAGGTTAGACAGATCGTTTAAACTGTTGAAAGGTGAAGGTAAGATCACGGAAATCAATGTGGCTGAAACATTGAAAGATGTGCGTAAAGCATTACTTGACGCCGACGTAAACTATAAAGTAGCCAAAGGTTTTACCGATACGGTAAAGGCGAAAGCATTAGGACAGAATGTGCTTACATCCGTTAAGCCCAGTCAGTTAATGGTTAAGATTGTGCATGATGAGTTGGCAGACCTGATGGGAGGAACGGCTACCGATCTGGATCTGAAGGGTAGTCCGGCAATCATCCTGATGTCCGGTTTGCAAGGTTCCGGTAAAACGACTTTTTCAGGTAAGTTGGCAAATTTGCTGAAGACTAAGAAAAATAAAAAGCCGCTGTTGGCAGCTTGTGACGTGTATCGTCCGGCCGCTATCGAGCAGTTGCGTGTGGTCGGCGAACAGGTTGGAGTACCTGTTTATATGGAACTGGAAAACAAGAATCCGGTGGAGATTGCGATGAACGCGATTCGCGAAGCACGTGCGAAAGGCAACGATGTCGTGATTGTCGATACCGCTGGTCGTTTGGCTATTGACGAGCAGATGATGAAAGAGATCGCTGCGATCAAGAGTGCTATTCAGCCGGATGAAACCTTGTTCGTGGTCGATTCCATGACTGGGCAGGATGCTGTCAACACGGCGAAAGAATTCAACGAGCGTCTCGATTTTGACGGTGTTGTCCTGACGAAGCTCGACGGTGATACTCGCGGTGGTGCCGCTCTTTCTATCCGAACGGTGGTCGACAAACCGATCAAGTTCGTCGGAACGGGCGAAAAGATGGATGCTTTGGATATCTTCCACCCTGAACGTATGGCAGACCGTATCCTTGGTATGGGTGATATCGTTTCTTTGGTGGAACGTGCGCAGGAGCAGTATGATGAAGAAGAGGCCAAACGCTTGCAGAAGAAAATTGCCAAGAATCAGTTCGACTTCAACGACTTTATTTCTCAGATCCAGCAGATCAAGAAGATGGGTAATCTGAAAGAGCTGGCCTCTATGATTCCGGGCGTAGGCAAGGCTCTGAAGGATGTGGATATTGACGACAATGCTTTCAAGAGCATCGAAGCGATTATCTACTCCATGACTCCGGAAGAACGCAGCAACCCGGCTATTCTGAACGGTTCTCGCCGCCAGCGTATTGCCAAAGGTAGCGGTACAAACATTCAAGAAGTGAACCGACTGCTGAAACAGTTCGATCAAACCCGTAAGATGATGAAAATGGTGACCGGCAGTAAAATGGGTAAAATGATGCCGAAACTGAAAAGATAAGAAGGTAAATACCCCGCTGCATATCAATCCCGCTAATTTCATATATTGAATGAAGTTAGCGGGATTTTTGCTTTATTCGGTTATTTACTCTACTTTTGCGGATAATGCTGTATAAATAATAACTAATACAATAATATTGAATATGACACTGATTGACGGAAAAGCAATTTCCGAACAAGTAAAGCAGGAAATTGCAGCGGAAGTAGCTGAAATAGTGGCGCGCGGCGGAAAGCGTCCGCATCTGGCAGCTATCCTTGTGGGGCATGATGGTGGCAGCGAAACCTATGTTGCAGCCAAAGTAAAAGCCTGCGAAGTATGCGGATTCAAATCCTCGCTTATTCGTTATGAAGCCGATGTAACGGAAGAAGAGCTGCTGGCGAAAGTGCGCGAATTAAATAAAGATGCAGACATAGACGGCTTTATCGTGCAATTACCCTTGCCGAAACATATCTCGGAACAAAAAGTGATTGAAACCATTGACTACCGTAAAGACGTGGACGGTTTCCACCCTATCAATGTAGGACGCATGTCCATAGGGCTGCCCTGTTATGTTTCCGCAACCCCTAACGGTATTCTCGAATTACTGAAAAGATATAAAATAGAAACTTCCGGAAAAAAATGTGTAGTATTAGGACGCAGTAACATCGTAGGTAAGCCCATGGCTGCTCTTATGATGCAAAAAGCCTATCCGGGCGATGCCACAGTAACCGTTTGCCACAGCCGCAGCAAGGATTTGGTAAAAGAGTGCCAAGAGGCGGACATTATCATCGCAGCTTTGGGACAGCCCAACTTTGTTAAAGCAGAAATGGTAAAAGAGGGTGCGGTTGTCATAGACGTAGGTACCACCCGCGTACCGGACGCAACCAAAAAATCCGGTTTCAAACTGACCGGTGACGTTAAGTTCGACGAGGTTGCTCCAAAGTGTTCATTCATCACTCCTGTGCCCGGTGGCGTGGGACCGATGACAATTGTTTCTTTAATGAAAAACACCCTGTTAGCCGGGAAAAAAGCTATTTACCAATAGACAAAGGCAATGAAAGCGCTCATTGCCTCTATCTTTCTACTGTATAGCGTAGTCCTTTCTGCACAAAAAAGGATTACGCTATTATTTGTAGGAGATTTGATGCAACACCAGGCACAAATAGACGCTGCCCGTACCCCCGACGGAAAATACGATTATTCTTCTTGCTTTGCTCTCGTAAAGGAACAAATCTCCCATGCCGATATTGCAATCGGCAACCTTGAGGTGACTCTCGGCGGAAAGCCCTATCGGGGTTACCCTACTTTCAGTGCACCCGACGAATATCTGCAAGCTATTAAGGATGCCGGATTTGATGTTCTGCTCACAGCGAACAATCATTGTCTGGATCGCGGCAAGAAAGGGCTGGAACGAACTATTGCTCAAATAGACTCCCTCGCCATTCCCTATGCAGGCACTTACCGGAATGTAGCCGAACGCACACAGCGCTATCCTCTTTTTATCCGGAAAAAAGGTTTCTGCATAGCCATACTCAACTACACCTACGGCACTAACGGAATAAAGGCCACTCCGCCCAATATAGTCAATTACATCAATAAAGAAACAATATTAAAGGATATCCACAGTGCCCAGGCCGTACGTCCGGATGCCATTATAGCCTGCATGCACTGGGGAGAAGAATACCAATCACTCCCCAACCGGGAGCAACGCGAACTTGCCGACTGGCTATTGGAACAGGGCGTAACCCATATCATCGGTTCACATCCGCACGTAATCCAACCTATGGAATTGCGCGAGGAAGGCAATCGGCAACACGCCGTCGTTTATTCCTTAGGAAACTTCATTTCCAATATGAGCGCGGCAAATACAGACGGCGGACTCATTTTCACCCTGCAACTGGAGAAATACCCTCTGCCCTCTCCTATTCATCCGCTACAAGGCAGATTAAGTTATTCACCCTTGCCCGACTCTTTCATCCCTTCTTTTCCATTCTCCCGAGTCACACAATGCGGATACACCTTAGTATGGACTGCCCGTCCCACTCTTACCGGAGGAAAAAATTACATTTTATATCCGTCCTACTCTCCCATTGACCAACTGCCACAAGCAGCCCGTAACCGCCTGAATATCTTTACAAAGAACTCCCGAAAGTTCCTGTTCAAGCACAATACAGGAGTTTGCGAGAATAGCAAATAGCTATTTTTTCTTGAAAATATTCACCGAAATATTTGCAATATCAAAGTTTATCCCTATCTTTGCACCGCATTTAAGAAATGTACCAACATGGTGACTGTAGTTCAGTTGGTTAGAGCGTCAGATTGTGGTTCTGAATGTCGAGGGTTCGAGTCCCTTCAGTCACCCAAAAGAAATCCTTAATAGTCAATAGATTATTAAGGATTTTTTTCTTTACAAAGACAAACTTGATCAGATATGAAAATCCTCTGGATAGACCTAAATAGTTCTTATGCCCATTCCTCACTGGCGCTCCCCGCACTACACGCGCAGATAGCAGACGACACTTCCATCGAGTGGGCCTCCGTATCCGCTACAATCAATGAAAACATAGGAACTATTGTAGAGGAAGCCTACCGGCATAAGCCCGACATTCTTGCCGCTACGGCCTGGCTCTTCAACCATGAACAATTACTGCATATCACATCAAGGCTAAAAGCCTTGCTCCCTGAAACCTGCCTCATATTGGGTGGTCCGGAATTTCTCGGAGACAATGAATTCTTTCTACGTAAAAATCCTTTTGTGAACTGCGTATTCAGAGGAGAAGGAGAAGAAGCCTTTCCCCGGTGGCTGTCATGCTGGAACCATCCGGAACAGTGGAATACAATCTCCGGGCTGTGCTTCCTGGATTCTGATGCGCAATACAGAGACAACGGAACAGCCCGGGTTTTAAATTTCTCCGGACTCATTCCACCCGAAAAAAGCCGTTTTTTCAATTGGAGCAAGCCGTTCGTACAACTTGAAACCACACGCGGATGCTTCAATACATGCGCTTTTTGTGTCAGCGGCGGTGAGAAACCCATACGTACCCTCTCCATCGACAGCATCCGCCGGCGACTTCAAATCATCCACGAACATGGCATCAAAAACGTACGCGTACTCGACCGTACATTCAATTATAATGCACGCCGGGCAAAAGAACTGCTCCAACTGTTTTTAGAATTTCCCGACATACGTTTTCACTTAGAGATACATCCGGCTCTTCTTTCCGAAGAATTAAAAGAAGAATTGAGGCGGTTACCTCAAGGGCTACTTCACCTTGAAGCAGGAATCCAGAGCTTGCGTGAGCCCGTTCTCAAACAAAGCCGCCGCATGGGTAAATTGTCCGATGCGTTGGCCGGATTGGAATTTCTCTGTTCACTCCCCAATATGGAGACTCATGCCGACCTCATTGCCGGACTTCCACTCTATCATCTCAATGAAATCTTTGAAGATGTATACACCCTTGCCGGATATAATGCGGGAGAAATACAGCTGGAATCGCTTAAGCTACTTCCCGGTACGGAAATGCGCCGACAGGCAGAAACACTTGGCATACATTACTCTCCTTTCCCGCCCTACGAAGTTTTAGAGACAAACGAAATCAGTGTTGGCGAGCTGCAAACAGCCCGCCAACTGTCCCGCCTTTTAGACGGCTTCTATAATACACCTGCCTGGCAAGCCCTAACCCGGGAACTAATATTGAACGACAAGACATTCTTGCATAAGTTCCTCGAATACCTGATACGGATAAATCTCATCGACCAGCCTATGAGCTTGGAAAAACGAGGACTTATACTTTACGAATACTGCAAACAAAACTGCCCAGAATATCAGACGCAAGCCAGCATTGCATGGATAGAAGCCGGCATGTCATTAAAAAAAGCCCCGGCAGAAAAAGCCAAAACCAAACATCAGATACCACCGGAAAAGTGGGAAGTCATATACGGGCACTACAAAGACAGCCTCAGACTTTGCTTTCTTCCGACCGACGATAGCAGCCAAAGCGGCTATTGGTTTGGATTTGAGTCTGAAATTCAAAGAACTACTCCTGTGTTCAAAGCGAAAACTATTTCACAGCAATCACATCAAGCCACGCACGAATAGCCTTCTCGTCCGTACGATTGAGCAAACGTCCCTCCTTCCAGTTCAAGTCGGGGTAGGTTTTCTTCAATACAGTTGCGCTATTGCCAATCGAACTGCCTCCCGAAGTGGCAAATGGGACTACCGTCTTGCCTTTCAGGCTATGACTTTCTATGAATGTGTTGATAATTCGCGGAGCAAGATCCCACCAGATAGGATAACCGATAAAAACCACATCATAAGTGCCGATATTTTCTTTTTTACTTTTGATTGCCGGACGCATCTTCGGATCGTTCATTTCAACCGAACTACGCGACCGCTTATTGTTCCAATCAAGATCTGCACTTGTATAAGGCTGTGCAGGAGCTATCGGATAGAGGTCTCCACCCACCGCTGCTCCCAACTTTTCTGCTGCGCGGGCTGTCGTACCGGTTGCCGAGAAATAGGCGACCAGTATTTTGCTGTTCGAATGTTTACTGTTCATCTTCTGTTTTTGTTGTGCGCACATTGCCGTAGTCATTCCGACTGTCATCAGCAGTGCAAATAGTAATTTATACATAGGAATTATTTTAGTTTATCATATTGTTCATCTGTTACCGGTTCCAGCCACTCATTGGAGGTGTTCTCACCGGAAACCTCGAATGCAAGATGTGCAAACCAGCTGTCGGATGCCGCACCATGCCAATGCTTCACACCTGCGGGAATATGGACAACCGTACCGGGAAGAATCTCCACCGCCGGTTTACCCTCTTCCTGATACCAGCCTCGTCCGGCTACACCGATAAGCATCTGGCCGCCGCCTTTTGTAGCTCTGTGTATGTGCCAGTTGTTGCGGCAACGCGGCTCGAATGTGACATTGGAAATGTTTACCTGCTCTCTCGAAACGGGTGCAAGATAACTGTTGCCAATGAAATACTGCGCGTATGCCGTATTCGGTTCACCTATCGGGAAAATCATCTCACGCTGGAATGCTGCCTTAGCATCCTCTCCGTTTGCATCTTCCGCCCACACATCCTTGGCAAGACGAAAAGCCGCCCATGCCTTTGGCCAACCTGCATAAAACCCGATATGCGTGATAATCTCCGCAATTTCCGTACGGGTGATACCGTTCTTTTTTGCCGACTGCAAATGAAATGTCAGCGAGCTGTCGGTAATGCCCTGACTGATGAGCGATGTAATTGTAACCAGACTGCGGTCGCGCAAGCCGAGCTTATCGGTACGGCTCCACACCTCACCAAAAAGGACATCATCGTTGAGTTCCGCAAATTTTGGGGCGAACTCACCCAACTGGTCGCGCCCTGCGGTTTGTACAATCTTTTTCTGTGCCATGACATTGACTGTAAAAAAAGTGAATACTGAAATTAAAATGATTCGGTTCATAATTCTCTATTAATGCATAATTCATTGTTGCAATTCAGATCTCATCCTTTGTCTCATTTCAAGTGCTCCTTGAAAAAAAGCTCTATCTTATCGAAAGGAATAATGTCCATACGGTCATACAAATCCGTATGCACAGCACCGGGAATAATCATCAGCTCCTTGTTATCACCTTTCAATTTCTTGAAAGCATCTTCGCTGAAATACCGGGAATGAGCTTTCTCTCCATGGATAAGCAATACGGCGCTACGAATTTCATCACTATAAGCAAGGATTGGTGCATTGATGAAAGCAAGTGCCGAAGTCTGGTTCCACCCCAAACCGGAGTTAATGGAACGGGAATGATAGCCTCGTTTCGTTTTGTAATAATCGTAATAATCTTTCATGAACTGCGGTGCATCTTCGGCCGGTTCAGGATTCATTGTCGTGCAGGGGTAAGTACCCGTACGATAATCTTTTGTGCGTTGCGCATTGAGCTCCCGACGCATCCGGTAGCGTGCATCTGCATTGTCCGCTGCATCGAAATAACCGTTGGCATTGGCGCGGCTGATATCGTACATGGTAGAAGCCACCGTAGCCTTGATGCGCGTGTCATTGGCCGCTGCATTGATAGCAAAGCCTCCCCAACCGCAAATGCCGAGTATGCCGATACGCTCCGCATCCACATCGGGACGTGTGGCAAGGTAATCCACTGCTGCCGAAAAGTCCTCCGTATTGATATCGGGTGAAGCCACACTGCGAGGTTGTCCGCTACTCTCACCCGTAAACGACGGGTCGAAAGCAATGGTCAGGAAACCCCGTTCGGCAAGTGTCTGTGCATACAGTCCTGACGATTGTTCTTTCACCGCACCAAACGGGCCGCTGACTGCAATGGCCGGGAACTTATCGGCAACAGCGATTTTCGGTACATACAGGTCTGCAGCGAGCGTGATGCCGAAACGATTGACAAAGGTCACTTTACTATGGTCCACTTTGTCGCTCTTCGGAAATGTCTTATCCCATTCTTCCGTAAGTTTCAACTTTTCCATATTCCTGTTATTTTGCATGTTTTGTGCACGACTCTCCATCAGGCCTAAGAGAGAGAGGAAAGCTGCTGTAAAAAAGATTGTCCGTTTCATAACCGATTGATTCTTTTGATTACCAATGTTTTCTTTTCACATTGCAAAGTTACAGGAGATTATAGAAAGGATTGGTAGATGAATTACAGATGTTATAACCTCAATTACAGAAAATCTTGCGGAATAGTTACCGCTTATGCATCCGGGGTGTCTTAGCCAAGAAGAGTGCCCGGAAAACAGCAACTTTCTCATCAGTGTGCGGAAATCTTTCAGCACACTGATTCTCTCACCCTCGCCGACACCGGAATTGCCACTGATTTCTTTGGCAACTCTTCCGTCAGCATGGCTGCCTGTCCATACTTGTATGTGATGGTGAGAAAAACTTTCTTTGCAGAATTCTTGTCCGACAAGTCAGTGAGACGGTAATGTTTACGATACAAAATGTCATAATGTTCTTTTTATTAATGAATGCTTTGGTTTAATTATCTCTTTGTCAGCCGATTTAATAATATCGACTTGGGATGATTCATCAATGATCAGGTAGTCAAAAAGATATTCACCCAAAATACATGTTTTCAACGATAATGTAGAACTTAGTATTACAGGATAGCGTTTAAAAAGTGATTAAACTTATAACAATAATCTTTTATGTTCTAACGGGTTACGATTCGCCAACTTGCAGATTTCTTTAGATTGCTCTGATTTGCTTTTTCAAATAACGCTTTTTATCCGGTACAAAGATCACAATTATTTGAACCTATGTTATTTCGTCTTTATTTTTGTGGCCGTTTTTTAAACATGGGTGTTTAATGCCTAAATCACCCCTGCCAGTATATGATAAAAGAATAGCAATAGTATTGCCCCCATTCGTAATTTATGTTATAATGAAAGAGACGTTTTCGACAAGATCATAATTATAGAAGACAAGGCCCCCTTATTTAAGTTTGCATTTAAAATGATTCCGACTTTTTTCCTATTCCAAGTTTTTTTGTACTTTTGCACCGGATTTCTCAATCAATAATGCCCGAAATTCTGTTCTCATTTTTTAATATTCCCTGATGAGGCAGTTTGTAGCGCATTGTGGCAGATGTTGTGCTGTCCGGACTCTTATGGTTCATTATTAGTATTTCCGAGGGAATGAACAGAGGTTAACAGCTTATAGTTAACGGTTAGAGGAAAAGAATAATGAACAACAATACATCTATTTTTATTTCATCCTAAAATCCGCAACTATCATCCAATACACGATTAAGGGTAGATTTATGAGTC
>ENA-OPRS01001206-OPRS01001206.1-human-gut-metagenome-genome-assembly--contig:-NODE-1206-length-11809-cov-2.561596_pt1 | contig 11809 bp, 10 predicted proteins | sample MGYA00241795_ERZ501881 | MGnify/ENA primary metagenome ERZ501881 (study PRJEB25962, sample SAMEA2042440) | human gut metagenome | biome: human gut; feature: human-associated habitat; material: faeces... | reverse complement strand
CCTCGGATGCAAGGATCAGCTCCTCGGCCGCATCGAGCGAGTCGAGCAGGCAGTCGATGACGAATTTTGAGCGCCGCACGATCGAGCGGTACTCCATCTTCGAGGCCACGTACTGATAGTGCAGCACGGAGATCGACGGGTCGTAGCGCACGACGCTGCCCTCCTGGCGGCAGATCCAGTCGAGGATCTCCATCTCGTAGTACATGAACGTTTTCGGGTAAAACGGCTCGGGGTGGCGGGCAAGATAGCGCTGCGAGAAGATCACGCACGAGCCGTGCAGCACGACGCCCTCTGCGGGGCGCGTGGTGTCAATGTGCTGCTTTTTCCGGTTGCGGATCTGCACGAGCCGCCAGATGGCGGGGCTGTTTTTCTCGCCGCTGCTCAGCAGCAGGAGGATGGGATTTTTGCTGCGCGCAACGCAGGCGCGCTTGTGCCGCACGCTCTCGAGCGTGCAGCCGTGCAGCGTTTTCGGGCTCTGGTGAATGCCGGAGAACACCGACACAATGTCCGGCCCGAGCAGGTCGAACGGGTGCTGCGCGTAAATGCGCGCGATCTGAGGGATGAAGTCGTGCTGCGGGATCTCGACGTCGTTGTTGAGCACGACGGTGAAGTCCGCGTCCAGATGCTCGTACACCCAGCGCGTGCCGACGTTGTTGCCGCGGGCAAAGCCGTCGTTCTTGCCGTGCAGCAGCACGGTCACGTCCGGGCTCGCGGCGAATTCCTCCGCCAGAACAGCGCCCGTGCCGTTCGGGGAGGCGTTGTCCACGATGACGATGTGCTTGTCGCCCGCGAGCGCGCGGATGCTCTTGACGCAGCTGCGGGTCGTGTCGATGGCGCGGTAATGCAAAATGACGAATGCGGTCATGGTGTCTGTCCTTTCTGCTGCCGGCGGGCGCGTAGGCAGTTGGCGAGGTAATAGCTCAGGTCATAGGGATTGTGGCTGAGCCGGAAACTTTTGCGGAAGTGCGCGGCGGCGCGCGCCGGATCGGTCGGGTGGCTGCGCTTGCCGAGACGGCGGTTCATCACGGCGTCGCTGCGCGGAAAGCGTTGGTAGAGCGCTGCGTGCTTTTCATACAGCCGCAGCAGGTGGGGGTAGGATTTGACGACGGCGGAGATGCTGTCGCCGCCGACCTCGGACTCCACCAGTGCCTCCGGCAGGTACACGAGCCGGAAGCGCTCGGCCGCCCGGATGGCAAAGTCCCAGTCCTGATAGCGGCGGATGGTCTCGTCGAAGCGCACGGCCTCCCACACGGCGCGGTGCATGAGCATGGTCTGGGTGCTGGCGCGGTTCTCGGCCAGAAAATCCTCCAGCGCGCGGCCGGGGTGCGGCGCGTGCACGGGATAATAAAACGAGCTGCCGCCCGCGGCGACGCGGTTCATGCCGCAGTAGCACAGATCGGCCCCGGTGGCCGTGAGCAGATCATACTGCTTTTGCAGCTTGTCCGGGTGCCAGAGATCGTCGCTGTCCTGAAAGGCGAGGATGCTGCCGCGTGCCTGTTGCGCACCGAGGTTGCGGGCATAGCACGCGCCGCGGTTGTCGCCGTAGCGCACGTAGTGCACGCGCGGGTCGGTGTCGCGGTCGAACAGGCGCTCCGTGCCGTCGGTCGAGGCGTCGTCCACGACGATGACCTCGATGTTCCGGTAGGTCTGCGCCAGCACGCTTGCAATGCACGCCGGCAGCTTGTCCCTGCGGTTATAGGTCGGGATGACGACCGAGATCAGATCATTCATAGGCTGCCTCCATTCACGGCCGGGTAGGGGAAAGCCGCGCGCATCTGGCGCTTTTTCTCCTCGACCTGCTCCGGCCGGATGCGCCAGCCGTCCCGGATCTCGGCGATGGCTGGCGCTGCGCTCACGCGCAGGTCGCGCGGCGAATGCTGCACGCCATAGGCGGAATAGTAATCATCGAACTTATACCCGTCGCCGAGCGGGCGGTCGGAAAAGACGATGTGCAGATTCGGGATGTGGAAGCTGTCGGCCGCGATCAGCCCGTGCAGACTGCTCGAGAGAATGCAGCGGCACTGCGCGATCTCGGTCAGCACGGCGATGGGGTCATCCTTGACGTTGATGAACTTCGCGTTTTCGTACCGGCCCAGCAGATCCGTCACGGCGGGATCATTCAGGTCGCAGACGTGCGGCACGATGCCGACATCATACCGTTTTTCGGGCAGCGTGTCCAGCAGCTCGTCTGCGAGAATGCCGCCGTCGCCGGTCGGAATGTCGAGCGTGCGGCCGGTCATGCGCTCGACGCTGCGGCGCGTCAGCTCGCCGCGTACGGCGTGAAAGCGCATGTCGCGCTTGAAAAAGCGCCCCTGCGCATCGTCGTAGTTGATGAATCCGGAGCCCCAGATGTCCACGTGCGGGTGCGTCCGGCCGTTGATGCACTGCTGCAGCTTCATGAACGGATTGCCGTGCAGCTTATACTGCGCCAGACCGCTGCCGATGGCGCACAGGTCGCCGGTGAGAAACGAGCAGCGCTCGACCCGGTAGCCGAAGCAGCGCTCGATGATGAGCGGATTGAGCAGATCGCCCATGTTGGCGATGCGGGCGTAATACAGATTCAGCGTGTCCGGCATGGCGGTCACCTCCGAGGAAGATCACAGCGCGCGGCTGTAGGGAATGGCATAGAAAAACAGGAAAAACAGGCCCACGCACAGGCCAAATACGAGGTACACCCGCCACAGCCGCCGGTCTTTGCGGCAGGCGGCGGCCTCGTCCGGGCCGGTGGGCGCATCGAAGAGCCGTTCGCGCGCGAGCTGTTCTGCCTGCGTCGGCGGCCGGAGCGCAGAGCCAATCACCGCTCCGAGGATACTCAGCACGATGCCGATGAAAAACGCATCTGCCCAGACCGGCGGCGTGATGCCGCGCAGGGCGTAGATCGCCTTCGCGCCCACACAGCCGAGAAAGCCGAGCAGCATCCCGAGATACGCGCCGCAGCGGCTCAGGCGGCGGCTCCACACGCTGCCGAAGGCCACGAGACTCCACGCGCCCGCGATGACGGTGCCGCCGAAATACATGATGAGGAAGATCTGCGGTGGATTGAGGTAGGCGAGCGCGAGCACGACAAGGCTCACCGCCAGCATCGCCCAGCGGGAGCTGGCGAGCTTTTTGCGGTCGCTTTCGGCCTCGGGCAGAATGTCGTTGACGACGGAAAACCCGATCAGCGACAAAAACGTCGACGCCGACGAGATGCCGGCGGCGCTGATGCCGATGAGCAGCAGCATGCCGATGACCGGCGGCAGCACGTGCGTGGCCGCCCAGATCATGGCCTCGCTGCCCGGAAGGCAGCCGTTGATGTTGCGCACGAACGCGGCGGAAAAGTACAGCGCGATCGTCACGACCATGACGCCCATGGACGACCACACGGATGAGCGCAGGACGACGTGCTCGTCCTTGGCCATGAGGTAGCGGCTCGTCTGCCATGGACTGATGGCCACGACGAGCGCCCAGACGATGCCGTACGTTACGGCCCAGGCCGTGTTGCTCACGCCGTCAGGATAGAGGTAGTCCGGGTTTCCGGCCCAGGAGAGGATGCCGGGCATGGTGTCGCTGTTGGCGAGCGCCTCGATGCCGGCGAACCAGCCGCCGCCCGCACGGATGAGAAACGGGACGGCGACGAGCGCCGCCGCGAGAAAGACGAGAAACATGATCGTGTCCGTCAGCAGCACGCCCGGCGAGCCGGAATAGATCGTGAAGGCGGTGAACGCCAGCCACACGATCACGGCGCACAGGCGGTAGTCATAGCCCGTGATGCTGCTCATGAGCGTGGCCACGCCCTGAATGGCGCTGAGCAGATATGCGCTCACGGACACGAGCAAAATCACGGCCGAGAGCCTGCGCAGATGCTTCGAGCAGAAGCGGCGGCCGAAATACTCCGGCAGCGTCGTCACCTCGCTCCGGCGGATGTACCGGCCGAAGAAGCCGGCACCGTAGATATAGCCCGTCGCCTGAATGACGCCGACGGTCACGATGCCGATGAAAAAGCCGGAGTAGACCTCGCCCGTGTCGCCGAGAAACGCGCCTGTTGAAAGAAACGACGCGATGAGCGACCCGACGATCAGCAGCGTCGGCGCGTTGCGGCCGGAGACGTAGTAGTCGTTCGTATCCTTGACCATGCGCCCCGCGCCGATGCCGACGGCGAAGAACACGACGAGCGCAGCGAGAATTCCCAGGAAATACAGATTCATTTTTTCCGCCCGTCCCCGCGTTTCGGGCCCGTCACGGCCCGGTAGACAAATGCGGTGATGACGATCCAGACGCCGAAAGCGACTGAGAGAACAGCTTCCATACCGGAACCTCCGTGAGATGTTAGTCGAGCTTCAAGAGCACGCGCGCATAGTGGTCGTTATTGACGAACGGGCGGCCGTTGAGCTCGTCGAACAGCGGCTGATAGCCATAGCCGTCCGTGACCCAGGCATAGCCGCGGTACTGCGCGGTGTTGAAGCCCGGAATGGTGTTGGCCTCGATGATGAGCGGGCCGTCCGCGGTCATGGTCACGTCCCAGCCGATGTTGGAGATCTTGCTTGCCAGCGGCACGGCGCGGCGCATCATGTCAATGGTCTCGGCCCAGAACGGGAGCTGCAGGCCGGGGAAGGGCACGCCCGTGACCGGGTGCGTATGATAGTCGATGAAATTGTTCTGATCCACGGCGTCCGTGAGCACGACACCGGTGCGGATGTCGATCATCGCAGTCAGCGCGTCCTGACAGCCGTTGGAGATGTCCTTTTCGATGGCGGTCGTGAGCACCGGGGCAAACAGATACGTCCCGGACGGCGCGGTCACGGTGTAAAAGCGCACGATGCTCACGGCGCCGGGGTTGAGCTGCGCGAGCGTCGGATGCTGCTGGATGTATTCTTCCACGATGCCGCCGGAATTTGCGCGCAGATACGCGAGTGTGTCTGCCTGTTCGGCCTCGGTCGCTGCCGGGAGGATGCGCACGCCCGTGCCCTGACCCTTGCAGTTGGGCTTGTAGACGACCTTTCCGGCGTCACCGGCGAGCGCGCGCAGCAGCACCGCGTCCACGGCGGACGCCTGCACGCAGCGGCGGCCGTAAAAGTCGGAAAAGACCTTGGAGAAGATGTATTTGTTCATCAGGATCGCAATGTAGCGGCGGTCGGTGAAGTTCTTGCGGAACTCCGCGCGCGTCCAGAGCGTGGACATGGTGCGCTTTTGCGCCTCCGTGCGGTCGTGATAGCCGACCCACTCATATTCGTTGAGCGAGATGTGGCTGCGCTTCTTGGCCTGCAGGATGTCCTTTTCGATCTCGGCGGCGTTCTCGCCGTGCCGGGCAGCGTAATCCGCAGCGAAGTCGCGGATGTATCTGCGTGCGGAGATCCAGCTGCCCAGTGTCCGTTTTTGTTCCATGTTGCATTCTCCTGCGTCAGATTTGGAGCTTCCTCAGCTTTTCAAAGGCATCCGCCGGGATGCTTTTGAGAAAATGAGGCGGCAGGGAAGCCGCACAAATGTGCGGCTTCCTCGTTTGCTTAGTAGTTTGGTGTGTCCCATTCATCCGGCACCCAGTCCTTGGGTACCATGGTGCTGCGGAAGCTGCCGTCCATCTCGCGATAGGCCATGCGCAGCTTCTGGATGCGCCACGCACCATCGCTGCCCTTGACAAAATCGTCGCAGTAGACCAGCCAGCCCTGCAGGACCTCGCTGTCATCATAATAGCACATATGGTCCTCGTATTGGAATACCCCGCGTGCGTGCGTGTCGTCGATCAGCCAGATCATCGGCTGATGGCCCATGTGCATCGTCTGCATGTCCTTGTTGCACCATTTGGCGTTGCGCGCCTGCAGGAGCTTGTCCTTGACGGCGAGATGGCCATTGAGGTAGTAGCGGAAGTCGTCCGTAAACAGCTCCATCACATACTCCTCTTTTTTCATGTCCATGCACCACCAGTAGAAGTACTTGCATTCGATGATCTTCTGGAGCTGGCACAGCTGCTCGGGCGTGTATTCCTGACGGCGGACGTGCTTGATGACATCGAGCACCATGTCGCGGACTTTGTCCGGGAATGGGATGTTTCTCGTCGCCATGGCGGGATTACTCGATGGTCTCGAAGTAGTCGTAGGACGGATCCTTGACCTTGTCGCGGCCGTTGTTGTAGTCGGGCGCGAAATCGGGGTGCAGGATCATGGTGTTGTCGCCGGCGACGGTGCGCTTGACAACGAGCCACTTGCCGTCGCGCTTCTCCCAGAGGTCGATATCGCGGCAGCGCGCCACGACGACCATGCCGTTGCGATACTTGCAGGCGGCGTACATATACGCCTCGGCGGCGGCCTTGGTGCCGTCCTCGTTGAGCTTGATGAGGATGTTGGTCATGACGTGGTGCGTGGAGACCATCTTGCGGTGCATCTTGAGCATCATGTCGATGAAGCCGTAGCCGGTGCCCTTGTAGGTCGGGCCGTAGTCGACCTGCGCGTCCTCGGCGAACACGGTCTTGCCGAGCGGGTTGTCGATGCGGTCCAGTGCGCGGGCGTAAACGTAATACTGGTCACGGATTGCGTCTTTTTCTACGAGTTTTTCAAGTTCAGTCATGGTTTTTTCTCCTTTCGATGTTGTCCTTGTTGGCTTCCTTTGCTTATTTACAGCAGTGGCGTCACATCTGCGCGATGAGCGCTTCCAGTTCTGCCTTTCTGCCGGTTTGTGTGATGATCTGCATGCCGCCCATCTGCGCGGTGCAGTTGGCCTCGACCATGCACCAGCCGTGTGTGCTGTAGGCAAGGTCCCAGCCGCAATAGTGATTTCCGGGCACCATGTGCGCCGCCGTTGTGACCATGGCAACGGCTTTGTCCCATTCCGGGAGGCGGTAGCCGTTAAAGCGCACGCCGGTGTCCGGATGGGCCGCGTAGCGGCGGCCCTTTTTGTCCGCGCCGTCGGAGCAGATGCACCCGGTCTCGGGGTCGATGAGTGCGCTGATGCCGCCGGCGCTGAAATTGTCGATGATGCCGTCGCCGCGTCCGACGCGCAGCGTGGGGTGAAACAGCCGCACCTCACCGTCGGCCAGGACGACTGTCGGGATGCGCAGCGTGTTGACCGACTGCGGGTGGATGCGGGAGAGCGCCTCGCCCTGCTCGATGATCTGCTCGAGGATGGCGCCGTGCGCGCTGTAGGCGGCGTGCGCAGCCTCGAGATAGGGGTAGTCGCGGATGGACTCCGTATGTACGCCCTTGCCGAAGGCGGCATAAATGGGCTTGACGATGTAATCCGGGTGCGCCTGCGTGAAATCGCGCAGTGCCTCGAGCGCGGCGGGCGTGGGCTGCGCGCCTTTTTTGATGCGCAGCACATCGCGGCCGTAAAAGTCGCGGAATTTCTGGTACGTCAGGTACTTGTTCTCGAGCAGGTTCGTGTTCTTCGGGTCGTTCATGCGCGGGTAGTAGCTCATGCGCACGCCCTCGGTGATGAAGCTGTCGCGGTAGGCGGCGTCCTTCCCCTCGTAGCCGAAGAGGAAATATTCATTGTAGTACGAGCCGTACCGGAACAGGCTCCGGATCATGTCGCGCCGCAGACGGTACAGGCGCTTTTTGTTGCTCAGCACGTCCACGCCGCGGTACTGGGCGATGGTCTTGTCCAGATCCCGCCGCTTGCGGTGGTAGTAGTATGCCTTGCGGTACCAGGTCTGAAAACGGATCTTTCGGTAGACTTTGCGCCGCAGTTTTTTCAGCACGGGGATCACGCTCCGTTCGCAGGGATTTTTTCACTCATTTTGGTTCAAGCCGCCATACATCGAATGTACGACGGCTTGAATAAAGCGGGTTTCTTTACTTTTTCTTGATGACTTTCTTTTTCTTCGGGCGGAACATGTTGATCCGGATGCGGTGCGTTTTGTCGCGCTGGAAGGATTCCTCATACACGCGCAGGTAGCCGGTGTCCTCGATCAGCCACTGGCCGTCGACCTTGACGTACTTGTCGGTGTAGATGGCAGAGCCCTGAATCTGCGTGCCGCAGTAGGGGTTGCCCTCGGCGAAGATCAGGTTGTCCTGCAGGTACCACTTGCCGTAGGCAACGGTGTCGCTCTCAAACCAGATGACCGGGTTGTGACCCTGATGCAGGGTGATCTCGGTGTCGGGCATGGACTCCTTGAAGTAGTTGGTGATCTCCTTCGGGCCGTGGAAAACGAGCTTGCCGTTGGAGTAAGCCGTGGAGATGTTCGGGGTCATGGTCGTCTCCAGCTCGTCCCAGTTCTTGGTGTCGAGCGCGCGGAAATACTTGCTCTTGAGCTCCTTAATGGCCTGCACGTCCTTGAGACGCTGCACTTCTTTCTCGAGTGCTTCGAGACGTTCTTCAACTGTCATAATGATAACCTCCTGACTTGTTATCTGTGTTTGACGTTTGCGATCAGACCTTCATGGCGGCGGCGTAAGCGTCGGCGGTGGCTTCGATGCCCATGTCAGCCTTCTTGGCGCTGCCGATCACGTCGCAGGGGATGCCGAGTTCGCTGCATGCGTCGGTCAGCTCCTGCGTCGGGCGGGAGTGCATGCCGGTGGCGATGACGAGGGAGTCAAAGTGGCGGGTCTTCTCGACGGTCTTCTTGGCCTTGTTCGTGAACGCATAGGTGATCTCGTGATCGCCGACGGCGGTGATTTTAGAGCCGCGGCTCTTCTTGATGGTCTCGCCGGGGTACTCGATGTCGAGGAACATCGTGCGCAGCATGCCCATCTTGTTGCCGACGCGCTTGGAATCCATCACGCGCACATCGGTGACGCCGTGCTCGATGAGGAACTGCGCGGTCTCGCAGCCAACGCCGCCGCCGCCGAGGATGATGGTTTCACCGTGCGGCATGGCCTTGCCGGCCAGCACGTCCTCAGCCACGTAGACGTCCTTCGCGGTGTCGAGACCCGGGATGTTCGGGGCGACAAAGTGCGCGCCGGTGGCAACGATCACGTGATCGGGCTTGACTTCCTTGATGAGCTCGGGCGTGACGGTCACGCCGGTCTTGATCTCGATGCCCATACGCTTGCACTCCTCAGCGTCCCACATGACGGCGTCGGTGAAGGCCTGCTTCTTCGGGGCCTTTCCGGCGAGCACAAAGTGGCCGCCCGGGGCGTCGGTGGCTTCATAGACGGTCGGATTGTGGCCGCGAGCCTTGAGGTACTCGGCTGCCATCAGACCGCCGATGCCGGCGCCGATGACCATGACGTTCTTGGCTTTCTCCGGCTTCGGGAGGCCCTTGTACTCCAGGCAGAGCGCCGGGTTGCGGGTGCAGGTGATGTGCTTGGCCTTCGGATCGATGACCTTGTCATAGCAGCCCTCGGTGCAGCCGATGCAGCGGCGGATCTCCGCCTCGCGGCCTTCCATGGACTTGTTGCACCATTCGGGATCGGCGAGCTGCGCACGGCCGACGGCGACCATGTCGATCTTGCCCTCACGGATGAGCTGATCGGCCAGAGCGGGGTCGACGATGCGGCCGACGCCGATGACCGGGATGTTCACGCGCGCCTTGATGGCGGCGATGTTGTCCATGTTGAAGCCGGGCTCCAGATTGTAGGGCGGCACTTCATACACGGTCGCAAGGCTGCGGGCGTTGCCGCGGGACAGGTCGATCGCATCGACACCGGCCTCGGCGGCCCAGTTGATGAACTGCACGGTCTCGTCCTGCGTGGTCACGGCCGGGAGCATCTCGTCGATGGCGTTTTCGTAGTCGTCCCATTTCTCCCGGTTCCGCCAATCCTCATCGGTAATTTTCCACTGTTTGGAGGGAGTGTTCTGACGGTCGGTAAAACGGGCCAGCTGGGTATCCTTGTCGATGTGGACCCAGAATTTCAGGATCACAGCGCCCCAGTTGTGGAGTTCCTGTTCGAACTCGTTCATTTCATAATAGGCCCGCTGCCAGTCATTTTCCGAGCAGAACCCTTCCAGACGTTCCACCATGACCCGGCCGTACCAGCTCCGGTCAAAGATGGCAATGTGGCCTGTTTTAGGCAGACGGGTCCAGAACCGCCACAGGTAATGGCGGGCTTTTTCCTTGGGTTCCGGGCTGGCAATGGGATGCACCTCAAAGCCCCGGGGATCCAGGGCGCCGGTGAGCCGCTTGATGTTGCCGCCCTTGCCGGCGGCGTCCCAGCCTTCGTAGACGATCACCACGGGGACCCGTTTCCGATACAGCCGGTTGTGAAGCTTGCCCAGCTTTTCCTGAAGCAGGCGCAGCTGGACTTTATAGTCGGCATCGGAGATGGTCTGGTCCAAGGGCACATCCTTAAGTTTGGGCATTTTTACCAGGGGGAACACGTTCTGCAGCAGAGGCACAGCCAGGCTGTCGTTGTGCAGGGCGGTCTCAATGCCCATGCAGAGGGTCTCCAACACCTGGAGTTCCGCGAACTTTTTGTTTTTGGAGTCCACAATGTACCAGGGAGCGCTGGGGGTGTTGGTGTCGTCCAGATACCGGTCAAAGGCTTCCAGGCATTGGTCGTAATGGCGGTTTTGCCAGATATCGCCCTTGCTGACCCGCCAGGCGGTATCTTTTTCAGCCAGCAGCCGGTCGATGCGGTTTTCCTGTTCCTTTTTGCTGATGTGGAAGAAGAACTTCAGCACCAGATACCCGTTGTCCGTCAGCTGGCGCTCAAAGTGTTTGACACTTTCCACCCGCTGGGAGTAGGCTTTGTCGTCCAGCTCTCCGCTCAGGCGTTCCTTCATGATCTGATTCATCCAGCCGGAATCCAGGAAGGTAAACTTGCCGGCCTCGGGGATTTTCTCAAAGAACCGGTATAGGAAAGGCTTGCGGCTTTCCTCCTCGGTGGGGGTGTCGGGCATGGAGAAGACCTTAAAAAACCGGGGATCGATATTGCGGATGATTTGGCCGATGGAGCTGCCCTTTCCGGCGGCGCCCCACCCCTCAATGAGCACCAGCACCGGCAGCTTTTTCTCTTTCAATTTCATCTGCTGGATTTCCAGTTTTTCCTGAGCAGCCTTCAAACGCTGTTTTTGTTCGTCTCCCGAAGGCCGTTCCGGGCGTATCCAATTTTTCAGCATAGACAGTCACCTCAGTGATCCCCAGCCGCACAAAGGTGCGGGGAAAAGTTATAACGCTATTATACCAATTCTTTTCCAAAAAAGCACCTATTTTTTTGAAAAAACTGAGAAAAAATAGAGAAAATTACCAGGAATCTGGGGCTCTATCCACAGTAACCCGAGGAGAAGATTATTTTCCTTTCCGCTGAACCGCGTCCACGGCGGAGATCACGCTGCCCCGGAATCCCTGCCGTTCCAGCTCGGCCACTCCCTGGATGGTGGTGCCGCCGGGGGAGCACACCGCGTTCATGAGTGCGATTGGGTGCTCGGAGCTGTTCATAGCAAGCGCGCCGCTGCCCATAACCGTCGCGGTGGCGATCTCCTCGGCGATCGGTCTTGCAAATTCCGCGCGGACACCCGCCTCCGCCAGAGCGTCAATGTACATCAAAACAAACGCGCCCGATGCCCCGCCGAGAGCTCCGAATGCCGGAAACAGGTCTTCATCTATATGGTACACCTTGTACGCCTTGCCGACCGACGAGAATATCGCGTCGGCGGTTTTTATATGTGCGCTCGTTGCCGCCTTGCCGCCGTATATCGCCGTTACGGAGACTTTTTATACTTGAAGTCGCTTAACAACGAGTATAAATTGGATATTCAACAATAGAGAAAACGACCATACCAGGCACGAAGCCCGATATGGTCATTATTCTTTTGCAACCCGCTTGAAGAATGCCAGTTAAAAATATGTTTTTTGCATATCCCTAATTAGCACCTTCTGATGGGGGAGCCTTTTGCTGCCTCGCGGGCTTTCAGTCCAGCAGCGCGAGCGCCTGCAAAACGGCCGCGGCCGACGCAT